>Ga0315900_10003027_pt1 | contig 24961 bp, 24 predicted proteins | sample LakEriMetagenome_FD_203521 | JGI IMG/M metagenome (GOLD analysis project Ga0315900, IMG submission 203521) | Freshwater fungal communities from buoy surface, Lake Erie, Ohio, United States - Buoy 12 MA114 | ecosystem: Environmental > Aquatic > Freshwater > Lake > Lake biofilm | place: USA: Lake...
CGTGGCGAAACGGTGCGATTGGGGGTGGCTGCCTGCTGCGTCGTCAAATGCGTCGTGCGCGCGTCGTCTTTTGCGTCGCGCCTTTCGGAGCCGGCCACGACCGCTTCGAAGTGGACGTCCCGGGCTTGGATGTAGTGCTTCAGGGCGACCGTCGGTGAGTTTCCCAGCCACCGCGTGACCGAGGCGATCGGGTACCGCTCGCACCACTCGGTTTCACACGAGGAGCGGAGGTTCTGGAGCAGACGAGGCCACGGCGTGAGGCCCGCTCGTTCAATGATTCTCTGCAGCGTCGTCCTCAGGTTGATCCTGTTGTCCTGCACGCGGGGCACCAACCGCACTTCTCCGTCGGGGGCGATCTCAAACGACTCCGTGAGCAGTTCGCGCAACCGCGGGCAGATGGGGGCGTGCCGGACTGCATGTTGCCCTCCATGATGCTCAGTCTTTGGGGATCGCACCGTCAGTATTCCCCTGCCCCAGTCAACGTCTGCCCATGTCAGGCCGACCATTTCGCTCGGGCATCGCAGGCCGGCGTAACGCGACAGCCCCACCACGAGGCGCCACTCAGCGTCCGGGCAGGCGTCGAGCACTGCCTCGGTCGCCTGCTCGGTAACGAAGAACTCACGATCCGGGTTCGCCTGTGACCCAGCCTTCATGCCATCGAACGGCGAGACCGGCAGCATTCCCCACCGCACCGCACGGGCGAACACGCTCTTTGCCATCTTGATCCGCTTGCTCTGGGTCGCCTTGGATAGCCGATTGTCCTTCGTGCTCCGCTTCTTCGTCGTGCCCTCGGTATCCATCGCGATGAACTGCCGCCACTCGTCACACCGCTTCGGGGTTATCTCCGTCAGCGGCGTCTCGTTCCCGAAAAAGGCCCGCAGGCTGTCGGTCGACTGTTTGTAGTTTGCGTATGTCGATGCCTTCACCGTGGCCCGAGCGAGGAACTCATCGAGCAGGCCGCTTACGGTGACCTGAGCGTCGCGCTCCCGCGCCTCCAACAGTCCCACCTTTACGAACTTACGGTGGAATGGGTCGGGCAGATCGCGTATCCACCCTGCCAACTCGGGACTGTGGGCCGTGCCGGCGATGCGACCCGCGATTATCTCTTCGATGCGTCGCTGCACCTGTTCGGCATTCTTCTTTGCCATGCGCCCGAGATAGATAGCCTGCCTGCAACCCTCCGAATCGACAAACAGAATGCGTCGCCGTCCTTTGCCGTCCGTACTTAGGCTCGCCATGAACGTCCCCTCCTTTCAGGACTCAGTTTCCACTGTTGTTAACAAGTTCTCCGCTCTCCACCCGCGAAGTAGTTGACGCCGTCGTTCCGACGTTTGACGTGCTAGCGGTTTCTTCCCGGCCGGCGATCGCCTGCTCCATAAGCCACTTTACGAGTAGCGGCTTGGGGTACCGCACGCTCTTTCCGAACTTCACATGTGGCACGCTGCCGTCCTTGCGCATCTGCCACAGCGTTCGCGCACCTATTCCGAGAAACTTGGCGGCCTGCCGTTCATCCAAATTGATTACAGCCTCGTCGTGATCGCCTGCGGTGCCCGTTGGCTTGCCGCGAGACGCCCCCGCACCGCTATCACTTCTGTTCATCGTTCACCTCCTTCGTGATCATCTCCACGAGCGCCTCCCGCAGCCGCTCGTGCTCGTGCTCCTCAAAACCCGCCAACAGCCGCGCCCATGCTCGCTCGACCCGCTCCTTGAAGCACAGGTCGGCGTCGATGATCAGCCGCCCGGGCAGGACGCGGCCGAACATCTCGGCGGGCTGGATTAGGCCGCCGTGGTCATGTGATTGACCGCGAGAATGCTTGTTTCTGTTATGCGTCATTTGCCATCGCCCTCTCTGCTCGCGTCTACAAGCGCCTCCGGTAGTTGCTCGTGTTCATCCTCGGCGAGCCTTGGCGCCGCCCATTGACGCCGCGCCCGCTCGACGCCTTGCTCTGCTTAAAGCCGGGGTGTCGAGCGGGGCGGGGCCAGTGACCTCAGATCATTTGGATCTCGCGGTCCGTGAAGTAAGGGTCAGTCGTGATCGCCGTCACGCTGGCAGTCAGGCACCATGGCTGGCGGCCGCCCCTGAAGTAGCCGCATACAACCACGAACAAGTCGCTGCCTTCTGCATCGGTACCAACAAGCGACTCGTTAATTGCCTCCTCCACCATGCGCGACAATTGCACCTGAGGTTCACGCGCGCGGTGGTCGAGTCGCCCTGTCACGCGGACTCCTTTGGCAAACCACGTGCGATCGAAAAGGGTGTCCGCGCTGCTGCCATCGAGGTAATGCAGCCCGAATCGAAACTCGCGGACGCCAATCAAGTACAGGTCGTCCAGTAACTTGCGGCATTTCGGGTTGTCTCGGAGCAGATTCTGCCGTGGTGCGCTGCTTCGGGCTGCGCCTTGATCGCAACGTTCTTCCTGCTTCATCTCGGTGCCAACTTCTCTCTGCATGATTGCCTCTCCTGCCGCTCTCTTGCGGCGTTGAAGTAGTCGTTGTCATGACCACGCGGACACGACAACTCCAACGGTAGCAGCCGTGGCGTGTGTTTGAAGTAGCACGAGTGACTTGATCATCGGGTTGACTCCTGTTCATGCAGGAGTCGGACTCCTGTCGTGGGCGGAGTCGCAGAGAGCCGACTTTGCGATGGTCACGCCGACTCCTCTTTGCAGCGGAGTCCGACTCCCATTGTGCGAGGAGTCAACGCGCGCCAGACCGCTCAATATGCGTTGTGTTATTCAGCCAATGCGTCATAAGAAAGGTGTGGGTGCACGAAGCACATCACACCCAGACATCGGAGACATCACATGCCCAAACATGCTCAACGCTCGCAGCGGCCGAACCGGCGCCGCAGCCAGCAACAAGAAGTAGAGGCCGGCCAAATGGCAGCATCGCCGTCGCCGGATATGGCGAGCGAAAGCGGATGCGAAAGCGCCGCCGGCATCTGCCGCACAGGCAATGAAAACCGCGGTACCACCGACGACCGTCAATCGCTGGTGAATGACTGCCGGCGAGGCCCGGCGAACCTCATTACACCGAAGGTCGAGGAGGTCGCCTCGATTCATGCCTTCATGAACGACCTCGACTGCAAGATTCTCGACCCGGCGGTTGTCGGCGAGGAATGCGTCGCGTCCTCCGAAATGCTGTACGAGAAGCACGTGCGGCACTGGCTTGACCGCGACCCAGTGCTCGCCAAGGCTGAGGTACGAGACACCGGCGGCGGGCTGCATATCGTCCTCTGGCTGGATGCCCCAATTATCTGCGGGGCCGGCGAGGCGGTTGTGTGGGACAAAGTCGCCCGGGGCATCTGCAACGCCCTCCCCGGCGACCCGAACTTGAACGGCATCATCGCCCTCACGCGGCCCGTTGGCGCCATCAACTCGAAGTACAACCCGCCCCGCGAGGTTCGAATCTTGCGCCCCGGGGAGTCGGTCACGCGGGCCGAAATCCTCGACCTGAATCGCCGCGTCACCGAGCAGCCCGCCCGGCTCTGGATGCGGCTCTTTTTCGGCGGCGAGCGGGCGTCCCCATGCCCGCTCTGCGGAGGTGTTTCGCTGGGCGTCGCCGGGTATTGGCAGTGCCGCTGCTACCAGTGCGGCCGTGTGAACGCCGCGTCGCTCGTCTACCGCTTCTATTTGCCCGAGTTCCTCGACCAACGCATGGAGGCTCAGCATGGTTAGTTTCAACACGTTCAACAGCCGCGGCAGGCACAACTGGATTCTTCGCGACCTGCGAAACGCACAACGGGCGGCGGCATCGCTCGAACGCGGCATCATGCGGCCGCTGCTGATCTCGAACGTTACGCCCTCCGGTCAGTTCATCGGCGACGCCGACGACACGCTGAATCGGATGATGGCGAACCTCAGGAACAGTCGCCGCTTGTATCGACAGGGCAACACGGTCGTGTTCCTGACGGGCGGTCTGAGGCCGGGGGGCGGGTGCTCACCCACGCCGCTCGTGGTCGACGGGGTCATCACGAAGACCGCGCCCGCGATCGTGCGGAACATCATCATGTGCCGGGAGTTGAAAGCCAACTCGAACGGCAAGGGTTCAAAGCCAAACCAGCCGTCGGAGTTCGAGGTCCAGTTCGCGGTACCGCAGCCAGTGCTTCAGCAGGTCGTCGCGATGGACGGCTTCATGGAGGAGATTCCGGAGGCGCGATACATCGTCAACCACCCGGTCTTCGACGCCGACTTCAACTGGCTCGATGTCGGCTACCACGAGTCGCAATGCGTGCTCGTCTGTGGCGACTCCTTCGAGCCGGGAATTCTTGATCCAGTGGCGCGGTCCCGTTCGGGTGTCCACTCGATTGCTGATGTGCTGAACCTGTTGCCACCACTCGTGTACCGATTGGTCGCTGGTTTCCACTGGAACGGGCCGGTGGACCTCATCAACTACCTCGGCGCGGCCCTCATGATCCCGCTCATGCCGATGCTCGTCGAGGACGGGCACCCGGGCGTCATGTTCTGGGGCAACCAGCCGGGCGTCGGTAAGTCACTGGCCGCGCAATGTCTGGCCGTTCTAAAGGACGGGGAGCAGGCGTCGCCTACCTCGGTCGATGGCGGCGGCAGGGAGGTGGAAAACCAGATCGCCAGCGAACTGAACGATGGCCGGACGGTGTTGTTCATCGACAACCAGAAGGGCGCGATGAATATCCCGGTGCTCGAAGCCAACATGACGGCGGCGCAACTCGGCTTCCGCGGGTTTCATGTCCAGCGAAAAATCCGCCGCCCGAACGATGTTCTCTGGCTGGTGACGACCAACGACGCCGTGCCGAGCGACGACATGCTCTCCCGGTGCGTGCACATCCGGCTGCATTACGAGGGCGTGCCGGACACCCACCGGTTCGCCCTGAGCGAGAAAGAACTGATCGATCACGTGCGCAACAACCGGTCGGGCATCCTCGCGGAACTGGCCGGCATGGTCGTTCGCTGGCTCGACGCCGGCAGGCCCAGCGCCCCGGCGGATTGCAGGTTCGGCGTATTCGGGCGGGTCATCGGCAGCGTGCTCACCTTCAACGGCCTGCCGGGCTTCCTGTCGAATACCCGCGAGGAGGTCCGCGAGCACTCGATCAAGCACCAGCAACTGGTCGCCCTCGCGGAGCGGCTGATCGACAGTCGGCCGAAGGGGTTCGTCTGGGAGATCGACTCCGGCATCCAGTCGGCTGACGAAGAGTTCAAGCGCCGCAGCCCGCCGGAGGCCCCGATGGAGCAAAAGGACTGGGTGCCCTACCTCGCCAGCGCCGGCGTCATCCCGGCCTCCTGCGACACGCCCCAGAAGCAGAAGACGGCCGTCACCCAGTACATGGCCAGCGTGGTCAAGGTTCCCGTGGAGGTCGAAGTCGGCGACCGGACGGTGCGGGCGATGCTCGTCAGCCGGCCGCTCCGGAGCCGCCGGACGGCGTATGTGCTCGCCGTGGAGGGCCTGCCAGTCGAGGCCGGGGCCGACGGTGAAGACCGCCCCGCGGAAGCAGCGACGAACACCCCGCAGCCGGCGGCGCCGACGCCGGCCGACGCCCGGGCCGACGACGAGGAGGAGCGGGAGGACGAACTCTGGGGCGGCTGAGCAGAGCCGCCCCATTGCCCGGGCGATGGTGAAGTGGTGAAGACATGGTGAAGACTAAAAAATTGAGTCTTCACCATCGTTTCGATCTAGAAAAACAGGCCTTTTCGTTCAAATGGTGAAGTGGTGAAGACTAAACCTGAGTTGGGCGCGAAAAAATCCAAAGCCCCTGATACTGGCCCTGAAGTCGGTCCTGTACGCCAGCCACGAGAACATGGCGTCCAGTCTTCACCACTTCACCATTTTGCAGAAAACGCTGGAAAACAAGGCCCAAATCGTGGTGAAGACTTAAAAAATAGTCTTCACCATGTCTTCACCACTTCACCATTCGGGGGCTACCTGCTCGCCCTCGGAGCCGGCCAGTACCCGTTCCGCCGCTGGTTGCCCGCACTTGGCCGCGTCATTACCGGCCCCTTCGCGCTGGATACTGAGACAACGCTGATCGACGAGAAGCGGCCGGCCCATGTCCCCGTTCTCGTGCTTGGCATGGCCTTCGACGGGCGGCAGGGCTGGTTCATCTTGGCCGAGGACATGCCCGCTTTTCTCGCCGCCCACCCCGCCAACTCGCTGGTTTTTCACAACGCCGCCTTCGATCTGGCTGTTCTGCAGGCGACCCACGACCGGTTGGGATTGGATTTAGATATTTATGCCCGCGTCGAGGCCGGGAAAGTAGCCGACACCATGATCCTCGCCCGGCTGCTCTCGCTCGGCACCGTTGGGCATTCCGCGCGTAACCAGTGCTCGCTCGATTACTGCGCCCGCCACTACCTCTCCCTGACGCTCCCGAAGGACCTGCAGACCCCGGGCGGCGAATCTGTCCGGCTCACGTTCGGCAGGTATCTCGGTCGGCCCTTCGAGGCGATCCCGGCCGAATACCTTCAATACGCCTCAGGAGACCCGGTGGCGACGTGGCTCCTGTTTCAGCACCTCAAGACGCGGCTTCCAAATATCAAAACCGCCGCCAATCGGGCCTTCGGCTACGCGGGCGACAAGTGGCTCGACGAACAGTGGAAAAAACACGGCCCCGGCACCCATCACATTCAACTTCGGGCCAGTATTGTGCTCGACCGCATTTCGCGCACCGGGGTCCTCATCGACCAAACCCGCCGCGAGGAAAAGGTGGCAGCCCTCGAACAGATCGTCGCCGAGACCCGCCACACGCTCGCGCTGGCTGGCCTCCCGGCTGAGGGCAAAGGCGCGCCGGGTGCTCTGCGCAAGCGCATCGACAGGCTTGCCCGGGAGCACAAGAACCTGCCGCTCGTCTATACGGAGACTGGGCAGATTTCGACAAGCGAGGAGCAACTACACGAACTCGCCGCCTTGGACCCCGTGCTCGAAGTCCTGCTCAAGCACCGGCAGGCCACGAAACTTCTCTCGACCTATGCAAACAAGATGCAGCCCGGGAAACGTATCCACGGCAAGTTCCAGTACCTCATGAACACGGGGCGAACCAGTTGCGGGGGCGGCTTCAACCTCCAGAACTTGCCGAAGGAACTCGACGCGGCCAGCAACCACGAGACGACGATCCGGGGCTGTTTCGTGCCGTCGCCGGGAAACGTGTTCGTCGTGGTTGATTACGCCCAGATCGAACTCGCCGTACTGGGCTGGGCGTGGAAGCATCAACTCGGGTTCGGCGGCAGCCTCCATGAGATTGTTTCACAGGGCCGCGACATGCACCGGCTGATCGCGGCGGAAGTGCTCGGCAAAAATCCCGCCGACGTCACCAAGGCCGAGCGAAATGCCGCCAAGCCCGTCTCCCTTGGCCGTCCCGGTGGTCTCGGCTGGCGCACGATCCAGAAGCAGGCGAAGAACGACTACGGCGTCGAACTCTCCGAGGAGCAGGTCCGCGAGCGCATGCAGGCGTACGAGAATCTGTGCCCTGAACTGACCGAGCACCTGAAGTCCCGCGTGAATGCTGGCATTGAAATCGCCCGCGCCTTGGGACTCACTCCGGCGGCCTACAACGGAGCAACAGGAAGGACCACGAACCGGCCACAACCCGAAGACGAACTGCCTGCGGGGTGGCTCGGCGGCATGCTCCTGAAAGTCTTGGAGTCGGCCAGCCCCGAGACCAGTGGCAACCCCGAGGCCGGCCGCGCACCACGCCTATACACGCCCGCCGAGGTCAATTTCTTCTGGACGGCTGCTGCCCGCCTGCCGCTCAGCGAACTCGACGACCGGGACCGCGACGCCATTCGGGAACGAAAACCGTCGAAGCGCCTGCGGGACAACGTGGCCGGGATGTTCAGCCGCGAGCCAGTCATCACGGCGACGGGCAGGCTCCGGGCGAACGCCAGTTACTCGGCCTGCAGGAACGGCATCATGCAGGGCCTCGCGGCTGACGGGGCGATCCATGCGCTCTGGAGCCTCATGCGGGCCGGCTACACGATCACGAACTTCATCCATGACGAGGTGATTTGCGAAGTCCCTGAGGACGAGCATCTCCCTGCCAAGATCGCCGACATCGAGAGGCTCATGATTGCCGGCATGCAGATGGTCGTGCCCGGGTCCAAAGTGCGGGTCGAGACCACCGTGCGCCGGTCGTTCAGCAAGACCGACGCTGTCACGTTGCCGGCTGGGTAGCGGCGCCATCAGGGTCAGCGCGATCGGGCTGGCTCGTGGGGGATTCAGCCTGCTCGTCCGCCAACCCGATACCGCCCGTCGCGTCGCTCCATTCCGGCCAGCCGTTGAACAACTCGCGGCCCGATGGCGTGAGATACCGAGAGTAATCCGATCTCCGCCCCGTTCGGTTCTCCTCGACGCGGGCTAGCCGCATGTTCTCAAGGAGCCGGATTCGCGGCCTCAACTGGCTGTCGTAGAACGTAGCGTGCTTGTCCTGCGGGCGACTGGAACGGCCTTGCATCAACTCAACCATTTCGTCGCTCAGGTGAACGTAATCGACGATCGCGTTGTCGGTCGATTCACCCTGTATGGGTTGCGGGCGGAGTGCGATCGTGACGGCGTTGTAGATCGCATTGAATAGCACGTAGGGGCTTTTCGCCGCGTTGCGGTCGAACGCCCCCTCGTCGTGCATCACCCGGCCGATGATCGCAGGAGTCGGCCGTACCAGATTTGCAAATCTGCAGGCCCCGGCGAAGAAGCGGCGAAGTGCGGTCACGCTTGCCGGAACGTCCAGACTGGGGTCACGCGGAGGCTGCTGCACACAGGCTCCGATCCTGTACGTACGTTCCGATGTCTCCGCGATAGATTCCGGAAGCGCAGCGAACGCGTCGTCGTGAGGAGATGGCGGGGCGGGCGTAGCAGCCTGTTGTTGTCGTTCCTGCCGGTCCTGCTCCAGCCGTTGATTGAGCGTTTGCTGCCCCTGTGCAAGAACCCGCATTTCCCGTACAAGGCTGTGCATCAGCGCCTCGAACCCTCGCGCCTTTGTAGCCGTAACCCGCGGCTTCGGGAGTTCTCGGTCTTTTTTTCCTGCGTTGCTAGAGCCAACGTTGCTAGGGCCGCTACGGGCTTTTGCCTTCGCAGGCTTGGCCGGCTTACTTTGCTTCTTCGACAACTTTCGTTTCTTGGCCATCGCTGCATGGGCTAGGTGTTAGTGATTTCCCCCGCCTCTGCGACCAGCGAATCAGCCAATCGCCGCCACAGCCTCTTCTCCTCAGGCGGCATGTCGTCCGGCTGCATGTCCACAGCCGTCTTGAAGAACCCGGCTGCGATCCGCGACAGTCCGCTCTGGAGTTCGGGGAGCATCGACCCAGTTTCTGCGGCGTCTTGCGAATAGATCACAGCCGCCAACGCCTCATTCAGCGCGGCTTCTGGTCCTGTCCCGCCTTTCGCCCCGAGGGCCTTACCCTTGGCAATTGCCGCTGAATATTGGTCTTTATGGGCCGTCAGGAATTCAGCCATGAGTTGCCGCAGGTTGGCCGCCTCCTCAAACTCGGGCCTGCGCTCAGGAACAGGATTCGATGCGAGCAGCAACCGCGGTAGGTTTTTCGTGACCTTGTTGATCTTCTTCGTGAGTTGCTTTCGAACTGTCTCGTCCTCCGCGGCTGCTGGGTCTTGTTTAGCGCGGACGACCATTCTCCGGGAGGTGTTCACGAAGTCGTTGATCAGTTCGGCGGCCTCGCTACGCAATGCTGGGTCTTGAATCGTGTCGGCGTAACTCACCGGGGCCGTGAACCGCCACTGGAGCATCACCGCGGCGTTGTAGGTCAACAGCGCCGCGTCATGCGCCCGGCCTCGGTTGATGTCGTCGTCGATGCGCTCGGCCAGCCACGCGAGATGGCCCAGCACCGGCGCTATTCGCGATTCGCCTTCCATCGTGGTGTCTCGCCCTACGCTGCCCCGGGAACACTCAGGTACGCCCGCCACACCCGGGAATACGCACAACCCCACGCCTCGCCATGGGCCTCGGCTTCGAACTGGTCTGGGTCGGGATTCGGCTGCCTACCGATGGCCTCAAGAGCGTAATTCCAAGCCAAGGCATGCGCCCACTCGTGGCAAAGGGTCTCGATCGCCATGTGCTCATTCAACTCGTCGCTCAGTCGAATCACGAACTTCTCGGGCCGCCTGACGCACTCCCCGAGGGTCCCGTCAGGCAGCCAACTCGACCTGACAACCACGGGCCTCGGCGCCGGACATAACCCTCGGAAGTGGGCCAGAACCCGCCGGAAGGTACCAAACGCTGGATCGGCCACGAAACTGCGCCGAAATGCCAACGGGCGAAGGCGTTCAGCGCTGCCCGCGGAGGCCAGTTTCATGCGGCACGCGATGACTGGAGCATGTTCCATGGCAGCCCTGAGCATAGCGCGTTTTTTGCTGCGCGCAAGGCCCTGCGGACCTGCGTATTTCCCGAGAAAAACCGCTGTATTTATGAAAACGACGCAGATTTTTTCGTGTCGCAAGTCTCGGCCGCACATGGGGTTGCGACGAAAAAACGCTCAAAATGTCAACTTTGACCGAACTACTTCCTACTTCGTAGGGAAGAGCATTCGCTAAGAAGAAACTCCTCTGCTGAAAAGCGTCGGTGAAGGCAGACCCAGACTGCCTTTCACCAGACCTGCAAAAACCCCAGCGCCAGATTTTGAGGTTGGGCAGGGGAGGTCGTGGTGCGGTTCAACCCCATTCAGCCGCGACACAACCAACCAGCCGACCAACCAGCCAGTCACGGCCAACCCCCGCACTTCACCCACCGACCCACAGGCGCCGAGATTCTTCCCCAGCGCCCGTTTCGACTCCCGACCAACCCAACTACCCCTCACAACAACCCCGGCCTAAGAACACACGCCCGGGGCCTCAGCGAGCGTTTTCATGCGCAGCCAACAGCCCGGCTCGCCTTCCCCGTGTCTGCGAGTGTTTCGGCGAGCATGGCAGTGAGTTGGCTGGTTGGCTGGTTGGGTGACTGGCTGGCTCGCACAGGCTCGCTCGCCAATAGAACTCACTGCTGGCCGACCTTGTTTCGTGACCAGCACCAAGGCGCACAAAACCCGGGAATCCAGCACTCAGTGGGGCTATGTGAACAACTGGATTTTCCGTACTCCCTCACAGTGACACCCAAACCGGCCCTTTCAACGCGCCCCAGCCGACCAAGATATCTTTATCTGCCGCTTGTTCTGGTCTCGGCCGGCTTGTTTACGCGCTTCTTTGCTCGAACTCAGTGCTGAAAACCGGGGCTTTTTGCGCGGCTGGTTTTTAAAATCCCCTGAAAACCCGGCTGGCGGCAAACTGGGCCTCACGAACGCGCACGCTGGCCCCAAAAACCAGCATTATTGAGCAACACCCGCGCGTGAGTCTGGTCGCTGCTCTGCTCTGTCCGTGGTTTGGTCACGTGCTGGTCGCGATTTCCGTGGGCGAAAAACACGCGGCTCAAAGTAGCGCTGATGGGCCGAACGCAGCGGTTTTGTCCAGAAAACCCGGGCTGAATTTCACGAACTAGAGTTGAGTCGAGCCGTAAATACCTCCAGCAGGTCGAGGCCCGGTTTTCTCGCACGAAAGGGCCGTAACCATGGTCATCGCGAACAAGAACCTGCTCAAAGACGTCCGGAGACTCGCCATCCGGGACGAACTCTTGGTGATGCGGCTCCGGGGCGCGTTGGTCGTGGTCCCGGTGGCAGAGCAGCCCGTGAAGAAGCCCGACGCCAAGAAGTGAGCGGCTGGGCCTGCTTGGGGCCGCGTGGCGATCTGCGTCGAGGGCTTTCTCTACTTGATATCTTTGGCGCCTCAAGTTTTCACAATCTGGAGAGCGTTACCCATGCCCAGATTTGCCGCCGTGGCCCTTGCCGTCTTGCTCGCTGGCCCGCTTTCGAGTGCCAGCGCCGACGAGTTCCGGATTCTGGCATGGAACGTCGAGAGCAACAGGCCGGGCGCAGAGCAGGTCAGTGATCCGGGCGTCATCAGCGAGCAGTTGGCCGGCATGCTCAGCGCCCAAGCCACGCGCGCCCAGATCGTCGCGCTCTCCGAGGTCGAGCCGAAGACCATGCCGATCTACAAGCAGGCTGTCCAAATGGGCTTGGACACGGAGGTAGATTTCGTGACATCGGCCAGCGGGGGATTCAGGGATTCAGACTCGCTCCTGCTGGTCGTGGATGCCAAGCGATTCGCCATCCAAGACGTGTTCGAACTCCATCGGTACGCGGGAATTCGGGCCAACTTCAACAACATGGAAAACGACTCGGCTGACTACGGGGCTGTTCGGGCACGCTCGCCGCTCGTTGCGAAACTCCGGGACAAGACCACGGGCGCGACCTTCTGGCTGATCGTGAACCATCTGGCCCGCGGCGAAAACGACCTCCGAACCGAGCAGGCCAAGGCCCTCAAGAAGTGGGCCGAAGATCACCCCAACGAGCCGGTCATAGCCGCGGGGGACTTCAATTTTGACTACGACTTCAAGACCCAGAAGGGAAACTCAGCCTACGACGCCATGATCGAGGGCGGGGTATGGCAGTGGCTCAAGCCGGACCCCCTTGTGGACTCCAACTGGGCCGATGATCGCAACAACCCGGGCCACGACAAGTATCCGGACTCGATTCTGGACTTCGTGTTCGTTGCCAATCAGGCCAAGAACTGGAAGGGCGAATCAGACGTGGTTGTACGCGAGGGAGACTTTCCAGACACCGACAGGACCAGCGATCACAGGCCGATCATCGCGACTTTTACGCCGCCGCGCTGACCAGCAGACCAGCGAATGATCCTTGGTGACGCTCTGCGCGGCCCCAAGGTCAGCCAATCGCTAAACCCGCCCCCAAACCCCGGCATATCCCATGAGCCAGTCCTAGCCCTCAACAGGCCGGGGTGTGCTCAATGGGTGGCCCGTAGTTGGGTCCACCTGCCGACAGGCCGCCCGGCTTTTCTTCTGGCGGTCAGGGGTTCTTCATGTTCAGGAAAGGTGGGTATTTCCATGGCTACGCTGATTGGTCTCGCTGTCGTGATGGCGCTCGTGGGGTGTGCGTACTGGCTTCACGGCCTGCTCGACGGGCTGGTCTCAAAGGCCGAAGGCAAGGTCCGGCCGCATGTTCCTGCGATGAAGCAGAAGGTCGCTGCCGGCTTGGAGGCGGCCACGGGGTACGTACGGCCTCGGGCTATCGGGTGGGCACGGCGGCTGGCGCTGGGGGTGGCGGCGCATGCGGTCGTGTTCTTCGGCGCGGCGACGTGCGTGGCGCTGGTCAGGCCGGCTCCGCAGCAAGTCACGTACGAGAGCATCGCGAAGCGTGAAGACGCGACGTGGCTGCAGCACGGGCTGGCCTACGCGGGCTACACATCGGGTTGGCTCGTCGAAGAGACTCGGCCCGGGTTCTTCTACTCCACGGCCCGGCTCAACGACGGCAGCACCCTGATCGGCCTGCCCGGGCTGCAGCAGTGGTTCCGGCTGTGAACTCCGCGGGGCTTGCTCCCTGCCCACTTCACCGAGACGCGCATGCCCGGGGGTTCACGCTCCGGGCCGCTGCGCGTTTTCCTAGGTATCAGGGGGCCAAGGGCCTGCGACGCATCGACTCTGTCGACCCGCGCACGCAGGCACTACCATACGGACTTTCCCGCCAGCGTCTTCACCACCCCAGCCGGATGGCTCACATGAAGGTCGTGTTTCATCAATACAGTCCCACCAAGCACCAGATGGAACTGATCCACCGTGCTAGCCTGAAGGCCATTGCAGATCGTGGCGAGATAAGCCGTGAGACATACTCACGCGAACTGATTGCTCTGGCAAATGAGTTCGACCGTCCTAATACGGAATGGCTGCTTGATCACATCAGACTAGGCGCGGAGAGCGTCAACAGTGGCCGTGTGCCTGTTGAGGGAACAACTGTCACTCAACTGGAAGCAGAGCGCAACTGGTTCATCGACGAACGGCCCTTCTACAACGTCTATCCGGTGCTTCTGCCGCTGATAGAGTCGACAAAGTTAGATGCACACGTAGCGAATGATCTCGATTTCCCCACCGAGGTCATCTGCATGTGCTTTCCTGTCGGCAACGAGCCATTCGGCATCCGTTCCGTGTTGGCACGGCGCATAGACAAGTACATTGCGATTATCGTGCAAACAGCGTTTATTCCGGCTGTAGAAAAGGCGGCGATGGGTGCCCCGGACAAGCCCGACCCTCGCTGTGTCGGTATGCTTAATTTTCTGTTCGTATGCTCGAACGCTGAACAGTCAAAGACGCTCGAAGACGATGTCAACGCGATCGGTGAGCGAATCACCAATCCGCGATCGGGTACAACGTCTTGGGAGTATACGGAAGCAGAACGGAAACTTGCGGTTGATGCTCTTGTCTTCTCTGTACGCGCGGTACTTATTCTAGCGCTGTTGGCTGACGGCTCCGACCTAATCAGCCCAATTATCTTGAAGGAAGATGAGCATCGAACGAATCCACTTAATCCTGCTGATTGGGCGATTCAGCGTGCGATTAAGCGAGGCCGAAAAGGCTTCTGTCTCGGAAGACGATTGCAGGAAGTGTATGAAGAGGAAGGGCGTTCACCGCATTACCGAAGGCCACACCTCGCGCTCTATCATGTCGGCAAGGGTCGCCAAGAGAAAAAACTCGTCCTCCGTGATGGGTGTATCGTCATGCCTCGCGAACTGACTGATGTGCCAACTGATTACCTTGGGCCTGAGGTGCAATCAGACATTCCCCCTGCCGACGCTGTTGCGCGTGGCTATCGGGCGCCACTTCCGAATCGCGTACGATTCCTCGTGCTTGAGCGTGATCAACATCGCTGCGTGATGTGTGGACGCACGGCTCGCGATGGGATAACGCTTGAAGTGGATCATCGCACCGCGGTTGCCAGCGGAGGAACAAACGAGTTGGACAATCTCCAGACGCTTTGCAACATATGCAATTCAGGCAAAAGTGATCTGCCGACAACGCTGCAGCGCGCATAGGAGGACTCACGCCGACGAACGCGCAGGCACTTTCAGAGGTGGTGAGTAATGGCCTGACATCTAAGAAAAAGCGGCACAGGTTTCCCCATGCCGCCTATTTCTCCCAGCGTCAGCCAGTCCACGTCCGACACGCAGCCCGATAGCCGCATGACGAGCAGTTCATCGTGCTCGGCGCCGGATAGAACACGCCTGATTGAATCGCCCGCCAGACCCGCTCCACGCCTGCCAAGGTGCGTTTCACGGCGGCTGGATTGACCTCGCGAACGTGCTCCTCGATGACCGGCTCTCGGGTCTTCGTGATGATCAGGAATCGCGTCTGCACCCGCTTCTTGGGCGCGATCTCTGAGGCGAGGTGCGAGTACAGCAGGAGTTGCTCGCCGCTGTCCTCGACCTGCTCCGGGCTCCATCTTCCACGTGAGGTCTTGATGTCGGTCACCACCAGCGTGTCGGCGTCTTCCGTGAGCAGGTCCACGCGACCATACAGGTCCGGCACGCCCTCGGCCAGCAGCCCACGAACCGCCTCCTCGACGCCCAAGACCCGCCCCCGAACGCTCGCCGCAGGGCTACCCAAGAACGCCGTGAGCATCCGCGCGGCCAGAGCATCCAGCGAGGCCCGAGTCTCCGTGCCGCCAAACTGGATCGCGTCTGGGTCATGGCCCAACCACGACGCCCGATACGCGAACATGAGCCGCTCGATGTCGGGTTGCTCTTCACCGGACAGGATCGACTGGAAGTGCTGCTCGACGGCCGTGTGAATCCCGGTGCCAAAGATCAACGCCGACGACACGCTCTCCTCGGGTAGGCCATCCACGTACCGGAATTTGTATCGCAGCGGGCAGGTCCGGAACGTCGAAAGAGCCGACCAACTCACGTAGTCTCGGCCGGTGAGGCTCTTGGCGACCTCGTTGGCGGGGTTCGTGCTGGCGGGCTTCTCGGGCGTGAGCACCGGCAGCAGGTCTTCTCCTACTCCGGCGATCATTTGGCACCTCCAACCGCGTAGGCCCCGTTGCCATTCGTGTGACCGTTCGTACTGGGGCTGGCGGTCGGCTCGTCGGATTTCAACTCGTCGATCAAGGCCGAAGCCTGCCGGATGCCGAGTTCGTCCGCCGTTGTCAGGCCGAAGCGCTCCCGCAGCAGGCCCATGAGGTCGATCTTTCGGCGAGCAGCGATGGCCCGGATGGCTTTGACCTGCGAAGCCGTGGCGGGACGGGGGCTGGGCGCGTCACGGAACACGGCACGGTTGGTCGCGAGCAGTTCAGCACCCTTGGTCGCGGCACTGTTGGTCGTGATCCGTGCGCCGCTGATGGCCGGGCTGGTGCGCACCTCGATCACCTCCTGCGGCTGGGGCTGAGGATGCTCTTCGTGGCCGTCGCTGGTCAGCCGGGCGATCTGGTCCTGCACAGCCTTCTCGCACGACTGGTAGGCCCTCGCGACGACGATCTGAAAGCCCTCGGTGTCGTTGAGGAGCGTGCTGTCGAGTTCGGCCTCGATGGTGCAGGAGGCCGAGGCGCTGGAGAAGTTCGGCAGGCCGACCTTCTTCGAGACGCCTGCATGGAGTTTCAACATGGGGGTGAAGTTCCTGTGGGGTGGTTGGGTCGGGCGGTGGTACGGCGGCGTTGATTGCACCGCCGCCATGAAGCGCCCGTGATTCAGATATCTGGAACGGAAAAGCGACGGGCGTGGGTGCAGGGAGGCTTGGGCACCTCCACCACACTCCACGCCCGTCACTTGTTGGGGTCGCGGGATTTCTTCGAGCCGGTCAGCAGGTCACGCCGCTCGGGCCGCCTGCTTCGTCGTGTTGGCCCTCATGTCGGCCTTGGCCTTCCGGCGGGCCTGCTGCGCGCGCGTGTAGAACGGCGACCGGAAGCCGCCGTCACCGAGCACCGCGTCCCAGTCGACCGTGCCCGTTTCCGGGAGATCGACCAGCAGCACGTCCAGCAGACACTCCGGGTCCAGATCAGAGCCAGAGTCCTCGGGGGTGGTCAGCATGAAGCCCCGGCGCCGAATCTCGTGGGAATCCTCGCCGGTCTTCTGGGCCACGGCGTCGAACAGGTCAGAGTCACTCATGGGTTCTCGATCTCCTGAAAAGTGGGAAATGGGAAACGGGAAATACACAGGGACACCGGCCGCCAACGCAGCGGGCCGGAAGAAGGGACAACACGCCCGGCAGCCAGAGGGGCGAGACGGCAAGGCGAGACGGCCGCAAGGAAGCCGGGGAGCTGATTTGCCACTTGGTGTGGCTAATTGCCACTCTCGCAAGAAGCGATAACCTTTGAACACATGCGGCGTCGCATTTTGATGCGCATGCCTATCGCAGATACCAAGTGACGGGAGTCGGCCGTGCGGATTGCGCTTTCGAAGTCAATTCGTTTCGAGGTGTTCAAAAGGGATGCGTTCACCTGCCAGTATTGCGGTCGCAAAGCCCCCGACGTCTTACTCGAAGTCGACCACGTTGAGCCTGTCTCACAAGGTGGAACAAACGACCTTCTGAATCTCGTGTCTGCATGCCGAGACTGCAACGCGGGCAAGTCCGACAGGCGACTTTCGGATACCTCGCGACTAGATGCTCAACGTCGTCAACTCGAAGAGTTACAGGATCGCAGGGAACAAATCGACTTGATGTTCCAGTGGCAACGAGAACTCTCGTCACTGGATGAAGACGTTGCCCTGCGCATCTCTGAGTTTTGGCAGAAAGTCGTCCCGGGCTACTCGCTGAACAGTCAAGGCATGCAGGACATGAAGGCTCTTTCCAAGAAGTACTCGCTTGATGAGGTGCTGGCGGCAATGCAATGCGCCGCGGATCAATACCTTGTCTTCGAAGGTGATGAGCCCACAAAGGAGTCGGTTGAGTTGGCGTGGTCGAAGGTGAGCGGAATCTGTCGCAACAAGCGTGCCGACAAAGACGATCCGCAACTCAAGCGTCTTTTTTACATCCGCGGGATTGTGCGAAATCGCTTTTCCTACTGTAACGAACGTGTGGCCCTCGCGCTGTTGCAAGACGCACGAGCGAGGGACGCGTCCATCGACGGTCTTGAACGGTTCGCCAAGAGCGCCAAAAACTGGACTGAATGGCGGGCAGGTATGAACGACTACATCGCACAATGCGATGTAGAGGACGGCGATACGAGCGGGGAGGGGCTGGGCTAGTGGCGAGGGAGGCTTTTCGTGACATGGATAGCCACCTCCTCTCTGCCTCTAACGCCTCCGTCCGACTCCTGAACGGTCCCAGCACCGGCCCTTCAAAAGGCCCCTTATCGGCACACCAGTAGCCCTCGGCATCTGGCTCGCCGGGGCAAAACACTGCAGTGCATAATCTCGTGACGATACTTGCGTAGAAGGGTACGCGAGTAGTTTATCGATTACCCATGGAGGCCAAATGTCACCGCAGCAGTCTTCCGACGCCGAATCCGCTTGGGATGCGCGTTCAGCGGAACTGGCAGGCCGAGTAACTAAAGCTCTTCGAACTCTGCTAGAGGACAAGCACCTATATCAGCGTGTAGAGGTGGATTTTGGCGACTTGGCGGAATCGCCACCGCCCGTTGCGCGGGAGCGACTTGCCGAACTGTTTGTTGAGAACTGCAAAAACGCGATTCGTGGACCGTGGGATCTAGCGGACAACACTGGCCATTACCGTAAGGTGGGGCTCGATCAGCATGGCCTCCGTCCGCAGGTTCCCGACGTCAAACTTTTCTGCGAACGTTGCAATCGGCTAGAAGCGTTCAACTCGCTGGCTGCGGAGGACATGCTTGGGCGTGATCGACAGAACCCCAAGTACGAAGTAGACGAGCAGACGGTCCAAGTTTTTGCGTTGTCCTTTCTTTGCCAGTCGTGCAAGAGCGTGCCGGAGGTGATATTAGTCCGTCGCGATGGCGCGCGGCTGACTTGCTCAGGGCGAGCCCCCATGGAGCACACACCAGTTCCTGATGCCATTCCGAAGCCAGTGAATCGCTATTACCGCGATGCCGTGATCGCGTACCAGTGCGGCCAGACACTACCCGGCCTATTCATGCTTCGCACGGTGATTGAGCAGTGGGTGAGGTCCCAAAGGCACAGCGAGGAACGGGCTTCTGATGCCATCGAAGCGTATCGGAGATCTCTGCCGGAGGACTTCCGCAACTGGTATCCATGCTTACGAAAGGAATATGAGGACTTGAGTGCGGATATCCACGCAGCGATAGGTTCGGCGGAACTTTTCCGAGATGCCATCCGAAGAATTGATCTGCACTTCAATGCTAGGAATCTTTTTACTCAGGCTAACCCAGATGCCTTTGCACCTCGGCCAACCAGCCCCTCTCCGCACCCAGCGCCTCCGTCCGGCTCCTGAATGGCCCCAACACCGGCCCACCTGACGGCCCCATGTCAGCCCACCAGTAGCCCTCGGCGTCTGGCTCCACGTGGCTCGCCCGGGTGATCTGCAACTTCCCGATCTCCCGCAGGTCCAGTGCTTCGTCGTAGATGCACTTCACGCCGCCATCACAGCCGACGACCAACTCCATCTCGCTGGTCATGCGGCACCTCCAACACCACCGCGCCTGAGGATGTTCCGTCGGGGGCGATCGACGAGCAGGTCACCAACAGCAGCCTGAATCTGCTCGAAGTCTCGGGCCACCATCTGCCGGAGCCTGTTGGAGTCCCTGAGCGTCTGCGGCTCGACCCCATTGATGGTTTGCTGGGCCTGCTCCACGAGGGCATCCAGTTCCGGGCTGCTTCGAATGTTCAGCCGCCGGAACCGCTCGAAGAACTCCCGAAGGTTCTCGACGGCGGAGTCCCGAAAGACCTTGGGCTGGCCGTCGTGCAGGCCTGTGAGGCGTTCAGCGAGATGAGCCGTGAGCCTCTGGAGTTCCGTGGCGAAGGCTTGTTCAGCAAGTTCGACGGCACTCTCGAAGCGCTCACGGACCCGGGCTTGCTCCTGCTGATAGACCTCCGGGTGCAGGGCCATGAGGTAGTTCGGTGGCTCGATGGTCGGGTATGAGACTTCAAGATCGAACAGGCCATCGAGCGTGCTGGGATAGTCGCTGGCGTTGAAGAGCGTGCCGAGGCGCCGCTGGGCTTCCAACTTGATCTGGTCGTACTGGCTGGCGAGTTCTCGGGCTGCCTCTTGGAGCCTCTCGCGGTACGTCTGCATCGTGCTGGCGAACGTGCTGAGCGAGTTCTGCGGAAGAAGGCGAACGCCAGCCTCGGGGAAAGGCAGCGTGACAATGCGCCAGTAGGAAGAAGCCTCAGACCGGACGGCAGCCACGGCACGGTAGGCGGGGTTCTTCGTGTCGAGTATGAGTTTGCTGGCCGAGAGAAGTTCACGGTCGGCATGGAACGCTCGGGCTGCTGTCGTGCGCTGCTCCGGGGCGAGGGTCTTACGGACGCCCAACCACGTGAAGGAGAGTTTCACGGCCGCCATGGTGGTGCGGAGCCTGTTGGCGGCGGAGCGTTCGAGTTGGCTTGTCGGGGTGTTGGTGGGTTGGGTTGTGGTCCGGCTCGTGGTGTGTTGGCCGGTGTCGTGGGATGTGGTGGTTGCTGTGGACATGCGGGAATCCTTTGGATGTGAGAAACTGGCGACCGGCTGTCAGCCGCAGTGATGGCCTCGGCAGCCCGGCCAGAAGCCTTGTCTACGCGATGCGGGATGCGACGTTGGGCGGCCGTTCGTGAGCCGCACCACTCACGCAGATATGCTTTTCGCGATCCGGAGGCATTGGCGTTATCGAGAGCGGTGTGCCGTTGTTGCCGGACACAATGCCACTCACCCGCCACTGCATTCAACTATCCAACGCGAAGATGCGTTCGTGCAGATGCCACTTCAGTCATGCTGGCATAACTCGATATGTGAGTCGCTCACGGCACAGAGCGCGAGCGGAATCTACTGGTCCGCGTGGTCTCTCTGTGTCGAAGAATGGGTAGGCACTTCCATCTCAGCCCGGACGAGAGTAAAGGTCACGGCAGCCTCTCCCAACAAGCAGTTCAGTCGAAGAGACACGCGAGAATCTTCTGCTGTTGCTTTGCGTAAGAGTCGCTCCCTTGCTGTCGCAGCAGATTGAGCTTTGCAAGATCGGACTCCATGAAATCACATGCCAAGTCCGGCCGCGCACATTCATCACTGACTCTGACCGTTTGAACGTCCTCGAAGAGAAGTGACCGCAGCAACTCCATTGACTGCGCATTTATTTCAAGCGTCTTTTGTAGGAGTTGCACGCTGGCCACGTACTTGTGTGCGAACCACATCTTCCAGCTTGGCTGTGGTCGTGCATAAACGCCCACCCCAACACTTATGACTCGCACATTCTCCGGCCTGTGCGTCAAGGCATAAATGGCATCAGCGATCGCGTAGAGGGTTGGATTGTTCGCGCAATATCCGCCGTCGATGAGTTCGACTCGGTCCCCGACCGATGTCGTGACAACCTTCCGCTCGAAGAAGGGTACTGCCGAGCACGACGCCTGAACGGCATCAGCAATCCTGACCCCGAAGCTTGGCACAAACGAGTCCTCACGGCCGTGGGCTTGCGAGGCGTGAGATTTGAAGATCATTGGCCGTGCACTCGCCCATCGCGTAGCAACAACGCCAAGAGCGGTCTTAGAGTCTGTGAACAGCTTGTCAGTGAAGAGTTCGTCGGCAAGGGTAGCCAATGCTGCAGATTTCTGGGCAGGCTTACGTCCCCGCATCACTGTCGGGACATGACGCTGATAGAGTTCATGGATTTGTTCGACTTCATGGCCAAGGGCAATGAGCGTCGCGATAATGGCTCCCGTACTCGTGCCGTACACAAGATCAAAGTGCTTGTAGAGTGGGCATTTCAGAACTGCTTCGATTTCGCGAAGTACGCCGAGCGTGTAGAAGCCCTTTGAGCCACCGCCATCAAGACTCAGGACGTGACATCTGCCGTCCTTGGGGTGTTCGGCCGAGGAAGCGGAAGGTGTGTTCATGGAGTCACCGAGAAAACGTCAGCCCAGACCATTGTGATGAACGCTTTGGCGTCGTCTTCGTTCCAGAAGCGACTGTGAAACAAAGGGAAGATCTGGTTAGCTTGTGTGTAGGCGTCGCGTTCATCGGTCGCGGAATGGCGATGGAGATCGCGGTACAGGCGTCTAAGCACGTTCTCAAGGACGGAGTCGTACCCACCAACAAAGTGGTCATCGGGGGCGTTCCAAACGAGACTTTCAAGGTAGAACGATGGTGAACGTCTGCGATCCCACTGTCCATGCTCTTCCAAATCATTTCGGATGCGTTTGAGGATACGAATGCATCCCTTGACCTTGCCGCCGGTTCGCTGATCCTTGACCGCCAAGTTGTCGAAGTGCTGTTTCGGAAAATTGACGATGCGGTGTAGTTGCTTAGTGAAAAATGCGATTCCATCGTGAAAGCGAGCTTGTCCGTAGGAATCCTGAAAGTACTGACGGAAAGATATGCACGGCAGAACATCTGCATCGAGCCGATTTGTGTTACCCCGCACAGTGATGGCTTTGTTTCCGTCGATGACTGCGTGGGCACCGTACTCCGACGCGAGGGAAGCAAGCACATCCGCTCTGTAATCCACGAAGGTGAAATCGCCCTTGCCAAGGTTGCTCAATGACTTGTCGACCGATTCCTTTAGCGAGATTTTCGGCCGGCCATATTGGTCCTGCGCCGTGGACGGCAGCCACTCGGTGTCGTAGTAGAAAACTTCGTGCGTTTCACTTCCGAGATCCACGTCGCTGTCGCCGCGCACATTTGTCGAGTTCTTGTATGACCCCTGCAGGAACGTGTCGATCCGGTACTTCTTGAGCGCCGGTGCAGTTTCAAGGTACTCACGGATCATCGTGTGTGTTCGGGCGGCCTTCTCTCGTTCTGATTGGCTTGGAGCGGCTGCCAGCCCCTCCAGATCTCTAGTCGCCTTCAGTCCCATTACCGCCTCCCTGTTTGTTCTGTCGGTGGTCAACTGGCATCTGTCAGAGGAGCAGAGTAGTGCTCGGCGGATCGCATGACGACCACCGTTGGGGAACACGCAAAGTAGGTGAACGTCGTCGTAGAGAAGGATACGAGGGCAGTCTCAATCGCTACAACGTGTCGTTGCGGACTTGGGGGATATCGCGAGTGCCGTGCCAGTGGAGGTGGTCGCGTTAGAGCGGCCACCGCTTCAGGTCAATTCACCCCCGGCTCCCGTACCACCCGCCTGACGCGACTGCCACTGCCTCCCTCCGTCCGCGAATACACTCCCGCCCGATCCGCCGACAGGCACCGACCCGAAGCCCACTGGCGTAAACCTTCGATCTTGTCGCCCGCAGTGACAGCCACGGGGACGACGTTCTGCGCGGCCTGAACGAGCGGCACGTCCAAGAGCGACGCCAGCCGACAGCACGACTTGATCTCGGCGCCGGTCCAGTTCGTGTCATCCGGCCGGGCCTGCTTCGCGCCCAGCCCGTAGTGCCGCGTATAGATGGCCCAGATCGCGTCCTTCTGGTCACGGCCGGGTAAGTCCACGAAGAACACGCCGTCGAATCGCTCTGCACGGGCGAACTCTGGCGGCAACTTCGAGGCGTCGTTGCAGGTGCCGACGAAGAAGACGTCGCTCTCGTGGTCGTTCAGCCACGTGAGCAGTGAGCCGAATACTCGGGCCGTCACGCCGGAATCTGTCTGGCCCGATGAACTGGCTCCAGCGAGGGCTTTTTCCACCTCGTCCGCCATGAGCACGCACGGGGCCATCGCGTCGGCCAACTTGAGGGCCGCCCGGACGTTGCTCTCCGACTGGCCGACGAGCGAGCCGAGCAGGGCGCCGACATCGAGGACGACCGTGGGCCTGCCGGTTTCGTTGCCCAGCGCCTTCGCGAACTGGGACTTGCCGCAGCCGGGAGGAGAGAGAAGCAACACGCCGCGGGGCCTGTTGCTCACGGTGCCTTCGCTCTGGCGGCGCATGGCCCGCAGACAGAAGGCCTTCAGGTTGTCGAGGCCGCCGAGTTGGTCGAACGACTCGGTGCCGCGGTGGATCGAGACCAAGCCGGACTTCTTGAGTTGCCCGGCCTTGATCTCCCACAGTGTCTCGGCCTTGAGCGTGCCGTGCCTGACCAGCGACAGCGAGTAGGCATTTTCGGCTTCGCTGTGCGTCAGTCCCTTCGCGGCGTCGATCACCCGGGGGACTTCATCAGGTCTGGGAAGTTCGCCTTCCTGTGTGGCAACTCCCCGGGCGATCTCCTCCAGTTGGGCGTGGTCCGGGAGTTCATGGTCGACGCACACGAACAGTTTGTCGAGTTCCGCGGGTATCTGCGTCACGGGGGCCAGCACGACGATGAACGCCCGGTTGTGCTTGCCCGAGATAGCCTGCCTCGCGACGGCTTGGATGAGTTCGACGCTGCCAAGGAATCGGTGCATATTTTCAAGTATCAAAACCGTCGTGCCGGAGCCTTGCGAGACCTGCGGTAGCGCCCGGATCACAGCCAGTGGGTCTTGGGTTTCAGTGACGCCCGGGATCGCGATCTGCTCGATGGGGAACTGCACGCCCGAGTCGCAGTTCCAGATGCCCAGCCGCCAGTTTTCACGCCTACACAGGTCAGTGATTTCCCGGGCGGCTTCGTGTGGCTCGGCGGTCTGGCACCAAATCGCCGTGAAGCAGGCAGAGATGAGTTCGTGGAGGCGGGAGGCGAGGGTGGGGGCGTTGGTCGGGGGTGTTGTGCGGCGCGTATTCTTGGTTGAAGGCATATGGTTCCTTTTCAGCGGGTGGAGACGACACTGTGAAAACGACTGTCCTTGGTCTCGTGGTCGTTCTTGTGGCGGCCGGAATAGTCAGCGTCGTGGTCTATGCCGATCACGACGAGGACGAGAAGGTGGAAGAACTCATGGAGGAAACCCATGAGGGCAAACGGTCGCCTTATCGGCAGTTGCGGACGCAGGCAGAGGCACCGGCTCCATCGTGGCAAGTGGTCGAGCGGACGCTGGCGCGGTTTGAGGCGATGAGCAAGGCTCTGCAGGAATCCAAAAACGCCGATATCAAGGGTTCGGCGGACGGCTACGTTGATGCCGTGAAAGAAATCGCTGCCGCCGCCAAGCAGAAAGACGCCAAGTTGCTGCGAGCGGGATTCCAAGCCCTCAGTCAGTCGTGCGGTGACTGCCACT
>Ga0315900_10003028_pt1 | contig 24956 bp, 24 predicted proteins | sample LakEriMetagenome_FD_203521 | JGI IMG/M metagenome (GOLD analysis project Ga0315900, IMG submission 203521) | Freshwater fungal communities from buoy surface, Lake Erie, Ohio, United States - Buoy 12 MA114 | ecosystem: Environmental > Aquatic > Freshwater > Lake > Lake biofilm | place: USA: Lake...
CGAGGTCTTGGCGACCCTTTCGATGGTGCGGGCAACCTTCACCATCTCCGGCGCGCCGGTGATGAGGCGGCCGAGCACGGTCTTGTCCGCACTGGCACTGGCCACAAGGCGGCGGTTTTCGGCCTCGATCTGGTGGAGGTTGTAGGCACGGCGCACGATCAGACCGAGCGCATCGATATCGAGCGGCTTCTGGTAGAAATCGTAAGCGCCCCGCTCGATCGCCTTCAGGGTGCTCTCGCGCGCACCATGGCCGCTCGCCACCACGACCTTAGTGTCGGGCTTCAGCGCCATGATCGCATCGAGCACGGCAAAGCCCTCTTTCGTGCCGTCAGGATCGGGCGGCAGGCCGAGATCGAGCGTGACCACGGCAGGCATTTCCGCCCGCAGCGCGGCCAGCGCAGAATCGCGGTCGCCGGCGACGATCACCTCGAAATCGTCGTAGGCCCATTTGAGCTGCGCCTGCAGGCCCGGATCATCCTCGATCACCAGCAGAGGGGGTTTTTTGTCAGCCATCACGCGGCCTCCGTTGGAGAATTCACATCAGCATCAGCACCGGCATCCGCATCCACGCCCCCGCCCAGCAGACGCACCGCATCGGCCAGCGGCAGCACGACGCTGAAGCGCGTGCCCAGCCCTTCTCGGCTTTCCACCATCACCCGCCCGCCCATCGCCTTGACGAGCTCGCGCGCTTCGAAGGCGCCGATCCCGAAGCCGCCGGACTTGGACGAGACGAAGGGCTTGAACAGGCCGGTGCGCACGAATTCGGGGCTCATCCCGCAGCCGCTGTCGATCACCTCGACCGTGCCGTGGAGCCCCTCGGCGGTGACGTCGAGATAGACCGGACTATCCGGCTCGCTCGCATCGATCGCGTTCTGCACGAGGTGCACCAGCGTCTGTTCGAGCGCCTCGGGATTGCCCATCACCTGGACACTGGTCTCGCGCGTGAGGGCAACATTGTGGACCGGGCGGAAGCGGTCCACCACCTGCCGCGCGAGAACCGCCAGATCGATCTTGCGCAGATCATTGACCGGCCCCGAACCATAGCGCCCGAGCCGCGCCAGCAGCGCAGACAGCTTGTCGGCAGAATTGCGCAAGGTCACCAGCATGTCGGCGCGGAATGCGGGGTTTTCGGCGTGCTTTTCCGCATTGGCGGCGAGCAGCGACATCTGGCTGGCAAGGTTCTTGATGTCATGCATCACGAAAGCCATGCGGCGGTTGAAATCGTCGAAGCGCGAGGCGTCCATCAGCGCCTGCTGCCCGGCCTGTTCAGACAGGTAGCTGGCGAGCTGCTGCCCGGCGACCCGCAGGAAATCAAAATCTTCCCAGTCGAGCCGGCGTTCCAAGCGCGGACGGGCAAGCACGATGACCCCCACCAGCCGCTCGAAATGGGTAAGCGGCACCAGCGCCCAGACGTCCTCGGCCTCCATCAGCCACGCGGGCAGGAAGGCGATCTCGCCCTGGTGCTCGGTCCCGGCACGCGCCTCATCGAGCGCGATGACAAGGTTGTGCTGTTCTAGCAGGCCCGCCAGCTGGTGTTCCCCGGCAATCGCAGGCACTGCGATGGTCGGCCAGTTCCAGCGCGCCGTCAGCTCGAGCTGGGCTTCCTCGTTGGGCATCAGCAAGAGGCCGGCCGGGCTTTCCGTGATATCGGCCAGCGCCTTGACCGCACGCTCTTCCAGACTTGCGCTACCCGCGCCGCCGCGCCCGATGGTGCGGGTAAAGCGCAGCCATTCCTCGCGATAGTCATAGCGGTGCTCGAACAGATGCTTGCTCGCCGTCACCCGCAGCCAGCCGCGCAGCCGCGGCGACGGCAGGGCGAGCGCCACGCCGCCTGCCGCAAGACCGATGAACACCACCTGCGCCGTGCGGGCGAAATCGCCGCCGATCAACGGCAGGAACTTGGCCACCAACAGCATCAGCGCCAGATAGCCTCCGGCCAGCAGCAGCGAGAGCGTGCGGAACGTGACCGCACGCGATGGTGCAAACTGCACCCGCGGCCCCGCCGGGCTCATCCCCAGCGCGAAGAGCACGCACATCAAGCCGGTGAACACCCCGCGCAGCTCGCGCAGCAGCAGGGGATACTCGCCGCCCAGATAGGCAATCGTGGCAAGGTTGAGATCATAGGCAAAGATCCCCGCCAAGGCGATCGCTGACCAGCGCATCAGATAGCGCGAACCGCCTGCCGCACCGGCATAGAGATTGTGCAGCATCAGCAGCACACCGATCGCTACCAGCATATCGATCAGCAGGCGCACATCGAAGGCAGCCGTGACCACCGCCGGTCCGACATCGGCGCGCAGCTCCAGCCCCAGCACCAGCGGCTGACACAGCTGCACCAGCACCAGCGAAATCATCACCGGGCGGATCGGCCGCAGGCTCGCCGCGCGCCCGTCGGCGCTGAACATGAAATAGATCGCCGCGATAAGCGCAAGGTTGCGCGCCATCAGCGCCAGTGCCGCGGCGGCATCGTCCGGCCCCATCGTTACCCCGAAAACACAGGCCGCACAGGCCAGCGCGCTCGCCAGAGCCAGCGGCTTGCGATCGGGCCGCGCCGGATCGCCCAGCTGCCAGATCCACACCAGCGCCCCGCCCGAAAGCAGCGCGCCCGCCACCCAGACGATGATCGCGCCGAGCGACATCTGATCGCCCAGCCCGCTCACCGCGCACCCTCCGGCCACAGGATCACCCGCACGGTCTGCAGCAGGATCACGAAATCGAGGAAGGGGGTGTAGTTCTTGGCGTAGTAGAGATCATATTCGAGCTTGCGCCGGCTATCTTCCACCGAAGCGCCATAGGGGTAGTTGATCTGCGCCCAGCCGGTGATGCCCGGCTTCACCATGTGGCGCTCGCCGTAGAAGGGAATCTCCTCCTCGAGGCTTTCGACAAAGGCGGGCACTTCGGGGCGCGGGCCGACGAAGCTCATATGACCCTTGAGCACGCTCCAGGCCTGCGGCAGCTCGTCGATCCGCACCTTGCGGATGAAGCGTCCGAGACGGGTTACGCGCGGATCGTTCTCCTCGGCCCACTTGGCCCCGTCCTTTTCGGCATCGGTGCGCATCGAGCGCAGCTTCACGAGGGTAAAGGGCTCGCCATAGAGCCCGACGCGCTGCTGGCGGAAGAAGGCCGGCCCCTTGCTGTCGAGCTTCACCAGCACCGCGAACAGCGCGATCACCGGCAGCGTCAGCGCCAGCAGCACCGAGCTTGCGACGATATCGAAGATGCGCTTCACCGCGCTCGAGAACATCCGCGAGCTGGAAAAGCCGTCAGAGAAGATCAGCCAGCTGGGGTTGATCGTGTCGAGATCGACGCGGCCGGTCTCGCGCTCGATGAAGCTGGAGAAATCATTGACGTGAACGCCCTTGGTCTTGATCCGCAGGAGGTCCTTGAGCGGCAAGGCATTGCGGCGCTCCTGCAAGGCCAGCACCACCTCGGACACGCCGAGGTTTTCCACGAAGCGCCCCAGATCATGGATCGCCGAACGCGGGATCGCTTCCTCGACCACGCGCGGATCATCGCTCATCGCGATATAGGCGACGATGGCAAAGCCGGTCTCGGGCTTGTCGCCCAATTCACGCAGGCGCTGCGCCCGATTGCCTGCGCCCAGCACCATCACGCGGCGGCGGAAGGCGGAGGAGCCGAGGAAAGAATTGAGCAGCAGCCGGTCCGCCACCAGCACCAGGATCGCAAGGCCCATGGTGTAAAGCAGGGTGGAGCGCCAGAAGAAGTCGCTCGGCACCACGAAGTCGACCACCGCAAGCGCGATGATCCCGAGGCTGATCGCCACCAGCACCCGTGCCCCTGCAAACCGCAGGGATCGCAGCGCGTTGGGGCCGTAGACCCCGACCGCGATCATCGCCAGCCAGATCACCATCGCGGTGCCCAGCAACGGCAGCCAGCGGGTGCCGAAATGGTCGATATCCATCCCGATCTGCCCGGCACGCAGCTGCCACGCCAGCTCGCTGGCAAGCACCAGCAGGCCGAGATCCAGCAGGCCGAGCAGCAGCACGGCGTGCGGGATATAGTGCTTGAACAGGCGGATCATGGTGCGGGCAGGCCTCTTGCGCGTTGGCCGCTGTTCTAGCCGCGAGACCTTAAGTGTCGGTAAACTTTACACCGCCCGCAAAGCCCGCTTTTCTGCCGCTCGCGAGGGTTAATGCGCGCACAAGGCTGGCCCCTGTAGCAAAGCCGGAGCATCGGGATTAGGCATCGGCCAGCAACACGGCAAAAGGGGGGCAGACAATGCGCAGCAACCGGCGCGAGGCGATGGGATTGGGGCTCGCGATCGCAGCGGCTCCTGCCGCGGCACTGGGTGAGGATGACGCCGCCTCGGCCGAAGCCGCGCTGATGGCCTTCCTGACCAGCTTTGCCGCTTGCGATCTGCCCGCGATGGAAGCCGCCTTTGCGCCCGATGCGACAAGCTTCAATGCCGTGAACGCAGGCACCGGCGATGCCGCGCCCGAACGCCAAAGCCTCAAGCGCGCTCCCGGCATGCCCGAGGGGATGCGCAGTCTTGCCCTGCGCTTGCCCAAGGAACGCCCCGGCCCGCCCTATCACCGGCCCGATCTGATCGACGATCTGATGGTGCAGGTCGTGGGAGAGGTTGCGCTGTGCACCTTCCATTTCGATGACCCCGACCGGCTTGGCCGCCGCACCATCGTGCTGGTCCGGCGAGCGGGCGAATGGCGCATCCTCCACATCCACCCCTCCAACCAGCAGTTCTGAGTTCAGAAGGCGGGCCTCAGCCTCGGCAGGTCGCTGGCCATGCGGGCGGGCGCGGGGGTGAGGCACTCGGCGCGGCCGCAGCGCAGGCAGGGCGTGCCAAGTGGCACGGCATCGGCCGGATCGAGCGAGACGCCGCGGGCATAGGCAAGGTCAGCGGCAAAGCGCGCCTCGATCCCCAGCACCACCGCACGCCGCGCCGCGCACATCACCCCGTCGCCATCGACCGTGCGGGTGATGGTGAACCAGTGGCGCGGGGTGGCCTCCCCCTCGGCGAAGGTCACCGCCTGGGTCAGCACCGTGCCGGGCCGCTCGAAGGCGCCGAACGGAATCCACGCCGGCCAGCGCGCCCCTTCGAGCGGATAGAGCGCGCCCGATCCCCCGGCGGTGAAGCTTTCGAGCCGTCCGGCGCGGTCGATGCTCGCCATGAAGAAGGGCAGGCCCCGCTCGCCCACCCGGCCCAGCGTGGTGAGCCGCTGGGCAGCCTGATCGAAGCTCACGGCAAAGCGGCGTTGCAGCACGGCAAGATCATATCCGGTCTGCTCACAGGCGCGCAGGAAACGGCGATAAGGCAGCAGCAGCGCGCCCGCGAGATAATCGGTGATGTGTTCGCGCAGGATGTGCTTGGCCTCGCCCGAGGCTAGGTTCGCGCCCGCCACCAGCGTCTCGATCGCCTCGCGCATTTCCAGCGCGCCGACCTGCCGCGCGATCTGGAAGCGGCGGGCCGCGCCCGGGAGCATTTCGGAGAGCTGCAACTGGCGCGCGTGGAGATCAAGCCGGTGGACCTGCCCCGGCATCACCTCGGCCGGCAGGATGCGCACGGTCATGCGGTGCTTCTCGCGCAGCCGCTCGCCCAGCGCCGCGCTGATCTCCCCGCGCGACAGGCGCAGCTCGTCAGCAAGATCCTCGGCGGCGTGATCGAGATCGGCAAAGTGGTTCTGCCAGCGCTCGATCGCACGGCGCGCGGCGGTCTGCGGGTCCTCGGCCTCGGCAAGGCCGGTGCCCGCATGATCATAGAGCCGCGCAAAGGCCGCAGCGATCTGCGGGGCGGCGGCGAGGAATTCCTGCACTTCCTCGCGGTCGATCCCGAGATCGGCAAAGCGCTTGTCCGCCATGCGCCGCACCAGCCCGTCCAGCCCGCCGATCGCCTCGTCCTCGCGCAGGGAGCGCGGATCGAAGTCGAACCGCTCGATCACCTGCACCAGCACGCGGGCGGAGAGCGGGCGCTGGTTGCGCTCGATCAGGTTGAGATAGGAGGGCGAGATGCCGAGCATCGCGGCCATGGCGGCCTGGGTCAGCCCGTCACGCTTGCGCAAGCGGCGCAGCGCGGGCCCGGCGAGGAGATTGCTGTCTGCCATGGCCGGGTTTTGTAAATTACTTTACCGATTGACACAAGAATGTTGGAGAATGTCGCTATGGCGACAAGATTTCTTGTAAGTTTTCCTGTCGTGCTGCGCCGCAACACGTCAGAGCGGGGCCATCCCATAGCGCGAGTCCCTCATCCGGCTCGCCGCTCCCCAGGATGGACAGGAGAACGCCATGACCTACCACAACACCATCGCCCGGATGCGCGACATCGTCACCGCGAACGGACCGAGTTGGGCCGCGATCGATCCCGAAAGCGCCGCGCGCATGGCGATCCAGAACCGCTTCGCCACCGGCCTCGACATCGCCAAGTACACCGCCAAGATCATGCGCGCCGACATGGCCGCCTATGACGCCGATCCGGCCAAGTACACCCAGTCGCTGGGCTGCTGGCACGGCTTCATCGCGCAGCAGAAGCTGATCGCGATCAAGAAGCACTTCGGCACCACCAAGCAGCGTTACCTCTACCTCTCGGGCTGGATGGTCGCCGCGCTGCGCAGCGAGTTCGGCCCCCTGCCCGACCAGTCGATGCACGAGAAGACCTCGGTGCCCGCGCTGATCGAGGAACTCTACACCTTCCTCAAGCAGGCCGACGCCCGCGAACTCGGCATGATGTTCCGCGCCCTCGACGCGGCCCGCAAGGCCGGTGATGCGGTCGAAGCCAAGCGCCTCGAAAACGCCATCGACAACTACGAAACCCACGTCGTGCCGATCATCGCCGATATCGATGCGGGCTTCGGCAATGCGGAAGCGACCTACCTGCTCGCCAAGAAGATGATCGAAGCGGGCGCCTGCGCGCTCCAGATCGAAAACCAGGTCTCGGACGAAAAGCAGTGCGGCCACCAGGACGGCAAGGTCACCGTGCCGCACGAGGACTTCCTCCAGAAGATCCGCGCCTGCCGCATGGCGTTCCTCGAAATGGGCGTCGAAGACGGTGTCATCGTCGCCCGCACCGACTCGCTCGGCGCCGGCCTCACCAAGCAGATCGCCTTCTCCAAGGAGCCCGGCGACCTCGGCGACCAGTACAATTCCTTCCTCGACGCCGAGGAAGTCGATCCGGCCAACATCACCAATGGTCAGGTCTTCATCAGCCGCGACGGCAAGCTGCTGACCCCCAAGCGCCTGCCCTCGAACCTCTACCAGTTCCGCGCCGGCACGGGCGAGGACCGGGTCGTGCTCGACTGCATCACCTCGCTCCAGAACGGTGCGGACCTCTTGTGGATCGAGACCGAAAAGCCCCATGTCGAGCAGATCGCCAGCATGGTCGACCGCATCCGCGAAGTCGTGCCGAACGCCAAGCTGGTCTACAACAACTCGCCCAGCTTCAACTGGACGCTGAACTTCCGCCAGCAGGTGTTCGATGCCTGGGTAGCGGCCGGAAAGGACGTGTCAGCCTATGACCGCGCCCGCCTGATGAGCGTCGACTACGACGGCACCGCTCTGTCGGACGAAGCCGACGAAAAGATCCGCACCTTCCAGCGCGACGCCGCTGCGCGGGCGGGGATCTTTCACCACCTCATCACCCTGCCGACCTACCACACGGCCGCCCTCAGCACCGACAACCTCGCCCGCGAATATTTCGGCGAGGCTGGCATGCTTGGCTACGTCAAGAACGTGCAGCGCGAGGAAATCCGTCAGGGCATCGCTTGCGTGAAGCACCAGAACATGTCGGGCTCCGACATCGGCGATGACCACAAGGAATATTTCGCTGGTGAAGCCGCATTGAAGGCGGGCGGCGTGCACAACACGATGAACCAGTTCGAGGCGGCGTAAGCGCCTTCGCAAGGGTGGGAGAGAAACCCGGGAGGACCGGACAATCCGGCCTTCCGGGATCCGCCCGAACCGCCTAAGGACCTGCGGGTGACATCACCCAGCGGAGAGTGACATGAGCGATACCGATACCCCCAAGACCGAACCCAGCCGCGCCCGTGCGCTGCTCTCGACGGCAGACATGAAGCTGCTGCGCCGCGCGCTGGAAAGCCACGCGCGCGCCACCGAGGACCGCGAGGAGCTGGCCAAGATCAACGCCCTGCACCACCGCCTCGGGACCTACGTGCCCGCTTCGGAATAACCCGTTTCAACAGTTCTCCTGGGGAGGAGAAACGGCCGTCGGAGCGCCCGCCAGGGCCCGCTCTGGCGGCCGTCTTTTATGGCGCCCTGCCCATAGCGGGCGGGCATAACTACTTCTTTTTCTTCAGCAGATCGAGGCTAGCTGCGGTCATCGCCTCGGTCGCAGTGGCGATCACCACCGGGGCGTCAGGCGCCCAGAACGGCGAGTGCAGCGAGGGCAGCTCGATCTCGCCCTTCTGCGCCTTGTCCCATTCGGCCTTGGGCACCCCGCCGACCCAGAAGATCAGCGATTCCACATTGGCCTTGTCGGCGCGGTAGAACTGGCTGAAATCCTCGCCGCCCATGACACTGGGCACCTCGAAGACACGGCCTTCGAAGCGGGGCTTGAGGCCGCTCATCACCCGGTCGGTAAATTCGGGGGTGTTGTAGGTCGCGGGCGTATAGGGCTCCTGCACCGAGACCTTCGGCAGCTTGTCCTCGGGCATGCCGGCGGCGATCGCCTCGCCCTTGGCAATGCGGGCGATGCCATCGAGCAGGTGCTTGCGCGCCTCGTCCGAATAGCTGCGCACGGTGATCTGCAGCTTAACCTCGTCGGGCACGATATTGTGCTTCGATCCGCCCTGGAAACTGCCCACGGTCACCACCGCCGGATCGATCGGGTTCATCTCGCGGCTCACCAGCGTCTGCAGGCGCATGACGATGCTGGAGGCGATCACGATCGGATCCTTGGTGGTGTGAGGATAGGCCCCGTGGCCGCCGACGCCGGGCACGACAACATCGACCGAATCGACATTGGCAAGCGCGAAGCCCTTGGAATAGCCGATAAATCCGGCCGGCGCCTGGGCGGCATCGTGGAAGGCGAGGACATAGTCGGGCTTGGGGAAGCGGGTGTAGAGCCCGTCATCCAGCATCGCCTTGGCGCCCTCGCCGATTTCCTCGGCCGGCTGGAGGATCATCACCAGCGTGCCCGACCACTGGCTCTTGCGGGCCACCATCTGCTGGGCGGTGCCGATCCATGCAGTCATGTGGGTGTCGTGACCGCAGGCGTGCATCACCCCGGTCTCGATCCCGGTCGCAGGCACAGCGCGGCGCTTGGAGGCAAAGGGCAGACCGGTCTGCTCGATCACCGGCAACCCGTCCATATCGGCGCGCAGCATCAGCACCGGGCCGGGGCCGTTCTTGAGCACCGCAACCACCCCGGTCTTGCCGACCCCCTCGGTCACCTCGAACCCGAGCGCACGGGCGCGGGCAGCGAGTTTCTTCGCAGTTTCAACCTCCTGGAAGGACAGCTCGGGATTGGCGTGGAGATCCTGATAGAGCGTCACCAGCGCCGGCATGTCGGCTGCCACCGCCGTGCGCAGATCATCGGCCCTGGCAGGCACCGCGCCGAGCGCCAGCGCGCTCACCGCGCCGAGAAAAAGAGTGTTACGCATGCGGTCAGTCTCCCTGTTTGCAGGCGAGACAATGGCACACAGTGCTGCCCGATGAAACGGGGCTTTGCGCGATGCGAGAGTGGTGCCCCTGGCCAGACTCGAACTGGCACATCTTTCGATAACCGATTTTGAGTCGGTCGCGTCTACCAATTCCACCACAGGGGCCCTGCGCGGATGCCTCGCGCTGTTAGCGAGCGGCATGCGTGCTGGCAAGCAGACCGCGCTTTTGAACCCCGCTGATAGCCAAATGTTTCACGTGAAACATAGCTGGAACGGGGGTCAAAGGGGGGTCTAGAGGGGGTCTAGGAGGGGTCTGGCGAGGCCTTCCCCTGCCCTTTAGAACCCCGATACCCCCCTTAGCGCAGCGCGCCAGCGAGCAATTTGTGCAGCTTGGAGTGCAGCGCGTCGTTCGCCGCCAGCACCTGCTCGGCATGGATCGGCGCGGAGCGGCCACGGAAGTCGGAGACAAAGCCGCCCGCCTCGCGCACCAGCAGGCAGCCGGCTGCCGTGTCCCATTCCGAAAGGCCGCTTTCCCAGAAGCCGTCGAAGCGCCCTTGCGCCACGTAAGCCAGATCGAGCGAGGCCGCGCCAAACCGGCGGATACCCGCCACTTCCGGGCCGATCGCGCCGAAGATCCGGCTCCATTCGGCAAAGTCGCCGTGGCCGAAGAACGGCACGCCTGTCGCCACCAGCGCATCGGCCAGACGCGAGCGCGCCGAGACGCGGAGGCGCGCATCCTGAAGCCATGCGCCGCGCGACTTTTCCGCCCAGAAAGTCTGATCGGTGATCGGCTGATAGACCACGCCCGCCACCACATCGCCCCAACCGCTGCCATCGAGCTTGGGCTCCTGCGCGGCGATGCTGATCGCGAAATGCGGGATGCCGTGCAGGAAGTTGCTGGTGCCATCCAGCGGATCGACGATCCAGCGCGGCATGCCCGGCTTGCCTTCGATCACGCCAGCTTCTTCCATCACGAAGCCCCAATCGGGACGGGCGGCGAGCAGTTCGTCATAGAGCGTGCGCTCGGCGCGCATATCCGCCTTGCTGACGAAATCGGCGGGGCCCTTGCGGCTGACCTGCAAGTGCTCGACTTCGCCGAAATCGCGGCGCAGACGCCCGCCCGCCTTTCGCGCGGCGCGTTCCATGACGCGGATCAGGCCGGAAATAGCTGCCATCAGATTGAGCCCTTTCGCTCGATGACAAGGATACGTGCCTCGCCTTGGGGATGGGCGACGTGTTCGTCACCAATATCGGCCACGAACATGTCGCCGCTGGACAGCAGAACGCTGCGCTCCTCGCCGCCCAGGCGATAGTGCATGTCGACGGCCCCATCGATCACGACAAACACCTCTGCACCATCATTGACGTGCCACTTGTAGGGCTGATCCGTCCAATGCAGCTTCACGGTTGCACCATCGATTTCGGCAATGTCGCGCGCGCCCCAAGCACGGTCGGCGCGAAACGCGCGCGCGTCGGCGATAATGGTCGGCATCGCGATTAGCCGGCCTTGCCGACGTAGGCTTGCTCGTAGACATCGACGATGATGCGCGTGCCCGCACCGATATGCGGCGGCACCATGATGCGCACGCCGTTGTCGAGGATCGCGGGCTTGTAGCTCGACGAGGCGGTCTGCCCCTTCACCACCGCGTCCGCCTCGACGATCAACGCCTCGATCTGCGAGGGCAGTTCGACCGAGATCGGCTTTTCGTCCCACAACTCGAGGTTCACCTGCATCCCGTCCTGCAGGAACGGGCGCGCATCGCCCAGCAGGTCGCCGGGCAGCGTGATCTGCTCGTAAGTGTCGTTGTCCATGAAGACGAGGTCTTCGCCCTCGGCATAGAGGAACTGGAATTCCTTGGTGTCGAGGCGCACGCGCTCGATCGTGTCGGCGCTGCGGAAGCGCACGTTGGTCTTGCGGCCATCCTGCAGGTTCTTCATTTCGACCTGCATATAGGCCCCGCCCTTGCCCGGCTGGGTGTGCTGGATCTTGGCGACTTTCCAGATGCCTTTTTCATACTCAAGGATATTGCCGGGGCGAATATCGACGCCGCTGATCTTCATGGGGCTTGGGCCTTTGTGCAAGGATGGGATGTGCAAGGATGTAAAAGAGCGATTGCCGGCGCGCCGCCGCAGGGGCGCGGCGCCAGCAAGGATGCGCGCCGATAGCCGATAGGCCTCGCCTCGGCAAGCGGGCATCGCGGGCGGGAAAGGCTTGGCTTCAAGGCCCCGGGGCTGTTAGGGCTTGCGCCCATGCGCACCCGCACGATCCTTCTTCTCACACTCTGTGCCGCCGCGATTGCCGCTTTCGGATCGGGCTATGCCGATGCTCAGAACCGCAAGGATTCCACGCCGCGCGGGGGACTCCAGGCGATGACCGACGGGGGGATGCTCGGCACCCTGCAACGCGGCGAGTGGCAATGCGCCCTGCCCGGCGATGCGGGGGGCGAGGCCTTTGTGGTGGTGCCCGAGGAGGCGTTCCGGGTCGGCAATGCCTCCAGCTATCGCACGCCCGATGGTGGTCGCGGCATCTACCTGCTGCGCGGCGCCCAGCTGGTCTTCACCCGCGGCCCCAAGAAGGACGAGCGCTACCGGGTGCTGGGCGAGAACACGCTGCGCAAGCTGGCGGCGGACGGATCGGACACCAAGCTGATCTGCACCCGGCTGGGCAACGCGCGTTAGGCTGCGGCGATGGCCTTGGCGAAGGCCGTGATCGCTGCAACCTCGTCGCCATTCCAAACCGCGCCCGAGACCGCGAGGAAATCGGCCCCCGCTGCCACCAGCGGCGCGCAGTTTTCGGGCGTGATGCCGCCGATCGCGACGCAGGGGATTTCGAACAGCTGGCTCCACCATTCGAGGAGCTCGGGCTCGGGCACTTCGGCGTCCGCACCCTTGTCCTTCGTCGTGGAAGGGTAGAAGGCCCCGAAGGCGACATAGTCCGCCCCCGCCTCGCCCGCTTCCATCGCCATGTGACGGCTGGCGTGGCAGGTGACCCCGATCTGCGCCTCGCGCCCCAGCTCCTCGCGCGCCTCGCGCGGCGAACCGTCGTCTTGCCCCAGATGCACCCCGTCGGCCTTCAACCGCTTGGCGAGCGCGACCGAATCATTGACGATGAAGGCGACGTCATGCGCGGCGCAGATCGCCTGGAGCGGCGCGGCAAGCGCGGCAGCGGCGTGCTGCTCCACGCCTTTGACGCGGAACTGGAATGCGGTGACAAGACCCTTTCCCGCCGCAAGCGCGCGTTCGAGCCGCTGCGGGAAGTCGCCCGAAACATCGAGCGGGGAGATGAGGTAGAGCTGCGTGTCGGTCATGGCGCGTCTCGCTAGTCGCTCCGCGCCTGACTGTCACCTCTTCACACGCTCGCGCTGGCGATCTGGTCGATCGCCTGGCCAAGCACCGCGTCGAACTCCGCGTCCGTCTGGCCCTTGCGCAGGTCCTGCAAGAGGCCGCGGCTGAAGCTGGCGATCATGCCCGGGTTCTTGGCGAGGCGCGCGCAGGCGTCGTCGGTCGAGAAGCCGCCCGAGAGCGCCACCACGCGCAGCACCTTGGGGTGGCTGACGAGCGGGGTGTAGAGGCCTTCGGTCGCGGGGATCGAGAGCTTGAGCATGACTTGCTGGCCTTCCGGCAGGGCATCGAGGTGCTTGGTGATCTCGGCCAGCAGGATCGCTTCGCCCGTAGCGCGGTCTTCGGCGGTGATGTCATATTCGGGCTCGATGATCGGCATCAGCCCGGCGGCGATGATCTGCGCGCCGACTTCGAACTGCTGGGCGACCACGGCGGCGATGCCTGCGGGGTTCGCCGACTTGATGACCGAGCGCATCTTGGTGCCGAACATGCCGGCGGCAACCGACTTTTCGAGCAGCGCGGCGAGCTTCACCATCGGCTTCATCAGCTGCACGCCGTCCACTTCGTCGGCGAGGCCCTCGTCGACCTTGATGAAGGGGACGATCCCGCGGTCCTTGAGCGCGTCTGCCGTGGGCTTGCCGTCGACGAGGCCGTCCATGGTCTTTTCGAACAGGATCGCGCCGATCACCTTGCCGCTGGAAAAGCACGGCGCGGTGATGACGCGGGCGCGCATCGCGTGGATCTGGGCGAACATTTCCTCGTCGCCCGACCATTCGCTGTCTTCCACCCCGTAGCCGCGCAGCGCCTTGGGGGTCGAGCCGCCCGACTGGTCAAGCGCGGCGATGAAACCCTGTCCGGTGGCGATGCGGGTCGTCATGTCGAGGGTGTTCATGGCAGGCGTTCTCCAAGGCGAATGGCGGGGCTATGCATAGGTATGCACAAGCGGATTGGTGCGCGCCTTAGCGAGGCGTTTAGCGCGCTGCAACTGCGAAGGTCTAACGTTTCGACAGGCGCCGGACGATGCCGGTGAAAGAGAGCGCGGGCGCGCCGTCGCCTGTCACCAGACCGCGCACGAAGATCGTCTTGCCCCCGCCGCGCGTCACCTCGCCCCGCGCCTCGACCAGCGCGCCGGGCTGCACCGCGCCGAGGAAATCGCCCGACAGGTTGAGTGTCACCGCATGATCGCCGTTGAGGGCGTCGGTGGCGATCGCGAAGAGCGCGAAATCGGCAAAGGTCATCAGGCAGCCGCCATGCAGGGTGCCGCCGCCGTTCATGTGGCGCGCCTCGGCGCGGAAGGCGCTGACATAGGAACCGTCATCCTCGCGGCGGTAGTAGAACGGGCCCGAGCGCGTCTCGAAGGGATCGCCTTCCCAGAAGCGCCATCCGGCAAATTCGCCGCTCTCCATAACCTTGAGAGCGCCGTAGCTGGTTTCGACTGCTTCGCTCATGGGCGCACCTCCCGACCTATTTCCACAATTGCAGCTTGGCAACCGAGGCGGCGAGCGTCTCGGCGGGATCGAGCCGCGCAAGGCTGCGCTCGGCCAGCTTCCACCCGCCGATCGTGCCCTTGCGCCACAGCGCGGTGACGAGGAACGGCCCGCTCCAGCCTTTCAGCCCGAGCCCCAGTTCCAGCTCCGCCCCGCCGACGAACCACGCGGTCTTGCCATGCTGGCGCACGAAGACCTCGCGATAGGCGAATTTGGTGCAGGAAAAGCCCCGCTCGGCACCGGCCAGAAAACTCGGGCGGTCGAGCAGTTGCGGCGGCATCGTGCCGACCATCGCCATGAAATCGCGCGCGAGGAGCTTCTTGAGCTCCTTCGCATCGCCCGCGACCCAGGCGCGCATGAAGCGCAGTTCGAGCGCCTCGATCTCGGCTTCGGTCGCTGCCATCTCAGCCCTCGAGCGCGGCGACGCCGGGCAGGACGCGGCCTTCCATCCATTCGAGGAAGGCCCCGCCAGCGGTCGAGATATAGGTAAAGTCCGCTTCGACCCCCGCCGCCGCGAGCGCCGCGACCGTATCGCCCCCGCCCGCCACGCTGGTGAGCGAGCCTTCGAGCGTCAGCGCGGCCGCCGTGCGTGCCAGTGCGACCGTGGCGGCATCGAAAGGCTCGGTCTCGAAGGCGCCCAGCGGCCCGTTCCACACCAGCGTGCGGCAGGTCTTGAGCACGTCCGCCAGCGCCTCGACCGCCGAGGGGCCGATATCGAGGATCATCTCGTCGGCGGCGACCTCGTGGACGTTGCACACCCGCATGCTCGGCGGATTGGCGGCGAATTCCTTGGCCACCACCACATCATAGGGCAGGTGGACGGTGCAGCCCGCGTGATCGGCCTCGTCCATGATCTTGGCCACGGTGGGGGCAAGGTCATGCTCGCACAGGCTCTTGCCCACATCCACCCCGCGCGCGGCGAGGAAGGTGTTGGCCATGCCCCCGCCGATGATGAGGTGCTGCACCTTGCCCACGAGGTTTTCGAGCACGGCCAGCTTGGTCGAAACCTTGGCCCCGCCGACCACCGCCGCGACCGGCTGCTCGGGCGTGCCAAGCGCGGCATCCAATGCCTTCAATTCGGCTTCCATCGAGCGGCCCGCATAGGCCGGCAGGATATGCGCAAGGCCTTCCGTGGTCGCATGCGCACGGTGCGCGGCGGAGAAGGCGTCGTTCACATAGATCGTGCCATGTGCGGCAATCGCCTTGGCAAGCTCGGGATCGTTCTTTTCCTCGCCCGGCCAGAAGCGCGTGTTGTCGAGCAGGCCGATGTCACCGGGGCGCAGGATATCGCCCACCGCCTGTGCGACCACCGGCCCGGCGATTTCGGGGATGAACATGATCTCGCGGCCCAGCACGGTCTCGACATCGCCGATCACCATGCTGGTGGAGAGCGTCGAGGAGCGCTGCCCGCCGGGACGGCCGAAATGGGCGAGCAGCAGCACCTTGGCGCCCTTGTCGGCCAGTTCGAGAATGGTCGGCTTGACCGCCTCGACCCGCGTGACGTCGGTGGCCGAACCATCCTTCATCGGCAGGTTGAGATCGACGCGCACCAGCGCGACCTCGCCGGTCAGATCGGCGGGCAGATCATCGAGGGTCTTGAACTTGGGCACAGCCAACTCCGTTCGCCCTGAGCCTGTCGAAGGGCCGTCCTTCCTTCGCGGCACAGTGCTGAAAGAAAATACGGTGCTTCGACAAGCTCAGCACGAACGGGTGCTGGCCGTGGTTGTTACAGGAACTTCGCCATCACGCCGGCGGTGTCGATCATGCGGTTGGAGAAGCCCCACTCGTTGTCATACCAGCTGACGACGCGGGCGAGCTTGCCTTCCATCACGCTGGTCTCGAGGCTGTCGACCGTCGAGGACGCCGGATAGTGGTTGAAGTCCGAGGAGACGAGCGGCTGATCGGTGTAATCGAGCACGCCCTTCATCGGGCCCTCTGCGGCAGCCTTCAGCGCGGCGTTGATTTCTTCCGCAGTGGTGTCGCGGCTCGGCACGAAAACCAGATCGACCATCGAGACATTCGGGGTCGGCACGCGCACCGAGGAACCGTCGAGCTTGCCCTTCAATTCGGGGAGCACGAGGCCCACCGCGCGGGCCGCGCCGGTGGTGGTCGGGATCATGTTGGTCGCCCCGGCACGGGCGCGGCGCAGATCGCTATGGATCTGGTCGAGCATGCGCTGGTCGTTGGTGTAGGAGTGGATCGTGGTCATGAAGCCGCGCTCGATCCCGATCACGTCGTTCAGCACCTTGGCCACGGGCGCGAGGCAGTTGGTGGTGCAGCTCGCATTGGAGATGATCACGTCCTCGGCGCTCAGCGTTTCGTGGTTCACGCCATAGACGATGGTCTTGGAAACGCCGGTCGCGGGCGCGGAGATGATCACGCGCTTGGCCCCTGCGGCGAGGTGCGGACGGCTTGCTTCATCCGACTGGAAGAAGCCGGTGCATTCGAGCACGATATCGATGCCCATTTCGCCGTGCGGCAGCTTGCCCGGATCGCGCTCCTTGGTCACCGCGATGCGCTTGCCATTGACGATGATCGCATCGCCGTCGGCGGTCACTTCGCCGTTGAAGCGGCCATGCACCGAATCATAGGCGAACAGCAGCGCATTGGCCTTGGCATCGGCAAGGTCGTTGATCGCAACCAGTTCCAGATCGTGATCGCTGCGCTCGAGAATGGCGCGGGCGACGAGGCGGCCGATGCGGCCGAAGCCGTTGATGGCAACTTTGGTGGCCATGAGAGGTTCTCCCGTTTAAGCGTTCAATTGCTGAAGGATTTGCGGAACGATTTTCTCCGCGGTGAAGCCGAAATGGGCGTAGAGATCGCCCGCAGGCGCGGACGCGCCGAAGCTGTCGAGCCCGATGTTGAGGCCCTTGGTGCCAGTATAGCGCTGCCAGCCGAAGGTGCTCGCCGCCTCGATCGAGACGATCAGCGCATCATCGGGCAGGATATCGGCGCGGTAGGCTGCGGTCTGCTCGTCGAAGAGTTCGGTGCAGACCATCGAGACGACGTCCGTACCCACGCCCGCCCCTTCCAGCCCGGCAGCGCAGGCAAGCGCGATCTCGACTTCCGAGCCGGTGGCGAGGATCACCACCTTGCGCGCAGCCTCGGCACCCTTGAGGCGATAGCCGCCCGTGGCCGAGAGATTGGGCGCGGCCTCGGTGCGCAGTTGCGGCAGGTTCTGGCGGGTCAGGGCAAGGACCGTCGGGCGATCCTTCTGCTCCAGCGCGATCTGCCAGCACTCGGCGGTCTCGACCGCATCGGCGGGGCGCATCACCAGGAGGTTGGGCATGGCGCGCAGCGAAGCGAGGTGTTCGACCGGCTGGTGGGTCGGCCCGTCCTCGCCCAGCCCGATGGAATCATGCGTCATGACATAGACCACGCGGGCGTGCTGGAGCGCCGAGAGGCGGATCGCGCCGCGCGCATAGTCGGTAAAGACGAGGAAGGTGCCGCCATAGGGGATCACTCCGCCATGCAGCGCCATGCCGTTCATCGCCGCGGCCATGCCGAATTCGCGGATGCCCCAATAGACATAGCGGCCCGAATAGTCGTCCTTCGAGAAGGTGCCGATCCCGCCTGCGAGGGTGTTGTTCGAGCCCGTCAGGTCGGCGCTGCCGCCGATCGTGTCGGGGAGCATCGGATTGATCGCTCCGAGCGCGATTTCCGAGGCCTTGCGGGTGGCGATCTTTTGCGGAGCGGCGATCAAACCGGCGATATGGGCATCGAGGCTGAAGCCCTCCGGCAGATCGCCCGCCATGCGGCGCGTGAACTCGGCCTTGTCGGGGCTGGCTTCGAGACGGCCCGCCCATGCGCCATGCGCGGCGCGGCCCGGCTCGCCCGCCTGCCGCCAGTCGGCGAGGATTTCGGACGGCACCACGAAAGGCTCGGCGCTCCACCCGAGTTCGGCGCGGGCGGCAGCGACTTCGGCCGCGCCGAGCGCTGCGCCGTGCACGCCGCTGGTGCCCTGCTTGTTGGGCGCGCCCTTGCCGATCAGCGTGCGGCAGGCGACCAGCGAGGGGCGCGGATCGGCCTTGGCCTCGTTCAGCGCACGCTCGATATCGGCAAAGTCATGCCCGTCGCAGGAGGTGACATGCCATCCGGTCGCGGCATAGCGCGCCAGCACGTCTTCCGAGGTCGAAAGGTCGGTCGCCCCGTCGATGGTGATGCGATTGTCGTCCCACAGCACGTTGAGGCGCCCGAGCCCGAGATGCCCGGCGAGCCCGATCGCCTCGTGGTTGATGCCCTCCATCAGGCAGCCGTCGCCCGCGACCACCCAGGTGCGGTGATCGACGAGCGCGTCGCCATAGATCGCGTTGAGGTGCCGCTCGGCCATCGCCATGCCGACCGCCATCGCGAGGCCCTGCCCCAGCGGGCCGGTGGTGCACTCCACCCCGTCGAGCAGGAAATTCTCGGGGTGGCCGGCGCACGGGCTGGTCAGCTGGCGGAAATTGCGGATGTCCTCGATCGTCGGCGCGGCATAGCCGGTGAGGTAAAGCAGGCTGTAGATCAGCATCGAGCCGTGACCGGCGGAAAGCACGAAGCGGTCGCGGTCAGCCCAGTGCGGCGCGGTCGGATCGAACTTGATGTGGCCGGTGAACAGCACCGCCGCGACATCGGCCATGCCCATCGGCATCCCCGGGTGGCCCGAATTGGCCGCCTCGACCGCATCCATCGACAGCGCACGGATGGCATTGGCCATGGCTTGAAGGCGGGCGGGTTCGATCGTCATGGCGCACGGTTCTCCTGATGGTGCCCCGGGCCGGTGAGCCTGACCCGCAGCCGGTCCGTCCGCACGAGGAAGGCGGGCGGGCGATTCGATCCCTCGGCACGCGGGCGTGCCATTGCCGAGCCATCCGGCGAGGTCAACCTCGCGTGCACGCGCGGGGGAGCGCGGCTTGCGCATGACTTATCAACAGGCGCGCCCAAGACTTTGCGCCTGCGGGCCAATCTTGGTAAATCATGCGCCATGCAGAGCGACCGCATCGACAGCGCGCTGGAGCGTATCGAACGGGCCATGGCCCGCATCAACGCCGCGCGGGATGCGGCAGAAGCGCAGGGCGGGCCCGGCGGCGGCGGATCGGCGCGGGTGGTCGAACTGGTCAACACCCACGAGAAACTGCGCGAACAAGTCGCTGAATCGCTGCGCGAACTCGATGACCTGATCAGCAGTCTGGACAATTCATGAGCACCGTCACGCTCACCATCGGCCCCAAATCCTATGCCATCGCCGTGGCCGATGGGCAGGAGGCGCATATCACGCAGCTGGGCGCGATGATTGCCGAGAAATACGCCCAGCTCGGCAGCGCCCGCGCGCCGCTGGAGGCGCAGAACCTGCTGTTTGCCGCGCTGTTCCTGGCCGATGAGCTGGCCGAGGCGAAGAAGCGCCTGCCTGGCGGCCCTGCGCCGGTGGACGAAACCCCTGCCCTGCGCGCCGAGATTGCCCGGCTTCAGGACGAACTGGCCGCCGCGCGCAAGGCTGCCGCCGCGCCCCGCCCTGCCGCTACCGCCGCCCCGCAGGCCGATCTGTTCGGCGGCCCCGATCTCACCGAAGCGCTCGCAGAAAGGCTTGAAGACCTCGCCGCCCGCACCGAAGCCAGTGCCGCGGCGCTTGAAGCCCTCGTCGCCAGCGCCTAGATAGAAGGCGGCGGGACTGCCCGGCACGAGCCGATTGAATATCCCTGAGGCTATAAGTGATCCAAATGGGAGCTGTCCCTGCCCTTGCCTGCCGGTTCGTCCGGAAGTCTCGGGTATACGGCGCCCACCTGACGTACCACGCGTCAGAGGATTTCTAGCGCAAACGACCCATGGTGGTTCCGCCACGTTTTTGTCTGGCCTCAAGCGCCGGCGCGCGCGTCCGCGCGCTTGGCTTTCCTCCGGGGGCCCGGCCCCTTCGGGGCCACCCCTGCGGGCGCGCGTTCGCGCTTGCGGCCCTGCGGGCCGGATGACCGCATTACATTGAGGCTGTAGAAGCACGTGCCCACCAAACCAGAACTCCGCCAGACCCTCCGCGCCGCGCGCAAGGCGCATGTCGAGGCTCTGCCGGACAATCTGCGGGCGCTGATGTTCCACCGGCCGCCCGCCCCGCTACTGGCGCGGGTGCCGCATGAGGCTGTCATCGGCCTCTATCACGCCGGCCCATGGGAGGCGCCCGCCGCCGCCTATGCGCGCTTCTTCCGCGATGCGGGGCACACCCTCGCCCTGCCCCATTTCTCGGGCCGCAACGCCCCCATGACCTTCCGTCACCATACCGACCCTTACGCGCAGGACGATCTGGAAGTCGGCCCTTTCGGCATCCTCCAGCCTTCCGCCGAGGCCGAGACGCTCGTGCCCGATGTGCTGTTCGTGCCGCTGGTCGGCTTCACCGCCGAGGGCGCGCGGCTGGGGCAAGGCGGCGGGCATTATGATCGCTGGCTCGCGGAACATCCCCCGCTGCTTGCCGTTGGCCTCGCATGGGACGCGCAATTGTGCGACGCCCTCCCCAGCGAAGCCCATGACAGGCCGCTTGATGCGGTTGTCACCCCCACCCGGATTTACGGAAACCTGTGACCCATGCGTGAGACCCCGACCTGGCGAATCCCCTTCGGCATCGTCAGCCTGTTTATCCTGCTGATCGTCTACGGCGTGGTGATCGCCCGCTATGCGCCGGGGATCATCGGCAACTGGTCGGGCGGAGCGCAGACCGTGGTCTATGTGGTGCTGGGCCTGATCTGGCTGCTGCCGCTGAAGCGCTTCCTGATCTGGATGGAAACCGGGCACTGGAGCCCGCCGCAATAGGCTTTCCGCGCAAAAGAAAAGGCGGACCGAAGCCCGCCTTATCGCTGCCCTTCAAGGGCCTCCTGAGGAACAAGTGGCGCGAGTGACGGGGCTCGAACCCGCGACCTTCGGCGTGACAGGCCGACGCTCTAACCGACTGAGCTACACCCGCGCATCTTGTCCTTTCAAGCTGGCGGCGATGCCGTCCCGCTCTTGGAGCAGCGCCATTAGGCGGGGCCGTGCGGGCTGTCAACGCCCTCTTGGCCTGACTTGACGCAAATAATTGACCTAATCGACCAGCAGCAGCGCCGGCGTTTCGATCAGGCGCTTCATGCCCTGCACGAAGCTCGCCGCATCATGCCCGTCTACCACGCGGTGATCGCAGGAAATCGAGATGTTCATGAGCTTGCGCTTGGCGATTCGCTCAGCCCCCATGCCGTCGGGCACGAACATCGGGCGCTCGACGATGCGGTTGGGGCCGATGATCGCGACTTCGGGCCGGTTGATGACCGGCGTGGTCGCCACCCCGCCCAGCGGGCCCAGTGAGGTGACCGTGAGGGTCGAGCCCGAAAGCTCCTCCGAACTCGCCTTGCCGGTGCGCGCGGCTTCGGCGAGACGGCCGATCTCGCGCGCGAGCTGCCAAAGGTTCATGGCCTGCGCGTCGCGGATCACCGGAACCATCAAGCCATTGTCGGTCTGCGCCGCCATGCCGAGATGGACCGCGCCATAGCGCGTCACCACGCCCGCCTCGTCATCATAGCGCGCGTTGATCATCGGGAAGTGCGGCACCATCTTGCAGATCGCGGTGATCAGCAGCGGCAGCATGGTAAGCTTGGGTCGATCTCCCCGCGCGGCGTTCAGCTGGGCGCGCAGGGTTTCGAGATCGGTGACGTCGCATTCCTCGACATAGGTGAAGTGCGGAATGTGGCGCTTGGCGGCGGCCATGTTCTGGGCGATGCGCTTCCTGAGGCCGATGACCTTGATCGCCTCGTCGGCGCGGGCCTTGCCTGCCGGGCCAAAGCCGCTGCCGGCGTTGTAGGCGAGGAAGGCGTCGAGATCGCCGTGGCGCACGCGGCCATCCTCGGCCGCCTTCACCTGCGCCAGATCAATCCCGAGGTCACGCGCGCGCTGGCGCACGGCGGGGCTGGCGAGGACCTTGTACGAAATCTCCGCTCGCCCTGAGCTGGTGTCGCGTTGCGACAGCTTCGCTTCCGAAGGGCTGCTCTTTTCTTCCTGCGCTGATTCCGAAGTGAAGGACGGTGGTTGATCCTTCGGATCAGCTTCGCTTCCGACAAGCTCAGCACGAGCGGGTTCAGGAGCGGGAGCCTCGCCCTCATCCGACATATCGTCTTCGATCTGCTCCGCCGCCGCTTCGGCTTCCTCTTCGGAAACCTCGCCCTCACCCTCGGCCTCGATCACCAGCAGCATTGCACCGATCGCGATCACATCGCCGACCTCGCCCGCCAGCGCGGTGACGATGCCCGCCACCGGGCTTTCGATGTCGATCGTCGCCTTGTCGGTCATCACGTCGACGAGGTGCTGGTCTTCCTCGACCCGGTCACCCACCTTGACGTGCCATTCGACGATCTCCGCCTCGGCAACGCCTTCGCCCACGTCGGGCATGTTAAATGTGAACTTGGCCATGGTCGGGTCAGTCCTTCAGAAGCTTGTCGATCGCCTCGCCGATGCGGACGGGGCCGGGGAAATAGGCCCATTCGAGGCTGTGGGGATAGGGCGTGTCGAAGCCGGTGACGCGTTCGACCGGGGCTTCGAGATGGTAGAAGCAGCGTTCGGTGACGAGCGCGGAAAGCTCCGCGCCGAAGCCCGAGGTGCGGGTCGCCTCGTGGACGATCATGCAGCGCCCGGTCTTTTCGACCGAGGCTTCGATCGCTTCGATATCGAGCGGGACGAGCGTGCGCAGATCGATGATCTCCGCGTCAACGCCCTTGGCGGTGCAGACTGCCTCGGCGACGTGGACCATGGTGCCATAGGCGAGGATCGTCAGCGCCTCGCCCTCGCGCACGGTGCGCGCCTTGCCGAGCGGGATGCGGTAATAGCCTTCGGGCACCACGCTGTCGGCGTGCTTCTTCCACGGCTCGACCGGCTTGTCGTAATAGCCCGAGAACGGCCCGTTATAGATGCGCTTGGGCTCGAAGAAGATCACCGGATCATTGTCCTCGATCGCGGCGATCAGCAGGCCCTTGGCATCATGCGGGGTGGCCGGGATAACGGTCTTGAGGCCCGCGACATGGGTGAACAGCGCCTCGGGGCTCTGGCTGTGGGTCTGGCCGCCGAAGATCCCCCCGCCGAAGGGCGAGCGCACGGTCAGCGGCGCGATGAAGTCCCCCGCCGAGCGGTAGCGCAGGCGCGCGGCCTCGGAAATCAGCTGGTCGAGCCCCGGATAGATATAATCGGCGAACTGGATTTCGGGCACGGGCCTGAGGCCATAGGCGCCCATCCCCACCGCCACGCCGATGATGCCGCATTCGCTGATCGGCGTGTCGAATACGCGGGTCTTGCCGTGCTTGGCCTGAAGCCCGGCAGTGGCGCGGAACACCCCGCCGAAATAGCCCACATCCTCGCCCATGATGATGACGTCGGAATCGCGCGCGAGCATGATGTCGAGCGCTTCGTTGATCGCCTCGATCATGTTGAGGCGGCGCTCTGCGAGCACGTTGTCGCCCAGGTTGGCCATGGTCTCGCTCATCCGAAAGGCCTTTCGCTGCCGAACTTGGTGATGCGTTCGCGGATCGCCTGTTCGGCCTGTTCCTTGAGGTGCCAGGGCATCTCTTCGTAGACATCCTCGAACATGGTGTGGAACGGGTGGTGGAGGCCGTGGCCGAGGATGCCGTTCTTCTCGGCTTCCTTGGTGGTGTCCTTGACCAGCGTCGCACAGCGTTCGTCCATTTCGGCCTGACGCGCCTCGTCCCATTCGCCGATCGCGATGAGGTGGTTCTTGAGGCGCATCACCGGATCGCCCAGCGGCCATTCCTCGCGCTCCTGCGCCGAGCGGTAGCCGGAGGGATCGTCCGAGGTGGAGTGGCCTTCGGCGCGGTAGGTGAAATATTCGATCAGGGTCGGGCCGTGGTTGGCCCGGGCCCGGTTGGCGGCCCATTGCTCGGCGGCAAAGCAGGCGAGCGCGTCATTGCCGTCCACCCGCAGGGCCGCGATGCCATAGCCGAGCCCGCGCGCGGCAAAGGTGGTGCGCTCGGCACCGGCGAAGCCCGAGAAGCTCGAAATCGCCCACTGGTTGTTGATCACGTTGAGGATCACCGGCGCGTTGTAGACGGCCGCGAAGGTGCAGGCCGAGTGGAAGTCGCCCTCCGCGCTCGATCCCTCGCCCACCCAGGTCGCCGCGATCCGGCTGTCGCCCTTGGCCGCGCTCGCCATCGCCCAGCCGACCGCCTGCGGGCACTGGGTCGCCAGATTGCCCGAGATCGAGAAGAAGCCGTGCTCGCGGCTCGAATACATGATCGGCAGCTGGCGGCCCTTCAGCTTGTCGGCCTTGTTCGAATAGATCTGGTTGATCATCTCGATCAGCGGATAGCCGCGCGCGATCAGGATGCCCTGCTGGCGATACGAGGGGAAGATCATGTCGTCGCTGGCCAGCGCCATCGAGGTCGCGATCGAGGTCGCCTCCTCGCCGGTGCACTTCATGTAGAAGCTGGTCTTGCCCTGCCGCTGGCCGCGGAACATGCGCTCATCAAAGGCCCGCACCATCGCCATGTGGCCGAGCATGGTGCGCAGGGTTTCGGGATCGAGCCGGGGGTTCCACGGGCCGTGAGCGAGA
>Ga0315900_10003030_pt1 | contig 24951 bp, 32 predicted proteins | sample LakEriMetagenome_FD_203521 | JGI IMG/M metagenome (GOLD analysis project Ga0315900, IMG submission 203521) | Freshwater fungal communities from buoy surface, Lake Erie, Ohio, United States - Buoy 12 MA114 | ecosystem: Environmental > Aquatic > Freshwater > Lake > Lake biofilm | place: USA: Lake...
CGTACTCCTTTAAAGGGTAAACTTCGGAAACGTAATAAGGGATTACTCCCCTATACTAGCATATTTTGCCGATTGTGCGCGTCCGTTCGTGTCCGCGAGCATCCGCTGCGAAAACTCCTTTCTTCGAGAAGGAGTTTCGCGGATGCGGACGGACGCCATCGGTTGCTGCTTCGGATGCGTTTAAAAGCCCTTGGCCGATTTTTAAAGGGCCGGCAATGGTTCCGGCCGCTGTCAAGTGTTTTGATTGATCCTAGCGCGATTCAACAAAGCCTTGCATGGTATTCTGTGGGCATGGCTTCCTCTCTCTCGCCAGAAACCCGGCAACGCATAGCCGACGCATGGCCGGGCATCCTGCAGGCAATCCGTGACGGTGAGCGCGCCGACAAGACCTGCGCGGCGCACGGGTTCAGCCCGGCGCAAGTCTGGCTATTCCGCAACGCTGCGCCGGAATTGCGCGCAGCCTGGCAAGACGCCATGAAAGATAGCGCCGACGCGTTTTTTAATCGCGCCATTGCTGCAGCTGAGAACGCCGCGGAGAATCCCAAGGCTGCGCGCGTTATGCTGGCGGCCTATCAATGGGCCGCGGAAAAGCGGGATCCGGATAAATACGGCCAGCGCACCAGGGCGGATATTAACGTTAAGACTGTAGACTTGACCGGGATTATTGCCGACGCCAATGCGCGATTAATCGCTGCGCGCCAGCATCGCGTTATAGACGTGACCCCTAGTAATTGCGGCGCCGGGGAAGCTCGCGCTCACGCCTTGCCGGCGATCAACGCAGCAATCGCACAAGCGGCCGACTTGTTTTAGGTTGGCGCCTGCTCGCATCCTGGTGATTGCTGCCTCGCACAATCGGCCCGTTAGTCCACACTGCGCATTGACCTAGTGTAACTCATTGATTGCGTTAGGTTGTTGCGCTGCAAGGTGAGTTTACATAATACACGTTATAGGTCGAATGCGCACCTAAGTCCTTGATTTTGCAGGATGCAGGCAAAGGCACCAGGCCGCCCCCTCGTGTTTTGTGAGGCGGGGGGTGCAGGCGGGGTAGGGGCCGGAATCGAGCGCGAGCACTGGAGCGGGTATAGTGCAAGCCGACTGCGCGCAAAAATTATAAAAAATAAAATAATAAAAATTATCTGGCCATCCGTCCGCATCCGAAAAGTTCCGGTTTTGCGTCCGTCCTTATCCGCCAACTCTCAAGAGTGGCGGATAACGGATGTGGTAGGCTGTTGGCATGAGAGGCACACCGCAGCACGAAGCGGAGATCATGGCGCAGATACTGGCGCTCCGTGACGACCCGTACACCTTCGTCCACTACGCCTACCCTTGGGGCCGCAAGGGCACGGCCTTCGAGCACTACGAGGTGCCGCGCCGGTGGCAGTTGGACGACTTCATGCGGCTGGCCGAACACGTTCAGGAGCAGGTGTTCCGGCATGAAAACAAGCTGCCGCTCAAGATGTGGCGGGAAGCGCGCAGTTCCGGCCGCGGTCCTGGCAAGTCCGCCAAGTTCGGCATGGCCGCCCACTGGCACATGAGCACGCACATCGGTTCGACGACCATCGTCACTGCCAATACCGAGGGCCAGCTGCGCAGCCGCACGTTTCCAGAGTTCGCCGTGTGGTTCGGTGCGGCGATCAACAGCCACTGGTTCAGCCTGGAAACCATGCGCATCGTGCCGGAGACGTGGCTGCTCGAGATCGTCCGCCGGCTGCCGGAAGAAGGCGGCCTTGGCATCGACCCGAAATACTGGTTCGTGCAGGGTCAGACTTGGAGCGAGGACAACCCTAACGCCTTTGCCGGCGTCCACAACCCTTACGGCCTGCTGCTGCAGATGGATGAGGCGGCCGGCATACCGAGCGAAATCTGGAACGTGTCGGAGGGCTTTTTCACCGAGCAGAACCCGTATCGGTTCTGGATGGCCGCGTCCCAGATGCGCTCGCGGCAGGGCCGGTTCTTCGAGCTGTTCAACGATCCGCAGATGGGGCAGGGCTGGGATCTGCGCACGCTGTCCACCCGCGGCATGGAGGGCGTGGACCAGACCGTGGTCGAGGACCAGATCAAACGGTATGGCGAGGACTCCGACTTCGTGCGGGTGGAGATTCTGGGCCTGCCGCCTCGGACATCCGAGGACCAGTTCATCCCGTGGGACGCGGTGCGGGCGGCACAGCAGAACGACCTGGTGCGGGACTACGGCGAGCCGTTGATTCTGGGCATCGACCCGGCGCCGCGCGGCAAGACCGCTTGGCGGTTTCGGCAAGGGCGCAATGCGCGGGACTGTTGCGGAAACGCAACAAAGGGGTCGTGGCTGGCGATGGACAACGTGCAGATCGCGGACCGGGTGCTGGAGTTGGACGGCAAGTACAAGCCGGACGCCATCTGCATCGACTTCGGTATGGGCACCGGCGTCATCGACATCCTGAAACGCAAGCGCACCCATGGCCGAATTCACGAAGTCAAGTTCGGAGATGCGGCCCACGACAAGGGCAGCGAGTACGCCACCCACGCCATCGAACTCTGGGCGCGGATGCGCGACTGGCTGCCTGGCGGCATGGTCGAAAAAGACAACGGCGAGAAAGGTTCGCTGTCCCAGCAGATAACCGACCGGGGCTGGAAGTGGAGCGGGCGCGAGGACAACAAGAAGATCCTTGAAACAAAAGACGAAATGAAGCGCCGGGGCGTGGCCTCGCCGGACGATGCGGACGCGCTGGCCTGCACCTTCGAGGTCAACCCGCCCCGGGTGGATGCCGGCAAGCGGGGGCAGGCTATCAAGGTGGATGGGGTGTCGGATTGGATGGTGTGATAGGATGATGGCATGAGCGGAATCTTAGGCAAACCCAGCGCGCCGGTGATGGCCCCGGTGCCGCCGAATCCGTCGAACGACCGGGCGGCCGAACAGCAACGCCTCGAGGCCGAGCGCGCGGCGCTGGCCGACCAGCGGGCGCGCGGCCGCGCATCGACCATTGCCGGCGGTGGGTTGTCCATGGAGACGGCGCAGATGGCGCGCGGGGCCGAGCGGCAGCAGCAGCGCTTCGCGGCGCGGGAGATGCTAGGGTGAAGCGGCACAACGTCCGGGTGGCCGAGCGCGTTGCAAAGCTGTCCGCCGAAATCCCGGAGGACGACTACTGTGAGGGCGTCATGCCGCTGGCGATCGGGCACTTCATGCTGGACCGCATGCGCAGCCACGGTCGCGCCAAGGAACGCAACGCGCCGGTTCGCCAGATTCGGGGTGGCCGTCGGTGAGCGACCGCACGCAGTTCCACATCCAGAAGCTGGGGGCGTTGCGGCAGGAGCGCGGCAACTGGAACCAGCAATGGGAAGAAGCGGCCTCGCTGATTATCCCGGCGCACCGCAATTCGTTCCAGTCGTACGGCATGGACAACGCCTACGGCAACACCGGGCAGAAGAAAACCGAGCACCAGTTTGACGCCACGGTGGGTATCGCCGCGCAGCGTTTCGCTGCGGTGATCGAGTCGCTGTGTACGCCGCAGAATCAGGAATGGCATCGGCTGGTGCCGGCCGACAAGACGTTGAAGCGCAACCGCGCGGTGCGCCTGTTCTTTGACGAACTGAACCAGCGGCTGTTTGAACTGCGCCGGCGCCCGGTGGCCAACTTTGTTGGCAACAGCCAGCAAGTCTATCTGTCGCTGGGCGTGTACGGCAACGGGCAGATTTTCGTCGATCAGCCCGACGACGAGCCGGGTCTGCGCTACCGCAACATGCACCTGGGCGAAGTCTACTACGTCGAGAACCACGCCGGCATTGTAGACTCGTTCTATCGGGCGTTTTATCTGAGCGCCCGCCAGATCGTGCAGATGTTTTCGAAACCCGGCGATTCGGTGCCCGAGGAGATCAAGGAGAAGTTGAAGAATCCGACGCAAGCCGAGCAAAAGATGGAAGTTTTGCATTGCGTCTACCCGCGCGAGGACTACGACCAGCGGCGGGTTGACCCCCGCGGCATGCGCTACGCTTCGTTGTACATCCTGAAAGATTCGCAGCACGAACTGCGCGAGTCCGGGTTCAACAGTTTCCCGATGCCGACCGCGCGTTACACCCAGGTCAGCGGCGAGACGTACGGCCGCGGTCCGGCGCAGTGGGTGCTGCCGTCGATCAAGGTGCTGAACGAGGAAAAGAAAACAGTCTTAAAGCAGGGCCAGCGCGTGGTGGATCCAGTGCTGCTGGCGCACGACGACAGCACGCTCGGCAGTTTCAGCCTGCGCGCCGGGCACCTGAACCCCGGCACCATGAGCAAGGACGGCAAGCGATTGGTCGATGTGCTGCCGACCGGCAACATTGCAGTGGGCGACAAGTTGATGGAGATGGAGCGGTCGGTCATCAACGACGCGTTCCTGATTACGCTGTTCCAGATTCTGATCGACACGCCGCAGATGACGGCGACCGAAGTGCTGGAGCGGGCGCGCGAAAAGGGCATGCTGATTGCCCCGACCGCCGGCCGCATCAACTCCGAGTTCCTGGGCCGGCTGATCGAGCGCGAACTTGACCTGATGTTCCAGCAGGGGCTGATCCCGCCGCTGCCGCCCATCCTGCAGGACACCGAAGCGGCCGAGTATTTCATCGAGTACGACAGCCCGATGTCCCGGATGCAACGCGCCGAAAAGGCCGCCGGCTTCATGCGGGCGTTGTCCGTGGCGGCCGAGTACGCCAAGAACACCGGTGACGTGTCGCCTCTGGACCATTTCAACTTTGACGTGGCGATGCCGGAGATTCTGGACATCAACGGGGCGCCGACGGCGTGGACCCGTTCGATGGAAGAAGTTGAGCAGATTCGCGCCGGCCGCAACCAGCAGGCGCAAGACCAGCAGTTGATCGAGGCCGCGCCTGCCGTGGCGGGCCTGGCCAAGGTCGCACAACCCGGCGCTTGACAGCCCCTGCCGGCGTGGTAGAGTGTCGTTCTGAGGCACTGTCGCCTTCAAAGGAAACGCCTGACCTGATGAAAGTCAGCCTGTGACGCGGGCCGAACTGATCGAAGTTGCCCGCCGGTTTCTGTTCCGCCGCCGGCACAACTACATTCTGACCTTCCGCAGCGCGCCGGGGCAGGAAGTCCTGCGCGATCTGGCGCCGTTCTGTTACGCGAATTCGTCCACGTTCAAGCCCAACGAGCGCGAACACGTGTTGGCGGAAGGCCGCCGTGAAGTCTGGTTGCGGATTGCGAACCACCTCAACATGTCGCCCGAGGAACTGTGGCGGCTTTATGATGGACGGGAAAGCTGATGTGGCGTAACGGCATCGAGTTGCTGTCGGACACGCAGTTCAACATGGTGTTCAACCACGGCGCGCTGGGCGATGTGATCTGTTCGCTGCCGGCGGCGGTCCATGCGCGGCGCACCCACGGCGACGCGCTGACCATCCGACTGTGGGTTCCGCCTTGGCAAATGGAATTGATTGACCACCTGATGAAGCCCTACGGCAAGTTTGAGATCAGGGACTTTACCGACTTTCCGATGAAAAAAGTCGAGCGTGAGGGCTGGGGCATGGGGCCGGTGGCCATCAACCAGATGCCGTTCAACACGCACACCCGCAACCGGGTTCACATGGTTGACTATGCGTTCGGTTGTCTGCTCGACGCGCGACCGGAAAACATGGCCGAGCGCAGCTACCCGACCAAGGCACCGCTCGGCAAATCGCCGGTACATGCGCCCTACGTCGTGTTTCCGGTCGGGGCTACGTCCGAGAACAAGCTGTTCAAGGCGCACGTCATGGGGCCGGTCATCGAGTGGGCGCTGGACAACGACTGCACGCCCGTGCTGGTTGGCACCAAGACCAGCCACACGCACACGCAGATCGGCGACGACGTATCCACCAAGCCTATCGACATCATCGACGAAGTGGACAAGCTGCCGAAGGCGCTGTTCGACGAGTGCGTTGACCTGCGCGAAAAGACAACCCTGCTGGGCTTGCGCGATGTACTCGGCCACGCGGATGCGGTTGTGGGTGTCGATGGCGGCACGCTGCATTTGGCCGGCACGACCGACACCTGCATCATCTACGCGCTCGGCACGACGTTGCCGAAGCACCGCTACATCGCGCGCCGCGGCAATCCGAATCACAAGATCCGTTATGTCGGCCCGCGCGATCTGGAGTGCGCCGGTTGCCAAAGCAACATGACGCTGATGTTCCACCACGACTTCCGGCACTGCGTCTACAAGGACAGCCTCTGCATGGACAAGCTGCACCCGGAAGATTTTATCAACGGTCTGAAAGAACTTTTCAAGGAGTATCCGCATGCCGAATGACCCGACCCCCGCTCCGACTCCGAATCCCGCGCCCAGTCCGGCGCCTTCCGGCGATCCGGCCCCTTGGCACGGCCTGACCGACCCCGATGCCCTGTCGTACATCCAGAACAAAGGCTGGACCAACCCGGCGGATGTCATCAAGTCCTACCAGGGCGCAGAAAAGTTGATCGGCCGCGACCCGAGCCAGGTGCTGGTGTTGCCGCGCGCAGACGACCCGGACGGCATGCGGCAGGTGTTCCAGAAGCTCGGCAAGCCCGAGAAGCCGGACGCCTACAACATGAAGATCGGTCTGCCCGACGGCGCGAAAGTGGACGAGGGCTTTGCTAAGTCCATGCAGCAGCTGCTCCACAAAGCCGACATTACCGAGGCGCAAGCCAAGACTTTGATTTCTGACTACAACAGCATGCTGGCCGCTGCTGCGGCGCAACAAGCCAAGGACTACGAACTCAACGTCCAGGCCGACAAGCAGGCGCTGCTCGACGAATGGAAGGGCGGCCACGACCGGATGATGGGCAAGGCCAAGGCCGCGGCGCAGTCGCTGGGTTTCACGCCCGATCTGATCGACGCCATCGAAAAGCAGGTCGGCTACGCCGCGACCTACAAGATGTTCGCGGGGATCGGCGCTAAACTGGGCGAGGACGGTCTGGTGACGACCGGCGGCAAGACGCCGAGTTTCGACGGCATGCTGACGCCGGCTGAGGCCAAGGCGCAGTGGGACCAGTCGAAGCTCGACCCGAACTTCATGGCCGCCCTGACCGACCCGCAGCACCCCGGCCACAAGGCGGCGCAGGAGAAGCAGACCCGCCTGTTCAAGGTCATGTACCCCGATGGCTGACCTGACCGACGCCGAAATCAAGCTGCGGTGCATCGAAGCCGCGGCGCGCATGCCCCAACCGCACGCCGATGGCTTTGCGGTTGGGGTCAAAGAAACCGCAAGTGGTTGGTTTGATTGGATAAAATCGAACCAAAAGGCGGGAACCCTCGGCCTGCCGGGGAAACCGAAGTGACTGTGGTATGATGAAGGTATAGGTGAGTTGCGCGGACAAGGTTCGCGCCCCCGCACTGCAACAAGCCTGTGTGGCCCCCGTAAGGGACAAGCCGGCGCTGACCAGCCTGATCGGTCAAAACCAGTTTGTTTTTAACATCTTACGGAGAGCGCCATGCCTGACGCAATCACCGTTGCCTCGGTACAGCAGTACAAGGCCAACGTCGAACTTCTCCTGCAACAGCAGGATTCCCGGCTTCGCAACGCCGTCACCGTCGGTTCCTACGTAGGCAAAGCCGCCAGCGTGGTCGAACAGTTCGGTGAGGCCACCGCAGTCGAACGCACCAGCCGCCACGCCGACACTCCGCTTCTGGATCTGTCGCAGTCCAAACGCTGGGTGTTCCCCAAGGATTACGAGTGGGCCAGCCTGATTGACAACCCGGACCGCCTGCGCGCGATCATCGAACTCACCAGCCCGTACGCCATGGCCGGCGCCGCCGCCATGAACCGCGTCATGGACGACGTGATCTTGGCCGCCATCTTCGGCACCAACTTCATCGGTGAAAACGGCACCACGTCCGAAACCTTCGGCACCGTCGGTTCCGGCGCCTTTGATGTCGGCGTCAACGTCGGCGGCACCGCCTCGAGCCTCAACGTCGCCAAGCTGCAGAACTCGATCCGTCTGCTGATGACGGCGAACCGCGGTGAACTGAACGAGCCGGCCTACGGCGCCATTTCCAGCTTCGAGCACGACGCGCTGCTCAAGGAAATGCAGATCGTCAACAAGGACTACGGCAACAGCGCGGTCCTGGTGGACGGCAAGGTGTCGAAGTTCATGGGCGTGAACTTCATCATCACCGAGCGCCTGACGATCACCAGCGGCAACCGCCTTGTGCCGATCTGGCTCAAGAGCGGCATGCACCTGGGCATGTGGGAAGGCGTGACTGCCAAGATCACGGAACGGAACGACAAGGGCCACGCGACCCAGGTCTATCTGTCCATGACCCTCGGCGCCACCCGCACCCAGCTCGGTAAGCAGGTCCGCGTTTCCTGCGACGACCAAATCTAATCGGGAGAAGCCAACATGACCGTTCGCACCGGAATTTCCCAGGTTGTTCAGGACCAGTCGGCCAACCCGCCGGTCAAGACCAATCAGCTCGAAAAAGGCGGCATCGTCCGCACCGCGCAGGGTTACTTGGCCGCGGCCAACTTCCCCGGCGGCACCGTGGGCCAGTGGTACACGTTCGTCCGGCTGCCGGCGCGCGCTCGCGTGCTCGGCATTTTCCTGACGGGCGCGACCACGACCACCGGCGCCGTGCGCTGCGGCCTTTACCGCCCGGATGGCATCGCCATCGACGACGACGTGTTTGCGACCAACTATGCCATGTCGGTCGAGAAAGACCGCGCCGACATCATGGTGACGCCGACCGCGCTGGAGCGTTCGCAGTCGCTGGCCGAAGCCTATGCCACGGCCATCGGCACCGCGGGCGCCACCAACGATGTCGAGTTCGACATCGCGCTGGCCATTGTCACGGTGCTCGGCTCGGCGCAGCCGCACCTGCTGGAAGTGGACTACGTACTGCCGGAATAAGGCAGGTTGACCCCGAGGGCTTCGGCCCTCGGGCCTTTTCAGGAGGCAGCACATGGCAATTCGTTATTACGGCATCGCAGCTACCGACGGCGTGCAAGTCGTCGGCGGTGATGTAATCGGCGCGGCATCCGGCGGCACTCTGACCGGCGGCCAGAACGTCCAGCTCGTCTACGACGACGTGGTTTATGAATCGACCCCGGAAGGCAAACAGCGCCTGCTGGCCGCGATCAAGCTGATCGAAAATCGCATCTCGACGGCCCGCGTTTGGCCGATCACTTCCGCCTCGTAAGGAGCCGACATGGGCCGGGTTGTCCGACTTCGCAGCACCATCGCCCGTCCGGCGGACCTGACGGCATACACTGCTGGCGACGAGATCAGCAACAGCGCTACGGCGGGCAGCGCGAGCCGCATGACGTTTGACATGCAAGGTCTTGAGAACGGCCAAATCCTGTCGGCAAAAGTCGATCTGACCGCGGCCAGCGGCGACGTTGTGACCACGGCGGCGGACTTCGAGTTGCTGATCTTCCGCACCAGCGACGTGCCGGCGGCCGTTGGCGACAACGTGACCAACCCCATCGCTGCGGCAACCCGGTCGCTCGCGGTCGCTCGTTTCCGACTGGACGACGGCGGCTGGTATAACCCGTTGGGCGCGGTTGCCGCGGGCACGTCGCAGTTCCAAGCGGTGCCGCCGACGCTGGTGCAGCCGCTGGCGACGCCGGTGCTGGAGTACCCGGCGTTCGGCGTGCCGTTTACTTTCGACGGCACCCCGCTGACGGTCGCCGGCCGGCAGTTTACCGCGGTCCTGCGCGCGCTGGGCGCGTGGACTCCGGGCGCGGTAGTCAACACTTTCGGCGTAACCCTCGACATTGACCCGACGTAACGGAGGCGCCCCGTGGCCGTCTCTGTCGTCCAGATCGTAAACCGCGCCCTGCAGAAGCTGGGCGCGAAACGCGTCTCCGCGCTCGACCAAGACCACCCCAACGCCCGCAGCATGAACGCCGCGCTGGAGCGCGTGCGTCGGGCGGAACTGCGCCGTCACGCTTGGTCTTTCGCCATCAAGCGCGCCGCCATTGCGGCCGACAGCGTGGACGAAACGGTGCTCGGCACTTGGAAGCGCTACAGCAAACCCAACGATTTCTTGCGCCTGATCCGCGACGATGAAACCGGATTCCATGTGGACTGGAAAATCGAAGGGCTTTACATCCTGTCCAAGACTGCCTCGCCGCTGCAGTTGAAATATATTGCAGACATCGAAGATCCAAATTACTACGACGACCTGTTCATCGACGCCTTTGCGACTCGCCTGGCCATGGAGTGCGCCATCGAGATCACCAACAGCCAAGCCGACAAGGAAAGCCTCAAGGACGACTACGACCGCGCCATCTCTGAGGCCAAGCGCATTGGCGCCATTGAAAAAGAGGCCGATCAGTTTCCCGAGGATTCCTGGCTGGCGGCGCGGAGATAAGCCGTGCCGAAAGCCTCTCTCGCCCAACATGGATTCAATGCCGGGGAGTGGAGTCCGCTCCTGCTTGGCCGGCAGGACTTGGAGAAGTACAGCCGCGCGCTGCAAGTCTGCAAGAACGCTGTCCTGCTGACGCAAGGCGCGTGGACGCGCCGCCCCGGCACCGTCTATCTGCACCAGGCCAAGCATCACGCCAAGAAGTGCCGGCTGTTCCCGTTTCAGTTCTCCGTCACGCAGACCTACACGCTGGAGTTCGGTGAAAACTACATCCGGTTTTTCACCAACCGCGGCATCCTGACGCAGACTGCGCAGAACATCACCGGCATCACCCGAGCCAACCCGGCAGTCCTGACCTATTCCGGCTCCGACACCTACGCCAACAACGACCGCGTGTATGTCTCCGGCGTGGGCGGCATGTCGCAAGTCAATGGCCGGGAGTTTGTCGTTACCAACGTTAACACCGGCACCAACACGTTTGAGTTGTACGACAGCGACGGCAACGCGGTCAACAGCACCGGCTACGACACTTACACGTCCGGCGGAACCGTAGCCGAAATCTACGAAGTGGCCACGACGTTTGCCGAGGCCGACCTGCCAGACATCCGCATCACGCAATCGGCGGACACCCTCTACATCCTGCACCCGGATTTTCCGCCGCAGACGTTGGTGCGCAACTCGGCGGTGTCTTGGACGCTTTCGGAGATCACGTTCACCGACGGGCCGTATCTGGCGACGAACACCACAACCACGACGCTGACGCCGAGTTCGCACACACCTGGAACCGGCGTCACCCTGACCGCCAGCGCGACGGCCGGCATCAACGGCGGCCAAGGTTTTCTGGTAACGGATATCGGCCGCTCCATACGGCTGCGCGAGGGGTCAACTTGGGGTTGGGTTACGATCACCGGCTGGACTTCTTCGACCGTGGTCACGGTTACGATTCACACCACCCTGACCAACAGTGGGGGCAAGGTCAACTGGCGCATGGGTCTGTGGTCCGACACCACGGGCTACCCGGTCTGCGGCACGTTCTACGACGACCGGCTGTTTATGGCCGGCGCGGCCACCAGCCCGCAGCGTTTGGATGGCTCCAAGACCGGGCTGTATGCTGATTTCACGCCGACGGCAACGGACGGCACGGTGGCGGACGACAACGCCGTGGCGTTCACGCTGAACTCGGACGACGTAAACGCCATCAAGTGGCTGGCTCCGAACGAGAAGGGGCTGCTGGTCGGCACCGCCCGCGGCGAATGGCAAGTCAAGCCTTCGACCTTGAACGAAGCGATCACGCCAACCAACATCTCGGCCAAGCCCTCCACCCGGCACGGCAGTTCCGATGTGGCGCCGGTGGCCGCCAACCGGGCCGTTCTGTTCGTGCAGCGGGCGGGGCGCAAGCTGCGCGAGTTCGCCTACTTGTTTGAAGTGGACGGTTTTCGCGCGCCCGACATGACGTTGCTTTCGGAGCATATCACCCGGCCCAGCATCATCGAATTAGCCTATCAAGAGCAGCCACAAGCGGTGGTGTGGGCGCCGCGTTCCGACGGCATGCTGTTGGGTTTCACCTACGAACGCGACCAAGACGTGGTGGCCTGGCACCGACACGAACTCGGTGGTTTCAGCAACGCCGGTGCTACGGCAATCCCGCTTGTCGAAAGCGTGGCGGTGACGCCTTCGCCGGATGCCACTCGGGACGAGCTGTATTTGGTGGCACGGCGCTACATCAACGGCGGCACCAAGCGCTATATCGAATACATGAGCAAGCTGTGGGAGGACGGCGACCAGCAAGAAGACGCTGTGCATCTGGATTGCAGCTACACCGTGGTCAACGGCAGCCCCAGCGTCAACGTCTCCGGCCTGTGGCATCTTGAAGGGCAGAGCGTAGTGCCATACGCGGACGGCGCCAACCACCCGGCGGTCACCGTTACCAACGGGAAAATCACGCTGAATTACGCAGCCACCATCGTCACTTTGGGGTATACTTTCCAGAGCGACGGCCAGAACATGCCGCTGGAAGGCGGGGCGGCGGACGGCACGGCGCAAGGCAAAACCAAGCGCGTTAACGAAGTCGGGTTCTGGCTGCTGGATACGTTGGGTTTGAAGTACGGCCCGGACCCGGACAACCTGACCGAGATCCTGAATACGCAATGGGGCGACGACTTTGGCGAAGCCACGCCGTTGTTTACCGGCGTCACGATGGAGCGATTCGAGGGCGACTACGACAAGCTGGGCTTGGTCTACTGGCGGGCTGACGGGCCGTTTCCGGCCACGGTGTTGTCGATCCTACCGCGGGTAAAAACCAATGATTAAGGTTACGCCTTTTCGCCGGTGGCACCTGCTTTGGCTGATGGACGAGCCGGCCGTCGGGGGTGCCCTGCCGTTTGACATCGAAGTGGCGATGACGCTGGAGAAGCACAATTCCTGGACGGCCTCGGACGACGGCGCCCCGATTGCCTGCGGCGGCACCATCGAGCAGTGGAAAGGCCGGCACCAGGCTTGGATGTTCATGACGACCCGCACCGCGCCGCACATGCTGACGATCACGCGGGCGGTAAAGCGGCAACTGGCGGCCACGCCCGGCCGGGTAGAAATGACCGTGCGAGCGGACTTCCCGCAAGGCCACCGTTGGGCGCGCATGCTGGGGTTTCAGCGAGAATTTCCGGGGGTACTCAAGCAGTACGGGCCGGAAGGCGAAGATCATGTCGGCTACGTGCGGTTGGGGGCGAGGTAATCATGGCTCGGGCAGACAAGTACGGCATGTTTGAGATACCCGTAGGCGACCCCTTTGGTGGGCCGGCTTACGGCAAGCGGCAAGACCCCATGACGGCGATGATGGTTGCGACGGGCGTTTCGACAGCGATGGGCGCCTTAAGCGCCATCCAGCAGGGCCGCGCGGCGCGCGCCGCCGCGGACTTCAACGCGACCATTTCGACGCAAAACGCGGAGATCGCCCGGTCGGACGCCGCCGCGCAGGCGGCTCAGATTGAGCGCGAGAACACGCTGCGGCTCGGGTCGATCCGGGCCGCGCAAGGCCGTTCCGGCGGTGCAGCGGGCGAAGGCAGCGTGCTCGACGTGCTGGGCGACGTGGCCGCGCAAGGCGAACTGGAACGGCAGTACGCCGTCTACCAAGGCGAGCAGCGCGCCCGCGGGTTCACCAACACCGCGGCGCTTGACCGCGCGAGCGGCCGGCAAGCGGAGCGGCAGGGTTTCATGCGCGCGGGTGCTGAACTGCTAGCCGGCGGGGCGCGCGCCTACGGCTCAGCGTCCAGGCTCCAACGCACCGGCGGCGCCACCGGCTGGACTTCCGGCTATGACCTGATGGATTGACCATGCCTCGTCTCCCGACCTTTACCGCAAACATCCAGCCCGGCGCCATTGCCGGCGGCCGTCGCGCTGGCCCGGAGGATATGGCCGCCGACATCACGCCGGTCGGCCGCGCGCTGCAGCAGGGTGGCGAGCAAGTCCTGTCGGTGGTAGAGGAAGATGAAAGCCGGAAGATACTGGTGCGCCAGGCTGAAATTCGCGCCAAGTACGCGAAGCGTTTGGACGAAGCGACTACCAACGGCGAGGACGTTGACAAAATCCGGCAGGAACTGGACAACGATCTCGCTACCGCCACCGAGGGGCTGCAGACCAAGAAAGGCTACGAAACCGCCCGGCTGCATACGGCCAACACCGGGGCCGTATTCGACAACCAAGCCAACCAGATCAAGGTCACGCGCGCCACGCTGGAAGCCCGCGTCGAGGGCGGCAAGTTCCTGAACAGCACCGGCGCGCTGGTGTCGTCAAACCCGACCTACCTGCCGCAAGCCGAGCAGGACGTTGATGCCTTTGTGGCAACTCTGACCCGAATCTCGCCGGAGAAACGGGCGGAAATCGCAGACAGCCTCAAGCAAAACCTGAACGTGACGGCGGCCATGGCCAACGCCCGGCTGGACCCGCAGGCTACGATTCAAGCGGTCAAGGGCGGCGCCTACAACATGGACCCGCAGCAGCGGCAACAGGTCGTCAATCAGGCCGAAGCCGAAATTCGCGCTCGCCGCGTGGAGGAAAACTACCAGCGCGCCGAGCAGGAACGTCTGCGTCGAGAGGCCGACGACAACGCCCGTGACCGTTATTTCAAGGACATCATGGAGGGCCGCGGTTCGCGCCGCGCCATTCTTGACGACCCGCAGCTGCGCCCGCAGACCCGCGAGCACCTGGTTATGTTCATGGAACAACGGTCGCGGGCGCTGGCAGGACAAGAACGGCAATCAGACCCGAGCGTGAAAAACGCGCTGTGGCTGGCAATCCACGCGCCGGATGGCGATCCGCGCAAAATCTACAATGCGGACAGGATTTTTGAGGCGGTGCAGGCCGGCAAACTCAGCACGTCCGACGCCAACCAACTGAACGCGCTGGTGGCCAATCAGCGGGACTCCAACAACCGCAGCTTTGGCCAGCGGCTGGGCGCTCGCATCCAGAATATTAGCGCGGCGATGCGCGCCAACCCGGTGTATCAGGCACAGCCCGACTTGGCCTCGTCTGTCCAGAACGAACTGATCGCTCAAGTCGAACAGCGGGCCGAGGCGCTTCGCCGCGAGAATCGCAGCCCGGACGGACTGCTCGACCCGGAATCCAAGGATTACTTTTTCAGGCCGAACACCTTGAAGGCCATCGAGGATGACGTGCGCAAGCGGCAAGAAGCGCAGCAGCCCAAGATCCCGCGGGTCAGTGCGCCGGACGATCCGCAGTTGCGCGACTTGCCGGACGGCGCCTTGTTTATCGACCCGCAAGGCATCACCCGCACCATGACCAAGGAACTGCGTGCTCGTTTGGGCGCGGCTGCGCCCGCTCCGCGTCAGCAACAACGCCCTGGCTTCCCCACGCTGGAGAATAAATAATGGCCGGCATTTGGGACTTGGCCCCGCCGGTCGTCCAGCCCAAAAGCATTTGGGATTCCGCCCCTGCGCTGGGCGCGACGCCGGCCAACCCGGATCGCGTGCGCAGTATCAGCGAGGCCGTGCGCTACGGCTTGCAAAGCAGCGCCACCGGCCTTGCCGCGCGCGGCCGGCTGCCGGCGCAAGAGATGGGGCCGGACGCGCCGTGGTATCAGCGGTTTGCCTCTGGCGCAGCTGGTGTTGTGGCTGACCTGCCGCTGTCCGTGGCTGTGGCCATACCGGCCGCGCCCGCCGGCCCAATCGCCATGGGCGCGGCAGGCTTCGCCGCCCCCATGGCCCTGCGCGACGCGTTGATCGAGGCGTACAGCTACAACCACGCCAGCACCTGGGAAGGTGTGTGGGAAATCACCAAGGCCGCGCTGACCGGCGGCGCTAAGGGCGCGATCATCGGCGGGGCCACCATCGGCGCTGGCCGAGCGGTCGGCGCCGCGTTGCCGGCGGTCAGCCCTGTTGCCCGCACTGGCGCCGTTTTGGGCACAGAACTGACCACCATGACCACGGTGGCCGCTGGGCTTGAAGGCCGGATGCCGACCGCGCAGGAGTTCTTCGACAACGCGATCCTGCTGGGCGGCCTCAAAGGCGCAGTGTCCGGGGCCAAAGCGTTGCGCAACATTTACGCCGAAACGGGCAAGCGCCCGGAGCAGGTCGTCGTGGAAGCACGGCAAGACCCGGCCATAAAGACGGCGCTGGAAAAGCAAGAGATCCCCGAAGCCTACCGCCAGTTGGCTGTTGAGGAACGGGTCAAAGCCGCGCTGGCCGAGGATCAACGACCGGCCATGGTGCAGGAACTGATGCGCCAGATGAAAGACCCGGAAGCCCCGCTCAAGGTCGATCCGGTACGCTACGAGTACATCACGGATGCGCAGACCGCCGAAAGCGTGGTGCGCGCCGTGGCGGAAGCCTACAAGGCGGACATCGAAATCCAGCGCCGGGGCGTCGTGCCGACTGCCGCCTCGCTGGCCGAAGGTGTCCGCATGATCGAGACGGGCGAGTTGACCGAACGCACGATTGGCGCGGCGGCCAACAGCGCCGAAATTGCCGCCCGCGCACTGCTGACCAAAGGCGCTGCCGAGCAGGCCCGCAAGCTGGCCGAGCAGATGCCGTCCGATCCAGCCATGCAGACGACCCAGCAGAAACTGGAGTTCGCTGCGGCCATGGAGCGCGTGGGCATCTTTTACGGCGAACTGGCCGGCGCGGGCGCCGAGGCTGGCCGCGCGCTCAACATGCTGCGCCAGATGAAACGCAACCCGGATATGCTGGGTGACGCCGAGACGCTGGTCAAGCTCTACGAACGCAAAGCGCCGTTTTCCGATTTGGCCACTATGGTGCGTGAACTGAAAAACCCGGAACAGGTGCGCCGCTTTGCCGCGGAAATGGAAAAGGCGACCACCACGGAAATGCTGCTTGAAGGCTGGAAGGCATCAATCCTTTCTGGCCCGCTGACCTTTGCCGCGAACGTCATGGGCAACGTCGGCAAATGGGTCATCGAAGTGCCGGAGTCCGCCGTCAAAGCAACCATGACTGCGGTGCAGCGCAAAGCCGCTGGCGACCCGCTGACCATGGCGCAATATAAAGCCCGCGCCTTCGCCCCGGTTATCGGCATGCAGCTGGGCGCCCGTGACGCCCTGGCCGTGGCCAACGCGGTGTTGCGCTCCGACGTTGAAATCTTGGACAAAGCGGATGTTTATAAAACCGCCATTCCCGGCAAGGCCGGCGAAGTCATCCGCATCCCGTTTCGCGTGCTGCAGGCGACCGACGCACTGTTCCGTATTCCTGCCGAGCGGGCGAAAGCCTATGAATTGGCGGTGGATCGCGTCGTCAAAGAGGGGTTGCACCCGAGCACGGCAGAGGCCCGGCAGCGCATCGCCGCCTACACGGATCAGCCGGTGCTGGGGTTGACCACCAAGCAAGCGGCCGAGGCCACCAAGGTGATTGAGCAGGCCGGCGCAGAAGCGGTGTTTGCGCAGCGGCTCGGCCCGCGCATGGAGTTGGCGCAACGGGCCATAACCGGCAGCCCGCTGGGCTTTATTCTGCCCTTCATCCGCACTCCGGCCAATCTGGTATCATGGGCGGTGCAGCACGCGCCGGGGCTGAACCTGATGTCCGGCCGCTGGCGCGAGGACTTCTCGGCTGGCGGCGAACGCCGCAACCAGGCGCTGGCCCGCGTGGCCATCGGCGCGGGGCTAACGGCCCTGGCCGTCGCTTTAGCTGACGACGATCTGCTTACCGGCGGCGGGCTGTTCGACCCGGAGATGACGCGCACCAAGCAAGCCGCCGGATGGCAGCCGTACAGCCTCAAGGTGGGCGACACGTACTACAGTTACCAGCGATTGGAGCCGGTGGCCAAGGTGCTCGGTTTGGCGGCGGACATGATCGAAATGTCTAAAAGCAAAAAACTTAGCGAAGCCGATACGGGAAAAATCATTGCCATGACGGCCTTGCTGTTTGGCAACGCGACTATCAGCACCACGTATTTGTCGGGCTTGGCCAACACCATAAACGCCATCATAGACCCGGATCGCTACGGCGAAACGCTGGTCGAGGGTTACGCTTCGAGCCTGATTCCTAAGATTGTGGGTCAAACTGTAACTATTGCCGACCCCTACAAACGAGAAGTCAACGGCGTGCTTGACGCCATTCAAAGCCAGTTGCCGTATTTCCGCGAGCAGTTGCTGCCGAAGCGCGATGCCTGGGGCGAGCCGTCGCAAAACAATCGTTGGTTTGACGTGTTGCCGATAGCAACCAGCAAAGCCGCCGAGGAAAAAGTCAGAACCGAGGCCGTCCGTCTGCAAGTGGCCATCGCGGACGCACCCAAAAATGTGACCGAAAAAGGCCCATTCAAGCCCAGCGAAAAGCGCGTCGAGCTGTCCGATGTCGAGCGCGACATCTACAGGCAGGTGGCCGGCGGTTCGGCCATGGAGATTCTGCGGCCCATCGTGAACTCGCCCGACTGGGAACGCACCCCGGATTTTGCCAAGACTAAAGTGTATGAGATTGTTTTGGAAAAAACCCGCAAGCAAGCGCAGTGGGCCGCTTTGCCGCCTGACGCCGAAGCGCGCGACAAAGTGCGCCGCAAAGTGATCGACATGGTGACGAAGCAGACGGAAGCCGTGGCGCCGGAAAAACGGATCAGGGCTGAAAAATGATACTTGACCTTGGCGATGGCCGCGAGATCAAATTGCCCGACGACACCTCGGACGAAACAGCGCGTCAACTCGGACGGTTGATCTTGGTGCTGGAAGATCGCGCCATAGCGGCCGAGCGCACTGCCGCCAACCTGCAATCGCAGATCGACGATCTGCGCCAGAAGCTGAACGAGCAAGACGAGTCCGAGGACGATGAAGATGACGAGGACGACGGGCCGGAAGATGCTGCGCTGGTCGCCGCCATTCAGCGCTTGGAAGAATCGCTGGCCGCCCGGTTGGACAAGGTGGCGCGGGTGTCCGCTGCCGACCGCATTATGATCGAAGATGAACTTGGGACGGCGCGTTCTCGCGTCGTCTTGTAAGGAGCGAGCATGCCATTCCTGAATGACCGCGTGCTTGACAACGGCCTGGCCACACTCCCCAGCGAGGGCAATCGGCTGACGATCTGCAGCGCGGAACCGGCGACGTTTGCCGAGGCCAATTCGACGTTCGCCCTCGGCGTCAAAGCCTCGCCTTCAATCGGGTCGCCGGCCGCCCGCACACCCTCTGGCCGCCGCGTCACAGTGGCCGCTTTCACGGACGGCAGCGTCACCGCCAACGGCACCGCGTCGCACTGGGCACTGGTGGATACCGTCAATTCTCGGCTGTTGGCCGCCAGCAGCCTTTCGGCCAGCCAGTCCGTGACCAGCGGCAACACCTTCACACTGGGCGCGTTCGACATTGGCATTCCTGCGCCATAAAAAAAGGGCTGAAACATGGCTGACAACTTAGGCTACACACCGGGCAGCGGCTCTAAAGTCGCAACCCGCGAAGTCGCGTATTCCGGCGAAAACGCAAACGTCCAGACCGTCGGCATTGCGACCTTTAGCGGCGCGGACGACAGCAAAACGGCGCTTGATGTGGGTCCAGAAAACCCGCTCCCGGTTGCAGGTTATGGTGAACTGATCGAATCACTTGAAGCCCTGCGCATGGCCGTGCAGTCGTTGACGCGCAGCGGACTTGGGCAAGCCATGCCGGACACGGCGATGCGCCTGCGCGTGGCACTGGACGCGATCAGCGCGTCTCTGACGCTGGCGAGTGTCACGACGGTTGGCACGGTCACGACGGTGAATGCTGTCCTAAACCAATCCCAAATTGGCGGCTTCGCCGCGCAGGATCAAATCCCGGCGCTGATGCGTATGGCGGCGGATTCTTCTCGACGCAACATTACGGTGACCTGACATGCCGACGACAAACGGTAATCGCAAGATACTCGACCTCAAGCGATGGGAGTTCTGCGCTCCCGCGCCGAACATAAATGGTTCGGGGATGCTGATTTCATCCTCCAGACATTTTCGGCAGCAACAGCTTTTTATTCGCTCCATTACCGAGGCGTACATCTACAATCCGTCAGAGGATGGATGGGTCCTGATACCCAACCCTGCGCTTGCAGCGGCGGTTGGCGCTGGCCTTTCGGCAACAGCGGCTGCTTGGAGCATCGGCACGGCGACGGCGGCAGCTTCTTTGACCGCGACGGGCGGCACGACATCGACCATCATCACCAACCAGACGCTTGCCCGCGATCTGCGCGGCTACAAGGTTCAAATTCTCGCGGGTCCGAATGCCGGGGCCGTGCTGGATATCGTGAGCAACACTGTCGCCACTAACGCGGTCATTACCGTGGCGACGCAGGCGTCGGCCTTCTCGGCATCGACGGTTTACCGCTTGCTGACGCCGACTTGGTATGTCGCGGGCAACGGCTCAACTGCGGCGGCTTCTTTTCGCAAGTATGACTATGCGACAAACACTTGGACCACGCTGGCAAACATGCCCATTGCCTTTGGCACGGACGCCAAGCTGATCGCCACACCGTCCGTCGTTGACGGCGCGTTCAAGAATTTTGCCACCGGCACCGCGACCTCGGCCACGGCCACGACGCTGACGCAGACCGGCAAAACATGGACTGCTTCGCAATGGATTAATAGTCAGGTCCGCATCACTGCCGGAACTGGTGCTGGCCAAATCCGCACCATCACGGCCAATACTGGAGACACACTTACCGTTGCCACTTGGACCACCACGCCGGACGCAACGTCGCAGTATGCCATCGGAGGCAACGACGATTTCCTGTATTTGATGGGCAACAACGCCGTCACCCTTTACCGCTACTCGATCTCGGCTAACACATGGGCGACGCTGACGCCTGTTGCGGCGCGGGCGGCTGCCCCCAACATAGGAATGTCTGGGCATTGGGTTCACTCGGCACCGGAAAGCGACTGGAATAACGAAAGCGCGATCCTGAACGGACGTTTCATCTACTCGTTCCAAGGCGGCGCGACAAGCGGCCTGCATCGCTACGACATCGCAGGAAATACATGGGCGACGATTACCTACTCGCCAAGCACCGAGACCTTCACAGCCGGGACAAAATACGCGCTGCACAACGGAACGCTCTACGTCCAAAAGGATGCGACAGGACGGTGGTTTGCCTACGATTTTGCAAGAAGTGAGTTGTTTCCGTGGAGCGTTATGCTTTATCCGCAGGGTGCCGCTGCTGTCGGGGATACGGCGTTCGACGTAATTTATGAGGATGGCGCAACAGACATTTACTACGTTTATATACTCCTCAACTCGTCCAACGTTTTGCTCCGGCAAATGGTGATCTGATGACAATTCCAGACCTCATACGGATGGCGCAATCTAAAATCAGCAACCTCGGTTCGCTTCGCACCAGCGCGGAGCGCATTGGGGATGTTGAGCAGGTCATCCAAATCGACAAAGATATTGTTGAAACCCAGAACACGCTCAACGTATTGCAGTCGCTGGCCTAAACCATGCTCTTAACCCTGCTCCAATCTGGCGGGACGGCGGGTCATGTTGTTTTAAGTGCTGATTCTCTCAGCCTTCCTGCGCCTGCCCTCGACACTCCGGCCATCGGTCAGGCGCATGCGCTGACTGCGATCGCGCTGACCACGGGCGTGCCGGTTCTGGCCACGCCGGCCTTGGCGCAGATCCACGTGCTGGCCGCCAACGGACTCACGACCGGCGCGCCGGTGCTCGATCTGGCCACGTTGGCCGGCGAAATCCCGGTGCCTGTGCCGGCGGTGACGCCCGCGCTTTTCCGCCCCGATGTCAGCGCGATGCAAGCGTTTGATTTAAAACGAAAACTAAAACGCCGACGGGCGTTTCTGCTGCTCGGATGATAGGATAAAGAGAAGGAGAGTTACCCATGACCGTCAGTTCAACCACCAACCGCAAGTCGTTCGCTGGCGACGGCGTGACCACCAGCTTCGGCACGTCGCCGGTGGTGTTTTTCAACAGCAGCGAGTTGGTGGTTCAGGTCGTCGTGACGGCCACGGGTGCGGCGACCACGTTGGCCGAGGGCACGAACTACACCGTGACCGGCGGCAACGGCGCGGTCGGCACCGTCAACCTGGCCGGCGGCACGTCGCCCAACGGCGCACCCTCGGCCTTGCAAACCCTGCTGATCCGGCGCGTGCTGCCCCTGACCCAGGCCGACGATTTCGTGAACAACGACATCAACGATGCCGAAGTCACGGAGCGCCGGTTCGACAAGACCGTAATGCAGATCCAGCAACTGGGCGAGGAAATAGGCCGCGGGCTGGTCATCCCGGCCAGCGAGACGGCAACCGCTGCGCTGACGACCCTGCCTTTTGATCGGGCCAGCAAGTTCTTGGCGTTTGATGCGTCCAAGAACCCCATCGCATCCGAGGGCACCGTGCCCGGCGCGGTGCCGGTGTCCACGTTCATGGCGACGGTGCTGGACGACACCAGCCAAGCGGCGGCGCGGGCGACGCTGGGTGCTGCCGGTTCCGGCGCTGTTACTTCGTCTGGCTTGACGATGGCCACCGCAAGACTGTTAGGCCGCACAACGGCTGGCAGTGGTGCGGTGGAGGAAATCACTGTCGGTTCTGGTTTGACACTTTCTGGCGGGGCTTTAACATCAACGGTCGCCGCGCTGACTCTTGGCACTCAGCAAAACACAACCAGCGGCACCTCGATTGATTTCACCGGCATACCGTCAAGTGTCAATCGTATCACCGCAATGTTTAACGGCATCAGCACCAACGGAACAAGCAACTATCAATTGCAGATCGGTTCTGGCTCGGTGGTTACTGCCGGCTACACCTCGTATTGCGCCAATGTTGATGGCACCAACGCCACCTCAGTTGCAACCAGCACATCCGCTTACCTGTTGAAAGCCGGCGGCATTTCCGCGGCCAGCGTGGGCAGCGGCGTTGCTGTTCTGACGCGCATAAACGGCAACACCTGGGTTTGCTCGTCCTCATTCAACCTTGGGACCGGGGTTAACAGCGTTCAAAACGGGGTTCTTGCGCTTGGGGGCGCCATTGACCGTCTGCGCCTCACGACGGCCGGCGGCACTGACACGTTCGACGCCGGCACCATGAACATTTCTTGGGAGTAAAAAAGTCATGCAGCGGATTGAATTTAATGTGGCCACTGGTGAGCAAAGAGCAGTCGCGCTGACTTCGGAAGAAATTGCAGAAGCGCAGGCGAGATCAGAAGCGGAGGCCACAGAGCGCACCGCGCCGCTGCGTGTGATCGACCGCATCGAACGCGACAACCCCATCACCCACCGCGCCCTGCGCGAATTCTTTCTCGGCTTCGGCGAGGTCAACCCGGCCTTCAAGGCGACGCTGCTGTATCAGCGCGTCAAGGCGGCCGACGATGCCATCAAGGCGGAAAGGGCGAAGCTGTGAACGATTTGCTGGCGACGCTGTGGTGGCTGGTGATGGCCGAGCTGGGCTTCATCCTCGGCACCTGGGTGCTGTATCTGGCGGTGATGAACCTCGCGGGCAATCGCGCGGAGATGAGCCGGCCGGTAAAGCTGCTGGCCTATGGCGTGATACTGCCCATCGGCTATGTGTGCGACGCGGTGCTCAACCTGCACTTTTGCCTGGCGGTGCAGCGGCTGCCGCGCGACTGGCTGCTGACCGGCACGCTCAAGCGCACGATCGCCACCGAAAGCGGGTGGCGCGAGGCGTTCGCGGCGTGGGTATGCCTGCACCTGCTCGATCCGTTTGACCCCAAAGGGAGGCACTGCTGATGGATTCCCAAGAAAAACGCCGCAGCAGTGACGTTATTCTTGCGCAGGTCGTCACTGATGTCGATCAACTCAAGGACGAGATGCGCCGCAACACCGAAGTAACCGAGCAGGTGCGCGACATACTGGCTTCGTTCAAGATCATTGCGGCGGTGGCCAAGTGGCTGACCGCCATCGCTGGCGCCGGAGCCGCGCTTATCGCGTTGGTCAAGACCGGCGGCGACGTTCGGTTCAAGTGAAGTTCACCGCCGACGATCTGCGGGCGGCTTATCGCTTTTTGAAGCGGGTGGCGTTCAACAACGACCGCCGGTTGCCTGCCGCAGATCAGGTGCTTTTCGTGGCCAAGGCGCTGAAAGCGCACGGCTACCACGGCACGGACGGCTCCCGGCACTGCATCTGGGTGGACACTTCGGGCACCAAAAGCCTTGACATGATGCTGCGCATACTTGCACACGAAATGCTGCACGTTGCGCTGGGCCACGACAAAGTGCCCAGCAAGTATGCCCACGGCTGCGACTTCAAAGAAGCGGCGCGGGCGATAGAGGCCGAGATGGGTTGGCCGAAAGGGAGCGTATGAACGCGCTGTTTGCCGCCGTAATGCTTGTCGCCGCACCCACAGAGTACGAGTTCAGATTCGACCGCGGCGTAGTCACGGTGGCCAAGGCGCCCTGCACCGCGCCTCGGGTGGTTGCCCGCATCAAGCCGGAGTTTATCGGCCAATTCTTCGCCGGCCACCTAATGTTCGACAAGCGTCCGGTGGCGTTCTGCTGGGCCATCGACCCCCGGCAGCCGGATCACATTTTCCTGATCGACGAAAACGGCGAAACCGTATCCTTGCCGGGCAAGGCGTTCAAACCGAAAGGCACTCAGGTATGACCCCGCACTTCACCAACGAAGAACTGGCCTGCAAGTGCGGCTGCGGCATGCTGCCAAAGCCGGAGTTCATGGCCAAGATCGAGAAGCTGCGCGTGGCTTACGGCATGCCTTTGAAGGTGACGAGCGCGGCGCGCTGCCCGGACCACAACGCCAAGGTGTCCGGCACCGGCCGGGTCGGCCCGCACACCACTGGCCGCGCCATCGACTTCGCCGTGGAGCGGGCGCAGGCGCACTTGCTGGCGAAGCTGGCCTTCGAGCAGGGCTTCACCGGCGTCGGGTTCCAGCAGAAAGGAACCGGGCGCTTTATTCACATCGACGACCTGATTGACGGCAGGCCCGCCGTCTGGAGCTACTGACATGAATCCACTCATTCTCGGCCCGGTCCTGGAGATCGGCAAGTCCCTGCTCGAACGCTTCTTCCCGGACGAAGAAGCCCGGCGCCGAGCCGAAGCCGATTTTCTCAAGGCGGCAATGGACGGCGAGTTGAAACAGGTGATCGCGCAGCTGGAGATCAACGCCCGCGAAGCCCAGCACCCGAGCGTGTGGGTCGCCGGCTGGCGCCCTTTCTTCGGCTGGGCGGGCGGTGTCGGCTTCGTCTACGCGACAATAGGCCAGCCCCTGATCAACTAAATGGCGCT
>Ga0315900_10003033_pt1 | contig 24917 bp, 21 predicted proteins | sample LakEriMetagenome_FD_203521 | JGI IMG/M metagenome (GOLD analysis project Ga0315900, IMG submission 203521) | Freshwater fungal communities from buoy surface, Lake Erie, Ohio, United States - Buoy 12 MA114 | ecosystem: Environmental > Aquatic > Freshwater > Lake > Lake biofilm | place: USA: Lake...
TCTTGAATTTTATTTTCAAAGGAGGCATTTCACAAACTTTCCGGCGATAACGACCTCGTGGTTTGACCTCCACTTCCCAACTGCCTCCTTTTTCAAGCGATAACCGAGCGGGGAAATACTTGTTGGTTTTACGCCCAGCCAATAAGGTCGTAAAGTCCACTTCCAAGGTGAGGCGGTTCATTTCCTTCTGCGTAAGCTGCTCAAAAATGCTAGCGGGTTGCTCCTGTGCCCGCAGGGGCCGGATCGTAAGGAGGGAAAACAATCCAATGAGTACACTTAAAATACGGATGGACATAACACAATCGATTCTGATGATGGATGAATTGGGGTGGATTAAACTGCTTTTGACTGCAATGCTACGGAAAAGCTGGATTGCTGCTTCCGCCCCTCGATTAATTCTTCCGAATATTCGATCAACTCTTGGAACTAAAGGGATGCTGTGCAAATTTTATTTTAAAAACAACACAAATATACCGGAAATTCCAAACAAATACCCACTTAACGTATTTTTAACAATAAGTAGGAACTCTGCTATTTTCGGCGGATGTGCCGGATTTGGTACTTATAGCGGCTGAACGCCGGTTTGGGAACTTATTTTTCGTTAACTTTGCACAAGAAAAAAATTAAACCTTGATGTCAATTTTTCAATGATGAAAAAATTTCTTTTAAGTTCTGTGCTGTCAGTGGTCGTCTTGGGCTTGTCGGCACAGCAGTTGCCTTGTGGAACTAGTTTTATGGATCAGCTTCAGGACGAGGCTCGTCTGCGTGCCAATATTGCTTTCGCCGAACGAAATGCCTTGTCAGAAAATGCTACGATGTACATCCCTGTATTTTTTCACCTGGTGGCGAAAACGGACGGCACCGGCCGGCCGACCATGAACGATGTGTTCAATGCGATGTGCACCATGAATGCCGATTACGCTGAGCACGATATTCAATTTTACCTGGCCCCCCACCCTACTTTGGGCTTGGTGGATATGACCATCAACAACGATAATGTTTACAACAACCAGTCGAATACGTTTTTGATGAATTTCAAAAAACACAATAACGCGGTGAATTATTACGTGGTTGGCACTGCACAAACGAGCAATCAACAGCCTGGGGGTGCTGCAGCTTATTACTCCCCTCAACGGGACTGGGTGGTTACCAATAAGACCTACACTGCTTTGGGAGATAATACCCTCTCCCATGAAACGGGTCACTTTTTCAGTCTTCGCCACACGTTTTTTGGTTGGGAATCTGATGCGGAAGATTGGGAAAACCAACCTCCTTGCTTTGAATCGGCTGATCCGGGTTGGCCTTGTGCTCCCTCTATTTACAACGGGGTTCCTGTGGAGAAAGCCAATGGTTCCAACTGTACCACCGCTGCTGATTTGATTTGTGATACGCCACCTGATTATAACTTTGGTTACTGCGCGCCTAACAATTGTCCACCCTACAACGGTGGGGCACAGGATCCCAATTGTGAGCCAGTTAATCCAATGGAAAACAATTTCATGAGCTATTATTTTGGCTGTGGAGACTTTGATTTTACCCAGGGGCAAATTGATGTGGTGAAAGCGGACCGGCTGTCTTCAGGACGGAATTTCCTGAATAATACCTTCAGTCCGGTGGCGACCAGTATTACTACCCCAGCAAGCTTGTTGGTTGCTCCAGCGGAAGGAGCGGTTCTAAATGACGACGATACGGCCGAATTAAGTTGGGAAGCTGTTCCAGGTGCTACGTATTATTACCTTGAAATTGACCGTACTACCACCTATGCTTCTAATTTAGGCCAGAAACACCTTGTTAGCGGCACCTCTCTGACTGTAACGGGGCTGACAGCAAACAAGAAATACTTCTGGCGGGTTCGTCCGTTTAATGAATACTATATGTGTGCCAGTCCAAGGCAGCGGAGCTTTACCACTGGAATGGTAAATACGGTGGAGGAAATTCCAGCCTTGAACAATTGGTACTTGTCGCCCAATCCAGTTTCTGGTGCAGAATTGGTGGTGTTGCAGATGGAATTGACAAGTTCTTTGTCGGTTCAATTGCGGGTGCTGGATGCAATGGGTAGGGAAGTGTACCGCGATGCGGCCCTGGAGGTTCCTGCGGGCAGTACCCAGTTGCAATTACCGCTCTCCGGACTAGGAAATGGTCTGTACTTTGTTCAGCTTGAAAGCGCGGGTCGGGTAGAAACTAAACGCCTTTCTGTGCTGCGCTAAACGCTAAGGCTCTCAAGTAATGATCGGCTAATACTAAAGCGGCCATTGCGGTGACAATGGGGGTAGCTCTGGGAACTACACAAGGATCGTGTCGTCCCTTTCCCTCCAGCAGCACGGGATGGCCGCTTTTTTGTACGCTCCACTGGGGCTGCAAGAGGGTGGCTACCGGTTTAAATGCCACGCGAAAATAGATTTCCATCCCATTCGAAATTCCTCCTTGAATACCACCCGAATAATTGGTTCGGGTCTTAAACCCTGGTTCCCAAAGGTCGTTGTGCTCAGAGCCTTTCATCCCTACTCCTTCAAAGCCTGATCCGTATTCAAACCCTTTTGCAGCATTGATGCTAAGCATGGCTTTGGCGAGATCTGCTTGTAGTTTGTCAAAAACGGGTTCTCCCCATCCAGCAGGTACGCCCTGGATACAACAGGAGACAATGCCTCCGATGGTATCGCCTTGCTTTTTAACTTCCTTGATCAATTCGATCATGGTCGTGGCGACCTCCAAATCTGGACAACGCACCTCTGTTTTTTCAATATTCGAAAAATCAAGCTCCTGGTAATTCAAGGGCGTAGATACGGCACCTACCTGGCTGACATAAGAATGAATTTGTACCCCTAATGGTTGGAGTACTAGTTGGGCAATCGCTCCTGCCGCTACTCGGGCGGCGGTTTCCCGGGCAGAGCTTCGACCTCCTCCCTGGTGGTCTCGGTGCCCGTATTTAGTGTGCCAGGTGAAATCAGCGTGGCTAGGTCGGAAGGCATCTTTTAGGTGATCATAATCCTTGCTCCGCTGATCTTCGTTTGGAATCAACAAGGTGATGGGCATCCCAGTGGTCAAGCCTTCAAAGCTGCCAGAGAGGACCTGTACCCGGTCCTTCTCCTCTCGGCGAGTGACAATTCGGCTTTGTCCGGGTCGCCGTTTATCTAATTCTGATTGAATAAAATCCAAGTCCAGTTGAACTCCAGCGGGGCATCCATCCACTATGCAGCCGATGGCTGGACCGTGGGACTCACCGAAAGTGGTGACTTTAAACAGCTGACCGATGGAGTTCCCTGCCATTATTCCAGGACAATTTTGACGCTTTCTTGTTGTTTTCGGCCGGCGGTAAGTTCGATGCGTTGTTCCGATTTTCCATCCGAGATCAGGATAGCGGCCGTATTGGGCTCCGATTTACCGAAATCATCGGCAAAAACAGTGAGGAAGTGCTCCTTTCCGGTGGGCAACTCGATGACAAATTCTTTGGGTTGTTTGGTAAGTCGGTGTCGGTCTACTATTTTCTGGTTGCCAAGGTAGATGGAGATAATGTCGCCGTCTTCAATTTGGCTATCCCAAATGGAGATTGTGACTTTTCGGCTTTGAACTTTCACCGTTTCATCTACCACAATAGCTCGGCCGTTGATTTCGCGTGGAGGTTCAGGGACGGTGGGAGCTTCGACTACGATGGGTTGGGTCTTTTTGGGAGGTGCTGGCTTACCGGGCGGGATAGGTTTAACCTCTTCGCAAGGTAGTTTAGCACTGCCTCCAAAAGAAATCGAAAAACCACGGGGACCAGTTACATTGCTGATCAAGAGTACATAGTGCTCACCAGCAACGGTTTTGAGGGGCGCCAGCCAGGCATTGTCGTCCTTATCCTTACAGCCGGCATCTTCTGAACTGTCTTTTTCACCGGATCGGAGCCCGGTGGTCCCCAGGCAGTGGCTATTGGGGGTTTCTGCTCCGTCATCTCCGGCAGCCATGCAACGCACGATTTCTTTGCGGGAACAATTGCCATCGGCCGGCAAACGGAAGACGACAAAATCGATGTCATCACTGGCGCGGTCAGGTGTTATTGCGAACGAAAAAGTACCACCTTCTTTGATTTCAAATTTGATCCAGGTAGAATTCTCTTCTGCCTGCCCCATGTTATCACCGTTCAGAAAACAGTGAATAAAATCTGCCTCCCGTTTGTCGTTTCCCTCCCCTCTTGGGTTTTGAATATGCAAGGGTTCTTTTTTGCAAATACTTTTAGCGGTGGCACAATCGCCAAACTGGGCGGAAAGTTGGGAGGTGAATCCCAGCGCAAACAACGTAAAAACGAGCATTTTTTTCATCATCATCCAATCAGGCTTTACTTACAGTGATCATTCAATTTGGAATAGGATATAAACGCAAAAATGCTCTTTTTGATATGAGTAGAAGCTAAAATTATCGGTTGAATTCCAAGCGTTCTCCATTTTTACTCAGATTCAATTGGTCTTCATGCCAAGCCAGGTGCCCATTCACCAGAGTACTCAGGACCTTTCCCTTAAAGCGGTGGCCTTCGAAGGGGGACCAATTGCAGTGATATAGCAGGTTTTCTTTGGAAACTTTCCAGGAATGGTTTGGATCTACGATCACCAAATCGGCCCATGCGCCTTCGTCCGCAAATCCACGGTCTTTGACTTGAAAAGCGATGGCAGGGGCGTGGCACATTTTTTCTACGATCCGCTCAGCCGAGATCAAGCCTTTGTGGTAAAAGCCCAGCATTACATTTAAGGTGTGCTGAATGAGGGGCAATCCGGAGGGTGCCTTGAGGTAGGGTTGGGATTTTTCTTCCCAGGTATGTGGAGCGTGATCGGTTGCAATAACATCCAGCCGGTTATCCAATAAGGCAGGCAACAAGGCGTCGTGGTGGGCTTTGCTTTTTATCGCTGGGTTGCACTTGATGAGGTTGCCGTATTTGGCATAGTCCCGGCTTTGAAAGTGCAAATGATGAACGCAAACTTCGGCCGTGATGCGTTTTTGTTCCAGGGGTGTTTTGTTATCAAACAATTCCAGCTCATCCTTCGTGGTGATGTGCAGGATATGAAGCCGGGTTCCATGTTTCTTTGCCAATTGAACGGCAAGTGTAGAGGAGAGCAAGCAAGCCTCTACATTACGGATTCGAGGGTGGTAGGCGGCGGTCAGGGTATCTCCATAGCGCGCTAAGTAGCGCTCATTATTTGCGCGGACTGTAGCTTCATCTTCGCAATGTGTGGCGATGAGGGTAGGTGCATTGGCATAGATGCGCTCCAGGGTATCCGGATTATCCACCAGCATATTTCCGGTACTGCTACCCATGAAAATTTTTATTCCGCACACGGTTTTGGGATCAGTGCGGACTACCTCTTCATAATTATCATTGGTAGCACCCATATAAAAGGAGTAGTTTGCAGCAGATGTCCGAGCCCCGATGGCATATTTTTCAGCGAGCAAGGCTTGCGTCGTGGTGGTGGGCTGGACATTAGGCATTTCCATAAAGGATGTTACTCCACCCGCAACCCCTGCGCGGCTTTCGGAGGCGATACAGGCCTTGTGGGTCAGACCAGGTTCGCGAAAGTGTACCTGATCATCAATAATGCCGGGGATCACCCAATTTCCACGGGCATCCAGGACCTTGGCATTGGGTTCGGTGATCTGTGGGGCGATACGGTGGATCCTTCCTTTATGAAGGAGAATATCACAGGATTGGGTGGTGCCTCGGTTGATTAGACGCGCATTTGTGATCAGCAGCATGGAGTGGAATTACAAAACGATGGTAAAAATGGTTCCGTTCGGGTGGTTATCAGCTAGTTGGATGCTACCTTGGTGGGCTTGCACCACTTGTTTGACGATGTACAACCCTAAGCCGGTTCCGGTAGCTTTTCGGGTTTCTTCGTTACCGAGTCGGTAAAACTTATCAAAAATGGAATGTCGTTCATCGGGAGGAATGCCTTGGCCTTGGTCGGCCACTTGCAGGGTAAACTTGGTTCCCTGGTAGGCAATTTGGAGTTGGACGGGGGCTCCTTCCGGTGAGTATTTGATGGCATTTTCCAGCAAGTTCATGAGGACCGAGGTCATACCGGATTTATCTGCCTGGAGGAGTGGAAGGTTTTCTTGGAGTTGGCATTGCAGGTTGGCTTTAGGGAATCGAACGCGGAGAACTTCCTTACAGGATTCCACTAACTGTGGGAGCGAAATGGGTTCATGTAGAGGTCGCCAGCTGTCTTCCAGTCGTGCCGCGAGGAGGAGGTCTTGAACCAGGTTTTGCAGACGAGTCGCATTTTGAAGTCCACCTGCCAAAAGCGGTTCTGCTTGTTCTTTGGTAAGGGTTCGTTTCTGGAAGGTTTCGAGCACCAGCCGCAAGGCTGCAATGGGTGATTTGAGTTCGTGGGTGATGGACAGCAAAAAATTGCGGCGTTGCCGCGCCAGGGAAAACTCTTTTTGAGCTGTCCGTCGAATAATATAAAGACCCAGTACAAGGCAGAGGGAAAAAAAGACCCCCTCACCGATGATCATGGCTTTTTTCCGAAGGTTGATTACCTTTAACTGTTGGTATTCTGGCCAAACTTGGAGCTCAGTTGAGGGTACCTTTTGTTGCAACTCCAGGATTTTCACTTCCAACTCAAATTGCTTGTCATACCCTTTCCACAACAGCACTGCCCACCAGCCAATGGCCAGGAGCATGTACCCAACGACGAAGCTAGACCGAAGCCAGAATTTATTCATGAGAAAAAAAACGGCCCATCAGCACCTACCAACTGGTAGGTATGGATGGGCCGACTACAACTTATTTAGCGGATGTAATTTCCAGAAGTTCCACTTCGAAGACCAAAGCAGAATAGGGTTTGATTTTAGCTCCTGCGGCGCGTTCACCGTAGGCCAGGTTGTAAGGAAGGAACAACTTGAATTTGTCGCCCACGTGCATGTACTGTAAACCTTCTGTCCAGCCCTTGATTACCCCGTTCAGAGGGAATTCGGCTGGAGTGCCTCTTTCAACGCTGGAATCGAACACGGAACCATCGATGAGTGTTCCATGGTAATGCACCTTCACGCGATCGGTAGCTTTGGGCATTGGTGCGTTCGGATCGCCTTTTTTCAGCACCTCGTACTGCAATCCAGAAGCGGTGGTGGTTACCTCCTTTCTTTTTTTATTATTGGCCAAAAACGCTTCTCCATCCTTGATGGTGGCTTCGTGCTGCTTGAGGGAAGCTGCCTTTTGGTAATCGGCGTAGATACGCTGAGCGTCTTCTTGTGTAAATGGAAGCGGATCGTTGGCCAGTGCTGCTGTAACCGCTTTGGTTACCAGTTCCTGGTCGATATCGGCGGAATTCATTTGACGTTTTAGGCTGTTACCCAATACGATTCCGTAGGCATAGCTTGCGGTATCTTTTGCCGTTTTGAGGACAGGCATGGTGGGAGTAGTGCTGGAGTTTTTTTGGGCGAATGCGCCAAGAGAGAGCAGGGACCCTGCTACGATGCATGCGATTTTTCTCATTTTACTGATTCTGCGTAGTATTGATAAAAATAAGGAATGGTTGAAATGCCTTTGTAATAATTAAAAAGTCCGTAGTGTTCGTTAGGTGAGTGGATAGCATCCGAGTCTAAGCCAAAGCCCATAAGGATGGACTTCGCTTTTAGTACCTGATCGAACATGGCGATGATTGGAATAGAACCTCCACCACGTTGAGGGACTGGTTTTTTACCGAATGCTTTTTCCATCGCTTTTTCGGCCGCTTTGTATTCAGGAGAGTTGGTGGGTGTGACGACTGGGTGGCCTCCATGGTGGGCTGTCACCTTTACTTGCACGTATTTAGGGGCTATTTTTTGGAAATGTTTAATAAACAGCTTTTCGATTTTTTCGGGATCCTGATTGGGCACCAGCCTCATGGAAATTTTGGCGTAGGCTTTAGAAGGTAGAACGGTTTTTGCTCCTTCTCCGATATAGCCACCCCACATGCCGTTTACATCCAAGGTTGGTCGGATACCGGTATGTTCGATCGGGGTATATCCAGATTCACCGAGTAATTCCTCAACTCCCAAGTCCTTTTTAAATTCCTTTTCGCTAAAAGGCACCTGGTTCATCATTTTTCGTTCTTTTGAACTCACTTTTTCGATGTCATCATAAAAACCCTCCACGGTGATTCGTCTTTTTTTGTCGTGCAAAGAAGAAATCAAATCACACAATACATTAATTGGATTAGCGACGGCGCCCCCATATACCCCGGAGTGTAGATCGCGATTGGGACCTGTTACTTCCACCTCCATATAGCAAAGCCCGCGGAGGCCGACGGTCAGGCTAGGTGTGTCGTTGTTGATGATGCTGGTATCGGAAACCAGCACCACATCGCAGGCGAGTTTTTTCTTATTGGCTTTGCAAAATTCCTCCAGGTGCTTGGAACCGACTTCTTCTTCTCCTTCAATCATAAATTTGATGTTGCAGGGAAGGTAGTTTTCCTTCATCATGGCCTCGAAGGCTTTTACGTGCATAAACATTTGGCCTTTATCGTCGCAGGCGCCTCGAGCGAAGATGGCTCCTTGTGGGTGCAAGGCGGTTTTCTTTACCACGGGTTCAAACGGTGGGCTTTCCCAAAGTTCAAGTGGATCGGCGGGCTGCACATCATAGTGGCCATATACCAGCACCGTCGGTGCTTTAGGGTTCACCATTTTTTCGCCGTACACGATGGGATGTCCGGGGGTATCAAATACTTCTACTTGATCAGCCCCTGCTTTTTTGAGGTGTTCTGCGGTGGCTTCTGCCATTTTGCGCACATCCGCTTTGTACTTTGGATCAGCGCTCACAGAAGGGATACGAAGCAAGTCCAGCAGCTCTTCCAGAAAGCGGTCTTTATTTTCTTGAATATAGTTTTGTACTCCTTGCATGAAACGGGTATGTTTGTCGTTATGAAGTAGAATCTGTGCGGCAAATTTCCATCTTTTTTTTTAGCAATCAACCGCCAGTTCGATAAAGTTCAGCATCTATACGAAAAAAGTCGTTGAATATTGTTTGCGCATCCCATTCTAGGCTGTTCGATTTGTGGGGAATCGTTGGGAATTGCGGCGATTCATTTGAAACGAGTCCTATATTTTATCACCAACCGTCTAACAAGCAGTGACAGAGGAAGCACTTCTATCGGGATTACGGGGACAGGACAGGGCTGTTCAGAAATGGTTGTACGACCGGTACTCGCCTTTGTTTTTTAGTATTTGCCGTCGGTATCTTCGAAATCGCGAGGAAGCGGAGGAGGCTTTGGTCAGTGGATTTTATAAGATCTTTACCAAAGTGGAGGGGTATAGCGGGACGGGGAATTTTGAAGGTTGGATGCGAAAAATCATGGTCAACGAGGCATTGATGCAGCTCCGCCGTCGACAGCCATTGGTCTTTCCGGGGGATGCGATGCCCATTTTGGAGGAGGAGGACGGGTTCAATATTGTATCCGAATTATCGGTGCAGGAGATAATGAGGGTAGTAGAAGAGTTGCCAGTTGGGTATCGAACGGTTTTTAATTTATTCGTTTTGGAGGGTTACAAGCACCATGAGATTGCGGATGCCTTACAGATCAGCATTAATACCAGTAAGTCACAGCTCATTTTGGCAAAGGACAAATTGAGAAAATTACTCCGCTCCAAAGGCTATCTATAGAACTATGAATGATTTATTTGAGTTGATCAAGCAAGGGGAAAAGGGTTTGCAAGAGCTCCCTCCCCCCCATGCCTGGCAAAAATTGGAGGCCAGGTTGGAGCGCAAGCGCCGCAAAAAGCGTAAGGGGATTCGGTTCTTACAAATTAGTGCGGCGGTTGCGCTGGTCTTGCTGCTTTTGGTATTGGCTTTTTTTGCCTTACATACCTTACAACGGTAGTTTTTACAGGTATTTTCCGTTGTAACGCTGTTTTACCAGTGCAGTGAGCTGTTTTATTTCTTGCTCTTTACTTTTTGGATAAATCATGAGCACATCTGACTCGTCCACTACGATGAAATTGCTCAATTCCTGAATCACCAATAATTTATCTGGATTGGAACAGCGAATCAGGTTATTATCCGAATCAATCAGGAGCGCATTTTGAGCGATGATTGCGTTGTCATTTTCATCTTTATCACATTCGGCATGTAAACTAGCCCAGGTTCCGAGGTCTGACCAACCTACCTCCGCAGGGATGGTATAGACATTTTGGGCGTTTTCCATGATCGCAAAATCGACGGAAATGTTCGGGGTGTCCGGGTATCGACGATCAATAAAGGCCTGTTCATCGGGAGTATTGTACACGCCTTTCCCCTCTGACAACATTTGATGGATCTCGGAAGCGTACTGTTCGAAGGCGGACAAGATAGAGCGGGTGCTCCAGATGAAAATACCAGCATTCCAAAGGTATTCCCCTGAATTCAAGAACGACTGTGCTGTTTCGTAGTCGGGTTTTTCGGCAAAACGACGCACTTTGTGGATGCCCGTTTGAGTATCTTTTTTCTCGTATTGGATATAGCCATATCCAGTATCGGGTCGGCTTGGCTGTATGCCGAGGGTAACCAAGGCATCCTTTTCTGCCGCAAACTTCAATCCAGCGCTGACTTTATCCAAGAAAGCGGTTTCTTTCAGGATAAGGTGATCGGAAGGGGCTACCACCATTGTGGCGTCAGGGTCCAAACCTGCCAGTTTGAGCGCTGTGTAAGCAATGCACGGGGCGGTATTGTTTCGGCTTGGTTCGCAGAGAATTTGATTGTCGGTTAGTTCTGGCAATTGTTCTTTCACGAGCGCTTTGTAAGCAGCATTGGTGACGACAAAGATTCGCTCTGCGGGGCAAATAGGTAAAAAGCGTTCAAAGGTTAGCTGGAGCAGGCTTTTTCCTACTCCCATCATATCGAGAAACTGCTTGGGTTTGGCTTCTCGGCTTCCGGGCCAAAAGCGGCTCCCTACCCCACCGGCCATGATGGCCACATATACATTTTTCATTTTGTAAGCAAGCGTAAATTGTTTGATCGCAAAGGTAGTGGTTCTGACTTCAATGCCTCTATGTGCCTTGTTAAATTTCCGGTAAAGCAGAGAAAGCCAGGATGAGAAAAGGCCATTCCGAATGGTTCCGGAATGGCCTTTGTTTGGGTAAGGAACCCTTATTTCTCGAAGGGAATCACCAACACTTGACCGATTTCGATCAGGTCTGGATTGCTCAAAATAGAGCGATTCGCTTCGAAAATCTGCATGTATTTTCCGGCTTCGCCGTAGAAGTGTTTGCTGATTTTTCCGAGTGTATCCCCTTTTACCACCACGTATTTTGCGTAGTAATCGTTGGTTTCAACAGAGATATCGGCAATGATATCGGTTGGGTTTGCCCCTCCGATTTCCTTGATTTTATCCCAAATGGCATTTTTCTCGTACTGGGTGTGTACCAAACCGGTTACTTTAAGTACACCGTTTTCCTCCGTTACGGAGCCATTTTTTGCACCAAAATGTTCACCCAAATCAAGGGCTGCCTGGTATTTTGCTTGTACTGACATAAGGTTGTGCTTTAGATTGTTTATAGAATGAATTTGTGTAATTACTGTACTTTAATGTTGTCCAATCGCCAGTTAGTGGTTCCCACCGTTTTGTCACCGACGAATTTAAAGCCTACATACACTTTACCGCCATTAATAACCGGTAAGGAAATGTTGCCCGAGGGTACCCAATCGCCAAAATTTCCATTTCCGTTGGCCTGGGTCGCGATCGTGCAGTTAAGCTGTTGCCAGTTGGCCGCTGCGGCATCGCGTCCATTAAAGTTTGTGGAATACCAAACGGTAAGTCCCTGGTGTTTGTAGTAGGCCCAAGACGTTTCGAAGCTGAGCGTTTTAGGACTGCTCGCATTAATTGCAGGGGTAACTAACCAAGCTTCGTTGGTAATGTCTTGACTTTGGAAGGCTGTTGCCTGTGCAAAAATATTGCCTGAGAAGGAGGAAGCTCTCCATAGTCGGCAGCCATCTGTTCCAACATTGGCCCAGCCCGGAAGGTTAATGTCTTGGTTGGCCGAGAAGCTACTGAAGTTTTGATCAATGGTTTCCACAGTAGTGGTCCCATCCGCTGGGTAGCCACAAATAATACTGCAGCGGCTGTTTTTCATATCCAAGTCGCCCGTATTCCGGATAAACAATTGAGGGGTGCCTCCAAAAGTTCCCAGCACTGCTGTAATGGAGCCGTTGGTGCCAGGTGTCAGGCTTGCTGCAAAGTCTGAGTAGCCGCTGGTACGCATAATAAAGGTGGTTCCATTGCAATCTTCCAATGTACGGTTCAGACTGTTTCGGGTCACTGGATCTGCAAAGGTCTTTCCTGTATCTGCTTTAATAAATTGTACATTGTCCAATCGGATCAAGGTACTAACGAGGTTGGGATCACTCAGTTGGTTGACCGAAATGACTTTAGGTGCAGGAGGCACCTGACTAACCAAACCCTTCAATATTTGCTCTCTAGCTTGTACCTCTGTGATCCCCACTCCGCTCAACACACCTGCTTCTTCTTTTGTACTTCCGATCAACTGGGTAAGTCCGTTATAATCAGTTAGGATAAGGTCTTTGCATTTAATATACAAGGTCCGTCCAACTGGATACTGGTTGTAAAGGAATCCGTCGTTGAACTTCAATTCGATTCCACCGGTAGAGTCTTGAATCACAATGGATTTATAGTAGTTACCTGAACGATCGTCCATCACCACTACTCCAGCGATGATCAAATCCTCGGTGATCCGATCAAATCCTTCCGGGGTGAGGTGCAATGCTTTTAGGGCTTTAATGGTTGTATTAGGAGTGATATTTACAGGCGTTCCAGTAATTGGAATGTCATCAAATTCAGTTTTTACACACGAAAAAAGAGTGAGACCTGCGACAACAAGCGCAGCAAATACAGTATAAATGGTTGTATGTTTCATAAAAATGTTTTTAAATAGAATCAAAGACGAATTGAGATGCTCGCAAAATAGTTAATACCGGGTGCATACAACAATTCATTGGAGTACAAGCGAAGATCATCCGCATCCTGGAAGGCCCGGAAATAAGCCTCTCTTCCAGAAAGAATAATCGAACGATTGTCCAACAAGTTGTTCACCCCTACATTCAGGTAAAGGAAATACTTCCGTTGGATTCGGATGGATTTACCCGCGAAGAGATCCACTGTGAACGCGGAAGGAGCTTTGGTTTGGTTAAACACCTGGTTCCACACATCGGAGCCTGGTTGAATACCAGCACCTGCAAGTTCGATGGCATAATCACCTGTACGGCGGGCGCGGTCGAATTCAAACCACATATTATCCATAAAACTAAACGTCAGACTAGCGAACCAAAACTTGCGGCCTTCGTATTTAAGGGCCGCAGATGCGGTGGTCTGAGGCGTACGTGGGACCAAGTAATTGTTCTGGTAGGCCGTCACGTTATCGAGTACCACTGCATTGGTATTGTCTTGATAAAAGTAAATAGATGGCCGTGAAGCGTACCGATAATAACCTAGGTTGGTAGCACCTGTGACTACCCATTGGGGGAAGGGTTTTACCTCTAATGCGGCTTCAATACCTGAGTGTATTTGATCTACTCCTGTGCGAATTTCAGTTCCAAAGGTATTGGTGATTTGTCCGAATAGAACCAATGATTCGATTTGGTCATCAAATTTGGTCCAATAACCAGTAGCTCTCGCCCTTAGTTGTGGAGATCGGTGGATAATGCCGATCTCTCCACTGGTAAGTCCATAGGGTTTGGCTGCGGTATAAAAATCGTTTCGGGTGCGAGGAGAAAGGAACAGGTCGCGGAACAATGGGGCCCGCGTACCGTAAAGGGCATTGGTATACAGATAATTCCGGCCGTTTACTTTATAGGTGAGACCTGCCTTTACCGCATAGGTGGTAAATTTTGCCTTTTCAGATTCTCCTAGGGAGCTTTCCGGGAAGCGACCATTTTGCATTTTTCCATCCCGCCAAAAATTGGTCTGGTTGAGGTTAACCCCGACGAAGGTGGTGAGTTTGCGGAGGTTGGTTACCACCTGTGCCCATGCTCCCCCTTTTCGAATGCGTTCGTCGTAATCCCAACCGAAGCGTTCTCCTTCATATACTACATTATTGGGGGTACGGATATCATTATTGAGGGCATCGGTATTGCCAAAGACATCGCGCTGTGCGAAGGTGTTGACATCCAAGTGATAGTCTCCCCCGAGTAGGTCATCCACTAATTTGAAATTATGTCCCCGGTAGTGCATTAGATTGGCACCGGCATTGAGGGTGGTATTTTCACTTAGTTTTTGGCGAAAAATTCCGTTGAACCCAATTTCCTCGCTGTCTTCCCGGAAGTCGGCCAATAACACCGTGGATCGGTTTCCAGTGATGGAATTTCCCGGAATTCCGTCTGCATTTTCCACCGTAAATCGGTTGTTGGAGTTGCTTTCCCAAATTCCGGCCCAATCTACTTGGCGCAGGTTTTGATCATTTCGGAGGGCATCGGCCCAGGCTTTGGACAATTCCGGATTATCGAGGGCAGAAGGCAAGCGACGGTTAAAGTCTGGCGAGGGATTCACCGCATTGTACCAATCAAGTCGCTTGGAACCCCGGACACCCGCCTGTCCATACGCACTGACAGTCAGGCTGGTAGCCAAACTTGGTTTCCAGTCCCAGCGGAGCATTCCGATGGGTTGGTGGGTATGCGAGAGATTGGAGCTTCTCTTTTCACCATTCCAGTAGCCCCAGTTTGGGTTGTATCGGGTAGTACCCGCGAGATCAATCATTTCCTGGAAGGTATCTCCGTTGCGGCCACGAATGGTGGGTGCTCCCAGGAAGGTCAAATTGAAGGTGTGTTTTTTTACTTTTTTATCTACCGACAAGAAGTAGGAATATCCATCGAATGGAGTTCCTTCGTACCAACCCTCTTGTGCCCATCGGCGGCTAAGGGAAAGGCTGACTGCCCAGCCTTTTGGCATCAGACCAGTGTTCATGGTAAGCATAACACGGTTTCGGTACGCGCGGTTACTGCTGGCATAGGAGGCGCGAATTTGTTTGCGCTGTAAGGAGGCACGGGTGTCAATTTGTGTCGCACCTCCCAAGTCACCAAAGGAAAAGTCAGCCGACTCTAAGCCGATGGACGTTTCTCGAGAGCGCATCACATCATTAAGTCCTCCAAATTCACCAAAAAACGCACCGCCGGTTTCTGGGTCGTTGACATTCACTCCATTTAACAAGAGTGGAAAGTTTTCGGATTCATAGCCTCTCTCCCGGAATCGGAATACTGACCAACCGAATCCAGCGATGGATTGGAAGACATCTCGGTTCGCATGCAAAAGGTTGGCCACCTCACTTGCACCCTCTGTTTCAGCATCCGCTTCATCCAAGGTCACTGTGGGAATATCCCCGCTTGTGGCGTCTTTGTTTGGGGCGGTTAGAGGGTTTGTTATTGGATCTTTTACCAACGTCAAGGTGATGGAGAGCTGGTTGCTCACGGTAGGAAGTACCTCTACCGTTTGTTCGAGGGGTTGATACCCGGCATGGGTAACGACAACCGTTTGTTTTCCTTTTGGGACTCCGGCAATGGTAAATTTACCTAGAGCATCGGTGGTAGCAAAGAGCGGTTGACCGTTGATCGAGACGGCTGCATCTGGAAGCACAGTGCCCGTTTCCCGATCGGTAACCACCCCAACGAGGGTCACTTGAGCGAATGCCCATGCACTTGACAGCGCAAAAAGCATTGAAAAAAACAGTTTTTGAAAAGGCATTAAAAAGTCAGGTTGGTGAGTATTTGAGCGCAAAAATAGACAATTAAACTTGCCTTGGTACAGGTCTGGGTTTTAATTTACATGCTGTGTTTTTAACTTGTGCCGGAAATACCGTTCCTTTGTACCCGAAAAAATATTTATTTATTGAAAATGAATCACTTATTACGAGTTATTGGCTTGTTCACCGCTCTTGTGTTCTTTATTCCTAGTCTGAGGGCACAAGACAAGAAACCGACGTACAAAGTTGCAGCGATTGGATTTTACAACCTAGAGAACCTGTTCGACACGCTCGATAACCCCCTTACGAACGACGCGGATTTTTTACCGAATGGCCGCTTGTATTGGAATTCTGATAAATACCGCTCCAAACAGGCTAATATGGCGAAGGTGATCAGTGAATTAGCGATTGAACTGAACCGTGATGGAGTAGCGATTTTGGGTGTTTCGGAAATTGAAAATGCCAAGGTGTTGGAAGATTTGTGTCAAGAGCCTGCCTTGAAGGAGCGTAATTACCAGGTAATTCATTTTGACTCTCCGGATGAGCGTGGGGTGGATTGTGGCTTATTGTACCATCCGAAATATTACAAACCGACCTACTCCAAGGCGTACCCGGTGGCACTAAAGGATCCGACTACTGGAGAGGTTGACTTTACCAGAGATATTCTTTACAGCACTGGGTTACTGGACGGTGAGCCTATTCATATTATGGTGGGGCACTGGCCCTCCCGAAGGGGTGGCGAGGCAGCAAGTGCTCCCTCTCGGGCGGCCGCGGCATTGGTCTGCCGGCAGTTGGCCGATAGCTTACTCTCCATAGATCCAAAGGCAAAAATCGTGATTATGGGTGACTTAAATGATGACCCGGATAGTCCAAGTGTGAAGGATGTTTTAGGAGCTAAATTCACCACCAAGTCGGTAAAAAAAGGGGGATTGTTTAATGCCATGTACAGTCATTTTAAAGAAGGAAACGGCACCCTCGCCTACCGGGATTCCTGGAATTTGTTCGATCAGCTAATTATCTCACAACCATTTTTGGATAAAAATGCGGGCGGTTGGCAGTTTTATAAGTCCATTGTGTTTCGACGTTCTTGGATGTTTCAGTCGGAGGGCGCTTTCAAGGGCTACCCTTTTAGGACGTTTGTTGGCGATCAATTTTTGAACGGTTATTCCGATCACTTACCCGTTTATTTTTTTATGCTAAAGGAACGGAATGTAGAATGAGAGAAGCGTTCAGCACCATAGATAAATACATCGCTCAATGTCCTCCGAGCATTCAGGAGAAGCTGGAGGCCATACGGATGACGATTGAGGCAGTAGCTCCTGAAGCAAAGGAGGCAATCAAATACGGGCTGCCCACCTATGTATTACACGGAAACCTGGTACATTTTGCTGCATTTAAGAAGCATATTGGTTTTTACCCTGGAGCCTCTGGGGTGGCAGCTTTTGCCCGGCAGTTGAGCCCTTATGCTTGTAGTAAAGGGGCCATTCAAATTCCATTGGATCAAGAAATTCCTTTGGAGTTAATCGCAGATATCGTTGCCTTCAGGGTGGAGGAAAACCTGGAAATTAGTCGGGTAAAGAAGCGATAAGCGATTGCATTTGATGCAGCTCTTCATCGATCCAGGTTTGGGTTTTTTCCAGTAATTCCATGGCCTGTTCCCCCCTGATTTCAGGACCATAACTCACCTGAACTGAAATCCGGCGCTGTCCAAAGAACTGTAAAAAGTGGGAAGCGAAAGGAGTATGGTCCAGCCAGTAAAACCGCTTATCTGGGTACTCCAGCGCTACTGGAACTATGGGAATTCCTTCTTTAGCCGCCAACTGAAAGACACCCCTTTGAAAAGGCCCTGTGCCTGAAGTCCCGTGGGTGGTGCCCTCTGGAAAGAGTAAAATGGGGAATCCATTCCGAATTACCGATCGGATATCAGCAAGGGTTTTGCCTCTACTGCTTAGGCTTTCCCGCCGTAGGTACAGAATTCCACTGGCTTTGGCACCATATCCTAATAAAGGCCACTTTTCTACCTCGGCCTTCGAGACTGGAAAAGCCATCACTTCCGTCAATAATAAGATGGGATCAATGTGGCTTCGGTGGTTGCACAGCAATAGGCAGGGAAATCTGGGGGGAACTCCTTTTTTAAGAATACGAATGCCCATCGAGCGGATCAGATGCCTTGCCCAACGCTTTCGGAAAGGCAGGGAAAAATCAGGTGAATATCCTTTCCACCAGGTAACGGTGGCAATCACCAAGACCACCCCTGTTGTCAAGAAGGCAGCATAGAGCAAGCGGAGTGCTGCTCGTAAACGTTGAAGCATCATATCAATACGTTTTCTATTTTTGTGCCCATGAGTACTCACCCACGTGTTATCTGTACGGTCACCAACGACCTGAGTTACGACCAACGTATGCACCGGATTGCCTCGACCCTGGTTGAGTCCGGATGGGAAGTCTGGCTAGTGGGCCGTTACCGACCGCAGTCTATCCCTCTTCAGGACCGACCTTTCCATCAGATACGGCTTCGGTGTTGGACACACAAAGGTTTCTTGTTTTACGCAGAATTCAATCTACGGCTGTTCTTTTTTTTACTAAAAACCCCTTTCAAGGTGGTGAATACCGTAGATTTGGACACGATGCCAGCAGGAGCGCTGGCGGGTTATTTGAAAGGTGCAAAAGGTGTTTTCGATGCACACGAATATTTTACTGAGGTGCCAGAAGTGGTACATCGCCCATTTGTTCGTGGGTTTTGGCGTTGGGTGGAGCGCCTTTTTATCCCTTTTTACGAAAAAGCCTATACGGTGGGGCCTGCATTAGCCCAGCTCTTTACCGAACAGCATCAACTACTTTTTGACGTAATTCGGAATGTGCCGCGCAGGCTTCCCAGTCCTGCACAGCGAACAGACACCGAGATCAGGCGGCTTTTTTACCAAGGTGCCTTAAATGAGGGTCGCGGCCTGGAGGCTATGGTAGATACGATGGCCTGGTTACCCGAAAACTTTCAATTTGTATTGGCAGGAGAAGGAGATTTATCGGTGGCTTTGCGAGAGCGCGCTCGCCCGTACGGAGAGCGAATACGCTTTTTGGGTTTCGTGGAGCCGGAGGCTTTGAAACTACTAACGAAGGAAGCTTGGCTAGGTATTAATTTGTTGGAAAATAAAGGTCTTAGCTATTATTACTCGCTCGCAAATAAATTTTTTGACACCGTTCAGGCGCGAATCCCGCTCTTAACCATGGACTTCCCTGAATACAGGGCACTCTGCAACCAATATCCAGTTGCAATTTTAGTTCAAGAATTAAACCCTGAACAACTTGCGAAGGAAATCCTTGCATTGGACCGAAATCCTTCTCGCTACCGTTGCATGGTGGATGCTTGTGAAACGGCCTCCAACGAGTGGAATTGGGAAATTGAATCAAAAAAGTTGGTAAAAATTTGGCAGGACTTGAAGAAGTAAGCTACATTTGTTTACTCTTTCGTTACCTACCGTATTTATACTATGCCTTCCCATTTTTGGGTTTTTCTCCTTTTTTGGGGAATGCCCTCTATCCTACCCTCCCAAGCACCGGAACTTGAACTCAGCCAATTGCTGGAAAATTACTTCCAGGATCGGGAAAGCGTTGACCCGGAAGCCCTGCAATGGTTGCCGGATCACCTTGAATACCGGCTTTCCCACCCTTTGGACCTAAATGAGGCGGACGATCAAAGCCTTCAAGCACTGGGTATATTAGGTCCGCTACAGATAGAACAGTTAATCGAATATCGACGTCGCCTTGGTCCGCTTTTAAGCTTATACGAACTACAGGCCATCCCGGACTGGACCCTTGAGCAAATCAGAACTATCTGCCCCTTTGTTCAAGTAGGCAACCAAAACCTGGATCAACGGGCGCAACCCATTTGGAAAGGGTTATATCGAGGTAGCAATGAACTTTTGTACCGATTTCAACGACCGCGTATGGCAACTGCTCCGAGTGCTTTCGAAGGCGATCCACTTGGAATTGGTTTGCGTTTCCAACACCGTTTTGATGGTCGTTTACGGATAGGGGCTACCGCAGAGAAAGACCCTGGAGAAGCCCTTTTCCGAAAAAGTAATCCAAAGGGATTCGATTTTTACAGTGCCCATTTTTTTTTGGAGGAAAAAAATCATCCCTGGCTCCGTAAACTTGCCATAGGCGATTACAATGTACAGCTGGGACAAGGCCTATTGATTCAATCCGGTTTCCACCCCGGTAAATCGGCAGAATCAATTCAAATCCTCCGTTCAACCAAGGGCCTTCAACCCTACAATGGATTTGGAGAGTCGTTGTTTCTCCGCGGTGTGGCCACCCAACTCCAGTTGAAATCCCAAATGGAACTGCTGATTTTTATTTCTACCCGGAAAAAAGACGCCGTGGTTGATACGCTGGACAACAGCACAACGGAAGATTTGATTTTTACAAGCCTCTCCACCTCCGGCTTGCACCGCAGCCCAACTGAAATTGCCGCGGAGCGCAGCGTACGAGAATCAAGCTCCGGTTGGAGCCTAAGCAAACCTTTTCAGAATGGAAAAATCAGCCTAAACACAGTCTACACTTGGCTAGATACCCGTCGCAATCCGGTCCCACAACCCTACCGGCTCTACCAATTTAAAGGAGACCGACTTTTAAACAGCAGCTTGGATTACACCTTTCGCCAAAAAAACCTGTTGTTGTTTGGGGAAAATGCGGTAAGTCAGAACGGTGGCTGGGCTTTCAGCAATGGAATGGTACTTGGTTTAGACCGGCGTGTCAGTTTGGCAGTCCATTTACGAGCCTTAGCACCTTCCTTTCAGACCCTTTATGGAGCCGCCTTTGCGGAGGGAACGGCCGCCGCCAACGAACATGGTGCTTACGTGGGATTAGAACTACGGCCTACTCGATCACTGCGCATCAATGGCTTTCTGGATTTGTGGCGGCACCCTTGGCTCCGGTACCGTGTCTCAGCTCCCTCCCAAGGCAGTGAATACTTACTTCGCTGCAGTTGGCAACCCAATCGGCAGTTAAACCTTTACTTACTCTTCCAGTCCAGGAGTAAAATGCAAAATGCTACGTACCCATTGGAAGGGCTCCTCACGAATGAGCGGCAGCGATTGCGATTTCATCTGCAATATAAAATCCGGCCAGGACTGGAATACCGCTGCCGACTGGAATGGATGCAACTTTATACTGAAAACACCCGCACGGGGACTGGTTTTTTGGGTTATCAGGAGCTGGTGGTTAAGCCAAGGAACAGCCCCATTTCAGGAACCCTTCGGTACACCCTCTTTGATACAGATTCTTATGATTCCAGGGTTTATGCCTTCGAGAATGCTCTTTTTTCAGCGATTTCTATACCTGCATTGGCTGGTAGAGGAAGTCGTTTTTACGCCAATATTCGTTGGAAAGCAGGAAAGAATTGGAGATTGGAAGGTCGATTGGAAGCTAGTTATCTGGATCGCTCGGTAAGTGCCAGTGCTCTACCAGGATTTCATCCAGTGGCACAATTACAGGGACAAATCTTCTGGTGAGCTGGGTAGCCCTTTCAGAAGACTAAAGACGAGGTCCGACTCAAATCCCATCCTAATCACAGCAGCTGCCGCTTTTTGGCGCGCCTGTGGATCACCTACCCATTGCTGTAGCTTTTTGGTTAGTTGCCGAACAACTGTATTGCGGTAGGCCTCTTCATCAATTTCCTGAAAGGCCTGTTCGATGCAGTCCGGGTGTATCTTTCGGAGTTGTAGCTCCAGGCGCACCCTGATCTTTCCCCAGCTTTTGATTTTACTTCTGACGTACAAGGAGGTAAAACGCTGCTCCTCAAAATAACGGTCTTCCATCAAGGTATGGAACAGGGTATCTCCCAATTCATCAGAAAGCCGCAGCTCTTTTATTTTATCCCTTACCTCCTGCGGACATCGTTCTCGGAAAAGGCAAAACCGCTCCAGTTTGACCATCGCCTCATCAGGAGTAAGGGGTTTATCAGTGGCTGACCTCCATTTTCGTTGAAATCCCATTTTTTAATAATTAAAAACTGATAAGAAAATATTGGGAAAGTAAATAAAAAAATTAACTTTTAAGTGCTAATTTATATTTCCAGTACGTCTCCAAAGCAGCAATCTTGCAAATAGTCCAGCCAGCTTTGCCATCTCGGAAACCACCACGCAGCAAGTAGCACTTTAACCATTTCATGACTGGATTCCAGTACTTTTGGAACCAGAACAATCGTTTTCCGTTGGATTTCATCGCTTTCGCACTGATTTGAGCGTATTTTTGGGCACGCTCTAGGTGCTCCTCCACGGTGTAATAGCTGTAATGCAACAAATCACCCTGGATCCAGGTAGCTGAAACTCCCGGATCCAAGACAATTTTATCATGGGGGTTTTGACCACCCCAACGGGCTTGCTTCCGATTAAAAAGTCGCAGTTTGCGGTCGGGATACCAACCAGAGTGGTGAATCCATTGTCCGCAATAATTCGTTTTTCGATTCATCCAGGCAGGAATTGGGTGCTGTTGTTCTTTCCAATGTTGGATAGACGTCTGCAAGGCGCCACTCAGCGCTTCATCTGCATCCAAAGACAACACCCAATCGTGTGTAGCCAGCTCTAAGGCCCTGTTTTTTTGTTGTATATGCCCATCAAATGGATGTTGTTCCACTTTTACCCCCCATTTTTGGCAAAATTCAAGGGTGCGATCCGTTGAGAAGGAATCTAGGACCACCACCTCCTCTGCAATTGGAACAACCGATTCGAGGCAGCGTTCAATGTTTTTTTCCTCATTAAACGTAATAATTACAACAGATAAAGGTGCCATAGACAGTAAATTATAGAGTAACAACTAACTAAGAGGACCGAAGCGTTTCTTATTTTCAATCGCGAGCGCCCAGCGGATTTTTTCAAAAGAATATTTTTGCTGGAAGTTTTCAAAAATATCTCGAAGTACATAGGGCTTTTCAAACAATGGAAGCGCACCACAAATAATATCAACTTCCTCCTCTGATATCCAAGTGGTATAATCGATCTCAAATCCTCGCTCGTACATTACACAAAGGTGGTTTTGAACGGTTCCGAGCGACATATTACGTTGTTGTGCCACTTCTTCAAGGGTCATTCCTTTTTTGACTAAGTCATAGGTGATGAATTGAGAGGAACCAGTTAATTTTACCCCTTCGTCGTTTTTGTCTCGGAGAAAGGCTTGAATTTCCCGTACGAATGGGGAGCCGTATTCTTGCAGTTTCCGCTCTCCTACCCCACTGATAATCAGCAAATCCGATTCCTTGATAGGGCGTTTATCAGCCATCTCTTTAAGGGTTGCGTCACTAAAAATTTGGTAGGGAGGAATTCCAATTTGTTGAGCGAGGTTTCTTCTCAACAACCGCAAGCGCTCAAACAATTCATTCGCTAGCAATTGAGTTCGGGAAGCAGGCCGAACCTCCGGAGCTTTGCGCTCTTGAGAGCTCTGTATCCGGTCAGGAGGAATTGCCAATTGAACTTTATTGTTTTCAAAAAGAACGCTCATCCCCGCTGCAGTGACTTTCAACCAATGGTTCTCATCATAGGCAATTTCGATGTACCCCAAGTGCAACAATTGCATAATCAGGTACATCCAACTGTCAAAGGAAAGGTCTTTCCCTTGACCATAGGTTTTGATTTGATCGTATCCTCCTTCTATAATTTCCCGATTTCGACTCCCCCTTAGGATATTGACCAGCATATTCATACCAATCTTTTCATTGGCCCGTTTGAGTGCGGAAAGGGCTTTTTGGGCAGCAATCGTGCCGTCAAAATACCTTGGCGGATTTTGGCAAACATCACAGTTTCCACATCGTTGAGGGTACTCTTCATCGAAATAGGCCAGCACTGTTTTTCTTCGGCAAACGGGGGCCTCTGCAAATTCATACATCCGGTTTAGCTTCGCCAACTTCAGTTCCTTTTGGGTTGTTTCGCCTTCTGACTGCTGAATCATCTCTCGGTAGGTCATCACATCGGCAAACGAAAAGAAAAGCAAGGCGTCGGATGGCAGTCCATCCCGTCCCGCTCGGCCTATTTCCTGATAGTATCCTTCCAGGTTTTTCGGCAGGTTGTAATGAATAACAAACCGAACGTTGCTTTTATCGATCCCCATTCCAAATGCAATGGTTGCGCAAATGATGGGAACTCGGTCATTAATAAAATCATCCTGAACCTTGCTCCGGATCCGTGCGGGTAACTCCGCATGGTAATAATCAGAGTGGAAGCCTTTTGCATTGAGGTTGTTGGAGAGCTGTTCACAGGATTTACGGCTCAAACAATAGATAATTCCGCTTTGATTGGGACGTTGTTTTAGAAACTCCACAATTTGTTCCATTCTCCTTTGTCCAGGCTTTACTGTCAGAGAAATATTGGGACGATCGAAAGAGGAGAGAAATACCAGAGGATCCTGGAGTTGAAGCTGGGTTTGAATATCTTTTCGAGTGATTTTATCGGCAGTAGCCGTCAGCGCCATCATGGGCACTGTTGAAAATTGTTGTTTTAAAAATTGAAGTTGGGTGTACTCCGGGCGAAAATCATGTCCCCATGCGGAAATACAATGTGCTTCATCAACAGCAATCAAGCTTATTTTCAAACTTTTAAGAAATGGCTGAAACTGCTGAGACACCATTTTTTCTGGACTGACATACAGTAGTTTTAGACCACCGTCCATCGCAAGGTTCTCCGTTTTTCGGATAGACGCAGCATCAGAAGAAGAGTTGATAAAGGCTGCTGGAACTCCATTCGCCACCAATCCTTCGACCTGATCTTTCATGAGGGCAATAAGCGGGCTAACAACTAAGGTAATTCCCGGTAGGGTGAGCGCTGGAATTTGGTAACAAATACTTTTACCTCCTCCGGTTGGCATTAGGACGAGTACATCCTTGCCTGCGTAAACGGCCTCAATAATTTCTGATTGCATTGGCCGAAAGGCGTCGTAACCAAAATACTTCTTGAGCGCCTGAAGTGCTTGATCCATAATTAGATTGAATTTTACGGTAAGAAAAAGAAAGGTTGATATGAATACGACTCTTGGTTTTTCTACAGCACAACGTCTACTCAAACCTCCTCACTCCCTTGCTGACAGGGCAAAGGTAGTATTCCTTCTTTTTATTTCAAAAAAAGCCAATCGAACTAAATAATAAGAAAAAATGGAAACCCTGTCTTTTGATCAGTTACTGACCAACCCTCGCTCGATCATCCACCTTGCGGTTATCAGGTGAGAGCAGGAATATACCTTCATGGAATCGGCAATTCCAGGGT
>Ga0315900_10003036_pt1 | contig 24893 bp, 15 predicted proteins | sample LakEriMetagenome_FD_203521 | JGI IMG/M metagenome (GOLD analysis project Ga0315900, IMG submission 203521) | Freshwater fungal communities from buoy surface, Lake Erie, Ohio, United States - Buoy 12 MA114 | ecosystem: Environmental > Aquatic > Freshwater > Lake > Lake biofilm | place: USA: Lake...
GCACGCTGTTCGCGGTTGCGCGTTGGCAGAAACCGTTGTTTTTCCCGTGAACCATGTCCCATCCCGCCCCAGCGCCAACGCACCTCGACTTCTCCAAGCTCGGCGAGCCCGTCTATCGCGGATCCGTGCAGAATCTTTACGCCGTGCCTGATCACCCGGGCTTTGTGGTCTGCGAAACCACGCCCGCGGGCTCGGTCTTTGACGTGGGCTCGATTTTCAACATCGAGGGCAACGATCTGAGCCGTGCCATCTTCCGCCACGCGATGTATTCCCGCCTCGGAAAGCCGGAGACATGGCATCGTGTGAAAAAAGCCATCGAATCAGCGCCGATGGACGATTCCTGGCGCAAGGAGCTGCTTTCCGGCCCGCTGGAAACGATGCTGGAGCGTGGAGCGGCCACGCATCACATCGGCATGGTGGACGCGAAGACGGGCGAGATCGTCCGCGAGGGCATGCCGGCCAATCCGAGCTGCTACAACGTCGTCCGCCGCTTCCCCGTCATGCACCCGCCACAGCGCACGCTGCTGGGCGCGCATGTCTTTGACTACGCCCAGTTTCACCAGAGCGCCACGTATGTGGTGCCGCTGGAGTACATCGTGCGCTTCGGCGTGACGAGCGGCTCGTCCATTTTGAAGAAGTATCAAAGCCTCAGCGACGCCGCGAAGCGCGCCTACGAGCAGGAACTCGGCCTCTCGAAGCCCATGGGCATCTGGGAGATGCTGGAGCGTCCGATCTACGACCTCACGAGCAAATACGAGCCGGAAGACCGTGCCGTGAGCAAGCAGGAGGCGCTCATCATGTCCGGCCTCAGCAGCGAAGATTTCCTGACCACGATCAAGATGGCCATCCTCGGCGGCTGGGCCGTGCGTGAACTGCTCGAAAGCGCCGGCCTCCTGCTATGGGACCTGAAGTGGGAATTCGCTGTCGATCGCGAGGAACTGCTCTTTGTGGACACGATCGATGCCGACTCCTTCCGCGGCACTGGCTTCCTCGGTGTCGAGGGCAGCAAGCTCGTCATTCATTACAACAAGCAGGCCATGCGCGACTACTACCGCCTTGTGCATCCTGACTGGTTCGCAGGAATCAATGACGCCAAGCAGCACGCGCAAAAAATCGGTGTGCCGTTCAAGCAGGTGCTGCGCGAAGGCCAGGCCGCGGGCAAATGGCCCGCGACGCCTGTCGTCGATGCCGAATTCCTCGCGCTTCAATCACGCAAAACCGCGCTCATTCGCGAGCATGTGCTATCCCAACGCAGCGCCGACGCCATTCGTGCCGACTTGCAAACCACTGCAGAAGCAGAGGTGACGTTCTACCGCCAGAAGGGCCTGCTGAAGGAACTTTTGAAGATGAATTCAGCCGGCTGAAACCCTCAATGTTTCTGTCTGACAAAGTGCTTGCGCAAAGAACGGAAACGTTTATCAATCCCGCCCCTTCTTCGGGAGGGGAACGTGATTCCTGAGTAGCTCAGCGGTAGAGCGGGTGGCTGTTAACCACTAGGTCGTAGGTTCGATCCCTACCTCAGGAGCCATCACGAAAACAATGACGGCAGAGTAGCTCAGGGGTAGAGCAGAGGACTCATAAGCCTTTGGTCGGGAGTTCAAATCTCCCCTCTGCCACCACTTTGAAAGATCAAAGTTTTCCCCTTGGAACCGCATCGAAAGATGCGTGCTATTGCATATTCGGCGAGGCCCGTCCAGAGTCTCTCTGGCGCTGACTCCCGAACGCAAAAAAACTGGCGCTTGTTCCGAACCTTCACTGAAAAACTCATGAGAATCTGCTGCATCGGCGCCGGTTATGTCGGCGGTCCCACTATGGCGATGATCGCCGCGAAATGTCCGCACATCCGCGTGGATGTCGTTGATTTGAATAGCGATCGTATCGCGGCGTGGAATTCGGACAATCTGCCGGTTTACGAGCCGGGGCTTGATGAGCTTGTTGTCGAGGCACGAGGGAGAAACTTGTTTTTCTCAACGGCGGTGAAGGAATGCATCCGTGACGCGGACATCATTTTCGTCAGCGTGAACACGCCGACGAAGTCCTTTGGCGTTGGTGCGCACAAGGCGGCCGATTTGCGTTTCGTCGAGTCCGTGGCCCGCACCATCGCGGAGGTGGCCGAGTCATCGAAAATCATCGTCGAAAAGAGCACCATCCCGGTGCGCACGGCGGAGGCCATCCAGACCATCCTCGCGTCCAGCGAGAAAGGGGGGCGGCATCAGGTTCTGTCGAACCCGGAATTCCTCGCCGAGGGAACTGCAGTGGCTGATTTGAGCAGGCCTGACCGCATTCTCATCGGTGGCGAGCAGACGGCGGCAGGCCTGGCGGCGGTGGAGACTTTGGTGAGTGTCTATGCGAACTGGGTGCCGCGTGAGCGCATTCTCACCACCAACTTGTGGTCCTCGGAGCTCTCGAAGCTTGTCGCGAACGCGTTCCTCGCCCAGCGCATCTCCTCCATCAACAGCATCTCCGCGCTCTGCGAAAAAACCGGCGCGGACGTGGACGAGGTTGCCCGTGCCATCGGCACCGACTCACGCATCGGGCCGAAGTTCCTCAAGGCCTCCGTCGGCTTTGGCGGCTCGTGCTTCCAGAAGGACGTGCTGAATCTCGTCTATCTCTGCGGCCACTTCGGCCTGCCGGAGGTCGCCGCTTACTGGGATCAGGTCATTCAGATGAACGACTGGCAGAAGCACCGCTTTGCCGAGCGTGTGCTGCGTACGCTCTTCAACACCGTGACGGGCAAGCGAATCGCTGTTCTCGGCTTTGCCTTCAAGAAGGACACCAACGACACTCGCGAGTCCGCCGCCATTTACGTCTGTAAAGACCTGCTGGAAGAGCGCGCCACGCTCTCCATCTACGATCCGAAGGTCACCATTCCGCAGATGTGGAAGGATCTCGGCATCCAGGCAGACGATCCGAATGTGGAGTTCGCCACCAGCGCCGTGCAGGCGGCGAAAGGTGCGCACGCGCTGCTCGTGCTCACGGAGTGGGATCAGTTCAGGAGGCTCGACTTTGAGGCCATCTACGCATCAATGGTGAAACCAGCGTGGATCTTCGACGGCCGCAGCCTGCTCGAACATGACAAGCTGCGCCAGATTGGCTTCAAGGTGTACAGCATCGGCAAGCCGCTGCCGCATGAGCAGACCGTGTGACGACAGGATTTGGATCCTTGAGTTTTCGGGTTTCGAATGAAGGAGGCACTTGACGTAGGGCGAGTCTGCCCCCGAAGGTACCCCTTCAACCTCCGACCGCCCAACCGCGATCATGACCGAGACTCCCGCTCCATCATCAGTGACAGACTCCAATCCCGCACTTCAGGCTGCCCGAGCGGCGGTTGAAGCGCAGCGTGAGGCGGTTCGGGAGTTTCCGGGGAAGGCGCCGGCGCTGGTGCGCGCGCTGCAGGTGTTGGGAGACGCGCTGCGGGACGCGGGTGATGCCGCGGGTGCGGAGACGATTTATCTGGAGGCGCTGGAGGCCGGGGAGAAACTGGAGCTGCCGGCGGACGCGATCGCGAACGTGCGCACGAGTCTTGCGACCTTGTTGGACTTCAACGGGCGGGAGGCGGAGTCACTGCCGTATTACGAAGAGGCCATCGGCAACCATGAGGCGCTGGGCGGGGACAATCTGGAGGTGGCGGCGCAGTTGCGGAACAATCTGGCGATGACCTACAAGAACATGGGCAAGTTCGCGCTGGCTGAGCAGCATTATCTGCGGTCGCTGGAGACGCTGGAGAACAAGCGCGGGCGCGAGTCGGAGTCCGTGGCGTGCGTGTTCAACAATCTCGGCAGCCTTTATTACGCGGCCGGTTTCCCGGACCAAGCGAAGGAGATGTTCGAGGACGGGCTGAAGATCCGCCTGGCGGTGCTCGGTGACAAGCACCGGGATGTTGCGCAGTCGCTGTGCAACCTGGGCACGGCCTGCCATGAGTTGAAGGACAACGAGGCGGCGCAGCAGCACTTTGAGCGGAGCCTGGCGATCCTGGAGGCACAGCTTCCTGTGGAGGCCGCGAGCTACGAGGCGGTGGGGCAGGATTATCTCGCGATGCTGGATGTCCTGGGCGAGAACGCGAAGGCGACGGCGTTTCAAAAGCGGATGGAAAAGGCGCTGGCGGCGGTTTAACCACCGTGGCGTTTGCCAAACGTCCGACTCGGCGTGAAAGGTGGACTGATGACTGATCACGCGCCCATGCTTGAAAAAATCTGGACCGGCACCGCCGTGTCGGAGGGCGTGGCGCATGCGGTGGTGCATGTGCTGAAGGACCAGTTCGACGAGCCGGACGAGGACAAGATCACGCCTGAGATGGCGGATGCGGAAATGACACGGCTGCACGCCGCGCTGGAGGTGACTCGGCGCGAGATCGAGGAACTGCAGCGGGTGATGGACGGCGAGCAGGGGAGCGCGGAGAGCGAGATCTTTGAGACGCACCTACTCATCCTGCAGGACTCCACGATCCTGAAGCAGACGGAGAAAATGGTGAGGGAGAAGCTCGTCTGCGTGGACTGGGCCTACTACAAGTTGATGTGCAAGCACATGGACGCATTGCGCGGCCTGTCCGACGCTTACCTGCGTGAGCGCTTTCTGGACATCAAAGATGTGACGCACCGTGTGATGCGCCATCTGCGTGGAGAATTGCTTCAGCACCCAATGTTTGACCAGCCGGTGATCGTGGTGGCGCATGATCTGACCCCATCGGACACGGTGCAGCTCGACCGCAGCAAGGTGCTCGGCTTTGCCGTGGAGACGGGCAGCGCGGTCTCCCACGCGGCGATCATCGCACGTTCGCTGGCAATCCCGGCGGTGGTGAAACTGCACGGCATCTGCGACGAACTGCACAGCGGTGACTCGGTGCTGCTGGACGGCGAGGGCGGGAGGCTGATCCTAAACCCCTCCGCAGACACGCTGGCTCGCTATCGCACGAGGGAAGAGCAGGCGGAACGCCGCGAAGATGTATTCCAGGAAGACCGCCACGAGCCGGCGGTGACGCTCTGCGGTGGAACGATCTGTGTCGGCGCGAACGCCGAGTTTGTCGATGAAGTGGACATCGTGCAGGACAGCGGTGCTGAGGAGGTTGGCCTCTTCCGCACGGAGTTTCTGCACCTGGAGAATCCGGACGCGACGGAGGACGAACTGGCGCAGGCTTACGGCCGCGTGGTGCGCTCTCTGGCCCCTAAGCGTGTGGTGTTTCGCACGCTGGACCTCGGTGGTGACAAGATCGACGAGCGTCTGGCGGTGGAGCCGGAGCCGAACCCGTTTCTCGGCTGGCGCGGCATCCGTCTCTCGCTGGGGAGGCTGGATTTGTTCAAGCGGCAGATCCGGGCGCTGCTGCGCGCGGCAGCGCATGGTCGCGCAGGCATCATGTTTCCGATGGTTTCAGGGGTGCAGGAGGTTCTCGACGCGAAGGCCGTCCTGAATGAATGCGCGGAAGAACTGGCCGCCGAGGGCTTCGATGTGCCTGAAGAGGTCGAGGTTGGGGCGATGATCGAGATTCCCAGCGCCGCGCTGTCGGCGGATATGATCGCCGCGGAGGTCGATTTCCTCAGCCTGGGCACCAATGACCTGATCCAGTATACCATCGCGGTGGACCGGCTGAACGACCGTGTGGCGGGTCTTTACCAGCCCACACATCCGGCTGTGCTGCGCTTGATCGGCATGTCAGTCTCGGCAGCCCGGGCGGCGGGCATCCGCATCGGCATGTGCGGGGAGATGGCTTCTGATTTGACCCTCACACCGCTCATGATCGGGCTGGGGCTGAATGAACTCAGCGTGGCGACGACGCAGATCGCGCGTGTGAAGCATGCAGTGCGCCGGCTGTCTGTGGCGGAGTGCGAAGAACTGGCCCTCGAGGCCCAGAAATGCACCAGCCCGGCCGAGATTTTGGCTCTCAGCCGGGCTGTGGCAGAACGGTGTTATCCGGAACTGTTCGAATAGTCCGCAGTTGCAGGGGATTAAGCGGCCAGTTTGCCTGCTCTCGGCTTGCGTGCCGGTTTGGCAGGCTTTGGAGCCATTGTGGGGCGGAAGGCGTCACCAAAGAGGTATTGGCGGGCGCTGTCCACCTGGCCCATGACGCGGCGGTGCCACTTTGCGTATTCCTTGCCCAGACGCTCTTCGGCGTCTCCTTGCTGGAGGGCGCTGTCGAGGCTCATGTGCTCGGTGCTCAATTCGAGGTGGAAGGTGATTTCCGGGATGTGCAGTTCCACGGCCTCAAACATGTCCATCACGCGGGCGGCATAGCTGGTATCCCAGACCTTGTCGTCCTCGTCGTAGCAACTGGTGACGAGGTGGGCGATGAGGTACTCGGCGTTGTCGGAGAAAACCTCCGCTGCTTCGATCACGGAGTCAAAGCTCTCGCGGTCAGCCGTAACGGGGAGCACCACTGAGACGGCCACGCCGGCTTCGTGGAGAATCTGCTCCATGTCGCTACCCTGATAGAACTTGTTGAAAAACTCTCCCAGGCCGGTGGCGATGTCGAGAACCGTCAACGGGGAGGCGTCGATGTTGGCGAGGAATTCCCTCGGTGTCAGCGAACTGGCATCGAGAGTTTTGGAACCCGTGTGGGAGGGAATGTCCTCTTCGGTGAGGGAGAGGACCTGATGAGGCACGCCATACTGCTGGAGATAGCGGTGAAAACAGAGCGCCAGAGTGCTCTTACCGGTGCCGGGATAATCGTTTTGGATGAGGATGAGCTTCTTCATAGTATTTTCTCAAATTGCATTTTCATTCTGCAAATTATGGAAAGTATTGCAAGCATAAATATTTAACTTTACCATAATTTCAATTAATGTGTCGCATGGCATGGCGCTGAATCCCTGAAAAATCAGGGGTTTGGTCGTTAGGGCACCGGGACAGCAAAAAAAATGACGGTAAACGGGAATAAGGGAGACTCCGGGCCTTGAACGGCTCACATGAAGTTGTTAGAAAGGTCGTTTTGAAGGCTCGCTTTGATGCTTTCATCAACCTGGCCAAGAAAGCCAATTTGCCCCTGCTTTGATGATTCATCCGTTCGGTTCGTCACCGAAGTTGAGCAGTCATCCCTTTGCTTGCGTGGGTGATCGAGAGCTGAGTTCAGGGGGATTTTTTCACCCTCACTGTTTCAGACTCCCGCCGGTTGCTCTCAACTCATATGCCGATTTTCCGGGTTCTGAGCGCTATCGTTTGGACGCAGGGTGAGAATCCATCCAACTCCGCCGGAAGCGGCTCTTGCGCAGTTCGAATGAAGCATTACTATCCGCCCTTCGCACCTCTTACCCCGTGGTGTAATGGTAACACAGGAGATTTTGATTCTCTCGTTCAAGGTTCGAGTCCTTGCGGGGTAGCCACTTGGAGCAGAGGTTTCAACCAAGGATCAAGGGGCTGGCAGCAACCACAAGACGGGCGAGGTAGCGCGTCGGTTGAGGAACGCTGCCCGGGACGCTTTGAACAGCGGCGAATCGTTCTTCGAACTCAAGCTGGCATCGCCGTTGGCGGTCCACACGGACAGGGTGTTTGGCCTCCGGAAGAACCAGTATCCAGTGTAGCCGGACGATCCTGCCTGATGGTCTCCTTTCCAGAACTGGATGGCGTCTGCTGTGGAAGGATTTGCGGTGACGGTGAAAACGGTCGCGCCGGTCATCTGCGATGAGGCCGGGCTGGCATCCAGCGGCCACGGGTTGGCAAACAGGCTGTAACCAGGGGCGAGCGTCTTCGCGAAAGGAGTCGTGGGCTGCCGGGCAATGCAGGGGGGCTGACTGCGGGGGCTCCCTTAACCAATTTCGTGGTCGATAAATTCAACCGCCTCCCGCCCGGGAACTGGCTGAACATGCCGGCGAGCTTTCACCGCAACGCGCTGCGGCTGTATGAGGCAGTATTGCCTTGTTGCGGTGCAATAAGGGAAGGCCCTGTTGCGCAGGAACAGGATAGCCTTGGGTGCAGAAGGCAGTCGCGCGAAGGGAGAGGATCGGAACGAAGTGGAAATAGCCTAAGGCAGCCTGAATGGTGCAGGCGGAACGCCAAGTCAACCTCCGGCCTTGCCGTGTTCGGAACCTCGGGAGTGTTTCTCTCCAGAAGGTGGAATCAGGGGATGTTGCCGGGGGTGGAGACGGCTTCGTCGAGCTTGAGGGCCCATTTGATGCCGGCGAGGATCATTTCCTGGTAGGTCTGGGCGATCTCAGGGCTGTTTCTGCGCTCCTTGGTGTCGGCTTTCCAGGTGGGGTCCCAGACGTCCTCGCGGTGGCCGAGGGAGTTGTAATAGACACGACCGGCGCCGTATTCCTTGCACCAGGAGACGGGGTAGTAGCGTTTCTCGGCGGTGACCTTGGCTTTCTCCTCGTCGTTCATCTGGGAGAGGTTGGGGTGGGAGTCGAGGCCGAGGAGGCCGTGGACCTTGGCCTTGTCGAAGGATTTGATGATGTAGATCTCGTCGAAGACCTTCCAGCCCTGGGGGACGGATTTGGTGATGATATGGCCGGGGGAGTGGAGGATGGGCTGGATCTCGACCTGGGCCTTGTGGGTCTCAAACTCGCCGCCGAGCATGTCGATGTAGCCGCGGAAGGGATGGTAGGTGTCGGAGCCGGAGTGCATGGCGATGAAGGCCTTGCCGCCTTCGATGAGCTTGATGAAGCCTTCGCGGTCGGGGAACTGGAGGTCGCCGGTGGTGTTGGCGAAGACGAAGCCGTCGTAGTGCTTGATTTTGTCGAGGGCCATCTTGTCGGCCATGTAGGCCTTGATCTTGTCGCCCCAAGCCTTGTTGTCCTCGTTGAACTTGGCGAGGGCGGCGCTGTAGGCTTCCTGCTTGCCCTTGAAGGACTCGTCGGTGTCCTTCGGGCCTTTGACGGGGGGCTTGCCGGGGTTCTTGGGCTGGCCTTCGGGATGGTGGACGTAATCGACGGTGAAGGCGCCGGATTTCTGGCCGAGCTCGGCGATGACTTTCTCCGCAGTCTCGATCGAGGAGTGGCGGAAGCCGGTGGTGACGGTGACGACGAGGAGCTTCTTCGGCTCCGCGAAGGCGGAGGAGAGGGAAAGGGTCGCGGCGAGCAGGAGCGTGAGGCGTGTGATCATGGTGGTGAGGTGGAACGTGGCAGGAAGAAAGGTTTTTGCAGGTCGAAAGTGCGAGGGATGGGGTGTGGGCGCACGTTTGTTGCCCGATGAAAATCCAACTTCTCTCCCTGTTTTGTCTGTCTGCAATACTTAACGCGCAAACCGTCGCGCCGGTGACGGTGGATGCCTCGAAGCATCCGAACCTGCAGGCGGCGCTGGACGCGGTGCCGGAAAGCGGCGGCCTGGTGATGATCCCGCCGGGGAACTACGAGATCACGGAACCGCTGCGGGTGAAGACGGCGGAGACGCGCATCACGGGCGGCGGCGCGGCCACGCACATCATCAACAAGAGCGAGAACGGCACGCCGGCTTTCATCCTGCGGCCTGCGAACCTGGACCAGGACGCGAAGGCTCGGCTGTGGCGCGTGCAGATGGCTGACCTGCGCATCAGCGGCAATGAGAAAAGCGGCGACGGCATCTTCGCGGAGGGGATTCAGGAAATTTATCTCGAAGGCATGTCTGTGGACCACCACGGCGGCCACGGCATCCACATGAAGGACTGCTTTGAGGATCCGCGCATCGCGGACTGCATCATCACCTACAACAAGAAGCGCGGGATCGAGATCATTAACTGCCACGACATCGTGGTGAACGCGAACCACTTCGAGGAGAACCAGGACGCGCTGTTCTGCGGGGATTCCTTCAACCTGTGCATGAACGGGAACAACATCGACGATCATCTGGGCCACGGGATCATCATCGAGAACACCTACGGCTCGGTGGTGAGCGGGAACATGATCGAGGAGTGCAACGAGACGGCGATCATCCTGGACCGTGACTGCTACGGCATCACGCTGAGCGCGAATGTGATCGCTCATCATCTGGAGGGCGGCATCGACCTGCGGGACGCCTGCGGCTGCACGCTAAGCGCGAACACCTTCACCATCGCGCACAAGTTCTCCGTGCGTGTGGCGAAAGACTCCGAGCGCAACACGATCAGCGCGAACACCTTCTGCAACACCTACATCGGCGCGGGCAAGGACAAGCGTCCGAAGGAGGACAAGACGCCAATGGGCATCGACGAGGGGACTGGGGTGCTGCTGGAGGACGGGGTTAATGGATTGATGATCAATGGTAATACTTTCACTGGGCTGTCCACGGCTGCGGTTTGGAGCACGGGTGAGGTGAGAAATGCGGTGGTGACTTCCAATTTATGCATGGACTGTGGACGGAAACTTGCTAAGAAGAGTGCTTGGTTGGCTGTGAATCGGAAAAACAGTGTGATTCTCAGAGACAACCTTGACGAAAATCCTGTCACAGACCCCTGAGAACTCATGCTCGATGTGCAACGCCAACGCGGAGCGGTTTACCGTAAAGAGGTGGAGTTCACCCAAAAGGTGATGTGGGCGCACATGTGTTTCGGAGCCCTGGTGACGGCAATGTTTCTCTTTCACGAGCTCTTTGCCTGGTTTGCCGGATCCATGAGCTGGTATGCGATCAGCCTTGTGGTGATGTATGGATTTATGAGCGAGCGGCGATACTGCAGGGTGCTGCTGGTCGTGCTTTTTCTAAGCGGAGCGATGGCCGGGCTGTATTTCATCAACCAAGTGTTTCCCGGCACCGAGCCTCCACGCGGACCGCTGGTGCCGCATGGTTTCATTCCTATCTGGGTGGGGCTGGCCAATCTGGTGTATGGCTCAGGGACGCTGCTGCTTTTGTTCAGTGAGAAAATCCGCCGCGCCGGCAGGGTGGGATTCACACTGTGGTGAGGGCATCAATAGAGCGTGATTTTTCCGCTGGTGGGATGGATGGACAATGTGCGGCTGAGGGATGGCAGGCTTCCGTCCCGGACTGGCAAAAAACGGGAAGGTATGAGCGTGAGGCAGTTAGGGTTGGAGTCCTTGGCAAAGATTCTCGGCAAGCTGGTGCTGCCGCGGGGGTGGAATGAAAAGCCGCCGATGTGGCCGGACGATGTTTTGAGCCCGAGGATGCCTGAATGCTCCGGACTGTCGAGAAAGGTGATGTGCTCTCCCAGACGGAAGAGATGGCCGAGGGGCTGGTTCGTGCCTGAGGCGGGATCCCGTGCCCATGCTTGCATGGAGCACCACTGTCCAGGTCTTGCGGGATCGTTTTGAAGGAAGCGGATTTCGACGGCACGGTTCAGGCGCACCGCCTGTAGGGCGCAGTTGGACAACTGATGTGTGAGCGCGGTGGCGGTGGTGTTGAGTTGCTGGCTCTCAATCGAATCTCGCATCATAGATGTGGACATGCCGACCAGCACACTGATGAGCAGCAAGACCAGGAGCAGTTCGGCAAGCGTCATTCCGGATGAGAACCGAAGGCAGGAAGGGGGCACGTTCATGGCGGGGAGGCTCCTTCCCGGGAGGTAAACCATTGTGCCGAGCGGATGGGGATGACGGTGTTGAAGACCCGGTGGACGAGACGTCGCTTTCGCATTTCCTCGGCGAGCATTTGCAGATCTTTTTCGAGGTTGGCGGGTGATTTGAACAGATTCTGCCCAACCAGGGTGAGCAGTTCCCTGGCATACTGATCCGCAAGACCGTCAGAAAGCTTTCCCCAGGTCTGTTCGTCAAGCGCGACCAAGGTTACGCGAATTGTTGGAGGAAGTTGATGGCGGGTTTGTGCGAGGCGCGGGTTCAGCGGCTTGTTTTTCGGCAGCAGCTGGTGCCCGCGAGTGTCGTAGGTGTAGTCCTCAGCAGGAGGTGTCGGCGGCATGGACGGAGGCGGCTGGGCCTGGATGATGAGAGCGAGGACATGATCTGCCAGCGCATGGGAGTGGGTGTCCAGGCGTGAGCGGAACCACGCGTAAAGGTCCGCCGCCTGGGTCTGTTCTCCAAGACGTGGCTTCATCAGGGTGACCGGAGGCGTGACGCTCTTGTCGATGACCGGGACGAGCTGGTACAGGTCCATCTGCTCGGCGGGCAGGCACACTTCCATGAGGCGGAAGCATTTTCGCGGGGTATGAGCCGCATGCTGCCCGCCTAGGAATGTCGGGCGTGCCGATGTGTCACTGTCATAGGTGATGTAATAGCCGAAAGCGTTGAGCCTGTCGTCCAAACTGGCACCCGGGCTACCGGGCATGTCATGAGTGATTCCCAGTGGTGCCTGGAAGAAGACGGCATGACCGCAAACGGGACGTTCCGTTCCGAGCAGATCATGTGCGGGGCCGCAGACGAAGTGCAGCTCCGACTGGCGCTGGTAAAGCTCGGGATCGGCGGCGTTGTCGTAGTCCCAGTAGCTATTGAGCGAGGCCATGGCGAGCTGGCGCGTCATGCTCTCGAACGCAGTTCGCGTCTCGCGAAAAGCGGCGGTGGATGAGCGTGCGTTTGACCACACCCGCTGAGTGGAGCGTAACATCTGCGCGAGCAGCACCATCAACAGCGCGGTGATTGTCATGCTGACCAGTAGTTCCAGCAGCGTGAAAGCCGCCGACTCTGTGGGATGTCGTTCAGACGGGCGCATGCGGAGTAGGCTGGGTCAAGGAGATGCGTCAGTCTGTGCCAGGAGCACGCGATGGACGCGATGCATCCGCGGATCGTCCAGACAGGCAGGGGAAGTGCCTTTGGCGATGCGGATGATCAGCATGCCGAGCCTAGTGCTTGGGGCTTGAGCGCCAGGCAGCTGCGGTGGCGAGGTGACCTCGACACTCGCCACGAAGCTGGCTTCCGGTGCTGATTTCGCGTGCAGCTCATCACCCTGAATGTCGAAGTAGAACAGGGGGGCTCCGCCTGTGTGGCGCAGTTTTTGAACCTGTGCCCACTCCAGCATTTGATAGCTTGCGGTGACGGATTGCACGATGCGGCTGTCCGTGGAGAGAATCACCGAATCACGCAGGCTTCCCAAGCTGCCCGGCAGCAGCGCGAAGAGCACCGCCACGGTCATGACGGCGATACCGGAGGCCAAAACGGTCTCCGTCATGGAAAAGCCGTGATGTCTGCGACGCCGTTTGTTCCAAAGCTGGAGGGCGTGTCTCATGGACTGAATTGCTTTTTGAGAATGACGCGGAACCGGTAGTGATCGTCGAGCGCTCCTTCCTGAAACGGTTTTCCCACAAAGTCGGGCAGCGTCGGGTCGTTCGGGTCTATATAGCGCTCCAAGATCATGGAACCGCGGCTTTCGGCGGTGATGATGTCCCGCCCTTCGACCCAGACATGCGCGGCGGTGGAGCGCTTTTTCTTGAGCGCCTGTGCGCGGTAATGCACCTGATAAACATTCGACCGAGTGGTTAGGCGGGGATAAAGTTGGTTGTAGGGAGATTCGCGGAGATTGTCACCGGTGAGTTCAAAGCCATCTTTCTGGTCTGTAAGCTTTCCATTCCACCAATCGGTCATGGCTTCGTATTTCGGGGATGTCGATGGCTTTCCGGCGGGGTAGGTGCGGCCTTCGAAAGGCTTGGGGACGAGGAAAATGTCACATATTTCGGAGGCCGACCGGAAAACATCCCCACGATCAAAGCGGACCTGGAGGCCGCGCAGGGTCTCGTCAGCATTGATCTCGTATCCGGTGTCGAAGCGCAGCCAGTTTGACCAGCTTTTGTAGCATTCATTGAGGTCTGCTGCCGCGGCGCCCGTCGTGCTGGCTTTCCGCGCCCAAGCGAGCGCGGGAGCAAGCGCGGTAAGACGGGTGCCGCGTAAAGCAGCGTGCAGGCCGGTGGCGCGCCGGATGTGTGTGAAAGGCATCAACTGATGGTTCAGGTTGATTTTTCCCGCCGTGGAGAGCGGCTCGCTGATGGCATAGGGCTCGACGACCGGCATCCAGAACAAATCCAGCAGCAGGTGATCTCGCGGCGCGATGAATCCGAAGTGATCCTGTGGCCTAGGTTCCTCTGTGGCGGGTGTGGAGCGTGAGGGCGGGTTTGGACAAAATAGCAGGGTTTGCCAGGGGCGTGGTTCGGTCTTTCCATGCACGCCGGTGGGCAGGGAACCGAAGGCCACGGCGGATGTGATCTGGCGGTTTGGGGAGTAGCTTTTGCCCTTCTCCTCTGCAAAACCGGCCCGGCCGAAGTAACCGCCGCTTCCGGTGTCCAGCCCGCCCTGGTCAGGAACACGGATGTAGGGGCCGTCCTCAATGCGGCCGATGCCATTGTCCCAGTCACCAGGACGGTTGTCCGCGTTGTAGGCGCCATCGAGCCGCATGGGAACGGCTGGCTGGCAGTCCTGCCAGCTCGGCACATCCCGCAGGAGCCCGTAGGATTTTTCGACCTGGGCGCTGTTGCCCCGGAATTTGTAGCCGGCGATCTGCCAGACGTGCTGGCGTCCGCTGTTGCTGGCGATGTTTGGAATGGTGTGGGTGTGGCCGAAATGGCCAGCAAAAGCCGTGCCTGGATGCCGGAGGGACTGGGCCTCTGTAATGTTTGTTTTGTGATAGTTCGGATGCGGCATGAACCAGTCCGCAGGGACTTCCGGCTGCACGGCATGCAGCCGTAGATCGCCTTTGGAGGGATTTTGGACATCCACGATGACAGAGCGGCAGACGTCTCCCTTGTTGATGATGATCTGGCGACCGTTGCCGTTATCACCGACATTTTCGATGACTCGCTTGCCGTTTGCATCCCACATCAACTCGCCGGTCATGGGATTCGTCTTCTGCCTTGGCCGTCTTGCTGGAAAGGGGCCACCATTGCCTTTGATGTAGCTGATGCGGGTGTTGAGATCGAGCAAAGGAGTGAGCCAGTAGTCCATCTGTCCTCCAGTGACCACCTCACCGGTTTCCTCGATCATTCGTGCGGTGCCGGGCCATGGTCTGCCTGCATCTACATTACGCACCAAGACGGGGACACGCAAGGTGGTGGCCGGGAAGCTCATTTTTAGGGTCTGTACGAGTTCGCCACGTTTCTCTGCAGGACCGAAGCCGGTACGCACATCGATGGTGATGTCTCCGCCGGAGAAAAGGAACTCTTTCTTGCCGTTCACATCGATTTCTGCGCTGAAAAAAGGGAAGTGGTCGTCTTCAGAGGTCTTGGAAGAGACCGGTACGGTCTTGGTGGCGTTGTTTGGCCGGACAAACTGGCCTTGCAACCCGGTGTAGGCTGTGGTGTGGCCGCCATCTCCCGTCTGTCCCGCAGGGGCGGCCGCACGGTTGACTGCTTCAGCGGGAAAGCCCAGCGCGACGCCGTCCGCCCGCCATAAATCAAGACCTCGAATGACATAACGGATGTTCGCGCTCATCGGCGGCATACCTGCGGCCGGAGTGTAAGGTTGGAGGATGACGTAGGCACGCATTTTGCGGGTATTGTCAGCCAAATTGTCACGTCCGGGGGCTCCGGTGCTGTTGTTTACGCGGTCTCGTGGGAGTACTGGCATGCGGGAGTGGTGCCGCACAGGAACAGGAGCGACCTGAGGGTCGATAACCTGCTTATTCCCGTCCACGACTTCGCCATCTACCTCGGTGGCCATGAAAACGACACAGGCCTCGATCACGGTGTGGAAACGCCCGAAGGTCTTGATTGGCTTGTCCAAGGCTTTTCCCTGAGGCATCTTACTGGCGATCACAGGGACGGCGGAGGCCTCGGCGAGGTAATTGCCATTCAAGCCGCTGTTGGCCCGAGGGGGCAGGTAGTAGTATGACTTTTTGGGGTCAATATTGTTGCTTCCACCGGTGGTGCGGGCATGCCATGGATTCACTCCCCAGCGCAGAAGGTCGAACATGTCCAGGAGGGTCTGATCCCGGTCCGCCTGGCCGTATTTCTCCAGAAACGTCTCTTTGCCGAAACCTGGGATGCCTGTGCTGGTCAGCTCTTGCAGATAACCGAGCAGCCGCTGGTTTTGCTCAAGCAGCAGATCCTCGGTCGTGCTCTGGGAGGAGCCTGGCTTTGTGGTGCTCTGCCACACCGAGGCGCGGTGAAATACGTTTTCCATGCCCGCCACGCGGGAGCAGAAGGCCAGCAGCCTGTCCTTGGCCCCACGTTCCATGCCGGTCTGTGCCTGGAGCGGCCAGAGGCTGATGCGTGGACGGTTCAAGAGGTTGGTCTCGGGTGCGCGGCTGTGGGCTGTCAGGAAAAAGCGCGCCATGTGCATCTCACGGTCGTCGATGGCTCCAGGGAATCCGTTGATCTTGCGATCGGAGGAGTGGAAGAATTCATCCACGCTGGCGAAGAGCCTTTCACGTTTCACCGGCAGTCCCTGCGTACTGGTGACGAGCGTGGTGCCCCCGCGGGAACTTTCTCCGGGTTTTTCGCCGTGGCTGGTCCTCGGCAGCATGGCGTAGTATGTTTCAAGGAACTTCGGGTCTTTGTAGATTGCCAGGCCCGTGTTTTGAATGAGGGGCAGCTGCCATTGATACCTGGTGTCGAAGGCTCCGAGGACGGGGCTCAGACAGGTTGTGGATGGATGACCTGGGAAACGCTGGAACTCGTTTTGAGCCGGGATGTAGGTGCCGTGGTTGCGATCTGTCCAGCTTGTGGTGTGGGGCGTGCTCCACGGGACGGCCTCGCTGGCAGTGTTGATGTTTACTTTGCATGATTCATCATCCGTCCAGAACGCGATGCGCCCCACGATCGGGTTTTCACTGCTGATGATGGATGCGTCGAAGTTTGCAGCTCCTTCCTGCTCGTCGGCTGGGATGACGAATCGTCCGTCCCTTGCCACATAGATCCATCGCACAGGCATGGGCAGCGGATGTTCAACGCTTTCACCCGGCGGCGGGCCGCCGACGATTTGCGCGCCATTGATGCGTCCCCGGCCTTCTTTGTCCACACGGCCGTCGTTGTCTATGTCGAACACTGAGGCGTCTAGGATAGGGAAGACACGACGTGGTTTGCTGGAGCCGTCCTTCTGCGGCTCGTGAATGATTTCCGGCGCGTTCAAATCGGTAAAAGTGGCGGGCTTCTTCTGCCAGTCCGCCAGGGTTTCGAGTTCTGCCGCCGCATCAAAATTCCCATCCTCGATCATTTTGGCGGCGGAGTAGAGCTTGTAAACGCGTTCAAGTTTTGCCGGCCTGTCTTTTTCCTTTTCCAGCCCGAACACGCGGAGCATGCCTGGCTGGGAAGTCCATGTGCGTTTAAACCCAAGCCCAGACGTGCCATCGCGAAGCTGTGCCATGACGATGCCTGGCGGCATTTCCGCCAGTTGCCGCGCCTGCAAGATCTGCTGGCTAATTGCCGCCGTATGCGTCTCGGTGCCGCTTAGGGAAATGACAGCCACAATCAGCAGAGCCAGAAGTGCCAGGGTGACGAGCACCAACAAAAGCGCCATGCCGCTCTGACGGCGCAAGGACTTTGTGATTTTAGAAATGGCCTTCACAAAAGACTGATTTTGAGATGGTTTTCTCAAATTAGCCTCTTGCCAGTCAAGCCTCTTTTCATTCCATGCAGCTTGCCGAACTGCTACTTCTTCTTGTCGCGCATCGCACCGGTGCGGAGGCGCAGGCCGTTGAGGCGGATGAAGCCGGTGGCGTCATCCTGGTTGTAGGCCTTCGTGGGGTCGGCCTCCATGGTGGCGATCTGCGGGTTGTAGAGGCTGTAGATGCTCTTGCGGCCGGCGGCGATGATGTTGCCCTTGTAGAGCTTCACGCGAACGGTGCCGCTGACCTTCTTCTGGCTCTCGGTGACGAGGGCCTGGAGGGCGAGGCGCTCCGGCGCATACCAGAAGCCGTTGTAAACGAGCTGCGCATACTTCGGGATCAGGCTGTCACGCAGGTGCATGACCTCGCGGTCCATTGTGATCGACTCGATCTGGCGGTGGGCGAAGTGCAGGATGCTGCCGCCTGGGGTTTCATACACGCCGCGACTCTTCATGCCGACAAAGCGGTTCTCCACCATGTCCACGCGGCCGACGCCGTGCTTGCCGCCGAGCTTGTTGAGGAGCTTCATGACGCCGAGGGGATCGAGCACCTTGCCATTCACGGCGATGCAGTTTCCTTTGTCGAATTCGAGGATGACGGTCTCCGCCTTGTCGGGCGCGGCTTCTGGGAAGACGGAGAGAACGTTGAAGTAGTCCTTGTACTTCGGATCGCTGGCGTCGAACCACGGGTCTTCGAGGATGCCGGCCTCGTAGCTGATGTGGAGGAGGTTGCGGTCCATCGAGAAGGGCTTCTTCGCGCTGGCCTGCACGGGGATTTTCTTCTCCTCGCAGTAGGCGATCATTTCAGCACGGCCGGGGAAGTCATTGCGGAAGCGCTCATCACGCCACGGGGCGATGATTTCGAGATCCGGGGCCAGAGCAGCAGCGGTGAGTTCGAAGCGGACCTGGTCGTTGCCCTTGCCGGTGGCGCCATGGGCGATGGCGGTGGCGCCTTCGGCTTTGGCGATCTCCACCATGCGCTTCGCGATAAGGGGGCGGGCAATCGAGGTGCCGAGGAAGTACTGGCCCTCGTAGATGGCCCCGGCCTGGATCATCGGGTAGATGAAATCGCGGGCAAATTCGAGCTGGAGGTCGTCGATGTAGATTTTCGCCGCGCCGGTCTTTTTGGCCTTGGCGTTGAGTCCCTTCAATTCGTCGTCCTGTCCGACGTTGGCGCAGAAGGCGATGACTTCGGCCTGGTAGGTGTCTTTGATCCAGGAAAGGAGAACGGAGGTGTCGAGACCACCGGAGTAGGCGAGGACGATTTTCTTGCTCATGGGCATTTTGGAAGGAGGGCGGCGAGAATAGGGCCGAATCGCCGGGTGTCGAGGCTGTATAGGGAATTTTAGCGGGGAAACGACGCGGGGACGGGGAGTCAGGCAGCGGTGAGTATGGTGGATGTAAGTTCTTTGTATCTGATAAATCCATAATTGCCAAACTGAAACTCATTATGGATATTATTATCACTGATGATTTTCACCGCGATGAGTCAAAACATGAAAAACCACACCCCCACATCCAAAGCCTTGACCTGTCTCCTCGTTGGAGTCGGGTTGAACTTTGCCACGTTGACTCTCCAAGCACAGGAAAAGGCTGAGCCTGTGCCTAAGCCGGAGTCCCTGCGCAAACGCAAGGTGCCGGAGCCATCCAACCTGAGCGGCTTTGTTCGAGACAAAAAGGCGGCCATTCTGCTGGGCAAGGCGCTGTTCTGGGACATGCAGGTTGGCAGTGACAACCGGACGGCTTGCGCGAGCTGCCATTTCCACGCCGGCGCTGACAATCGTGCCAAGAATCAGATCAGCCCGGGCTTGTTGCGGGTGGATAACTACGGAAATGCCGACCCGGACAAGACATTTCAGATCGGCGGCCCCAATTACACGCTGAAAAAGGGGGATTTCCCGTTTCACAAGCTGTCCGATGTCAACAATCGCAATTCGACGGTCATTTCGGAAGCCAACGACGTGGCCAGCTCACAGGGGGTCTTCCTGGAGCAGTTTGGAGGGCTGGATCCGCTGAGTAAAAATGAAATCCGCACGGTCACTCCGGATGACATTTTCAACGTGCAGGGCGTCAACACACGCCGGGTGGAGCCGCGCAACACTCCCACGGTGATCAACGCCGTCTTCAACTTGCGCAATTTTTGGGACGGCCGCGCCCAGGACCGCTTCAACGGCGTGAATCCCTTCGGACAGCGTGACGTGGGTGCCTATTTGTGGAAGGCGGACAAGCCCAAGGATCTCAAGCCCGTCAGAATCAGTCTGAACAACGCAAGCCTGGCCTCCCAGGCGGTGGGGCCGCCCTTGAGCAATTTTGAAATGTCCGCCACGGGCCGGCTTTTCCCCGAACTTGGCCGAAAGCTGCTGAATCGCCGTCCTTTGGAACTGCAGCAGGTCCATCGGCAGGACAGCGTGCTGGGAGAAGTCAGCCGCCAGCCCCTCCCCGGCATCAATACCAGCAGCTATGCGGACCTCATCAAAAAGGCCTTCCGTCCAGAGTGGTGGCAGGGCGAGGTGAACCTGGCGGCTGATGGCACCGAGCCTGTGGGCGGGGCGGAGGACACGATGGGCCTGATAGAGCTGTCCAAGGCGCTTAAGAAGGCAAAGAAACCGCGGCCGACATTGACCGCTTACACACACATGGAGGCCAATTTCAGTCTCTTCTTTGGTCTGGCCATCCAGCTTTATGAAGCCACGCTGGTTTCTGATCAAACGCCGTTTGACGATTACGCCGAAGGAAACATGAGCGCGCTCAGCGAGCAGCAGAAGCGAGGATTGGATCTCTTTTTTGGCAAGGCCAAATGCGCGAACTGCCATGGCGGAGCCGAGTTCACGAAGGCGAGCGTGCATCACATCAAGAATGACCGCCTCGAACGCATGATCATGGGCGACGGCGGCGAGGCGGTGTATGACAACGGCTTCTACAACATCGGCGTGCGTCCGACGCTGCAGGATCTGGGCGTCGGGGGCATGGATCCCTTTGGCTTCCCGCTCTCCGAGTCACGTTTGTCGAAGGAGTTTGGCGAAAAGGTGTTCAAGCAGGTCATCGGTGTGGATCCCAACATCAAGGTGAAGACGGATGAACGTGTGGCCGCCTTTGGTGCCTTCAAAACGCCAACGCTGCGGAACATCGAACTGACAGCTCCCTATTTTCACAATGGCGGTCAAAGGACGCTGCGCGAGGTGGTGGACTTCTACAATCGCGGCGGTGACTTCCATGAGGCGAACATCAATGACCTCGACCCTGATGTGGAGCGTCTTGGACTCAACAATGACGAGAAGGAGGCTCTTGTGGCCTTCATGAGGTCTCTCACGGACGAGCGTGTGCGGAGGCGTTGCGCGCCCTTCGATCACCCGCAGTTGCTTCTGCCGAACGGTCATTTGGGCAACGCGTCCTCGGTCACCAATGACGGCACTGGCAAAGCGGTGGATTTGATGATGCAGATTCCCGCCACAGGCCGGAATGGAGGCACGCCGCTCCGCAACTTCCTCGAATAGGGGTTCAGTTCCAGATGCCTGTATGTAAAAGAGAGATACTTCGCCGAATGTGCTTAGAGGTGAAGGTGGGAACTATGGGAACAAATATAATTAACAAAATCTGACTATCAGGATTAAAGTTATTGAAATTATATTAGATGTGGCTAGGATTGGTGTGTTAACCCGGAATCATGCCCTTTCAAAGCCGAAAAAATCCAAATTACCTTTACCCAGCGTGTGGGTCCGAGGTAACAGGATTTTTTTCTTTGAAAAAAGTGATAAATTATATCCCAAATGTAATTTCTGTCATTTTTTTGTTGCTTTTTTGTGCGCTTCATAATGTTTCAGCTCACAACCTTAACCAGCGCACAAACTACCTAGTGTTTGATGACGCCACGATGGCCATGATCAAGCAGCGGGCGAAAGCGGGTCAGCAATTACTCAAGGCGGGCGACATCATCGGCCTCGTCATGAAAGCCACGCCGGATGTCGGTACTCCCACGGGTGCGGGTGGTTACTCGACGTTTTTCGTTCCTGTGGGAACGCAGGTCGTGGGAGCGCAGTATGGCTACATCGACAGCAAGGGGAAATTCGTCGCCATTCCGATGAAAGGGCAGTCGATCTTGTCCCTCGGCGACGGTTCGATCTCAGCAGCGGCGCAAAATGCGCTTAAAGGCCTCGAACTCGGCCCGAACATCGTTGGCCAGAAGACATTTGCTGTAGATGGCTCCTCTGGTGTCATGCGCGGCACCATGGCGGGCGTGTATGCTGACACCGGCATTTTTTATTCCACCGATCCGAAGACGGTCTGGCAAAGCTGGGTGACATCAGGCGGTCTGGACAACAACATCGGCACCACCTCGGATAACTACATCACCAACAACTCCGGCGATGTGATCATTCCGACAACTCGCTGGGATGCGGAGCAGTTGCTGGCCTGGGGTTCGAAATCTCCCGGCGCTTTGGTGGATTCTTCTGACCAGCGTGGCAACACACCTTGGGGCATGGGCAGCGGTGTCGCAGGTCCGCAGAGCGGTTATGCCTGGCACTTCGACAAGACGGTGTGGGATACGCAGGCCAGCAACTCCAACCGAATGAAGCTTTCGGTGAACAGCATGGGGCCATGGCAGCGCATTCGTTACTCAGGCAGCATGGTCAGCAAAGACGAGCCCGGCCGTCAGGGATCTGATCTCGGCTACGTCGGAGTGGACGCCTCCAGCATCGGCTTTGACCTCAGCCCCGCGAATCCGCTGCCCGCGACCACGAGCTGGAATGACTCGACCAGTCCCAAGGCCATCCGTATGGCTTGGGGGAATCTGGAGCTCTTCCGTCCTGAATACAGCCGTGTTCAGTTGAAGATTCTCAAGAATCCCGGAGAGGCCGACTCGCCATTTGATACCGATGGTTTCCTCCAGTCCTACACCGACACCTTTGGCGGTGATGCCGGCGGTGAGTACAACAACAAAGACCACCTCTGGCGCTATTATGAGCCCACTGCCGCGAACCTGGCAGGCAAACCGTTCATCGCCAAGACCGCCTCCAAGCCCATCGTGGCTCCGGGGGAGAATTTCTATTATGACATCGATGTGGTGAACTTCAGTTTCATCACGCTGACGAATGTGGTGGTGGAGGACATTCTTCCTTCAGGCGTGCAGTTTGTCAGCGCCCAGCCGGCGGTCAGCAGCGGGACCAGCACCCTGACTTGGAATGTCGGCAGCATGGCCCCGCAGAGCATCAAAAGTTTCCGTTTGAATGTGAGGGCCACCGGCACCGGCATCCAGGTGAACACCGCATCGACCCGTTCTGATCAAGCTCCCAAGGCCAGCACGATGGAAATCATCGACATCACCAGCCAGGCGCTTCTTTATCCTGACAAAACGGTGACTCCCGCGGATGTTCAGCCGGGCGGCACGGTGGCATACACATTGGTGATCGAAAACACGGGCACCACCGGCAGTGTCACGCCGATGGTGATCACGGAGTTTCTTCCCGCAGGTTTCACTTACCAAAGCCTGGTCTCCGCGAAGGTGAACGGTGCCCCGGCGGCCTCCGGTGGCGTGGTGGTGAACAACTCGGTTCCATCCAAGCCGCTGTTCACCATCAACCAGGCGATCAATGCGGGCAAAAAGCTGGAAATCACCTTCAACGCCAGGGTCAGCGACTCGCAGCCGACAGGAACCTACACCAACAGCTTCAGCTACGAGTTTGGCGGCAAGATCATGTCCACCGGAGCGCTGGCGCCGGTCAATGTGGGCGGAGCACGCATCGGTGACACGGTGTTCCGCGACTGGAATGGGAACGGCGCGCAAGACGCGGGCGAGGAAGGCCTTCCGGGCGTCACGGTGCAGTTGTGGAACAGCGCCGGCACGGCTGTGCTCGCCTCACGCGTGACCGACGCTTCAGGAAAATATGTTTTCGGCGGGGTTGCGTCTCCTGGCACTTATCAGGTACGCATTTCCAGTCCGCCTGCGGGATATGTTCCGACCTATGACCTCGATGGTCTTGGCATCGGCAGCGTAAATCTCGCGGTGGTTTCCGTCACGGCAGGGCAGCAACGCATGGACGCGGACTTCGGCTATCGTCCGGGCGGTTCCGGCAGCATCGGTGATCTTGTCTTCAATGACACCGGCAGGGACGGCAGCTATCAGGATGGCATCGACTCCGGCATCCCGGGCGTCACCGTCCGGCTCTACGTTGACAGCAACAGCAACAACAAGCTCGACACAGGCGTGGATCTGTTGCTGGCCACCACCACCACCAATGCCAGCGGCAATTACGCCTTCACCAATCTGGCCACCGGCCTGCCCTACATTGTGGATGTCGATGAAGCCGACGCGGACATCGTCACCGCTCTTGGCGGCTCGCCGGTGCGCATCACCACGCCTGATCCGGTGATTCTGACCAACCTCGGCGGCGCTTACAATGGTGCTGATTTCGGTTTCTGGCGCGAGCAGCCTGCCAGCATCGGTGACGAGGTGTTTCTCGACAACAACAGCAATGGTGTCAACGACACGGGAGATCGTCCGGTGGTGGGCATGCCCGTGATGATCTACGGGGATCTCAACGGCAACGGCTATCCAGACGCTTCGGAATGGCTGCGCACCGTGCTCACTGATGTGCAGGGCCGCTACTTGATGACCGGCCTGGGCGCGGGCAGCTACATCGTGACCCTGGATGACAATTCGGCCGCCGTTCCGCCGGGCTATCACCAGGCCGTGGAGCAGGTGGCGGTGACCGTGGCCGCCGGAGATTCAGACCTGACCGCCGACTTCGCTTTCGTGCAGCTTCTGAGCAAGACCGCCAGCCGGGCCAATGCGGTGCAGGGAGACCAGATCACCTACACGATGACGCCCCGCTACTCGGGGACCGATTTGCTGTCGAATCTCACCATCAACGACGCGCTGCCTACCGGGACGACCTTTGTCAGCGCCGGTCAGGGCGGCACGGTGAACACCTTTGTGTCACAGCCAGCGGTGAATGGCAGCGCGGGCAATCCGGCCGTGCAGATGACCACCGGCACCTACACCGGTGATGGAACAGACAACCGCAACATCACCGGCCTCAGCTTCCAGCCGGATGTCGTCATCATCAAAGGGGCGAGCAGCGTGGCACCGGTCATCCGCACCTCATCCATGAGCGGAGACGCGGCCAAACTGGTCACGGCGAGCGCCATCACCGCCAACCTGATCCAGTCTTTCCTCTCCACCGGCTTCCAAGTCGGCAACAACTCGGCCGTGAACAGCAGCGGCATGCGCTACGACTGGATCGCCTTCCGCGCGGCCGGCGGTGCGCTCAGCGTGGGCAGCTACACCGGAAACGGCGCTGCCACGCGCACGATCACCACGCCGGGCTTCAAGCCAGGCACGGTGTTTGTGCTGCCGGCCACGGCATCGGCGGCGGTCATGAAGATGGACTCGATGGAGGACAATGAATCCTTCTTGTTCACCGGCGGTGCCGCCGCGACGAATCTTGTCACCGGGCTTTCATCGACCGGCTTCCAAGTCGGGGCTGGCAGCAATGCGAGCGCGACGGTTTATCACTTCCTCGCTTGGAAGCCCCTGGCCGGCATCACCGCCACTGGAGTTTATGACGGCAACGCGGCGGATGACCGCAA
>Ga0315900_10003037_pt1 | contig 24886 bp, 24 predicted proteins | sample LakEriMetagenome_FD_203521 | JGI IMG/M metagenome (GOLD analysis project Ga0315900, IMG submission 203521) | Freshwater fungal communities from buoy surface, Lake Erie, Ohio, United States - Buoy 12 MA114 | ecosystem: Environmental > Aquatic > Freshwater > Lake > Lake biofilm | place: USA: Lake...
CACGACCCCGACGACGATGCTCTCGAAGGTCTCCACCGGCTGCTCGAACGACACGAACACCGAGGTCTGGCCGGCGAGGTTGTAGATCTCATCGGGAGCCTCCTCCGCCACGACCCTGATCATGGAGCGGAAATCCACCAGCGACATCGACCGGATGGTGATCTCGTCGCGAATGCCGAGGGCCCGCAGGCCGTCGAACCGGTCGGCCGCGGCATCGCGGCTCGTTCCGACGACCTTGTAACCCTCGGCGAGCAGATGCGCCGCGAGGTAGCTGCCGTCTTGGCCGCCGACGCCGGTGATGAGAGCGGTCTTCATGCACGGAGGGTAGCAAGGCCGGTCAGGGAGCAAAACGTCAGTCACGCGTGGTGAAACAGGCCTTTCGGGCCTGCGCCGGCCAACTCGCAACCGCTGCCGGTTCGCGACGGCCGACCGGCTTCTTCATTTGGGGGCGGACGCCACGCCGCGTTAGGCTGACGGGCATGGAAGGTCCCACGCACCGCGTGCTGCTCGTCGATGATCAGGCCATGATCGGCGAGGCCGTGCGCCGGCTCGTTCGCGACGAGCCCGACATCGCCTACGAATGCTGCCGCGACGCAGAGACGGCCTTCGCGCTGGCGGAGGAGTTTCGCCCCACGGTGATCCTCCAGGACCTCATGCTGCGGGACGTCAGCGGCCTCGACGTCGTGCGGCGGTTCCGCTCGCTCCCGGCCACGGCCGCGATTCCCGTGATCATGCTCTCCGCCCGGGACGAACCCGTCGTCAAGGCGGAACTGCTCGGCGCGGGGGCCAACGACTACCTGGTGAAGCTGCCCGACAGGATCGAGCTGATCGCCCGAATCCGGGTTCACTCCGAGGCCTATCTGCGGCTGCTGGAGCGAAATGCGGCGTTCGCGGCGCTCGAACGGGAACGGGAGAAGTCGGAGCGGCTGCTGCGAAACATCCTTCCGGAGACGATCGCCAGCCGGCTCAAGGATGGCGATGCGACGATCGCCGAAAGCTTTCCCGCCGTTACGGTGCTCTTCGCCGACCTCTGCGGCTTCACGGATTTCTCGCAGCGGGTCGATGCCCGACACCTCGTGGGGCTGCTCGACGAGATCTTTTCCGCCTTCGATCGACTCGCGCTCGGGCTCGGCGTGGAGAAGATCAAGACGATCGGCGATGCCTACATGGCGGTGGCCGGCCTGCCTGAACCGCGGGCCGATCACGCCGACGCCATCGCCGACATGGCGATCGGCATGCTCGACGCCTTTCGCGACGTGATGCAGGCCCGTGGACTGGCGATGCAGGTACGGATCGGCGCCCATTCTGGTCCGGTGGTCGCCGGCGTCATCGGCCGGCACAAGTTCAGCTACGACCTCTGGGGTGACACTGTCAACACCGCCAGCCGGATGGAATCGCATGGCGAGCCATCGCGGATTAACGTTTCGGCCACCACCCGCGGCCTGCTCGGCGATCGTTACCGGTTTGCCGACCGCGGCGACGTGGTGATCAAGGGCAAGGGAGCGATGTCGACGTTTTTTCTGCTCGGCCGGGCCTGAGGTCAGTGCCAGCGTTTCAGCCAGCCGCGCCGCCAGAACAGGACCACCATGCCGGCCGTCGTGGCGAGCATGATTCCGATCGCCACGAGCGAGCCATAGCGGTAGTTGAGCAGCGGCATGTTCCACGGCGACGACGTGTTGAAATTCATCCCGTAGAAGCCGGTGATGAATGTCAGCGGCATGAAGATCGTGGCGATCACCGTCAGCACCTTCATCACGTCGTTCATGCGGTTGTTGAGACTGGCAAGATAGATGTCGCGGAGGTCGCTGCCGATCTCGCGAAAGCTCTCCATGAGGTCGAGCAGTTCCATCGTGTGGTCGTAGGAGTCGCGGAAGTGGGCGCGGGCGTGGTCGCCCACGAACCGGGTCGGCTCGCGGCCGAGGGCATGGAGCACGTCGCGGGTCGGCCAGAGGGCCCGGCGGAGTGTCATGAGGTCGTTTCGCACGTCGTGGATCTTCGCCAGCGACTGCCGCGACGGCGCCTCGATCGCCTCCTCCTCCAGGGCCTCGAGCCGGTCGCCGAACTGCTCGAGCACCGGGAAATAGCCATCCACGACGGCATCGAGTAGGAGGGCGCAGAGGTGGTCGGCCCCCAGTTCGCCGAGTTGTGTGCGGCCTGCGCGGATCCGCTGCCGTACGCCGTCGAAGGCGTCGCCGGCCGTGCGTCCCCGGAACGTGATCACGTAGCGGTCGCCCAGGAAAATGCCCACCGGATCGGTCACGACAACGTCGCCGTCGAACCGGGCGGTCCGCACCGCGATCAGCACCTGGTGGCCAAATACCTCCACCTTGGGCCGTTCATCCGGGGTGACCGCGTCTTCAAGCGCGAGTTCGCCGATCTCGAACACGGTGCCGATGCGCCGGATGGCGTCGAGGTCTCCGAGCCCTTCGACGTCGATCCAGATCACCCGCCAGCGATCCCTGCCGCTGGCGAGTTCGTCGATACGCGTGATCGTGGATTCGTGCACGCCCTGGCCGTCGCAGGCGATCATCCGCAGGACGGTCGGCTCGCCGGCGGGGGCTGGGGCCGCGGGCCGGTCGAAGGCTGAGAGGCCGCTGCGGCCCCGGCGGACGCGGCGGCGGCGGTGCTTGCGTTGGGCCATGAGGGATTCTCTGACGGGCGAACGGGAAGCGTATGCTACTCCGTTATATGGCTCGTCCGCCTCAGGGATCCCCGATCGGTGAGGCCATGGTGTGGGTGTCCCGCATCATGGCCATCGGCCTGGCCATGTTTCTGCCGGGGGTGGCGGGGGGCTGGCTCGACACTCGCCTCGGGACGTCGTTCTTCGGCTTGGCCGGCCTCGCTATCGGTTTTTCGGCGGCGCTCACGTGGCTCGTGCAATTGCAGAGGAGGAGGCACCGGTGAGCAGCAGCCGGCACGACAGGGCCTGGACGCTCGGCGGGGCTGCGGTCCTTGTCGCCGTATCGGCCGCCTGGCTGGCAACGGCCCTTGTGCGGGGGCCGTCTGACCCGTCGTACAGGGCAGCGGCCATTGCGGTGGCGGGCCTCTGCCTCGGCGGGGCACTGGGGGCGTGGCTGCTGGCCCGCCTCGGCGACAGACTCGCCGCCAATCCCTCGGCCGGGCGGTATGGGCTCGCCGTCGCCGCAGGGCTCGGGGGAATCGCGTTGCGGCTCACGCCGCCACTGGCCATGCTCGCCTGGCTGCGAGGGGGCGGGGCGGCATCCGCGCCGGCCGGCATCGACCGAATTCTCCTGGGATTGTATTTATCTCTGCTTGCCACCGATATTGTGTTAACCATCATTGGGAGGCTGGGATCGGCGGCTGGCCGCGGCGGAAACAGGGCGAATTGACGTCCACGTGCCGCATGTCGCACACTGCCCCTCCTGGTCGGTCGCCCTGACGGCCGTTCCGTTCACTGCCCGAGGAACCGCGGTTTCGATGTCCGCCCACAATCCGATCTATCACCTCAAGGACGCCTATTACTTCGAGGTTCCGAAGGCGCTCTGGCGACAAAACTGGCAGACGCTCGACGAGGTGCCGCAGTTCCTCCGGGACGGTCGCCCCGACATCACCGACGTCGCGGAGTTCAATGCGGCACTCGACGGCAAAATCCTGATCCCGCAGCCGTTCGGCACGCTCGACAGCCTGTACGAGAAAAAGACCGGCTTCTGCATCTCCAAATACATGATCTTGGAGGTGGCCCTTGCAGCACTGCTGCTCTTTGTGTTCACGCGATTGGCCAGCCGGCTGCGTGGTGGAAGCCCGCCCAAGGGCCGGATCACCAATCTCTTCGAGGCGATGATCCTGTTCGTTCGCGACCAGATCGCCAGGCCGGCGATCGACAGTCATGATCACGATCACGGCCACGAGGGGCACGGTCATGAAGCCGCTCCCGGTCGCGACGGCCATGGCGATGGACATGGCCATGCCGTGGTGCCTGCCCATGCCGCCGTCCACGCGGTCCTCGAGCACCATGACGGCGACCGATTCGTACCGCTCTTGCTGACGCTGTTCTTCTTCGTGCTCGGCTGCAATCTGCTGGGCATGGTGCCGTGGGCGGGTTCACCGACGGCGTCCTTTTCGGTGACGCTCTCGCTGGCCGGGGTTACCTTCGCCACCGTCGTGGTGGCCGGCATGCGGCAGTTCGGGTTTCTCGGATTCTTCGGCAACCAGGTGCCATCGATGGATCTGCCGTTGCCGCTGGCGATCCTGCTCAAGCCGATGATCTTCGCGATCGAGATGCTCGGCCTCTGCATCAAGCACCTGATCCTCGCCGTCCGGCTCCTGGCCAATATGGTGGCCGGGCATCTCGTGCTCTTGGGCATCATGGGAATGATCACAGCGGCCGCCAGCTATTCGACGGGCATGTGGGCCACCGTGACGGGCATCAGCGTCGTCAGCTGTACGCTGTTCAGCCTGCTCGAACTCTTCGTCGCCTTCCTGCAGGCCTACATTTTCACATTTCTTTCCGCGCTCTTTATTGGCGCGTCGGTGCACCACCATTAGGATTGCCGTCCCGAACTTTTCGTTTTCGTTGGGTTTCCCTTTCCGAACAGACCGTTCATTCCTCGTAATCAAGGAGTTTGACCCCGTCATGATGCGTTCGCTTCTCTCTGCTCGCACGCTCACTTCCCTCGCCGCCTTTGCCGTCGTGGCCCTCGGCGCCGACTTCGCCCTCGCCCAAGAAGCCGCTGCGGTCGGTGGTCGGTCGCTGATCGAGCTCACCGCTCCGTTCGCCGTCGGCCTCGTCGTCATCGGTGCCGCGATGGGCATTAGCAAGCTTGCATCTGCAGCCTACGAGAGCATGGCCCGTCAGCCCGAGGTGTCGGGCAGCATTCAAACCGCGATGATCATCGCGGCGGCCCTTATCGAAGGCTTCACGTTCTACGCGCTGTTCATCTGCTCGACGAAGTGATTGCGTGTCGTCGCGGGGCCCTCGGGTCCTGTGGCGTGTCGGGGCGGCCGGTGGCCGATCGCGTGTGAGCAACGCCACCGGCCCCGCCCTCGGCTCGGTTGCCTGCCCCGGCCTGTTGCTCGAGACCTGGAGATTCCGCCGTGTTCCTTTCTCGCCGTGTCCGTTGCCCGTTGGCCGCATTCGCATGCATCCTGGCGATCGGCTGCGCTGTGCTGCCGGTCGCTTCGTCCAGCGCCTCCGATCCTGCCGCCGCCGCTCATGGCCATGGCGCTGGCCATCACACCGAGATCGGACACAACCCGCCCGCGGGAGCGAGTCAGAAGGATTTCGAGAGCCCGGCCTGGTTTCAGACCGACTTGGCTGTCTGGTCGTTTGCCGTTTTTCTTTTGCTGCTGGCGCTCCTGACCAAGTTCGCCTGGAAACCGATTATGGAGGGGCTCGACAAGCGGGAGCAGGGCATCGCCGATGCGATCGCCGCCACGCAGGCGGCCAACGACGACGCCCGCCGGCTCTTGGCCTCGTACGAGCGGCGGCTGGCCGAGGCGGCCGACGAAGTTCGCGGCATGCTCGACGAAGCCCGCCGCGACGCCGACGCGACGCGACAAACGATCGTTGCCGAGGCCCGCAAAGCTGCGGAAGACGAGAAGAACCGCGCCCGCCACGAGATCGGTCTCGCCAGGGACGACGCGCTCTCGCAGATCGCTGAGCGGGCCGGCGAACTCGCCGTCCAGGTGGCCGGCAAGTTTCTCACGGCCAAGTTGGGCCCCGATGATCAGGCTCGTCTCGTGCGGGATTCCGTTGCCAGCATCACGACCTCGCCGAGCGTCAACTGACCGCACCGACCCCCGAACATTTCACGATGAGCCACGCGTCTTCCACTACCGCATCGTCTGCCACCAGGAGCGAGGCCGCACCCGTAGACATCGCTGCGGAGCGGGTTGCCAAGGTCTACGCTCAGGCGATCATCGAAGCGGCCGACCGCAAGGCCTGCAGGGGCGAGGTGCTCGATGAGTTGGCGTCGCTCGTGCGGGACGTCCTGCCGAAGGTCCCGCAGGCGACCCAGATGCTCGCCTCGCCCAAGGTGGCCTTGGAGCAAAAGGCCGCCCTCATCGACCGGATGACGGCCGGCCGCATGCAGCCCACGACGGCCCACACGCTGCACGTGCTCGCCCGCCATGGCCGGCTCGACATCCTGACAGACGTCGTGGCCGCCGCCCGTCGCCGCGCAGACGAACTCGAGGGCCGCAAGCCGGCCACGTTCACGACCGCCGTGCCGCTCGACCCCGCCGATCAGGCGCGGCTCGTGGCCGAGGTCGAGCGGGCCGTCGCCACCAAACTCGCCGCGACTTTTGTCGTCGATCCCGCCGTGATCGGCGGGCTGGTCGTGCGCATCGCCGACACCGTCTATGACCAATCAGTTGCCACGAGTCTCGTGCGGCTCGGGCAGCGACTAAAGCAGAGGAGCATCCATGAAATTCAATACGGACGAGATCGCCTCAGTTCTGCGTGAGGAGATTTCTCGGTTCGAGTCAGGCATCGACGTCCGCGAGGTCGGCCGCGTCCTCGAGGTAGGCGACGGCATCGCGCGGGTCTGGGGCCTCTCCGGCGTGATGGCCGGCGAAATGGTCGAATTTCCAGGCGGCATCACCGGCCTCGCGTTCAACCTCGAGGAAAACTCGGTCGGCGTGATCATCCTCGGCGACTATCTGAAGGTGACCGAGGGCGACGAGGTGAAGAGCACCGGTCGCTTGCTCTCGGTGCCGGTAGGCGATGCCGTGATCGGCCGCGTGCTCGATCCGCTCGGCAACCCGCTCGACGGGAAGGGGCCGGTCGTCACCGACCTCCGTCGCCCGGTCGAATCGCTCGCCCCCGGCGTGGCCGAGCGGTCGCCCGTGCGCGAGCCGATGCAGACGGGCATCAAGGCTGTCGATGCGATGACGCCCATCGGTCGCGGCCAGCGAGAGTTGATCATCGGCGACCGCAAGACGGGCAAGACCGCCATCGGCATCGACGCGATCATTAACCAGAAAAACAGCGGCGTGAAGTGCTTCTACGTCGCCGTGGGCCAGAAGGACTCGTCGGTCGCCGTGGTCATCGACACGCTCCGCAAGTATGGGGCGATGGACTACACGACGGTGATCGTGTCCGGCGCCAGCACGGCGGCTCCGCTGCAGTACATCGCCCCCTACTCGGGCACCGCGATGGCCGAGCACTTCATGTACAACGGCCAACACGCGCTGATCGTCTACGACGATCTCTCCAAGCAGGCCACCGCCTACCGTCAGCTCTCGCTGCTCATGCGGCGGCCGCCGGGACGCGAGGCCTATCCGGGAGACGTGTTCTACGCCCACAGCCGCCTGCTCGAGCGATCGGCCAAGCTCTCGAAGGAACTGGGGGGCGGCTCGCTTACGTCGCTGCCGATCATCGAGACGCTCGAGGGGGAGGTCTCCGCCTACATCCCCACGAACGTGATCTCGATCACCGACGGCCAGATCTACCTCCAGCCCGACCTGTTCTTCGCAGGCCAGCGGCCCGCCATGAATGCCGGCATCTCGGTGTCCCGCGTGGGCGGTGCCGCCCAGACCAAGGCGATGAAGAAGGTTTCGGGCGGCCTGCGTCTCGACCTTGCCAGCTTCCGCGAGTTGGAGGCCTTCGCCCAGCTCGGCACCGATCTCGACGCGGCCACCCAGCAGCGGCTCGACCGCGGCTACCGGATGGTCGAGCTGCTCAAGCAGGGGCAGTTCGCGCCGATGGACGTGGTCGATCAGGTGTTGAGCATCTATGCCGGCACCCGCGGCCACCTCGACGAGGTGAAGCGGGACGAGGTCGCCGATTGGGAGAAGGGCTTCCTGACGTTCGTTCGTGATCAGATGCCCGAGCTGCGGAAGCGGATCGACGAGTCGAAGGAGCTCGACGCCGAGAGCGAACGGCAGCTGGAGGCCGCGATCGCCGAATTCAAGCGGCAGCGGGCCGCAAAGGCCGGTGGCGCGGCCCGCCAACTGGCCGGGGCACGCTAGTCGATCGGGATCGCACGTCGCACGCTGAACATCGCACGCTGAAAGTCGAAGAGCATGGCAAAGGCCCGGGCACTCGATCGTCGCCGTAAATCGGTGAAGAACATCCGCAAGATCACGCGGACGATGGAGCTCATCGCCACTGCGCGGTTCAAGAAGGCGATGGATCGGTCTGTCGCCGCACGCGACTACACCAAGCAGTTGGCGAAGATCCTCGAGAATATCGCGAGCGTGGGGGCGGACGTCTCCCATCCGCTGCTCGAGAGCCGGCCGACCCGGCGGACGGCCGTGCTCGTGCTCACGGGCAACCGCGGCCTATGCGGCGGCTATAACTCCAACATCGTGCGGCAGTCTCTCGCCCTGCTCGGCCAGTGGAAGGGCGAGCAGGTGCCGGCGCATGTGACGGTCTCGGGAAAGCGGGGTATTTCGGCGCTCAAGTTCCGCGGTATCGACATCGCCGAGCGGCACACGACGTTCGAAGACAAGCCCGAGTTCGCGGCCGTGGCCCCGATCGGCCAGGCGTATCTCGATGCCTATGCGGCCGGCGAGATCGATCGGCTCGACGTGGTCTACACGAAGTTCCACTCGATCGCGAAGCAGGAGGCGATCACCGAGACGCTGCTCCCGCTCGCCCCGCCCGAAGCGGCCACTGTCGGCCCGAAGGCCAATCTGGCCTCCGACGAATACGAGTTCTATCCCTCGGCGGTGAGCATTCTCGAGGAGATCCTGCCGGCGAGCTTCCTGTCGCGACTCTTCAAGTGTTTCCTCGACGCGGCCGTCAGCGAGCAGGTGGCACGGATGGTGGCGATGAAGGCGGCCACCGAGAACGCCGGCGGGCTCATCAAGAGCCTGTCGCGGCAGTACAACCGCGCCCGTCAATCACAAATCACCGGTGAAATCATGGAGATCCTCGGCGGCGTCGAGGCCCTCAAAAAATAGGCATTCCCCCTAGCAAAGGCTCGAGAGACATGGCAAACGGCAGTATCACGCAGGTCATCGGCTCCACGTTCGACGTGGAATTTCCCGAAGGCTCCCTCCCGGCGATCTACAACGCCGTGCGGATCGACAGCGCGAACAAGGGCATCGAACTGCACCTCGTCGGCGAGGTGCAGCAGCATCTCGGCGGCGGCAAGGTCCGCTGCGTGGCCCTCGGGTCGACCGACGGCCTGACCCGCGGCGCCCAGGTGGTCGACACGGGCGCGCCGGTGTCGGTGCCCGTGGGGAAGTGCACGCTCGGCCGCGTGTTCAACCTGCTCGGTGAGCCGATCGACGGCCGCGGGGCGGTGGAGTCGCAGGAGCGGTGGCCGATCCACCGCGACCCGCCGCCGGTGACCGACCTTTCGACGCGGACGGAGCTCTTCGAGACGGGCATCAAGGTGATCGACCTGCTCACGCCCTTCGTGCGCGGTGGCAAGGCCGGCCTCTTCGGCGGTGCCGGTCTCGGCAAGACCGTCATCCTGACGGAGCTCATCGCCCGCATCGCCAGCGCCCACGGCGGCTACTCGGTGTTCGCCGGCGTCGGTGAGCGGACCCGTGAAGGCACCGACCTGTGGCTCGAGATGCAGGAGGCCAAGATCGGCGACACCGGCCGCAGCGTCATCGAGCAGACCTGCATGGTGTTCGGCCAGATGAACGAGCCGCCGGGGGCCCGTCTCCGCGTCGCCCTCTCGGCCCTCACGATGGCCGAGTATTTCCGTGACACGACCGGCGCCGACACGCTGCTGTTCGTCGACAACATCTTCCGCTTCTCGCAGGCGGGCAGCGAGGTGAGCGCCCTCCTGGGCCGTATGCCGAGCGCCGTGGGCTACCAGCCGACGCTGGCCACGGAGATGGGCGCCCTGCAGGAGCGGATCACCTCGACCTCGAAGGGGGCCATCACGAGCGTGCAGGCCGTGTACGTGCCGGCCGACGACCCGACCGACCCCGCGCCGGCCACGGCCTTCGGCAACCTCGACGCCTTCCTCTACCTGGAGCGGTCGATCTCGGAGAAGGGCATCTATCCCGCCGTGGATCCGCTCGCCTCGTCGAGCCGTATCCTCGATCCGCAATACGTGGGCGAGCGGCACTACAAGATCGCCCGTCGCGTGCAGCGGACCCTGCAGCGGTATCGGGAGCTTCAGGACATCATCGCGATTCTCGGCGTGGACGAACTCTCCGAGGAGGACAAACTCGTCGTGCATCGGGCCCGCCGGATGGAGCGATTCCTTTCGCAGCCGTTCCTTGTGGCCGAGGTGTTCACCGGCAAGCCGGGTGAGATCACCAGCCTCGCTGATACCATCCGCTCGTTCGAGGAGATCGCCGACGGCAAGTGGGATCACCTCCCCGAGCAGGCGTTCATGTACGTCGGCCCAATCGAGCAGGCCGAGGAGCAGGCCAAGAAGATGGCCGCCAAGGCCTGATCCCACACCGCCCCGAGTGACATCCCATGGCCGACTCCAAGCAACCCGGTTCGATCCGCTGCGTCATCACGACGCCGGAGGCGACCAGTCTCGACACCCACGCCCGCTCCGTCGTGCTGCCGCTCGATGACGGCGAGCGCGGCGTGGCTCGTGGCCATACCCCGTTCATCGGCCGGCTCGGTGCCGGCGAGGTTCGGGTGATCAGCGAGCACGGTGATGCGGTACGACGGGTGTTCGTGGAGGGGGGCTTCGTGGAGGTGAGCAACGGCATCGTGTCCGTGATCACCCAGCGGGCCGTGCCCGCCGAGTCGCTCGACGCCGCCGCCGCGAAGACCGACCTGGAGCGAATCGCGGCGAGCCGCGCGACGGGCGACGAGGCGATCGCCACGAAGCTCCGCGAACTCGAGACCGCACGCAAGCTCGTCCGCACCGCGTCGCGGCGGTAGTGGGGCTCACAGCTTCTTTCTGTAGGCCCGTCACTCCGTGACGTGCAACCCGTTGCGGAGCAACGGGCCTACAGTTTGCAAATACGCCGTGAGGGGCTGCCCGTGCCCCAGGAGCCGGCGTTGGCGGCAAGCGAATGCAGGATGCCGAGAGCGTAGCCGCCATCGAGCGAGCGGATGGCAGGATGCCCGGAGCGAGCGTCCGGCGACGGGGCATGGGCAGCCCCGAACTTCCACCACAGACGTTCAGCCCACGGGTGCGAACCTATACGCCATCAGGAGCGGCGGGCGAGTGCCTTCATGATCGCGGCCGGGATGTCGGGGAGTGGCACCGTGTGATCCACGACGCCGAGTTCGACGGCGGCACGGGGCATGCCGTAGACGACGCAGGTCGACTCGTGCTCGGCGATCGTCGTGCCGCCGGCCCGGCGGATCGCCTGCATGCCCATCGCGCCGTCGCTCCCCATGCCGGTGAGGAGCGCCGCCACGGCGTGCGATCCTGCCGCTTCGGCCGCCGAGCGAAAGAGCACGTCGACAGCCGGGCGGCAGTGGTGGATGGGGGGCGTCTTGAGCAGCTTGGTGCGGTATGCCCCGCCGGAATACTCCACGGCCAGGTGGAAGTCGCCAGGCGCGATGACGCAGCTCCCGGAGCGGAGAACGCCGCCGTCGGTTGCCTCGCGGACCTCGAGGCCGCAGAGGGCGTCGAGCCGCTCCGCGACGACCCGGGAGAAGTAGGCGGAGATATGCTGCACCACCGCGATCGGCGGCAGGCCCTGCGGAAACCGCGGTAGGAGCGTGCGGAGCGCCTCGACGCCCCCCGTCGAGCCGCCGATGACGATGATCTGTCGGTCGTCGCCTCGTGCCGGCGGCGGCAGGGGCTGCGGTGCGGCAGGGACCGGCCCGGACGGGCGGCGGCGGCCGACGCCCGCGGCGGCGGCGGCCTTCACGTGGTAGGCGAGCCGGTCGGCCAGTCCGCCGATCGACATGGTACCGTCGGGCTTGGCCAGCACGTCGATTGCGCCGGCATCGACGGCGTCCATGGCCGCCTGGGAGCCATGCTGTGCCAGTGAACTCACCACGACCACGGGCAGCGGATGGTGCTTCATCAGGATCCGCAGGAAGGTGAGTCCGTCCATCCGCGGCATCTCGAGATCGAGCGTCAGCACGTCGGGGTCGAGCTGCTCGATCTTCTCGCGGGCCACGTAGGGGTCGCAGGCCGATCCCACGACCTCGATCTCCGGATCGCGCGAGAGCGCCTCGGTAATGGCACGGCGGACGAGCGCGGAGTCGTCGACGACGAGCACGCGGATCCGGCGTTCAGGCTGCGACGTCATGCTGCGAGGCTCCACATCATGTCGGCCGCCGGTAGACACCCGGTCGCGTCGTCTCGAACCGATGGGCGAGGCCGAGTAGGCTCTCGGCATGCCCCACGAACAGATACCCGCCCGGTGCCAGCTGGTCGTACAGCCGGCCGACGAGCTCCTGCCGAGAATCGACGTCGAAATAGATCATGACGTTGCGGCAGAACACGACGTCGAGCCCATGGGGCACCGGGTAATTCGGCTGAAAGAGGTTGACGTGCTCCACGGCCACGTGCCGCCGGATTTCCGGCTTGAGTCGGACGCACCCCTCCCGCCGGCCGAACCCCTTCCGGAAGTATCTGTGCAGGAGCCCCGGATCGGGCAGCTTCACCTTGTCGGCGTCGTAGATGCCGAGGCGGCAGCGGTCGAGCATGCGGCGCGAGATGTCGGTGGCATGCACCTGCCACGTGAAGCCCGGCTGTCGGCGGGACTGCTCGGCCAGCACGATCGCCAGCGAATACGGCTCCTCTCCTGACGCGGCCGCAGCCGACCAGACATGGAGCGGCCGTGCCGCCGCGGCCGCGAGCGCCGGCACCAGATCGTGGGCCAGGATGTCGAAATGCGCAGGCTCACGGAAGAACTGGGTGTGGTTCGTCGAGATCAGATCGATCAACGTGCCGATCTCTTCGTCGGCACCAGGCCTGCGGAGCAGGTCGCAATACGCGTCGAACGAGGGGCAACCGCTGGCCTCGAGGTGGCGGGCCAACCGGCCGGCCACGAGGGATCGCTTGTCGGTGCCGAGCCGGATGCGGCTGCGGTCGTACACCAGCCCCGCCAGAAAGGCGAACGTCGTGGGTGAGAGTTCCGCCTCGGAAAAAAGCATGGGGCAGCCGTGGTCGTGGTCCGCGGTTCCTCGAGGCGGCCGCGGAGCCGGTCAGAAGTCCTTGAAATGACGGTCCTCGGCGTCGACCGCCGTTCGTTCATCGCCAGGCATTGGGATGCGGGCTGGGGTGGGGCGGGCCGGCCTCGGCAGGGCGACCTGTCGGGGCGCCGCCGCGGGCCGTGCCACCGATGAAGCCGTCCCGGCACCCTTCGCGGCCGCGGAGACGAGCGACCGCAGCCACTCCACGTGTTCTCGCATCACCTGCGACTGGCTGGTGAGCTCGGCAGCGGCGCTGGCGCCCTCCTCGGCCCGGGCGGCATTTTCCTGGGTGACCTTGTCGAGTTCGGTCATCGCCGCCCCGATCTGGCCGATGCCCTGCGACTGCTCGCGGGCTGCAGTGGCGATCTCCGCGACCAGCGTGTCGGCCGCGGCGATCTTGGCGGCGATCTCGTCGAGTGACGCGCCCACGCGGTCGCAGCTTTCGCCACCGTGCCGGCTGCTGGTGATCGCCGCCTCGATCTTGGCCGCCGTCGCTCGGGCGGCCGCTGCGCTCCGCTGTGCCAGTGACCTCACCTCGTCGGCAACGACGGCGAAGCCGGCTCCGGCCTCGCCGGCGCGGGCCGCCTCGACGGCGGCGTTGAGGGCCAGGATGTTGGTCTGAAAGGCGATCTCGTCGATGTCCTTCACGATCTTGGCCACCTCGGCGCTCGAATCCTCGATCGCCTGCATGGCCGCATTCATGTCGATCATGGTGCGGGCGCCGGTCTCGGCGGCGGCTCGGGCCTGGATCGCCAGGTCCTTGGCCTGGGCGGCATTGCCCGCCGTGCTGCGAATCATGGCCGACATCTGCTCGAGCGCCGTGCTCGTCTCCGCGACGCTCGATCCTTGCTCGCTGCAGCCGGCGGCCACCGTCTGGCTGATCGTGGCGAGCTGGCCCGATGCCGTGGCGGCTTGGGTGGCGCCATCCTCCAGCGTGTCGGAGATCGTCCGCAGCACGCGGCTGGTCGAGCGAATCAACCCCGTGCCGAGGAGCAGGCCGAGGAGCGATGCCAGGCCCACGGCCGAGCCGATCACGATGAAGCTCTGTCGCACCGTGTCGCCCGCGGCAGCCACCGCGCGGCCCGCCAGGCCGACGTTATGTTCGATGTTGGCCTTGAACAGGTCGATGCAGGCCTGAGCGGTGTTCTCCACGTCGCTTCGCATCTTCGCACGAGCCTCCGCGTCCTTGTCCGCCGCAAGGAGATCCAACGCCTGCCGCGCCTCCGTCAGGAATGCGTCGCGGGCCGCTCGGGCGTCGGTGAAGATTCGGCGGTCTTCGTCATCGCTGAAGAACTTCCCGTAGTCGTCGCACAGGGCGGCACCATCGGTTGTCGCCCGATCGAAAACCGCCCGGGCGGCTTTCGTGGCGGCGTTGTCGGCATCATCCGCAGCGAGCAGGGCGGATCGCACCGACTTCATCGCCACGTAGTTGCTCTCGATGATGCGGCTCAATGTGACGACCGACGGCAGCGCATTGCCCGACAGCGTGACGACGTGCCGGTTGATGTCGGTGATCCGCCAGAGCGAGACGGCCCCGAGCAGCAGGCCGGTGAGCACCAGGGCGGCGAGGCCGAGGGCGATGCGGCGGGGAATGGTGAGCGCGTTCATGGATGGTCCTTCAGACATGCTCCCGGTCGGCCCGGGCGATGGCTTCGAGGTCGATGAGGGTGGTGACGCCTGCGCCGGACCGTGCCATCCCGGTGATGAACCGGGTGTCGATCGCGGTGCCGAAATCGGGCGGAGGCACGAGGTCGTCCGCGGCGTAGGCGGTGACCTCTTCGACGCCGTCTACGATCACGCCATAGGGGCGGCTGCCACCACCGGCAGCGGGAACCTGGGCGACGACGATGCAGGTGCGGTCGTGATCGACCGGGTCTGGCAGCCCGAAGCGGATGCGGAGATCGACGACGGGAATCACCTTGCCACGCAGATTGATCACGCCCCGTACGTGCGGCGGCATCGACGCGACCGGCGTGATCGGGCAGAGGCGGATGATCTCGCGGACCACGAGCACGGGCACGCCGTACGACTCGTGGCCGAGCGTGAACGAGAGGTATTTGCCTGGCTGGGCGGTCGCCGGGGGGACGGGCTGTCCGGGGGCTGGAGGATTCATAGGAGCAGTCTAGGTCGCGGTTCGTCAGGCTGCCGATCCGGCGGCGGTCGGCTTGAGCCGGACGAGCGCATTGGTGTCGAGGATCAGGCCGACGCGGCCGTCCCCCAGGATGGCGGCCCCGGCGAATCCCCGCCGGCCGGTGAAGGTTTCGCCGAGGTTCTTGATGACCACCTCCTGCTTGCCGAGCAGATCATCGACGAGCAGGCCGCGGCACTCCTGCCCCGTTTCCACAACCACGACGATGCCCTCGGCGGGGGCGGCGGCCCGGGTGGGCACACCGAAATGCTGGCCAAGCCGGAGGAGCGGCACGAGCCGACCCCGCACGTTCACGAGTTCCCCCCGGCCGTGCACCGTGGTGACGTCGCCGGGCAGCGGCCGCAGCGACTCGCGAACGGAGAGTGTGGGCACGACGAACCGCTGATCCCCGACGGCCACCAGCAGTCCCTCGATGATCGCCAGCGTCAGCGGCATGAAGATCGTGAACGTGGTGCCGAGGCCGACCGTGGAGTCGATCTCGATCTTGCCTCGGATGCCCTCGATGTTCCGTCGGACGACATCCATGCCCACGCCCCGGCCGGAGAGTCCGGTGACCTGTTCGGCCGTCGAGAAGCCGGCCGCGAAGATCAGTTCAAGCGACTCGCGATCGTCGAGCACGGCGTCGGCCTCGATGAGGCCACGCTCGATCGCCTTGCCCCTCAGCCGCGCGGGATCGAGGCCCCGGCCGTCGTCGGCGATGCGCACGACGACGAAGCCCCCTTGATGGAACGCCGAAAGCCGGATCGTGCCGGTGGAGGGCTTCCCGGCCGCCTCCCGGGCCGCGGGGGACTCGACGCCGTGATCGATCGCATTGCGGATCATGTGCACGAGCGGATCACCGATCTGCTCGATGACGGTGCGGTCAAGCTCCGTTTCTTCCCCCTCCAGCACCAGCCTGACATCCTTGCCGAGCTCGGCGGCGGTGTCGCGGACGAGGCGGGCCATCTTCTGAAACGTGCCGCGGATCGGCACCATCCGCAGCCCCATCGCGGTGCGCTGCAGATCCGACGTGATGCCCCGCAGCCGACCCAGAGCCCGGGCGAGATGCTCGTCGGCGACTCGTTCGGACGTCGTGCCCTGCACGACCATCGATTGGGCGATGACGAGTTCCCCCACGAGGTCGATCAGGCCGTCGAGCTTGTGCGTATCGACCCGGATCGATGCACCGGCTGTCACCGCCGTCGGAGGTGCCGCCCTTGGGGCCGCTGCAGGCATGGCAGACGCCGCGGGCGCGGGGGCGGTTTCGGCGGGGGGGGCTGGGCGAGGCGCGGCCCCTGCTGGAGCCGCCGGCGTTCGGGGCGAAGGCAGCGGCGCCGGAGCCTGTCCGGGGGGCGTCTGCGGCACCGGCGCCGACGCGAGAATCGTGGCGACGGCCTCGAGGATGGCGGGCACGGGCAGGCTCAGTGGCTGCCCGGCGCCGATGCCCTCGACCTGCCGCGCCATCTCGCTCACGAACTGCGAGAAGACGTCGGCGGCCGCGAGGATCACGTCGATGGCCTCACGGTCGAGAATGCGGCCCCCGCGGCGGGCCGCATCGAGCAGCGATTCCGCATCGTGGGCGAGCCGATGCAGTTCCGCAAGCTTCATCACCGCGGCGTTGCCCTTGAAAGTGTGAAAGGCACGAAACACGGTGGCGAGCGTGTCGGGGTCGCCCGGTGTCGTCTCGAGGACGAGCACTCCCTGCTCGATGTCGCGCAGTAGATCCTGGGATTCCGCGCAGAACAGTCGCACGAGTTCGGGGTCGGCGTCATGAGGCAGCACGGTGACGTCTTGGCGGCCGGCGGGTGCATCGAGCACGAGGCGACGGGATGTGGCTGGCGGCGGAGCGGCGGCGGGCACGGCGTCGAGAGACGGCGGCACGGACGGGAGCGGCTGGCTGCGCCCCCAGGCCGTGACGGCCTCGTCCGTCCAGCCGTGCCAGGCGGAGAGCCAGTCGGTGGCGTGGTCGCCGAGCGCGGAATCCGTGGCGGAGAGCCGGCCCATGCGCTCGCGGGCCGCCGAGAGCAGGTTGAGAATCGGGGCGGGGGCGGTGTCGCACGCTGACTGAAGTTCAGCGAGCAGACCGGTGAGAACCGTGCCGGCTGGGCCCCCGCCCACGGTGGCCGGGTCGAAGAACGCCATCTCCAGGCCGATCTGCTGAAGCAGGCGGCGGGCGGTGGCAGGGGGGGAGGGGGAGTCCGACGGCATAATCCCATCCTAGCTTGGAAAATGACGGCCTGCGGACCGGGCCGGCCGGTCGCCCAGGGGGGCACACCAGCCCGCAACGCCACCGGACACCCGACCTGGAAACGCGACCTAGACTTGGCCACACCTGCGGGAACGGTCCATGAATACGATGCGGATGCTGAAGCTGATGACGCTGGGCCCCGTGCTGGGGCTGGTGGCGCTGGCTCTGTTGGCCTTTTTCAATCAGTCAGGGCTCAATCGGGCGCACTTCGACCGCTACGAGTCGTATCGGCTCGCCCAGGAGCTGCGCCAGAGTTCCGACGAACTGACTCGGCTTGCGCGCACCTACGTGGTGACCGGCGACACGGCCTATGAGCGGCAGTACTGGCATGTGCTGGCCGTGCGCAACGGCACCGAGCCCCGCGCAGACGGCCGCCGCATATCACTGCGATCGCTCATGGAGCAGCAGGGCTTTACGGCCGAGGAGTTCGCCTGCCTGAAGCGGGCCGAAGACAACTCAAACGGGCTGGTCACGACGGAGACCATCGCCATGAATGCCGTGAAGGGCCTGTTTGCGGATGGGCAGGGGGGCTATACGAAAGAGGGCGAGCCCGATCGGGAGCTGGCCCGGCGGATCATGCACGACGACACCTATCACGCCGACAAAGACTCCATCATGAGACCGATCGGCGAGTTCGAGCAGCTGCTCGACCAACGGACGGCTGCAGCGGTGGTGACCGCCCGCCAGTGGAGCGATCTGCTCATGGCGATGGTCGTCGGCGTGGCGGCGCTGGCGGCGGGGATGATCTGGGTGGCCATCCGAAACCATGCCCGCTCCGTGCGGCAGGCGATCGACGAACTCTCGACGACGGCCGCCAACGTCAATGCCGGGGCGGCGCAGGTCGCCGCCGCGAGCCTCTCGCTGGCCCAGGGCACCGCCGAGCAGCTGGCTTCCGTGGAGGACAGCACGCGGGCGGCCCAGACCACCAGCGGCATGGCCACCGACAACGCCCGTCGCGCGCGGGAGGCGAGCGAGCTCGTCGGCCGGGAGCAGGAGCAGTTTCGGGCGGCGGCGGGCCTGCTCGACGAAATGGTCGATGCGATCGGAGCGATCGACGGAGCTGCCACCCGCATTTCATCCATCAACAAGGTGATCGATGAAATCGCCTTCCAGACCAACATCCTCGCCCTGAACGCCGCCGTCGAGGCAGCCCGGGCCGGCGAGGCCGGGCTCGGTTTCGCCGTCGTGGCCGACGAGGTGCGCAGCCTCGCCCAGCGGTCCTCGCAGGCGGCCCGTGAAACCGCCACACTCATCGGCGAGTCGCTCTCGCGGTCGCAGGCAGGCCGGCGAAAGATGGGGGAGGTCACTGCGGCGATCGACGCCCTGGCCGAGCGGTCAGCGGCGGTCCGCGTGCTCGTCGAGGAGGTCGATGCCGGAAGTCGAGAGCAGCATCAATCCGTGGGCCGGATCGGCACCGCCCTGCAGCAGATCGAACAGGTCACCGAGGAGGCAGCGTCGGGGGCGGAGGAGGGCTCTGCCGCCGCCGAGGAGCTCTCCGCGCAGGCCGGAAGCCTGATGGACGTGGTCAACGTCCTCCGCGGCATGGTCGGGAGCGGCTAAATCTGCCAGTCGATGCCCGATTCAGGCGCCTCGCCACGCATGCGGAGCTTGGGCTTCTCCAGCACGACCGTGGTGTGGGGGTCGATCGACCGCGTTAACCAGACGTTGCTGCCGATCACCGAGTCGTGGCCGATCACGGTGCCGCCGCCGAGGACCGTCGCGTTGGCATAGATCACCACGCGATCCTCGATCGTCGGATGCCGCTTCGTGCCGCGCACGAGATGGCCATCGGCGTCGGTCTGGAACGACACCGCCCCGAGCGTCACGCCTTGGTAGAGCTTCACGCGGCTGCCGATCTCGCAGGTCTCGCCGATCACCACGCCCGTTCCATGGTCAATGAAGAAGTGGTCGCCGATCGTCGCACCTGGATGAATGTCGATGCCGGTGCGGGCGTGGGCCCACTCGGCCATCATTCGCGGGATCAGTGGCACGTCGAGCCGGTGGAGCAGGTGCGCCAGACGGTGGATCGTCACCGCTTCAAGCCCCGGATAGCAGAAGATGACCTCGTCGAGCGTGCGGACGGCCGGGTCGCCGTCGTAGGCGGCCTGCACGTCGGTGGCCAGCACGCGGCGTAGTTCCGGTATCCGCTCCAGGAACTCCACCGCCTTGGCCTGGCCGAGTGCCTCGAAATCGGCCTCCTCGGTGCAGTGCTGCACGGCATCCGGCGCCGCAGGCACCTCGACACCCTGCTCGGCCGCCAGCCGCTGCGCAGAGAGGCTGTGCCGCAGCGCCCTGCCGATCTGCGTCGTGAGCTTGTCGTGCAATCCATCGACGAGATCGCCGACGTGATAGGTCACGTTGCCGAGATGGAGGTTCTCCCGCCGCCGATAACCGGGGTAGAGAATCTCCTTGAGATCCTCGCAGGCCGAAATGATCGACTCGTAGTTCGGCAGCGGGCAGTGCCCGAGGTAATTGATCGTCGGGACGTCCTGGTACGTCTCGACGATCCGCCTCGTCAGTTCGGGCAGCTGCTCCTTGATCCGCACGTCGGTGGCCATGGCGTCGATGGTAGAGGCGGGCCGGAACCCCGGCAAACAATGCCCTCGTCCATCGGCGGGCCGGAGGGCCGGAATTGAGGGTTGTTCGGCGTATCGGGCCACTTGCCCGCTGATTGCGGAAGGCCAGGAAACCCTGGCGAACCCTGCGGCCGCCGGGGCTGGCAGTGTGCGCCGGTCGGCCGCATGAAGGGGCGCCGGCTCGGGAGTGCCCACGCCCCGTCGCCGGACACTCGCTTCGGGCATCCATGCCCTTCGCTTGCTCGATGCTGACTGCGCTTCGGCATCCTGCCTGCGCTGGTCAGCAACGCCGGCTCCCGGGGCATGGACACTCCCGAGCCTTCCGTATTTCTGTTGAGGAGGCGAGGGGCTGCCGGTGCCCTCGAGCCGGCGTAGGTGGCTAGCGAAGCCTGGAGGGCGAGAGCGCAGCCACCTCCGAGTGAGCGGAGGGCATGGATGCCCGTAGCGAACGTCGGAGCGAGAGGGCACCGGCAGCCCCTCGCCGGTTGGACAAGCGGACGTCCGCCTCACGGTTTGCGATTCACTCGCCGGCGGCGGCGAGGGCGGCGGGGAGGGTGACGGCGCCGGCGTAGAGGGCCTTGCCCACGATGCAGCCGGCGGCACCGATTTCGGCCACGCGGCGGATGTCATCGGCACCCGCCACGCCACCCGAGGCGATCACGGGGAGCGGCGTCGCGGCGATCATCTCGCGGAGTGCGGACAGGTTGGGACCCGAGAGCATGCCGTCGGTGGCGATGTCGGTGTAGACGATCGCAGCGAGTGGAAGATTGGCGTGTCGCCGGGCGATCTCGACGGCGAGTGCGCCGCTCGTTTCCAACCAGCCGCGGACGGCGACGCGGCCGTCACGGGCGTCGAGGCCGAGCACGATGCGGCCGGGGAACTCCTCGGCCAGGGCGACGAGGGCGTCGGGCTCCTCCACCGCGAGGCTGCCGATGATCACGCGGCTGACGCCGGCGGCGAGATAGGCCGCCGCCGTATCGCGCGACCGCACGCCGCCGCCGAGTTGGCAGGGCAGGCCCGTCGCCGCCACCATTCGCCCCACGAGATCGGCCTGCACTGGCGTTCCGGCCTTCGCGCCGTCGAGGTCGACGATGTGCAGCCGCTTGGCGCCGGCGGCGGCGAAGCTGCGGGCCATGGCCACGGGGTCTTCGCTGAACACCGTCTCGCGGTCATAGTCGCCCTGCAGCAGCCGCACGCAGCGGCCGCCACGAAGGTCGATCGCGGGCCAGAGTTCCATCGGGAGGGTCTCCAATCGGTGTGCAGGCTGGGGGTCAGGCGGAGGCGAGAAACGAGCGGAGCAGGTCGAGCCCCAGCCGCTGGCTCTTCTCGGGATGGAATTGGGTGGCGAAGAGCCGGCCGCGGCGGACCGCCGAGCAGAATGGCCCGCCGTAGTCGGTGACGGCGGCGATGATCGACTCGTCTCGTGGCCGGGCGTGATACGCATGCACGAAATAAAAGAAACCGCCGTCGGGCACTGGCGGGTGGTCGGCCGTCTCGCCGCGCCACGACACGGTGTTCCAGCCCATGTGCGGCACCTTCAGTTCGGGGGCGACGTCGAATCGCGAGACGTCCCCCTCCAGAAGCCCCAAGCCCGCATGCCGGCCCCCCTCCCAGCCCGTTTCGAACAGCAGTTGCAGGCCCATGCAGATGCCGAAGAACGGCCGGTCGGCCCGCACGTGTGCCTGGATGGCCGCGACCAATCCGCGGGCGTTGAGTTCCCGCATCGCATCACCGAAGGCTCCCACACCGGGGAGCACGAGCCGTGTGGCGTCGGCCACGACATTCGGGTCGTCGGTGATCGTGGCCGCAGTGCCCAGCCGCTCGAACGCCTTCTGCACGCTTCGCAGGTTGCCGCTGCCGTAATCGACGATCGTGATCATGACGCGATCATACCCGGCTCACGGGACACGGTCACGGCGCGGCAGTGGCCGCGACTTCCGGATAGATGACCAGCTCCATGCGGCGGTTCCGGGTGCGGCCTGCCGCCGTCGCATTCGAGACCAACGGATGGTTGGAGCCGTGGGCGACGAGGAACAACTGCGCCTCCCGGAGACGGGTGCGGGTGGTGAAGAAGTCGAATACCGCCGCGGCACGTGCGGCCGTGAGCTGATGCGGCGAGGCCCAGGCGGCGTTCACCAGCGGCTCGGTGTCGACGTGTCCCTCGATGCCGACGAAGTGGCCGGGATAGACACGATCGAGTTCGCCGGCGACCTGCGAGAGAATCGCTGCACCGCCCGGCAGGAGATTGGCGGTGCCCGGCTCGAAGAGCCGCTCGGCCTGGATGTCGAGTCGGACGACCGCGCCGTCGAAGCGGGTGTCCGCGCCCGTGATCGCCAGCTGGCTCATGGCCGACCGGAGCGTCGTCGATGGGTTCGCCGCGGTGGTCGTGGCCGCGAGGCCGGCCTCGCCTACCGTCGCTGGCATGCCGGCGGAGCGGGTCTGGGCCAGTTGTGTCGATGTGCTCGCGAGCTGATCGCGGAGCGCCGCGATCTGATCCTGCATGAGCTGTGATTCCTGCCGGCTGCGCTCGAGCGATGACGCGAGCGACCGGCCGTCGAGATCGGTGTACGACGGGGCAGGGGGCACCGCCGAGGTCTGCGGGAGCATGTGCGCGGGCGTGGCGACTCCGGGCGGCGGCTCCAGGTTGAGTGGGCCAGCCGGCGGCGCGGTTCGAAACGGGTTATTCGCGCAACCGGCCACACCGATCGTGATCGCGACCGCGATCACGACGGCCCGACCGCGGCCACCATTCGGCCCATACACCATGCGCGGGTCCCTGCCTTTGTGGGCGGGGATGATAGGAAGCCGGCATAACCCCGGCAATATCGGCCGCAGGCCGGAAAGAAGGCATCTCTGGCAGCGGCTGTGGCGAGTATGGGTATGCGGTGATCGCCGTCAGCCCCCGCGAATGCGGCGCAGGACGAACAGGCTCGCGGCCGTGAGCACGACGACGGCCGCGGCCACGAGGGCTAGTTCACCGGGCCGCTCGAACGTGGCGGCGGTGCGTTCCCAGATCGACCGCCATGCCACGACGACGACGACCGCCGCGAGGCAGAGGCTCGGGCCGAAGGGGAGCTCGTTCTCCCGGCGCAGGATGACCTGCAGCAGTCCGTGGGCGAGCCCGATGAAGACGGCGAGAAAGCAGGTGAGCACGCAGGCCTGCCAGCCGAGCCATGCGCCCACCATCGCCATCAGCGTCACGTCGCCGAGCCCCATCGCCTCCTGCCCCAGGGCCCGCGAGGCTCCCTCCCGCGTGAGCCAGACGAGGCCGGCGCCTGCGAGCATTCCTGCGAGCGAGGCCAGAAGGCCGAGCCAGTGGTCGCCGCCGCGCCACCAGGCCGTGCCGATGAGGGCGAAACCGCAGGCGAACACGAGCCAGCGCGGATCAAACGGGATGCGGTCGGCATCTGTGGCATCGTCCGTGGCGTCAGCGGGACCGGTGCACACCCACCACCAGAGCGCGAAGACCGCGAGTGCTGCAGCGAGGCCCGTTCCAACGGGCCAGGGGCCGAGCCAGGCCGGCGGTGGCGAGCCGTGGAGCGGGCCGAACGCGCCGAGGAGGTCGGGGGCGATGAGCGGGGCGGCATACGAGCGAATCATCTCGCGGCCCACCGGCAGCAGGGTCGCAGGATCGAGCGTCGTCGCCATGAGGCCGAGCAGGACGCCGGGGATCGTGATGCCGTCGGGAATCACACGGTGCCGAAAGTCGATCCAGGTCGCGGCGGCCAGGAGCGTGAAGAGGACGACGTGGGCGACATATCTCGCGCCGAGCATCTGGTCGGCACGGTGGTCACCGACGAGCGGTGCCGACAGTGCGCCACGATGGCACGTCTCCCACCACCACAGGGCGACCGACGTGACGACGAACACGACCTCGATGCCGCGGCATGCCGCCGCTGTGGTGCCGAGCCCTGGGCCGACGAGCCGGCCGGCGACGAACGTGAACAGCCGCGCGATGACTGCCATCGAGCCGGCGACGATCAGCCAGTGCCAGACGGGAGGGGCGATCTCGGCGATCATCGATCGACTCCCTCGCGGGCGGCCAGCCAGTGCACGATCCGCGAGGCAACGGCTGACGGCGGCTCGGTCGCCGTGTCGAAGACGACATCGGCGCACTCGGTGTAGAGCGGCTGGCGGGCGGCGAGCGCCGCCTCGACCTCGGCGAGCGGGTCGTCGGCCGTGAGGGCCGGCCGCCGGTCGCGGGTGGAGGGGTCGGCGGCGAGCCGGCTGCGGATGACGTCGGCCGGGGCCGTGAGCCAGACCACCGGCCGGCCTGTCTCCAGCAGCAGCGCGCGATTGTCGGGACGCAGCACGACGCCGCCCCCGGTGGCCACCACGCCACGAAACGAGCCGAGGAGATCGGCCAGTATCCCGGCCTCGGCATCGCGAAAGGCTGGCTCGCCGCGATCCCGGACGAGCGCCGCGATCGTGGTGGCGAGCCGCGACTCGAGCACGGTATCGGCGTCGACCCAGTCGCATCCGAGCCGTGACGCGACCAGGGCCGCAATCGTCGACTTGCCCGTGCCTCGATAGCCGATCAGCGTGACCCGCGGCATGGGAGTTCCTTCACGTGGGCTGTTTGGCCGAGGCGGTGGCCAGTTTGAGGGCGTCCCGCATCACCTCGTGCCGCGGTTCGACGCCGTGCCAGATGCGGAATTGGATCGCCGCCTGCCGCACGAACATCTCGACTCCCGTGACGATTCGGCAGCCGATCTCCCTCGCCTGTTTGACGAGCAGCGTGTTCTCCGGGTTGTAGACCGTGTCGAACACCACCATGTACGGCCGCAGATGCTCCTTGTCGAACGGTGTCTCGTCGACGTTGGGGTGCATGCCCACGGGCGTCGCATTGATCACGCAGTCGTAGGGAAGGCGGTGGCGGGCGTCCCAATCGATCGCCTTGCACCCGACCTCGGCGGCGATCCTCTTGGAGCGGTCGAGCG
>Ga0315900_10003043_pt1 | contig 24860 bp, 22 predicted proteins | sample LakEriMetagenome_FD_203521 | JGI IMG/M metagenome (GOLD analysis project Ga0315900, IMG submission 203521) | Freshwater fungal communities from buoy surface, Lake Erie, Ohio, United States - Buoy 12 MA114 | ecosystem: Environmental > Aquatic > Freshwater > Lake > Lake biofilm | place: USA: Lake...
ACCCGCTGCCGGAGCTCTACAGGATGCGGCTTTCCCATCATCGACCCCCATATCCGCCTCAGGGACAGGGAATCACAGTCGACACCTCAAGGGAATCCTGAATCGCGATCACCGCGACACGCTCTAGGGGTCCGCTGTGTTGCAATCTGGACAGCAGACGTGCCCCCAGCCGCGAAAACCGCACCCAGCCTTTTCGGATTGCTGTCGTTCAGGAAACCCCGGTGCGGTCACTCTTGCGACAATTCTCCTGACCCCAGTCAATCCCGCCGCTCACGCCACCGGTTCAGTCGGCAACAGAGAGCATTAAACCTGCCACACGCGACACTCCGACAGACGTCAACTCGCCGCTCTCCCCTTCCGGCCGCCCCGCCGCCGCGGCGGGGCCGCAGGGGCAAGCCCGTCTCGCAACGTCGCCGTCATCGGATGCTCCGGTTGCACATCGCTATAAACCCTCAGCAATTCCGAGATGAGCGCTCCATAATCCGCGTCGGCCGGCACAGACAGCGCCCAGTCCAGCAGGATCGACCTGCACTCATGCGGTCCGATCCCGTCAATCCGATAGGCCTCCCGGATCAATCCCTTCGGATCTTCATTCATTGACGTGCCTCTCCAAGCACCGCGGCAATCACCTCTGCAACAGCCACCGCCTGCGCCGTCAACTCAGCCTGAAGCGAGTCGATGTCGTCAAATCGCGTCTCGCGCAGCAGAAAGCGACGACCGCCTTCGCCCACGGCCTCGGGATCGAGCACCCCACCGGTGAGAAGGCGTGACGCCGCCTGGACCTGCCAGAACAGCCGCGCGGCGCTGACCACGATATCGGCGCCCTCGCCGCTGATCAGACCCGCACGACGTCCGGCGGCTACTTGTGCCCCCAGCCGCCGTGCCGCAGACCCGGACAGAAGTGCGAGGGTCTGTGCGCAAAGCTCGATTTCCATCAGCCTGCCAGGACCCAGCTTGGCATCCCAAGGTCCGTCAGGGGGCTTGGCCGCCGAAATCCGGAGGCGCATTTCGGACACGTCACGCCGCACGTCCTTGCCCGTGGCTTTCTGGCCGATCAGGACGGACCGGAAGTTTTCAACCTCTGTGGCCAGACCAGCGTCGCCGGCCACGATCCGCGCCCGTGTCAGCGCCAGATGTTCCCAGGTCCATGCCTCGTCACGCTGATAGGCCATGAAAGACGCCAGCGAGACCGCAACCGGTCCCTGGCGTCCGGATGGCCGCAACCGCATGTCCACGTCGTAAAGTATTCCTTCCGCCGTGGGCGCAGTCAGAGCCGTCACCAGCGCTTGCGTCAGCCTCGCGAAATACGGTCGCACGGCAAGAGGCCGCGGACCCTCTGACATTTCGGCTGAAGCAGGATCATAGATCACGAGAAGATCAAGGTCCGAAGTTGCGGTCAGCCGATCGGCTCCGAGCGACCCCATCCCCACAACGACCGCACCACGCCCCGGTGGTCTCCCGTGCTTGGCTGAAAAGTGGCGCGTCACTTCGGGCCAGATTTTTCCCAATACTGCACCGGCAAGGTCGGCATATTGCTGGCCGGCTTCATCCGCTCCGATCAGGCCGCGCAGATGATGCACACCGGTTCGGAAATGCCACTCCTTGCGAAAGCGTCTGATCGCGTTCAGCCGCGCTTCGTAACCGTCGACACCTTCGACCGCCGCGCCGAGTGCGGCACACAAACCGGCCATGCCTGGCCACGGTTCGAAGAAGCGCCCGGCAATGACCGCATCAAGGACGCCGGCGTTCCGGCCCAGATACCGCGCAAGCGCGGGCGCGGTTGCCGCAATATCGGCGATCAGATGCGCCAGCTGCGGATTCGCTTCAAAGAGCGAGAAGACCTGCACCCCTGCAGGCAGTCCGGCAAGGAATGCGTCGAATTCGCGCAGAGCCTCGTCAGGCCGGGCCGCATCCCTGAGATGACGCAGGACCATGGGTTTGACGCGACGAAAGGTCTCGCTCGCCCGACTCGACCGCAATGCGGGATACTTGAGCCAACGGGCTGCCTCCTCGGCGCCGAAATCATCGTCGACGGGGACGACCTTTCCCGGCGCAAAGAAACCCTCAGTCAGCTCATGGACTTCGTCGATCCGGGCTGTCAGATCGGTCGTCAGCTGCTCTGCCCCGATGCCCATGAAGGCTGCAAGCCTTGCAAAACCATCGTTGTTGCCTGGCAGGGAGTGGGTCTGGGCATCGCTCACCATCTGCAACCGGTGCTCCACCTCGCGGAGAGCCCTGTAATGCGCGGTCAATCTGACGGCGACATTCTCCGGAATCCAGCCTGCCGCAGAAAGCCGTGCCAGCCCTTCGACCGTGCCGCGAACCCGCAGAGTCGGGTCGCGCCCACCCGCGATCAGCTGCCGTGTCTGGGTGAAGAACTCGATTTCCCGGATGCCGCCGCGGCCCAGCTTGATGTCATGGCCGAACAGGCTGAAGGCCCCGCCAAGCCTCTTGTGGTCGCGGATGCGCAGCCGCATGTCATGTGCGTCCTGGATGGCCGCAAAATCGAGGTGCCGGCGCCAGACGAAAGGGCGCAAGGTCAGGCAGAACCGCTCGCCGGCCATGATATCGCCGGCGCAGGGGCGGGCCTTGATCCAGGCCGCGCGTTCCCAGGTCCGGCCTTCCGCTTCGTAATACTGCTCGGCAGACGCCATCGCCATGCAGACGGGCGTCACGGCGGCATCGGGCCGAAGGCGCAAGTCGGTCCGGAAGACATAGCCCTCGGCCGTGACGTCCGAGAGCGTCGCCATCGCCCGCCTGACGATCTTGACGAAGGCCGCCCGTGCCGCGGTGAAGTCGGCACGGGAAAAACGGGTCTCGTCAAAGAGGCAGATCAGGTCGATGTCACTGGAATAGTTGAGCTCGCCTGCCCCCATCTTGCCCATGGCCATCGCCACAAGCCCGGCTCCGGCCAAGGCATCGGCCTCGGTCATCCCGGGCAGGTTGCCACGCCGTGCCTCTGCAGCGACCTCGTGGGTCAGAGCCAGCATTACCGCACGGTCGGCGAAACCGGTCAGGGCCTGCGTCACGGTTTCAAGCGGCCATACACCGCCAAGATCGCACAGAGCCACCAGCGCTGCCAGCCGCCGCCGCGCCCGCCGAAGCTCCGGACCGGGGGGGGGATCAGCCCTGAGGGCAAGCAAGGCCGCCAGCGCTTCCTCCGGTGCCACGGTCGCCTCGGCAACCCAGTCGCGGTCGCGGGACAGGATCGCGGCAAGAAATGGGCTGCATCCTGCAGCCCCAGCGATCAGCGCACGCACCTCGGCAGACACATCTCCGTACAGCGCCATCACATCCGCGCCGCGCGCGGTGTCAAAGGCGTCGGGGCAGCGGGACATCCTTGCAGCGATCGACATGAGCCGACAATGTGCCCTGAGTACCACGGGGTCAACGCCTGGACTGGCATTCTTCGCTGCACGCCGACAAACTCAGGCTTATCCTTGGAGAAAGTGCATGAGCAGAAGCCTTCAGCGCGTCGTCGATGCACTTTCGGCAGCGGGTCTTTCTGTCAGCCCGATCGAGATGGACGCCGAAACGCGCACGGCGGAACAGGCCGCGCGAGCGGCGGGCTGTGTACTCGACCAGATTGCCAAGTCGATCATCCTCAAGGGGCAACACACCGGGCGACTCTTGCTGTTCCTCACAGCGGGCGGGAATCGCGTGGACCTTGAACTTGCATCAACAGTCGCGGGCGAACCGGTCGAGAGCGCGGACCCCGATACTGTGCGCCGCGTCACGGGTTTTGCGATCGGCGGGGTTGCGCCGTTGGGACACATTGCTCCCTTGCCGATCGTTGCAGACCCGCGTCTTCTCGACTTCCCGGTGATCTGGGCTGCGGCTGGAACGCCGCGCCATGTCTTTGCAGTGTCGCCATCTGACCTTCTGCGCGTCACCAAGGCAAGAATTGCCGATTTCGCCAAACCTCAGGTTTGACAGACCCAGGCACATTCTCCGGGCCTCATGTGAATTATCTTAACATCACCTCTTGAATGCCAGGGACGACAGCCCGATATACGGGATGTGAAAGTCGTTTACATTCACGGTGCGAGGCACAAGGAGGTATCGCCGATGAGCACGACCGAAGTCTACACGCCTGCAGAGCGCCGCTCGCGCGGTCTCGGGGGATGGATGCGTGACGCCGAGGCTTGGCTTGACGACCGGGGCAAGTTCGCCTGGGTCGCAGTGATGGTCGCAGGGTTCATCGTGTTCTGGCCCATCGGCCTCGCCCTTCTCGCTTACATGATCTGGAGCAAGCGCATGTTTTCGAAATCCTGCACGACCTCTCGCCGTCATGATCGCTCGGAAGCGATGTATCAGGGCGCCCGCATGGCGATGCGGCCTTCGGGGAACGCGGCCTTCGATGCATACAAGACGGAAACACTCCGGCGGCTCGAGGATGAGCAGCGCGCATTCGAGGATTTCCTGGGCCGTCTGCGTGAAGCCAAGGACAAGGCCGAATTCGACGCGTTCATGGAGGACCGCGCACGCCGCGCGAGGACGGCAGGAGAGAGCGACGCCAGCACCGACACTCCGCCCGCCACAGCCTGACCGACCGAGTTGCAAGGCCCGCCTCCCGCGCTGGGGGCGGGCCGAGCCAGGCCTTGCCGACTGACCGAAAGTTATCGCCCCATGACGACCCGCCCTTCGCCAAGCTTCGTTCCCGGATTGCCCAACCCGGTCACTGAACCTGCATTCTATGCTGGCGTGTCGGGAAAAAGGTTTTTCGCATGGTGCTTTGATGCAGTCATCATTGCGGTCCTTTGCCTTCTGGTCGTGCCCTTCACTGCGTTCACGGCCATCTTCTTTCTGCCGCTCCTCTGGCTCGTCGTCGGGTTTCTCTATCGTTGGGCGACACTGGCCGGACGATCGGCCACCTGGGGCATGCGCCTCATGGCAATCGAGCTGCGCGAGGCTGACGGGTTGCGGCTCTCCGGCGGGACTGCCCTCATCCATGCGCTTGGCTATACGGTTTCGGTCACGGTCGCACCGCTGCAGGTCATTTCGGTGATCCTCATGGTGGCCCTCGGCCGAGGCCAGGGGCTGACGGACTTGATCATCGGCACCGCGATGATCAACCGGCCAGCGGACTGAAACGCTCAGCAGTCTCGGTCCAGGACACCTCTGGCGACAACTGTTCCACCGCAAAGCCGCGCATGTTCCTGGATTGCAAAGCGATCAGTCATGCCGGCAATGTAATCAGAGACCAGGCGTGCCAGACCTTCCGCACTGTCCGCCTCGGCAACATCCTTGCGCCATTGTTTAGGCAGTTCGCCGGGCTTTTCCATGAACAGCGCGAAAAGCGCCCTCACGACATCTGTAACCTCGCGCCGCATTTCGATGACAGCAGGTGCGCGATACATGCGGTGAAAGAGAAAGGCCCGGATCACCTTGAGGTCGTCCCAAAGTCCCGAAGAGAAGCGGATCACCATCCGCCCGGCATGACGGATGTCGTCGACACTGTGCGGGTCGAGTGCCGCGAGTTCACGCCGTCCCACGGCGATGACGTCTTCGACCAGAATGCCGAAAAATCGCCGGAGCGCCTCGTGCCGCCGGCGATAATAGTTCAGGCCGGGGTATTTCAGGTCGACCGCGGCAAAACAGTCCCGCAGGACCGGCAGTTCGGCCAGTTCGTCGGTCGAGAATAGCTCGGCACGCAGGCCATCATGCAGGTCGTGATGCGAATAGGCGATATCGTCGGCGAGGGCCGCGACCTGCGCCTCGGCACTGGCATGGGTGTGCAGTTCGAGGTCGTGGCGCGCGACATAGGCCGCCAGCGCATACGGCACGGCCCCCGTCACCGGACCGTTGTGCTTGGCGATCCCCTCGAGTGTCTCCCACGTCAGGTTGAGGCCATCCCATTCCGCGTAATGGCGTTCGAGTGCGGTGACGATCCGGATCGCCTGGGCATTATGGTCGAACCCGCCATAAGGTATCATCAATGCGTCAAGTGCCTCTTCGCCGGTATGGCCGAAAGGCGGATGACCAAGATCATGCGCGAGCGCCACCGCCTCGGTCAGATCGGTATTGAGCCCGAGCGCACCCGCCACCGTACGCGCCACTTGCGCGACCTCGATCGAATGCGTGAGACGGGTCCTGAAATAGTCGCCCTCATGTTCGATGAAGACCTGTGTCTTGTGCTTGAGCCGCCGGAAGGCACTGGAATGGATGATGCGGTCACGATCACGCTGGAACGGTGTGCGGAACGTGCTCTCATCCTCGGACCAGAGCCTGCCGCGTGACAGGCCGGGGTCGGTTGCGAAGGGCGCGGGGCCCGCCTCGATCACCGGTGCCATTCTGGTCCTGAACTTGCCGTGTCTGCCTGTCTTCCATATATGGTGAAAAACGGCGTCCCGACAGTCCCGAAGGGTAAGGCTGACATGAATCTTCCACCGAAAGTGACGCACCGCGCGTTTGAACGCCTCTCCGAGATCGGGGCGGCGGCGCAGGGCAAGGCCTTGCGCGTTGCCGTCGAGGGTGGCGGCTGTTCGGGGTTCCAGTATGCGATCGATCTTGACGAACCTCGGCCCGACGATCTCGTCCTTGAAGGGGCGGGTGAACGGGTGCTGGTCGATCCAGTCTCGCTTCCGTTCCTCGCCGGGGCGACCATCACGTTTTCCGAAGAGCTGATCGGCGCGCGGTTCATCATCGACAACCCGAACGCAACCGCCTCCTGCGGCTGCGGGACGTCGTTTTCGGTCTGAGCCGGCGGTCTGGGCCTGCGGACGGGCCTGCGATCCTCCGAAAGGCGATGGAATTCCGCGCTGGGACCGGCGATGATCGGCACAGGCTGACGGTCGAAGGTGCGGGGCGGAGGGATCGATGCGGGTCGCGACTTTCAACATCAACGGGGTCAAGGCGCGGATCGAGACGCTTCTGCATTGGCTCGATTCGGCCCGGCCGGACGTCGCGCTGTTGCAGGAGACGAAGTCGACAGACGAGTCCTTTCCCCGTGAAGTCATTGAGGCGAAAGGATATTCCGTTACCTGCCACGGGCAGAAGGGGTTCAACGGCGTAGCGATCCTGTCGCGGCTGCCGGTCGAGGATGTGGCGCGGGGGCTGGGGGGGGACGGGGGGGATGAGCAGGCGCGCTGGATCGAGGGGACGGTGATCGGGGAGCGGCGGGCGGTCAGGGTCTGCGCGCTTTACCTGCCGAACGGCAACCCCGCGCCGGGGCCGAAATACGACTACAAGCTGGCCTGGATGGAGCGGCTGCGGGCCCGCGCAGCGGAGTTGAGGAATACCGAGGAACCCGTTGTCCTGGCAGGCGATTTCAACATCATCCCGCGGGCGGAAGACGCGGCACGGCCGCAGGCCTGGGCGGAGGATGCGCTCTTTCTGCCGGAAAGCCGGGCGGCGTTCAGGCGGGTGCTAAACCTCGGATATACCGAAGCTTTCCGGACGCGGGTCCATGCGCCGGGGCATTACACCTTCTGGGATTATCAGGCGGGGGCCTGGAACCGCAACGACGGCATCCGGATCGACCATCATCTGCTGAGCCCGCAGGCGGCCGATTTGCTGAAAGATTGCTGGATCGAGAAGGACTTGCGGGACGGAGTCAAACCTTCGGACCATGTGCCGGTCTGGATCGAGCTAGACGCATGAAAGGGTGCGGACAGGCCGCGACGCCCGGGCCGACATGCCGCGCGGGCCGTGCTCGATGCCGTGGTTAACGCGCTGATGTCACGCCGAAACCCCTTGCGGTATCACGTCGGTATTGCGTCGGTATCGCGTCGGTGGGGTTCTTGTTGCGCAACCGGGTTGACGGGCCGCGCGGCGGGGTCAGGACTGGTGCACCTTTCCGGTCGACGGGCGGAATGCAACCCAGCGGCCGGGCGCGCAGCAGGAGGCCGCGCGTAGGCCCGGACGCACCCCCCCGGACTGGGGTCAGTCGGGGCCCGCGGGCGCGGCACGGGCACGGCGGCGTTCGGCGAGCGCGAAAAGGATGAGCACGGCGAAGAGGACTGCGGCCGCGACGAAGAAAGCCCAGCCGGCGCGGGCGGCCGGGGCGCCGTCTGCGGTCGTCAGCGCGAAGATCTGGCTGAAGAAAAGCGTACCGAACAGCATGGCGAGGTTGCTGACGCTCGACACGCCGCCCTGGAGCTGGCCTTGCGCATCTTCGGGCACAGCCTTGGACAGGATCGCGGAGAAGACCGGGTGCACGAGCCCTTCGGGCGCGTGGAGGATCAGAAGGACGAGGACCACGGGCAGCGACCAGGCGATGCCCCAGCCGACGGCCGCAACGGCGGCGAAGACAAGGCCCCAGAGCACGACGCGATGTTCGCCGAAGCGGTGCACGAGCGGGCCCGAGAGCGTGCCCTGGGTCACTGCGGCGACGATGCCGAAGGCGGCGAGCGTGAGGCCGATCATGGTCTGGGACCAGCCGAAGCGGGCGATGCCCCAGAAGGCCCAGATCGCCGGATAGACGGCCGAGGCGAAGAAGAAGAGCCCCAGGATCAGCACGAGCGGCAGCACGCCCGGATAGGTCGCAAAGACCCGGAAGGTGCCGAAGGGATTGGCGTCCGAGAGGCGGAAGGGGCGGCGGTTTTCGGGGGCGAGCGTTTCGGGCAGGACGAAGAAGCCGTAAAGGACGTTCAGCCCCGCAATGCCGGCCGCGACCCAGAAGGGCACGCGCGGCCCGAATTCGCCCAGGAGCCCGCCGATGGCGGGGCCGATCACAAAGCCCACGCCGAAGGCCGCGCCCATCAGCCCGAAGGCGCGGGCGCGGTCCTCGGGTGCCGTGACATCGGCGATGAAGGCATTGGCGATGACATAAGAGGAGCCGCAGACACCCGCGATCACCCGGCCGAGAAACAGCCAGCCCAGCGTCGGCGCAAGCGCGCAGAGGACGTAGTCGAGGCAGAGGCCGAAGACGGCGAGCAGGAGGAGCGGGCGGCGCCCATAGGCATCCGAGAGGCTGCCCATGACCGGGGCAAAGAGGAACTGCGCGACCGAGAAGGCCGCGAACATCCAGCCGCCGATCACTGCGGCATGGGACAGGTCGGTATGGCCCACATCCTCGATCAGGCGCGGCAGGACCGGCATGATGAGACCGAAGCCCACCATGTCGAGCAGGACGGTCACAAAGACGAAGGCGACGGCACGGGGGGTGGCGCGGGCCGTGGCCGCTGCGGGGGCGGCTGCGGGTGCGGGTACGGGAGTGGCGGTCATGGCGGGACTCTCGCGCCCGGGACGGGCGGCGCGCGCGCCATACGCCCGGGGGGCGGGGCGGTCAACCGCCGGCCGGTGCCGGGGGTCAGAGGGCGAGCGCGGCGACGGCGGCGGGGAGTTCGTCGAAATGGCCGATCAGCGCCTCGGGCGCGAGGTCGGCCATGCGGTGCCCCTCGGGGCCGAAGGTGACGAGGATCGCGGGGCAGCCGGCAGCGGCGGCGGTGCGGCGGTCGGTGTCGCTGTCGCCGACAAGGCAGGTGCGGGCGGGATCGCCGCCAAGCCGGCGGACGCATTCCCAGAGCGGTGCGGGATCGGGCTTGCGCACGGGCAGCGTATCGGCGCCGACGAGCGCGCCGAAGGCCCCGCGCACGCCGAGCCGGTGCATCAGATCCTCGGCCAGGGCTGCGGGTTTGTTGGTGCAGATGCCGATGCCGTAGCCTTGGGCGGAAAGCTGCGCGATTGCCTCCATCGCGCCGGGATAGAGCACAGTGTGGCGGTCGATGGCGGCGGCATAGGACGACAGCAACAGCGGATAAAGGCGGTTGACGTCGCCTTCGCCCCGGCCCTGCACCCGCGAAAAGCCGAGCGTCAGCATCGCGCGCCCGCCGCGCAGGGCGGTGCCGGCATCGGTCAGGGGGTCGAGCAGGTCGCCCAGCCCCTCGGCGCGGAAGCAGGCATTGGCGGCGGCGACAAGATCGCGGCTCGTATCGGCGAGCGTTCCGTCGAGATCGAAGATGACGCTGCGCATTCGGGGCGGTCCTTGTCGGGGTGGCGCGCTCTCTGTAACGCGTGGAAAGGCAGTGTGAAGCCCCCCCTCTTGCGGCGATGCGCCGCCCTGTGGGATGCGGGGGCGGGCGGCGGAGGGGTGGCGATGGCGGTGAACCTGATCGTGCTGGCGGCGGGCCAGGGGACGCGGATGAATTCGGACCGGCCAAAGGTGCTGCACGAGATCGCGGGCGCGCCGCTTGTCGTGCATGCGCTGAAGGCGGGGGCGGCGCTCGGACCCGCGCGGACGGTCGTGGTGACCGGGACGGGGGCGGCCGAGGTGGAGGCGGCGGTGGCGGCCTGGGACCCGGAGGTGACCTGCGTGCGCCAGGAGCCGCAACTCGGCACCGGCCATGCGGTGCTGGCGGCGAAGGCGGCGCTGGCCGGGGCGGCGGGGGATGCGATCGTGCTTTATGGCGACACGCCCTTTGTCACGGCCGCGACGCTCGAGCGGATGCGCGCGGCGCGGGCGCGGCATGCGGTGGTGGTGCTGGGCTTCCGGCCCGCGGATCCTGCGCGCTATGGCCGGCTCGTGACCGAGGGTGAGACCTTGCTCAGGATCGTGGAGTGGAAGGAGGCCGATGCGGCGACGCGGGAGATCGGCCTGTGCAATTCCGGCGTGGTCTGTGCCGATCTTGGGCTGATGATGGACCTGCTGTCCGCGGTCGGCTGCGACAATGCGGCGGGGGAATACTACCTGACCGACATCGTCACGGTTGCGGCGGCGCGCGGGCTGAGCGCGACGGTGGTGACCTGCCCGGCGGAGGAGACGCTGGGGATCAACACGCGCGCGGAACTGGCGGCGGCCGAGGCGGCGTTCCAAGCGCGTGCGCGGGCGGCGGCGCTGGAGGACGGGGTGACGCTGGTTGCGCCCGACACGGTGCAGTTCGCCCATGACACGGTGATCGGGCGGGATGCGGTGGTGGAGCCGCATGTCGTCTTCGGGCCGGGGGTCACGGTCGAGACGGGGGCGCGCATCCGCGCTTTCAGCCATCTCGACGGCGCGCATGTGAGCCGCGGCGCGCTGGTCGGCCCCTTTGCACGGCTGCGCCCGGGCGCGGAACTAGCCGAGGATGTGCATGTCGGCAATTTCGTCGAGATCAAGAATGCGATCGTCGGCGAAGGCGTGCGGATCAACCATCTGAGCTATGTCGGCGATGCCGAGATCGGGGCGCGCACGAATGTGGGGGCGGGCACGGTGACCTGCAATTACGACGGCGTCTTCAAGCATCGGACCGTGATCGGGCAGGATGTGTTCATCGGGTCGGACACGATGCTGGTCGCCCCGGTCCGGGTGGGCGACGGGGCGATGACGGCGACGGGGACGGTGGTGACCCAGGACGTGCCGCCCGGCGCGCTGGCCGTGGGGCGGGCGCGCCAGGAGGTGAAGCCGGGCTTTGCGGTGCGCTTCATGGCGCGGCTCAGGGCGCTGAAGGCAAGGGGGGCCCGGCCGTGACAGGCCGGGCGGAAGCGGGGGGGCTGTCTGCCCCCCCGCACCCCCCCCGAGGATGTAGTTGGGAAAAAACGAATCCCAGCGCGCGCGGCGACCAGAGGCGGCGGACTGGGCCGGGCCGCCGCGGCGGGCGCGCGGGGTGACGGGAGGGGGCTGAGGGATGTGCGGGATCGTCGGGGTTCTGGGCGGGCACGAGGCGGCGCCGCTGCTGGTGGAGGCGCTCAAGCGCCTTGAATACCGCGGCTATGACAGCGCAGGCATCGCCACGGTGAATGCAGGCCGGCTCGAGCGGCGGCGGGCGACGGGCAAGCTGGTCAACCTGTCGGACCTTCTTGTCCATGATCCGCTGCCGGGGCGGGCGGGGATCGGCCATACCCGCTGGGCGACGCATGGCGCGGCGACCGTGCGCAATGCCCATCCGCACCGCGCGGGGCCCGTCGCAGTGGTGCATAACGGGATCATCGAGAATTATCGCGACCTGCGCGCGGACCTGGCGCGCCAGGGTTTCCAGCCCGAGAGCGAGACCGATACCGAGACCGTCGCCATGCATGTGGCCGCCGAGATGGCCGGGGGTGCCGGCCCGGAGGAGGCGGTCGCGGCCACGCTGGCGGCCCTGCGCGGGGCCTGGGCGCTGGTCTTCCTGTTCGAGGGCGAGGAGGATCTGATGATCGCGGCGCGCAAGGGCTCTCCGCTGGCCATCGGGCATGGCGAGGGCGAGATGTTCGTGGGGTCGGATGCGCTCGCGCTCGCCCCGCTGACCGACCGGATCACCTATCTCGAGGAGGGCGATCTGGCCGTGATCACCCGGGCGGGCGCTGGGATCCGCGATGCGGCGGGCCGCCGCGCCAACCGCGCGATGCGCCGCATCCGCCCCGAACAGACCGCGGCAGACCGCGGCGGATACCGCCATTTCATGGCCAAGGAAATCGCCGAACAGCCGGCGGCGATCACCGGTGTGCTGGCGCATTACCTTGGGCCGGAGCCTGGCCCCGGGGATGGCGGCGCCGCGATCCGCCTGCCCGGCGAGGGCATCGACTTTGGCGCGATGTCGCGGCTGTCGATGGTGGCCTGCGGCACCGCCGCCTATGCCTGCATGGTGGCGAAATACTGGTTCGAGGGGCTGGCGGGCCTGCCCTGCGATGTCGATGTCGCCTCGGAATTCCGCTATCGGGAGCCGCCGGTCACGCCGGGCACGATGGCGCTTTTCGTCTCGCAATCGGGCGAGACGGCCGACACGCTGGCCGCGCTGCGCTATGCGAGGGACCGGGCGGACCGGACGGTCGCGGTCGTCAACGTCGCCGAAAGCTCGATCGCGCGGGAGGCGGACCTGGCGCTGCCGACGCTGGCGGGGGTCGAGATCGGCGTCGCCTCGACCAAGGCCTTCACCTGCCAGTTGACCGTGCTGGCCGTGCTCGCGGTCGAGGCGGCGCGGCAGCGGGGGCGAATGGGGGAGGCAGAGCTGGGCCGGCATCTGGCCGAATTGCGCCGCCTGCCGGGGCTGATGAGCCAGGCGCTCGATTCCGGCGAGAGGGTGCAGGGGCTTGCGCGCGATCTCGCGCGGGCGCGCGACATCCTCTTTCTGGGGCGGGGGCGGATGTTTCCGCTCGCCCTGGAAGGCGCGCTGAAGCTCAAGGAAATCAGCTATATCCATGCCGAGGCCCATGCCGCGGGCGAGCTCAAGCACGGGCCGATCGCGCTGATCGACGCAAGCGTGCCGGTCGTGGTGATGGCACCCCATGACGAGTTGTTCGACAAGACGGTGTCGAACATGCAGGAAGTGATGGCACGCGGCGGACGGGTGCTTCTGGTGACCGATGCACAGGGGGCGGCGGCGGCGGGCGAGGGCACCTGGGCGCAGCTTGTGCTGCCGACGGTCGCGCCGGTCCTGGCGCCGGTCCTGCATGCGGTGGCCGCGCAGCTTTTGGCCTATCACACGGCCATCGCCAAGGGGACGGATGTGGACCAGCCGCGCAACCTGGCCAAGTCGGTGACGGTGGAGTGACGGCAGCGGCCGAACCCGGGGGGGCGGTGACGCCCGATGCGGCGATGGCGGCCTTGCGGGCGCTGGCCGATCCGGGCCGGGCGGAGGGGATGGCGGCCTATCACAAGGTCGCGCGGACCTATCTGGGCGTGAGCGTGCCCGAGATCGACGCGCTCGTGCGCGACTGGCGGGCTGGGACGACGCTTGACGGGCGGATCGCGCTGGCCGGCGCGCTGTGGGAGAGCGACGTGCACGAGGCGCGGGTGGCGGCGGCGAAGCTCTTCACCCAGGCGCGCATCCGGCCCGACGATGGCGAGGTCTGGCGGGTCATCGCCTCCTGGGTACCCGACTTCGACGGCTGGGCACTGGCCGACCATGTCTGCATCGCGGGCGCCAAGCGGCTGGTGGCGGACCCGTCGCGGATCGACGAGGTCGAGGGGTGGACGCGGTCGCCGCATCTGTGGACGCGGCGGGCGGCGCTGGTGATCACCCTGCCCTGGACGCGGCAGAACCATCCCCGGCCGGGTGACCTCGCGATCAGGGAGCGGGTGCTTGGCTGGTGCGTGGGGCTGGCCGCCGAGCGGGAGTGGTTCATGCAGAAGGCGGTGGCCTGGTGGCTGCGCGATCTGTCGCGCCATGACGCGCCGCGCGTGAGGGCCTGGCTGGCCGCGCATGGCGACCGGCTGAAGCCCTGGGCGCGGCGCGAGGCGGCGCGGCATCTGGCCCCCGCGCCGGATCAGGCGCCGGATCAGGCGCCGGGGCCGTAGACGGTCACCCCGGCCAGCGCGGTCAGCGGAATTTCGAGCAGGCGCATGGCGGCAAGGCTGATCTGGCTGCCCGAACCGGGCGGGCCGCCCGAAGGGCGCAGTTCGAGCGCGACGCTGGTGCCGGCCGGCGCGTAATCGACCCGCCCCATCACCGGACTGTCGACGAGCGGGGTCTCGATCCAGATGCCGGGATCGGCGGGCGGCCCGAGCGAGACGATGGTGGTGCCAAGCGCGACTTCAGCCGCCGCGGGGGGCGTGGCGAGCGCCTCGGCGCGGTCCTCGGCGGTGGTAGTGTCGAAATCCTCGACGGTGCGGGCCTGAGGCGATGGCGGCGGTGGCGGCGTGGGGTCGAGCGGGACGGGCGCGGGCGCGCTGGCCGCGGGGATGGCCGCATCGGGGGCGGCCGGGGTGAGGGGGGGCAGGCCGCAGGCCGGCAGGAGCGCGAGGGGGAGGAGAAGGGCGAGACGGGTCATGGCGGCATGCTAGGGCACGGGGCGGGCGCGGGGCAAGCCCTGGATGGTCCCGGGCGGGCAGGAACGGGTCCGTCCGTCATTCCCGCGACATCCGGGCCGGCCGTGCCGGATGCGGCTGTCGGAAGCCGGGGGAATGGGGACTGGCCAACCTGCCCGCCCGGCCGCATGATGCAACGACAGGGTGGAGCGGAGGTTGCATTGCGCGGCGGGACGGCGAGGCTGGCAGGGGGCGGGGGTCTTGCCGCGGTACTGATTGCGGTCGCCGCCGGGGCGGGCATGCTTCTGCGTGCGCCCCTGCCGGAAACCGTCACGCTTGTCGAGGTGCCCGGCGCGGCGAGGGTCGAGGCGCTGGTGGTCCTGCCCTATCCCCAGGGTCAGGGGCCGCTGGCTCATTATGCCGAACACCTCGCCTGGCTTGGCGCGCTCGGGCCCGAGGCGCGGGAGGCCGACCGCCATTCCAGCGCCTGGACCGGGCCGCATTCGGTCAGCTACGCGATGACCGGCGCACGCGAAGACCTGGCCGAGGTGCTGGCGACGCTGGCGGGCGTCTTCGACCCCGTCGACCTGCCCGAAGGCTTTGCCGAAGAGGAACGCGCGATCATCCTGCGCGAATATGACTGGCGCATGGCGGACAACCCCGATGCGCAGGCGGCGGAGGAGATGGAGGCCTTTCTATACGAAGGCAACGCCATTGCCGCCTCGGTCATCGGCACGCCGGACCAGATCAAGGCGCTCGACCCCGCCGCGGCGCGGGCGCTGCATGCCGCGACCCACCTGCCGGACAAGGCCCGCCTTGTCGTGACCGGCGATGTGACCGCCCGCCAGCTTGCGCGCGCGCTTGACGCGGCGGGCTGGCCGCTGCCCGATGACGAGGCGGCCGCCATCGCGCCCCATCCCTTCACGCTCGGCCCGCCGGCCGAGACCGTGGTCCCCTTTCCCGAAGAGCCGGTCGCCCCCCGGCTGGTGTGGCGGCGCGTGGTGGCCCTGCCTGACCCGGTGGCCTTCGACCTGCTCGACACCCGCGCCGCGCTGTTGCGCGACATCCTCGACACCAACCTTCCCGGCGGCATCGCGGGGCCGCTGCGCTTTGACGCGGCCATCGCCAACACCTTTGACATCCAGATCTGGCCGCTCGACGAAGGCCATGTGGAGATCGCCGTCTACGCCACGCCGGACCGCGGAGTGACGCTGGAAGAGCTGCGGCGCGCCTTCGAGACGACGCTTGCCGCAATCGCCGCCAAGGGCATTCCGGAGGCGACTTTCGTGCGCGTCCTCGACCGCTTTGCCGACGTCTGGCCCGATTGGAGCGACCCCGAATCGAGCGGCCGCTGGATGAGCGACTATGCCACCGACCGCGCCACCGCCCTGCGCCAGCCGCTGGGCGAGAGCGAGGTCCGTGCCCTGCAGGGTCAACTCCTCGCCGCCGATATCAACGCGCTGCTGAGCGCCCTTGCCGGCCCCGGGCGCACGGCCATCGCCCTGATCGGAAAGGAACCAGCCCCATGAAACATGTCGCCGCAGCCATCTTTGCCGTGATCCTTCTGGCCGGATGCCAGGAGGAGGAAAAGGCGGGCGCCACCATCGAAACCAGTCCCGGCGGAATCGAATATGCGCGGCTCTACATTCCAGAAGCAGAAGATGTCGCAATCCAGGTCGCCTGGCCGACCACTTGGGCCTTTCGTGATGATGTCAATCAGGCGGTCCCGTATATCGGGACCGATCTGATCCTTGCAGGCGGGGCAGAGGGGTTCCCGCCGGGCGAGGTTTCGGAGACTTTTTCCGACCTCAAGGCCGAGGGCACGATGTGGGTGACGGCCGATCACCTGCATGGGCAGTTGATCGCGCCGAAGGACAACCTCGGCCAGGCCATCGCGATTGCCGCTGCACATCTGGCAAAGCCAACCCTGGACCAGGGCTGGTTCGACCGTATCCAGCAGGGATTCGCCGCGAACATGGCCGAAGCGACATCCCAGCCTGCCACCCAGGGCTTTGATGCCTTGCGATGGGCTATTCTTGGAGACACCCCCTTGCGGCGGGCTTTGTCGGTCGATCCGCCCGACATGATCAAGACAGCAACGCGCGCAGAGGTCGTGGAATGGCATCAGCAGACGGTGATCCGCACCGGCGCAACGGTCGTGATTGCCGGAGAAATTAGTAAGGATGACGCCGGGAAAGCTGTGGACGCCCTTCTTTCGGGCCTTGCCGAGGGACCTTTGGTTGCTGCCGCGACGCCGACTGCCGACTTCGCCCCCCGGCGAATCCTGCTGCATGTCCCGGAGGCCCCGACATCGACACTCGTTTTCCTCGGATCGCTGCCACCGACCCGGGAAGGGGGCGAGTTCGAGGACATACTGCTGGCGACGGCCCTCGGCGGCGATCACAAGAGCGTGCTGTGCGATGTGGTCAGGACCGGGTTGCGTGCAAGCTATGGCTTCGGCGCGGGTCTTGACGCCTATACGCGTGACCTCCGCGTCCTGGTCTTGTCGGGCGAGGTCGAGACGGCCAGACTGGCCGAGGCAGAAGAACTCGTCCGCAGCGCCTATTCCGAGTTCATCTTGGCACCCGCGATGGGCGATCTGACCGCCCGGAAAGAGCCGTTCAAGGCAAATGGCGAAGAGACCGCAACTCTGCCGGGGGCCGCATCCTTCTCGGCCTTGCTGGCGATACTGGATGGGCAGGATCCAGACATTGCATTGAACTTGCCGGCGCTCCTGGACGGTGTGACCGAAGCCACGGTTCAGGCGCGTGCGGCATCCGCCTTTCCCAAAGCGGAAACGCTGATCGTTCTGGCCGTCTCTCCTGATGCAGCCGCCCTGCCGGGGGCCTGCGTGATCACGGCTCCGGCTCAGGCTAGCGACTGCCCCTGACGGACTGTGCCAAAGGGGGCTGTCCGCACCGGGCAGCGCAGGCGCTTGCGCGGGCGGGGGGCAGCGCCTAGGTTCAGGGGATGGACCTGATGGGGGCAAGACCGGCGCCGCTGATCGACCCGTTTGCGCGGGCGATCAGGTATCTGCGCGTCTCGGTCACGGATCGCTGCGATTTCCGCTGCGTCTATTGCATGTCCGAGCAGATGACCTTCCTGCCGAAGAAGGACCTCCTGACGCTCGAGGAACTCGACCGGCTCTGTACGGCCTTTGTCCGGCTGGGAGTGGAGAAGCTGCGCATCACAGGCGGCGAGCCGCTGGTGCGGCGCGACATCATGACTTTCTTCCGCGCCATGGGGCGGCATGTCCGCTCGGGGGCCTTGCGCGAGCTCACGCTGACCACGAATGGCAGCCAGCTCGAGCGGCATGCCGAGGGGCTGGCCGAGGCGGGGGTGCGGCGGGTGAACGTGTCGCTTGACACGCTCGACGAACAGAGGTTCGCGGCGGTGACGCGCTGGGGGCGGCTGACCCAGGTGCTGGAGGGTATCCGCGCGGCGCAGGCGGCGGGGCTGAAGGTCAAGATCAATGCCGTGGCGCTGAAGGGCGTGAACGAGGACGAGCTTTTCGCGCTGCAGGAATTCTGTGCCGCGGGCGGGATGGACCTGACCTTCATCGAGGTCATGCCGATGGGTGATATCGGCAACGAGGACCGGCTGGGGCAGTACTGGCCGCTGACCGACCTGCGCGCGCGGCTGGCCGCGCGATTCCGCCTGACCGACCTGGCCGAGCGGACGGGGGGGCCCGCGCGCTATGTCCGGGTCGAGGAGACGGGGCAGAAGATCGGCTTCATCACGCCGCTCAGCCACAATTTCTGCGAAAGCTGCAACCGGGTGCGGATCACCTGCACGGGGGACATCTACACCTGTCTGGGCCAGGAGGGGCATGCCGACCTGCGTGCAGCGCTGCGGGCAGGCGGGGGGGACGCGGGGCTCGAGACGGCGATCCGCGCGGCGATTGCGCAAAAGCCGCGGGGGCATGACTTCGACTATTCCCGCGCGCGGGTATCGGGCCGGATCAGCCGCCACATGAGCCATACCGGCGGCTGACCTTTGGCCGGCGGCCGGACATTCCTGAGCCGCGCCTATGCGGTTGGCATGGACCTCGCGCTGCCGCTTTTGCGGCGGAGGGACGCGCGGCGGCTGCGGGAGGGCGGGGTCGCACCGGAGCGCACGCGCGAGCGCGACGGACGGGCAGGCGTGGCGCGGCCGGCGGGAACGGTCGTCTGGGTCCATGGCGTGAGCGTGGGCGAGGCCGTGTCGGCCCTGGCGCTGATCGCGGCGATGCGCGCGCTCAGGCCGGAGTGGCAGGTGGTGCTGACCTCGGTCACCGCCACCTCGGCCGAGGTCCTCGCGCCGCGGCTGCCGCCGGGGGTGGTGCACCAGTTCGCGCCGCTTGATACCGGGCCGGCGCTGCGCCGGTTCCTGGACCACTGGCGGCCATCGCTTGCCATCTTCGTCGAGAGCGAGCTCTGGCCGCAGACGCTCGAGGCGCTGGCCGGGCGGGGGGTGCCGGTCGCGCTGGTCAATGCGCGGCTCTCGGAACGCTCGGCCCGGCGGTGGCGGCGGATCGGGCGGACGGCGCGGGCGATCGTGGGGCGGTTCGCGCTGATCCATTGCCAGGACGCGGCGACGGCGGCGCTTCTGCGGGACCTCGCGCCGCCCGGCGCGGCAGTGCCGGAGGTCGGACCGAACCTCAAGGCGGCGGCGCGGACAGAGCCACCCGGGGCAGGCGCGCTGGCCGCGATGCGGGCGGCGCTCGGGGACCGCGGGGTCTGGGTCGCAGCCTCGACCCATCCGGGCGAGGAGGAGGCGGTGCTGGCCGCGCAGGCCGCGCTGACTGGCAGGCATCCGGAGCTTCTGCTCATCCTCGTGCCGCGCCATCCCGGGCGGCGGGACGAAGTCGCGGGGCTGATCGCGCGGGCGGGGCTGCGCCATGCCGCGCGGGGCGAGGCGCGGGCGCTGCCGGACGCGCGCGATCAGGTCTATCTGGCCGATACGCTGGGGGAAATGCCGCTCTGGTACCATCTGGGGGGGGTGGTCTTCCTGGGCGGGACGCTGGTGCCGGTCGGAGGGCACAATCCCTTTGAGCCGGCCTCGGCAGGCGCAGCGGTGCTGCACGGGCCGCTGCATGCGAATTTCGGGGGCGTCTTTGCCGCGCTTGACGCGGCGGGCGGGGGCGAGACGGTGGCCGATGCCGCAGGGCTTGCGGCCGCGGTGGAAAGGCTGATCGCCGACCCGGAGAGGGCCGCGCGGATGGGCGGGGCCGCGCGCGCCTTTGCCGCCGCGCAGACTGCGTCGCTTGACGATCTGGCAGGGCGACTTGTCGCGCTGGTCGGGCGCGGACCCTAGCGCGGGGCAAGCCGCAGCGTCGCGGGGTCGAGACCGAGCCGGGCAAGGCCGGGGGCGACCACACGTGCAAAATGGTCGCGGGCGAGCATGTCCTCGACCTCGTCGGCGGCAATGCTGGCAGCGGTGCGCAGGACCTTGCGGCGGTAGCGGCCGTGTTTGGACGCGAGGTTGGGGCCGCGGCCGATCTTGGCCTCAAGCTCGGCCGCGGAGCGGGTGTAGTAATGGTTGAGCTGGATCGCGGCGCGGCTGTAGAAGCCGCGTCTTTCGCGGGTCGCGAAGGTCGCGGCCTGGCCAGCATCGTTGCAGGTGCGGTCGGAATGGTCCGTCTCCATCGCGTGGACGCGGGCGGCGGTCAGGTGGCAGGGATCGACGATCGACTTGAAAGCGCGCAGGCCGGGCAGATCGCTCATCGGGTCGCGGGCGCGGCGCAGGAAGTTGCGCACCGTGCCGCCGGGCGGCGGGGCTGCGTTGCCCCCCGGCCCGAACATGTGCCAGGGCAGCGAGACGTTGCGGCAGTCCCCGAGCCCGGCAAGCGCGGCATCGAGGCTGTCTTGGCCGACGGGGACGAGGAATTCGTCGACATCGATGAAGGCCATCCAGCGGAAGGCGCCGCCGAAATTGGCGGCGGCATGGGCATAGGCCAGCACCTGGTTGTGAAGTTCGCGCCCGAGCCGGGCATCGCTGAGCCGCTGCGCCCAGGGCAGGACGGTCAGCGCATCCGCCGGCAGGACGGCGCGCAGCGTGGCGACGGTCGCATCGGTCGAGCCGTCGTCGTAGATCACGAAGTGGCGCACGCCGGAGAGGAAGTGGAAGGCTGCCCATTCGGCGACGTGGCGGTCTTCGTTGCGCAGTATGGCGGCGATGGCGAGCCCGTGGCGGCCGGGCTGCGGCGCAGGCTGCCGGTCGAGCCCGATGCGCGAGACGTTGAGCCGGCTGAGAAGGGTGGCAAGCACGGCAGGTTCCCCGGAGAGACGCGCCGTGGGCGGGGCCGCGGCGGCACAGGCGGCGTGGCTGATCAGGCGGCGCGCGCGGGCAGGCGGCGTTCGACGACCTCGGCCCACCAGGAACATCCGGCGGGGATGGCCTCGTCGTTGAAGTTGTATTCGGGGTGGTGGACCATGGCGGTGTCGCCGTTGCCCACGAGGATATAGGCGCCGGGGCGTTCTTCGAGCATGTAGGCGAAATCCTCGCCGCCCATCACGAGGGGGGCCTCGTCGCAGGCGCCCGAGACGGCACGGGCGACATCGGCGGCGAATGCGGTCTGTTCGTCGGAATTCACCATCACCGGATAGCCGCGCATGTAGTTGATCGCGGCGGTCGCGCCAAAGGTGGTGGCGGTCGATTCGGCAATCGCCTTGAGCCGGCGTTCGGCAAGGTCGCGCATCTCGCGCGAGAGCGTGCGGACGGTGCCGCGCAGGGTGACGCGCTGGGGGATGACGTTGAAGGCCTTGGACGAGGTTTCGAACGCGGTGACGGAGACGACGATCTGGCCCACGGGGTCGGCGTTGCGGCTGACGATGGTCTGCAGCGCCAGCACGAGATGGGCGGAGATGACGGTGGAATCGACGGTTTCATGCGGCTTGGCAGCGTGGCCGCCCTTGCCTTCGATCACGATCTCGAACTGGTCAGTGGCGGCGAAGAAGGCGCCGGCGCGGATCGCGAAGCTGCCCACCGGCTTGCCCGGCCAGTTGTGCATGCCATAGACCTCGTCGATATTCCAGCGGTCGATCATCCCGTCGGCGCACATTTCGCGCCCGCCGCCGCCGCCCTCTTCGGCGGGCTGGAAGATGACGATCACGGTGCCGTCGAAGTTGCGCGTCTCGGCCAGGTATTTCGCGGCGCCAAGCAGCATGGCAGTATGGCCGTCATGGCCGCAGGCATGCATCGCGCCCGGGGTGCGCGAGGCGTAAGGAAGGCCGGTCTGTTCGTGGATGGGCAGGGCGTCCATGTCGGCGCGCAGGCCAATGGTGCGGCCCGAGGTGTTCGTCCGGCCGCGGATCACGCCCACGACCCCGGTGCGGCCGATGCCTTCGGTCACCTCGTCGCAGCCGAAGGCGCGCAGCTTTTCGGCGACGGTGGCCGAGGTGCGGTGGGTCTCGAACAGGATTTCGGGGTGTTCGTGCAGGTCACGCCGCCAGGCGGCGATTTCGGGCTGAAGCTCGGCGAAGCGGTTCTTGACGGGCATGGGGGCTCTCTCTGCGGGATGGGGCGATGTTGTCGCAAAGCCGGGCGGGCGGCAAGGGGCGGCGCCGGGCCGGGCGGTCAGAGGCCGGGGCCGGGGATCATGGGCGAGCCGTCCGAGAAGCGCGCGAGGCGGAAACGCGCGAGGTCGTGGCCCGGCGCCCGGCCGGTGACGAGCGCGGCGGTGACGCGGCCCACGGCAGGGCCGATGCCGAAGCCGTGCCCGCTCATCCCGGTGGCGATGGTCAGGCCGGGCAGGGCGTCGGCGCGCGAGATGACGGGGACGACATCGGGCATGGTGTCGATCATGCCCGCCCAGGCAAGGCGCAGGGGCACCGGGCCGAGACCCGGGAAACGGGCGCCAAAGGCGCGGGCAAGCGCGGCGACGGTGGGCGCATGGGGACGGGGGTTGAGGATGCGCATCGCCTCGAAGGGCGAGGGGCGGTCGGCGTCCCAGCGGCGCGGGGTGGTCCAGGCATCGGGATAGAAGCGGGGTGCTGCGGGCAAAAGCCGGGTGCCGCGCAGGGTGTCGCGCAGATGCGGGCGGAAGAAGGGGAAGGCGCGGAAGGCATCCGGGCCGATCAGGAATTCGTGGAACCCCCCGGGGGCGAGCGAATAGCCGCCGTCGGCACGGCGGCGGAAGGCGACCTCGGCATCGCTGGCGTTGCCGGCAAAGACCTCGGGCAGGGGAAGGGTCGCGGCGAGGGTGGCGCGGACGGCGAGCTGCGGAATCGCGATGCCGTGGCGGCGCAGGAAGAGCGCCGACCAGGCGCCGCCCGCGACCACGACCTCGGGGCAGCGCAGGCGGCCCTGTTCGGTGATGACGCCGCTGACGCGGCCGGCGGCGGTGTCGATCAGACGGGCGGCGCAGTCTTCGAGGATGGTGACGCCGCGCGCGGCGGCGGCGCGGGCCAGCGCGGGGACGGCCAGCCAGGGTTCGGCGCGCATGTCGGACGGTGTCCAGAGCGCGCCCGCCCAGCGCCGCGCGGCCTGCGGCAGAAGGCGCGCGACCCCTGCCCCGTCAAGCAGCCGGGTGTCGAGGCCATGCGCCTGCGCCAGCGGCAACCAGTCGGCATAGCCTGCCATGCTTTGCGCGTCATCGGCGAGGTAGAGCACGCCCGTCTGCGCCAGCCCGATGTCGGTGTCGAGGCCGGGGGCGATTGCGCGCCAGAGGCGGTTGGCCTCGATCATCAGAGGCAGTTCGGCGGCGTCGCGGCCCTGCTGGCGGATCCAGCCCCAGTTGCGCGAGGATTGTTCGGCCGCGACGCGCCCCTTTTCGAGCAGTGTGACGCGCAGGCCGGCGTCGGCAAGGAACCAGGCGGTCATCACGCCGATGATGCCGCCGCCGATGACGGCGACATCCGTCTCGGCCGGGAGGGGACCCAGGTGGGCGACGGGGGTCTGGCGGGTGAAGGGAAAGCTCATGCGCAGAGATGGTCGATCAGGCGGGTCATGAAGGCCCAGCCGGCGCGGAACTGGTCAGCGGTGATGTATTCGTCGGCCTGATGCGCCTGGGCGATGTCGCCCGGGCCGCAGACGACGGTGGAATAGCCCGCGGCCTGGAAATGGCCGGCCTCGGTCCCGTAGCTGACGACATGGGTGCCGTTGTCGCCGGTCAGGAGACGGGCGAGCGTTTCGGCCGGCCCCTGCACCTCGGGCCGCAGGGCGGGGACGTCGAAGAAGGGCGCAAGCGAGACGCCGGTGGCGGGATGGCGGGCCTGCATGCGCGCCCGCGTCTCTGTGACCGCAGCGTCGAGCCGGGCAAGCCACAGGGCGGGATCATCGCCCGGGACGAAGCGGCATTCGAGCGGAAAGGCGCAATGGCCGGCGGTGATGTTCTGCGCCGTGCCGCCGGCGATCTGGCCGACATGGAAGGTGCTGAAGGGCGGATCGAAGAGCGCGGCCGCGGTCGTTACGGGCATGGCGCGGGCGATGTCGTTCATCGCATCGATGGCGGTGACGAGGCGGGCGCTTTCCATCACGGCGCTGACGCCTTCGGGCAGGCGGGAGGAATGGACCTCGTGCCCGCGCAGCGCGACGCGGAAGGCGAGGGCACCCTTGTGGCCGGTCACCACCTTCATCATCGACGGTTCGCCGACGATCACCGCCCCGGCCCGGGAAAGGCGCGCGGCCTGCAGTGCGGCGATCAGCGGCGGGGCGCCGGTGCAGCCGATCTCTTCGTCGGGGGTGAGCACGATCTGGAGCGGGCGGCGGAGCGGCACGCGCGCGCCGAGGGCCATGGCGGCGAGCGCGAGCGCATCGAAGCCCTTCATGTCGGCGGTGCCGCGGCCGTAAAGCCGCCCGTCGCGTTCGGTCACGGCAAAGGGGTCCGTGGTCCAGTCCTGACCGGCCACGGGGACGACATCGGTATGGCCCGACAGCAGGACGCCGCCCGGCGCATCGGGGCCGATCTGAGCAAAGAGACCGGCTTTGGCGCTGTCGGCCATGGGCACGACCGCGGCCTGCACGCCCTGGCCGGCAAGCCAGTCCGCGGCAAAGGCGATCAGGCCGGCATTGCTGTCGGTGCTGACCGTGGGGAAAGCCACGAGCCGGTCAAGCAGGTCGCGGGCGGCGGTGAGGTCGGGCATGGGCAGGGCTCTTTCGCGGGCCCGGCCAGCGGGCTGAGCCACAGGCTGACGGGAGCGCGACGCGGGGTCAAGCGGCGAGGGGGCTTGCGGGGCGCGTGTTTGGTGATAGCGTCGCCGGTGCAGGTCCGGGGGCACAAACCCCTGCGACTGCAGCGCAGAACGCGAACCGACGGGGGGGTCCGCATGCCCGACAGGGCGAGCCCAGTCCTGGA
>Ga0315900_10003044_pt1 | contig 24856 bp, 27 predicted proteins | sample LakEriMetagenome_FD_203521 | JGI IMG/M metagenome (GOLD analysis project Ga0315900, IMG submission 203521) | Freshwater fungal communities from buoy surface, Lake Erie, Ohio, United States - Buoy 12 MA114 | ecosystem: Environmental > Aquatic > Freshwater > Lake > Lake biofilm | place: USA: Lake...
GTGGTCGAAATCGTTGAGGAAGTAGCGTGTCCGATCCTTGCCGGCGAACACATTGAAGTGGTTCTCCCAGAAGTCGACGAGGACCTCTTCCAGCTGCCGTTCGCTGAGCACAGCGCGCGCCACCCGGCTGGAGGCCAGCTCACCAAGCGCCTGGACCGACCGACGCGCCTGCTGGCGCAGCCGCTGCGAGTCGACGGCCGTCATGGGGCCATCGCCACGGCGCGCTGCCGCCGCCAACGCCACGGCTGGTGGCGGAAACTCGGCCAGCAGCCGATCCGCCGAGAACGCCAGCGTTCGATACTGACGCAGCAGCGAATCGGTGGCATGATCGGCAAGGCGCTCCGGCTGCAGTTGCCGAGCGATCCAGGCGTCCACCCCCAGGCGGCGTACCGCGTCCACATCGTGCGGTCGTGCCCCGAACGCCAATCGGTTGAGGACGTGCTGCACCTGCTGGTCGGCCGTCTGTTCCCGCAGGGCGCTGGGGGGTGGCGCGGTTTCGGCCGCCGGCCCGCTCGCACGGCGGCGGCCCATCCCGCCGGCGCACGCCGCGAACAGGCACACCGTGAAAGCGACGCCGCCGGCCATTGTGCCGGTACGCCAGCGCGTACGTCTGGTTGGTTCCTGCCCCATGCGAACTCTCGGAAGTGGTCGTTCGTTTGGACGCCGCGCGGGCGTGCCCGTTAAGCAGATGTCGCCCCCCTCCCGTGGTGTATCTTTCCCGCATGGCCTCCACCGCTTCGTCGAGTCGTTTCGAGCGTTTGCTCGACGCGGCGTTCGCCACCGGCACCCTCACCGCAATCGCCACCGGCGGCGCCTTGCTGGGACTCGGCTGGCGTGAAGGCGAAGTGGGACGAGTCTTTCGGCTGGCCGGGCGCGGGCTGCTCGAGCGCCTGGGGGTCACGTCCTCGGCGGCGCCGCTCACATCGGTCGCCCTTGGGTACCTCCATCACCTCGTGATCGCCACGAGTTGGGGGGTCGCGCTGGCGCTGCTGGTGCTGCCGCTGCGCGGCATCGTCCGCCCGGTGGCGGCACTTCTGGTCGCGGCGGTGTACGTCACCCTCGCGGCCGAAATGCTGCCGGCCCCGCTGCGCATCGGGTATGCGGTGACGGCCAGCGTACCGGGCGCTGTTCCCATTGGAGCAGCGCTGGCGTTGGCGCTGCTCGGGGGCGGCTGGCTCTACGCGACCGACGAGGAGCGCTGATCGATCTCGGCCGCCGGGCGGCGGGATCGTGACGCAGTCGCGACCGGTGCATGCGGGTGTTCGCCACGGGCACTTCCTATGCTTCCGCAACGTTGCACTACATCGGGTGGGACGTCATTCCCACGTGGACGGCGCGCGCCGGAGGCCGACCACCCGATCCTTCACTCACCTGTACCCAGGAGGCAACCCATGGACGTCCTCGTTCGACTCGAGGCGCGTCCGAGCGATTCGCCGGTACTCGCGCACGTGAATTCGATTCCCGTGCTTCCGTTCGGCACTCGCTCGCGGCGTGAAGTCGTCACGCTGTACGGACACGCCGACGCGCAGGCTTTGGCACTGGCGTTGGCGGCCACATTCGAAAGCGAGCGCATGGAAGCTTCGGCGTCGGGTGTGGTGCGACACCTCGGTGTCTGGCCGGACCGCGGGGCAGTGGGCGACTCGGCGTGGCGCGATGGCGCGACGGGCCGCCTCATGACGCAGGATCACGACATTCCGCTCCTGACCCTCGAAGCCCGCGCGTCCGAGCTCCTCGGGGCGTGTGGCCCGACGTTGCGCCGGGTGGCGGCGGGGCTCGCCATGCCCGACTGGCCCGAAGGCACTGAACGGGCGCTCAGCTTCTCACTGGCCAGCGGCAATGCCGCCAGTGGAGGAGGCTCGCTCGACGATGAAGCCGGCGTGGAAAACTGGCTCGACTCGCTCCGGCAGGCGGATGCGTATTCGTACGATGAAACGGAGGCCGACTGAACCCTGTTCTGTCAGACTTGGTAGGAAAGGCGGGCGGGTCACTGCGGTGATCCGCCCGCGCTGGTTTTCCGGAGCGCACCGACCCCGCTGCGGGCAACCGTCAGTGTTCCCCCGACGCGCCGTCCGGTCCAGTACGCTTGCTCCCTCCCGGTTCCGGGCGCACCCTCAACCGACCCGCCGGGGTCCCCAGGCCGGCGGCGCATGATCACCCTGCGTTGGGAGGGACAATGCGCGATTACGACAGCGCCGGCATCAGAAACATCGCCGTAGTCGGTCACAGCGGCAGCGGCAAGACGAGCCTCGTGGATGCCCTCTGTTTCGCCGCCGGCACCGGAAAACGCCACGGCACGGTGAAGGAGGGCACGGCACTCACCGACCACCTGCCCGAGGAAATCGAACGGGGCTACAGCATCAGTCTCGGGTGCGCGTTCGCGGAATGGCAGGAGACCAAGATCAGTTTCATTGACACGCCGGGCTCGCTCGACTTCCAGGGCGATGCGGTGGCCGGATTGACGGCCGCCGACGGCGCCCTGTGCGTGATTGGCGCGGCGAGCGGCGTCGAAGTGGGGACCGAGCGCATGTTCCGCGCGGCCGTCGCCAGACGCGATCCCGTCCTGTTCGTGGTCAGCATGATGGACAAGGAGCATGCCGACTTCGATCGCATCTACCGGCAGATCACGCAGCGCCTCACCAGCAAGGTCATTCCGGTCGAGATCCCCTGCGGCGAGGGGGGCACCTTCACCGGGGTCATCAACCTGTTCACGCAGCGCGCCTACATGTACACGAGCGGCGTGAAGGGGGAGTACATCGAGACGGATATCCCCGCCCACTGTCAGGAGGCGTTCACGCGGTACCGGCAGGAGCTCATCGAGGCCATCAGTGCCACTAATGACACCCTGCTCGAACGCTACCTCGACGGTCTCGACATCGATCGGGACGACGCCATTCACGGCATGAAGGACGCCATGGCCCGCCTCGATCTCTTCCCGCTCTTCTGCGTATCGAGCGAGAACATGATCGGGGTGCGCGCCCTGCTCACCGAGCTCGTGCAGCTCATGCCCAACGCCTACGAGATGGAGGAGATCCACGCGCTCACGGGCGCCGAGGGGCACCACACCATCCCGCTGCACGCCACGGACGACGGCCCCTTCGCGGCGCACGTCTTCAAGACGCTGGCCGAGCCGCACGTGGGCGATGTGAGCTATTTCCGCGTCCTCTCCGGCCGTGTCGTCAACGGACAGGAGGTCTTCAATGCCACGCGAGACGGTGTCGAGAAGCTCGGGCATCTCTCCGTGCCGCTGGGGAAGGAGCGCCTCGAGGTGCAGACGCTGCACGCCGGCGACATCGGGTGCGTTGCCAAGCTGCGCAACACGCACACCAATGACACGTTGTCCACCCGCGCGCATCCCATCCGGCTGCCCGCCATTCAGTATCCGGAAGCGGTGGTGCACTTCGCGGTGAAGGCGTCGGCGCGCGGGGAGGAGGACAAGCTGCAGCAGGGGCTCCACCGGCTGCACGACGAAGACCCCACGGTCACCGTGCACTACAATCCGGAGACGCACGAAACCATCGTGGGCGGCATGGGAGAGCGTCACCTCGATGTGGCCATGGCCGTCCTGAAGCGGAAGTTCGGCGTGAGCGCCGAGCTGTCACGACCCCGCATCGCGTTTCGCGAAACCATCACGGCCAGGGCCGAGGGGCAGGGACGACACAAGAAGCAGAGCGGCGGGCGCGGCCAGTTCGGGGACTGCTGGATCCGCATGGCCCCCATGCCACGTGGCGAGGGCTACCTGTTCGAGGACGGGATCGTGGGGGGCGTCATTCCCTCGAAGTACATCCCGGCTGTGGATCGCGGCATTCAGGAGGCGTCGGCGCGTGGTGTGCTCGCCGGCTTCCCCCTCGTCGACTTCCGGGTCCAGGTGTACGACGGGTCCACCCACTCGGTGGACTCGAACGAGATGTCGTTCAAGCTGGCCGGCATGCTGGCCTTCAAGCACGTCGCCAGCCGCTGCCGGCCGGTCCTGCTCGAACCGCTGGATCTGCTGGAGGTGACCGTCCCCGATGCCTACCTCGGTGACGTGATGGGTGACCTCTCCGGGCGGCGCGGCAGCATTCTGGGCACCGATGGCCTTGGCGAGCGCACGGTCATTCAGGCGGTCGTCCCGCAGTCGGAGCTGCATCTGTATGCCACCCAGCTGTTCTCGCTGACGCACGGCTACGGCACGCTCACCCGGCGCTTCAGCGGCTACGAACAGGTTCCGCACGAGGCGGCGCAGCGCCTGATCGACGAACATGCGCGCGAGGCGGCAAAGACCGAGGCCTGATGCCAGGCCTGTTGGTTACACCTTGTGGTAGGTGATGCGGGCGGCCTCGCGACGATCGCTCGCCAGGTAGATCTCGAAGTCGCTGAAGAACGCCGGCGCCTCCTGCTGCAGCACCCGCAGGGCCAGCACCGCCAGGCGACGAATCTCGAGCTCCGCCGCCTCACTCGAGCGCAGCTCCAGCATCGTACGCCAGGCGCGCGCATTGCCCGTGACCACGATTTTGGTTTCGGTGCTGTTGGGCAGCACGCCGCGCGCGGCTTCGCGCGCCATCTTGCGGCGATGCACCTTGTCGTCGACCCACGCGTACCGCGACATCAACTGCTCCACGAGCCCCACGTAGCTGTCCAGCGCCGCGCCGACCTGCGCCGTCCAGGCGTCCTCGAGCGGCACATCGCCGATGATGGCCGGCGGCATCACGAATTGCGCGTCGCTTTCGTCCACGTACCGCTGCGACAGCTGCGAATAGGCAAACCCGGCCCGGTGACGCACCAGCTCATGGGTGAGCGAGCGGCTGATCCCTTCCAGAAGGAGCGAATAGTTCGCGTGCTCCAGCACGCTGCCGTGCCCCTGCTTCTTGATGTTCTCCAGATACTCGCGCGTGTCACGGCCGGCCGGATTGCGCTGGCTCATGTAGCACAGGCGCCCGGCGTACTCCGCCAGCCGTTCCCCGTCGGTGGCTTCGCCGATCCATTGCACGGGCAGATGCCCCGGTTCGCTGAACTGGGGACGCGCGAGCACGGTAACGGTGGGCTCGCGGAGAATGGCACGGTCGGAGAGCGGCATCGGCAGGGAAAACGAATGGAGGTCGGCAAACGAGGCCGGGCGCGCCCGTTCCGGCAACGCCACCCGGACGTAGTTTAACCGCATGCCTTCGGATCGCCCCAGCTCCCGCTCCGTCCAGCAGGAGATCCAGCAGACCCGCCCCTTCCGCTCCCGGACCCAGGAAGCTACCATCGCCCTGCTGCGCACGGCGTCGGTGGTGTCGCGGCGCTACGCGCGCCTGGTGGAGCCGCGCGGCCTCAGCCTGGCCCAGTACAACGTGCTTCGCATCCTGCGGGGGGCGGGGAGCGAGGGGTTGCCCACGCTGGCCATTCGTGATCGCATGATCGACGAAGGCTCCACGGTGACCCGCCTGCTGGACAAACTGGAGCAGGCCGATCTGGTGAGCCGAGACCGCAGCCGCCCCGACCGGCGGCAGGTGCTCTGTCGCATTACCCCGCACGGCGAGGCGCTGCTGGCAGAGCTCGACCCGGCCATGGACGCCGCCGATACCGAGGTCATGTCGGTCCTCGCCCCGGAGCAGCTCGCCACCTTCATCGAACTGCTGGCCTCGGTACGGACCGGGAACGGCTAACTGGTCGTCGCCCCGAGCGCCGCCTCCAGGCGAAACCGGCTCCAGTCCCGCGTACGCTCGATGTCGGCCAGCACCGCCGCCGCTTCGGCGGGCAGGGCAGGCGCGGCCGGGTCGTGGCGCAGCACCTCGAAGGGGACGGCCCCCGGGGTGGCCACCTTGCACCCAGGGTTCAGAATACCACTCGGGTCCGCTGCCTCCTTCACGTGGGCGAACGCGGCCCGCGCCTCCAGCCCCCACACCCTTTCCAACAACGGCGCCCGCAGGCGGCCGTCGCCGTGCTCCCCGGCCAGCGTCCCGCCCAGTCGCGCCGTCAGATTGCACACGTCCAGCAGAACGGACTCGACCGTCTCCCGCCAGCCGGGACGGGTCGTGTCCACCAGCGGGTTCACATGGGCGTGGGCATCGCCAGCGTGCCCGAAGATCACCCCCATCACGCCGGCCCGATCCAGACGGTCGCGCACGCCGCGCACATAGGCCGGAAAGTGCGACGGGGGCACACAGCTGTCCTCAATGAACTGCATGCTGCGCAGCTGCGGGGCCAGTTGCGAGAGGATCGGGCTGGCGGCATGACGCAGCGCCCACAGCCGATGCTCCGCCTCGGGATCCAGTCCTGCATGAAGCTCCATGGCGCCACTTGAGCGCCATGATTGCATGACTCCAGACAAGTAGCCCCGGCACGCGTCGGTCGTGTCACCCTCGACTTCGGCAATCAGGACCGCCTCGGCGTTGGTTGGCACCCCGGTCGCACCGCCGCGCGCCGCCACCGACAGAAAGGTGCGATCCAGCAGCTCGCAGGCGGTCGCCCCCAGGGCGGCGGCCTGCCCGGCACACTCCGTCGCCGCTTCGAGCGACCCGAAGGTGGCCAGCACCGTGGCCGTGCTCGTCGCAACCGGCAGCAGCGCGACCTCCACTTCCGTGAAGAAGGCCAGCGTGCCCTCGCTCCCCACGAGCAGGTCCACGAGATGCCCGCCGGGGGCCAGCGCCGCCGCGACACCGTACCCCGACGACTCCTTCCGCACGCCGGCGTGCACCAGCAGTTCGGCCGGCACGCGGCGACCGATTTCCTCGAGCGCGCGCACGAGCCGCTGTACCGCGGGCACATGCAGCGGCAGCAACCGATCCCGGTGCACCCACGCGTCCGAGCCATCGTCGAACACACACCGGACGCCCACGATCCACGGACGGGTGGCACCAAAGCGCAGTGTGCGGGCACCGGCCGCGTTGGTGGCCAGCATGCCCCCAATCGTACAGAAGGCACCGCTCGACGGGTCCACCGGAAAGCGAAGGCGCTGTGCCCGCGCCGCCCGATCGATCCCGCCGCGCAAGGCCCCGGTGCCGGCGCGCAGGCGTTCCAACTCCGTATCGACAGGCCCGAGCCGGTCGAGACGCGACAGGTCCACCACCACGCCCGGCCCCACCGCGCCGGCGGCCATGCCACTCCCGGAGCCGCGCGGAATGAGCGCCGTTCCCGTGCGCTTGGCCCACGCGACCAGCCCGCCCACGTCGTCGACATCGGCCGGCACCGCCACCGCCGCCGGCAGGCAGCGCGCAATGCCGGCCCCCTCGGCGTAGAGCGCCCGCGCCAGCAAGTCCGTGCGGAACGGCCCGCGAAATCCGGACGGCGCATCGGCAGCAGTGAGGTGGCTCAGATCAGCGGGCACAGGGCAGCGAGCAGGAAAGGGGCCGGAACGACCGTGACTCGGCACGTCCGGACTCGTATCTTTGAGGGAATATGTCCCTCCCCGCTCCGGTTTCCGAGGCGCTCGCGCGGCGCGACGCGGCGCGCTTCTGCGCGGCCATACTGCCCGCGGTGTCGCGCACCTTCGCCCTCGGCATCAAGGCGCTGCCCGGGGATCTGGGACAGGCCGTACTCGATGCCTATCTGCTCTGCCGCATTGCCGACACCGTCGAAGACGCACCCGGCATTGACCCGCAGGTCAAGGCGGCGCTCTTCGACGACTTCCTCGCCGCCTTCGACAGCCCTGCCGCGCTGGCGCGTTTCACGGCCGGGGTGCAGGGGCTCACCGGCGATCTGGCCCACCTGACCCTCACGAAGAACACCCCGCTGGTCTTCGCGCATTTCGCGCAGCTGCCGCCCAACACGCAGCACCTGGTGCGCAAATGGGTGGCCGAGATGGCGGTCGGCATGCGGAAGTTCGTGCTGCTCTATCCCGACGGCATCCGCATCCAGACCATCGACGAGTACAAGGAATACTGCTACTACGTCGCCGGCACCGTGGGGTACATGCTCACCGATCTCTGGCATGAGCATTCGTCCAGCATCGGCGCGCGACGTTACGCCATTTTGCGGGAGCGCTGTCGCGCCTTTGCCGAGGCGCTGCAGACGGTGAACATCCTCAAGGATGTCGCCGTGGACGCGGAAAAGGAAAACTCGGTGTATGTCCCCGAGGAGCTGCTGCGGGCACACGGCAGCACCCAGAGCCGCATTCTCGCGCCGGAACTCATCGCCAGCAACCGCGAGGCGCTCACCCAGCTCATCCGGCTCGCGTGGCACGACCTCGAGGAGGCGTTGGTCTACCTGCTCGATATTCCCCGTCGCGCCGTGCGCATTCGGCTCTTCTGCATTCTGCCGCTGCTGCTGGCCTATGCCACCCTGCGGGATCTCGTGCAGAGCAACGCCATGCTGCAGCCCGGCGGGAGCGTGAAGATCACGCGTCGCGAGGTGAAGAGCCTGCTCATGACCGGCAGCATGCTGGTCATGAGCAACGCCGGCGTACGCTGGCTCGTGGCCCGCGTACGCCGGCGCAGCTTCGAACTGGCCTTCACCGACTGACGCGTCGGCACCGATCCGCTAGCGTCCCGAGAACCAGCCGGACGGGGTGAAGCCCACGGGGTTGACCTCGAAGATCTGGCTGCGCGACCACCGTCCCGTGGTCGGGAAGTACGGGGGCGGGAACGGGAGTGCGCACCGGTTGAAAGACAGGTCCTCGTTCACCCCGTGCAGATTCGCCCCGCTCATGGTCCCGGTCTGGCCAATGAAGTTCGAGATCAGCCCGCCGATCACCCGCACCGTGCCGCGATTCACGTACTGCGCCGCCGGCAGGCCGGCGGGCGGGTTCGGACGCTCCGCCCCGTACGTGTGCAGCGCCATCATGGCGGCGTGTACCGCCATGTCGGGGCGGCGCGGGGAGTGATCGAAGTCCTTGCGGGCCAGCCAGGCCGCGCCGGTGTTGCTGTTGTCCCGGCGCCGCTGGGGAGCCTGCAGGGAGTTGTCCGCGTACAGGATGTACTGCCCCGCGAACAGCCCCACGATGTCGTCATCCGCCCGGCAGTTCCCGCTGGCCGTGGCCGGGCTGGTGGCCTGCACCAGATCGTGCGCAATGATGATGTTCGTCCGTGCCGAGACCGTCACCCGTCCGCGCACGACCCCGCTCACCGCCACGCGCCCCTCGGCGAAGATCATACCACGGAAATCGGGGTTGAGTGCGGGGCTCAGCGGCCAGAGATACGCGCCATCGGGGCGCGCCGCGACGGCGGCGGGCACCGTCCCCGCCGTCCGCAGCATCCAGCCGCCCACCGAGTCGGTCGGCTGGAACTCGCCGGTGGGGGAGAGCCGGTCGTCGCCCCCCAGGAAGCACCGCGCGTTGACGTTGTCGTAGGCGGTCTGCTTGTTGAGCATGCGCGCGCGATAGTTGGCGCCGGTCAAGACCGCCGGAATCGCGCGGAAGGTCTGGGGGACGGCCTGCAGCGCCCCAACCGTGGTGACCACGCCGCAGTTCGGTGAGAACAGCAGGCTGTCCACGACCGCCGTGGCCCCGCCGGGAATCAGCAAGGGCTCGACCGGAGGCACCGGCACCGCGCCCATGGTGTAGCCGGCCCCGTACGGCGCCGTGCTCGTCTGCTGATACACGCGGAAATAGCCTTCGTCGGCGCCCGTCGTGTTGCCGTCGCCATTGACATCGATGGCCACGAACTCGATGCGCATCGTGGCGTTCGCGCTGTCGCCCACCGTGAGGGTTGGAGTGAACACGTACCCGGCCCGATTGGCGATCGACTTCACCCGATCCAGCTCGGCCGTGGTCGGCAGCGGAATGATGGCCACCCGCTCGCGTGGCGGATCGCCGCGATACTCCGCGGAGGCCCGATTGCGGATGATCCGCGCGGTCGTGACCTGATCGTGGAACACCGCCTGCGGCCATGGCGCGGCATTCCACACCCAGATCGTGTCGTTCGAGTGCACCGGCCCCTGCGCCTGGGCGCCCAGCGCCCACCAGAGGGTCGCCCCATTGGCGCCTCGGCCCACGTTGGAAAAGCTGGCGTAGCGGGCGAACGACTCCTGAAACACCTCCGCGCGACGGATGGCGACGTTCCCGAAGCCATCCGAGACGCGCGTGACGATCTCGGCCTGGACGCCGTATTCCCCGGCGCTCGCGAGGCTGTCGGTGTTGCCCAGGCGCGAGACCCACGTGCTGCGCTTCACGCCGGGCATGCCCGTGATCTCCAGTTCCGCCTCGATGGCGCTGAAGCCTTCCGCGGGAACGCTGTCCTGGCGGGCGTTGAGGCGGTCGCGCGTCAACTCCAGCCCAGTCAGGGCCACGTCATCCAGTCTGGAGGTGCGTTCCGATCCGTTCTGGATGATGCGCCCGGTGGTGGCCTGGGTGGCCGAGGCGAGGGCCAGCGTGACGGCGACGACCGTCACCAGCAGCACCAACAGCAGCGCATAGCCGCGACGGGATCGGGTCGACGCGGCGGCCCGGCGTCGACGGGGTGACCGAGGAAACAGCGTCATGGTACCACCACCGTGGCAGATGTGGTCAAGGAAGACACGTTCGGCGTGCAGTCCTGCACGGCCAGCGCGTACCGGTAGGAGCGTCCCAGCCCCTCTTCCACGCCGCCGTCCCGGTAGCTGTAAGTGGTGCTGCCGGCGACCGTGCTGATGCCGGCGAGCGATTCCCCCCAGCTGCCCGCCCCCACGATCTGTCGCCACAGGACATAGCGCACCGCGTCCGACTCACCGCCGCCGTCATCTGTCGCGTGCGGCCACGAGAGGAACACGGCACTGCTGTCTGCGTTCCAGGTGGCCGTGATGCTGGCGGGGGCGATTGGGGGGCGGCCACAGGCGCGTGACTGACGCGGGGCCGCCGTATTGGGCATGGCGACCAGGTAGCGCACCGGCTCGGTTTGCGAACCCTCGCCGCCCCCGCGCCCGAGCCGATAATTCACCTCCACCGCGCGCACCTGATCGATGCGTGCCGTGACGGCCACCCCCGTATCGGGAGCCACGCCCCGCGCCGCTACCGTCTTGGCCAGCGGCAGCCAGGCCCGGGGTACGGTGTCGAGCCCCACGGTGGTGCTGAAGTACCGGTTCGGATCGTACCAGTAGCGCAGGAACGGGGTCGTCCCCGCTCGCCGGAGCCCGGTGGCGATGATCTCCGGCGGGCGATTGTTCACCTGGCGGGTGATCATCACGTCGCTCGCGTTCGTCGAGGTGGTATCGCGCACGAACCGGAAGATCACCAACTCCGCCGGTCCGACCGTGCCTTCGACGGCCGTGTAGTCCTGCAGCGGATACGTCACCCCGGGGCTGGTGCCGGGAATGGTGATGGCGGAGGAGACCGGAAGGGCACCGACGTCGGCGGAACTGGCGTAGGTGTCCACGTATACGGAGCCCGTGAACGACGAGGAGTCGAGATCGTTGGTCAGCAGGTCGGTATTGAAGGCAATGACGCTGTCGTTCGCCGCCACCAGGATGGGCTGCACGTCCGTCACGTTCGTGCCCGCGGTGCGCAGCTCCATGCGCAAGAGGTCCCGCGTGAAGCGCCCGCTCTGGACTTCGGTCTGCTGGCTCGCAATGGCGCGATAGCCCTGCGTCTGGGACAGCAGGAAGGCGACGGCGGCACCGCTGACCACCCCGAACAGCACCAGGGCGATCATGACTTCGGCCAGCGTGAACCCACGGCGGCGGCGTAAAGATGGTGTGGTCATGGGGCGGCGATGGTGATGGACCGCTTCACGGGCACGGGCAACCGCCCGGGCACCGACGACGTCACGTTGACGGTAACGACCGTGCGATTGCGGCCGCTCAGGCTGTCAACGCTTACCGACGTGGAGAGCGAGTAGCCGTCGAAGCTGCCGTTGTAGGCGTCGCCCGTGAGCGAGGTGAGCGTTCCGTAACTGGGCCAGACGAGCGCCCGATTGATCTGCATGTCGGCGATTGCCTGCGCGCGGGCGCGGCCGCTGCTGTCCACCACGGAACGCGAGAACAGCACGGTGCTCATGGAGAGCCCGATGACGAGCGTCGCCAACAGCGCCATCGCCACCAGCACCTCGACGAGCGTGAAACCGCCACGGGGACGGTGGACCGTTGAGGGGGTCATGGGGCGCGCTTCCACTGACTGCCAGTCCATGAGTACCAGGCCGAGCGGCCCGTCGCGCGCGACACCTGCACGGCGCGCGCCTCCCGGACCTCTTCATCGGGCAGCATGCTGCGGACGGTGGTGAGGTAGAACGTGGCGGCGCGGTCCGTCGATCCGGAGCGCTGCACGAGCAGCATGGGGCCTCGCGTATCCGGTACCCCCGCCAGCGCCGATGTGCTGTCGCCCGCCAGCGCACTCACCCCGGGCGGCCGCGCCACCACGATCTGGTCGGGCAGTGGGGTCAACCGCTCACGCTCCGTGTCCTCCGCACTCTGGTTCTGGTTCGCGTCCCACACGGTCCGCAGCATTCCCGCGGACGTGTCGAACACCACCAGGACATTGTGCTGACGGCTCACCGCATCGCGCTGAGCGGCCATGAGGACCAGATCGATGGTGCGCGCGGCGGTGTCCACGCGCGTGTTGTCGAAGCGCACCCGTGGCAGCACGAACGTGGCCGTGATGCCGATGATCGCAATCACGAGCAGGAGCTCGATCATGCTGAAACCACGGCGGTGTGGACGGACAGGGGACATGGCGCGGTTCTCTCCCGATGAATGACACCGAAAGACGCAACGTCCCGGGCAGCCGTCACATAAGCATCACGTGTGGTGTCACGACCATCACGACCTGACAGCCGTGCCCGCACGGAAACGGCGGCGCGCTGCGGTCCGGGTGGGAACGGAACGGCACCGCGGGGGACCGGCGCCGACCGCTAAAACGGGCTCGGCCCCTGCAGCATCTTTTCCAGCAGCGTGGGCGACGCCTGCAGGCGGCCATGCTGTGCCTCGTCGAGCAGCGACTCGATACGCTGCTGCGCCCGCCCCACCATCGTGCGGAACGTGCGGGCCATGGTGCGCCAGCACAGCCACGTCACGCCAACGGCGATCGCCGCCAGCAGGGCCATGATGACCACCACCACCTGCGGCATCATCGTCAGGAACAGCAGCGGCACGGCCGCAACGCCCAGGACCAGCAGCGCCGCGCCGGCCGCCCCCAGCGTGGCCGTACGCACCGACCGACGTGCCCCATCCACCACGGCGTCGAATCGCAGCACCGAGCGCGCGTCGTCCACGCGGGTGGCACTCACCACGAGCTGATCCACGCGCACCAGGTCGAAGCGCCGGCCCCCCGAGCCCAGCGAGCGGAAGAAGTTCCCCAACGGATCACGTCGCGGCTCCCAGACCACGCGATCGGCCGTACGGCGTACCGCCACCATGTACTCATGACGCGGCAGAAACGCATCGAGGTCGCGCAGCAGCTGCTCCGGCGTCCCGGGGACGGTGCGCTGCGCACTTACGACGGCCGGGCCGATGCTCGCGAGCAGGCCGCTGCTGCCCGTGACCGGCAACGTGACCTGGGCACGCTCCTCCGCGATGGCCTGTCGCACATGCTGCACGTCCAACCCCACTTCCCTGGCGATCTCCACCAGCCGGGCTTCGCTGATGGTGTCGCCAGGCTCACCGGGCTCGGTGTTCTGCAATTCAGAGGCGCGGGCGAGCACGCGCTCGAGTGCCGTACGTGGAAGGTCACGCATGTCAGATGCCACTGAGCACGATGTCGATTTGCCGTGCCAGCACCTCGCGAATGATGGCCGGCACCGTGAAGGTACGATCGAAGAGGGCGCGCACGTCTCCGGTCACGCGTTGTCCGCTCTGCGTCAAATAGTAGCGCTGGTACCCGTCGAGCAATTCGGGGGCGATGCGGGTCAGCAGCATGGCCCCGGCCTGAACCTGCCCCGACGAAATGAACTGCGCGGCCACCCCGGCGCGCTGCTGCGCCGGCGTGGTGTTGTCGCTCACGGCCGGACCCACCAGCGCGCCCGTCGCCTCGTGGGCGAACACATACAGCACCTCTGCGGCATCGGCAGGTCGCGCGGGATACGTCACCGCCACCATGACGCGTCCCGTGTACCCAGGCCCGGTGCGTCCCTCACCGCCGATCGGCAACGACAGCACCAGGTCGCCCTGCCGCTGTCCGGTGTTGTTCAGGAACCGCTCGAACTTGTCGCGATAGACCTGCTGCCACAGGCTGTCCACCGCCGTGATCGTGGGGGCACGCTCGCGCAGCTGCCGCTGATGCTCGGCGAGCAGGAAACGCGCGCCCTCGTCGTCCACGCCGGTGAGGAACAGCCGCAGCCATTCCCGGTCGCTGCTCCCCGGAAAGAGCGCCGCGAACGGCTGCAGGCGAAACGCGACGTCGCGGCTTGGCGCGCGTCGCACGTCGCCGCCGAGCTGGAGATAGTGCTCGGCCGTGGCCCGCAGCTCGTCCCACGACCCGTAGGCAAAGGGGAGAAACTGCGCATCCAGGTAGCTGCCCCGCTGCAGCCCGCGCCGCAGCGCCTCGCGGTTGCCGTCGAGCGCGGTGAGCAGATTGCGCTGATTCTTGAGAACCGTGATGGAATCGCGATAGCCACGGCGGTAGAGCGGCACCGACGCCGTATCGTCGCTCAGCATGGCGAAGGCGTGCAGCCACAGGTCCACGTGCGGGACGGTGCGAACGGGCCACCGCAGCGGCGGTGGCGCCACCGCCGCCGTTGCCGCGCTGGCCCCGCCGGCCCCGCCGGCCCCGCCGGCCGGGAGGGCAGCGGGGCCCGCGTCGGTTGGGGCCCCTGACCGGGCAGGTGCCGACGCACAGCCCAGCAGCAGGGCCGTGCCGACCACGACGGAAACGCGGAGAGTCATGCTCTGAATACACGCCGACCGGGTCACGGGATTCAATCCCATCGGCTGTCGCGCCGCCGACGCCAGGCGCCAGCGTCGCCCAGCGGGCTGCGGCTATCCCTGCCGGCCGCAGGTCACGCAGTAGCGCCAGTGCACATCGAGTTCCGTACTGCACGCCGCACAGTGGCGCTTGGTCAGATCCATGCCACAGTACGGGCAGTAGGTCACGGCGCGCCCCTGCGGCAGCGTGTTGTCGCAGAAGCGGCAGCAATGACTGTCGGCGTACGTGGCCCGCTCCGTCGTGTGGTGACCCACCGTTCCAGCGAGCTGCGCTCGGCCGGCCACGGCCGTCCCTTCTCCGGGCGCCGGAAACAGATCGTCCGCCGGGTCGTAGGCGGGGTGTGCCCGTACCGCTCCGGAGCCGCTGCGGCGGACGACGGGAGCCTCGGCGCCGGCGCCGGCGCCGCTGCCGGTCGCCGCGCGCGCCGGCTGATTGAGCTGCAGCGTGCTCGTGGCCCAGGCCCGTACCATGGACAGGGTGGGCGACGGAAACGCCAGTGCCTGACGGCAGGCGCGCTGGAGCGCCGGATCGGCCATCACGTAATTCCGCTCGCCGGCGACCAGACGCAACAGCGCCGATTCAAAGGCATCGGCACCACCGTTGGCCATCTCGCGGCGGACCTCGCGGAACGGCAGCAGCCGCTCCTCGAGATCACTCAAGGTGAAGCCGAGCGCGAGCAGCTGCGGATGCTGAGTGCGGATGGTGCGGGACAGGCGGAACGCCAGACGATCGAGATCGTCGAGCGAGCGGGCAACGGTGCTCACTTGCCGCCGGTTCCGGGCTGGGGGTCCACGGTGTTGCCCATGCGCTCACGCACGGCCGTGCCGATACGCTCGATCACGCGCTCGGCCACGGCCTTGTCGTGCTCCTGCGCGTCGTGCCAGCCGTAGCCGTACCCAATGGCAATGCCGGTGGTCAGAGCGAAGAGATACTTGTACATGGGCACCCAAGGTGAGTCCCGGCGCCCCAGCGCCGGGATGCGTGTCACCTCATGGACGCACCGTGGAACGCGCCGGTAACGGCGGTGCCGGAACGAACCGTTCCACCACGGGAAACGGCGACAATGACTGCGCCCGCACCTTGGGCCCCTGGGCCTGCAGCCAGGCGTCGAACTGCGACGCCACGAGCCCGTCCGAAGCATCCTGCGCCGCTGCCGCCCGCGTCGCCAGATGGTTGGCGTATTCGTTCTGCGGATGCCCGGCATGCCCCTTCACCCAGCACCATTGCGTCTCGTGCAGGGCGATGGCGTCCACAGCGTCCTGCCACAGCTCCACATTCTCCACCGCGCCATCTTTGCGCTTCCATCCGCGCGCCATCCAGCCGCGCACCCAACTGGTCATGCCATCCACGATGTAGCGGGAATCGGTCGTGAACTGCACCGACAGGCGGTTCCCCTTCCGTGACATGGCAGCGTAGCTGTCGATCACCGACCGCAGCGCCATGCGGTTGTTGGTGGTGGTGGGCTCCGACGCCCACAGGTCGAAGCGGGCCACGGTACCGTCGGCCTTGCGAAACTCCACGAGGGCCCCGAGACCGCCGGGGGTGGCTCCGCTCTGGCCATTGCCCAGGCACGATTCGTCGGCGTAGACCGCCACCAGCGGATAGCGCGCCGTCATCGCACCGCCTCGAGGGAATCGATCTCGTCCACGATCAGCTCCAGCCGATGCCCGGTGCTCGGATGCCGTGCCACGATCACCTCGCGGCCACTGTCCACGCGCAGGCGCTCGGGGATCACGACGTACTCCGTCCCGCGCCGCATGATGGTGAGGCGCGACCCATCGATGATGGCCCGCTCGAGCAGGTCGTATTGCGCGGTCGTCGGTTGCATGGGAGGAACGTTCTGCGGCAGAAAGGAAGACAACGAGCAAGGAAGGCGGAACGACCGACGGTCAGGCGCTGATCACCGTGTGCAGGATGTCCGCCGCCTGCTCGAGCTGCGCGAGTTCCACCCATTCGGTGGACGAATGCGCACGGGCAATGTCGCCGGGGCCGAAGCAGAGCGCCGGAATGCCGGCCTCGGCAAAGAGCGCCGCGTCGGTCCAGCAGGACAGCCCGTCGATGGTGCCGGCGAGCCCGTGCGCACGGCACGCCTGCACGACCGACGTGACGAGGGGGTGCGACGCCGGTGTTTCGAGAGGCGGCTGGGCTCCCCCCAACGTACAGGTGGCGCGGAACGCGGGGTCCGCCGCGTGCAACATGTCCAGCAGCGCCTGCACTTCGCGCAGTACTGCCTCCGGCTGCTCACCCGGCAGGGTGCGCCGTTCCAGCTTCACGGTGCACTCGTCTGCATAGGTGCTCCACCCTGTGCCGCCGGAAACAAGGGGCGCGTGCACCGATGCGCGGCCCAGCAGCGGATGGGTGCGGCGGGCGAGCTCCTCCTTTTCGAAGGCATCGAGGGCCACGAGAAAACGCGCGGCCAGCCGGTTGGCATCGATTCCCACATCGTAGCGGCTGCCGTGCGCCGCCCGCCCCTGCACGTGCACCGTGATCCAGGCAAATCCCTTGTGGGCCGGAACCACGGCGAGGCGTGTGGGCTCGGTGATGATGGCGGCCGCGGCCGTCAGGCCATCGGCCAGCAGGGCGCGCGTGCCAATACTGGCAAACTCCTCGTCGCACACGGCCGCGATCACGACTTCGCGCGTCAACGGTCCGGCGGCCGCCGCGCGCGCCGCCGCAACACACATGGCCGCAATGCCGCCCTTCATGTCCGTCGCGCCGCGGGCATACAGGTTGCCGTCGCGCAGCTCGGGGGTGAAGGGGGCGTGACTCATGCCATCGGTGCCGACGACATCGAGATGCCCGTTCAGCACCAACGGCGCCACACCCGTTGGCCCGATGCGCGCCACCACGTTGCTGCGCCCGGGGGCCACGTCCGCCACGTGTACGGCGAAGCCCCACTCCTCGAGGATATTCGCCAGCAGCAGCGCCACCTCCCGCTCCCCTGGGCCATCGGGTACCAGGCTCGGATTGCGGGAGTCGACCGCGACCAGCGCTCTGGTCAACGCGACGGGAGAAAGCGGAAAGGCCACGTGCTCAGTCTAGCGATGCCGCCGTGGCGAGGTCAGTGCCGCGCGACGACCACGCCCTGCGTGGCCACCCGCCAGGGCAGCACCGTGCCCAGTGGTGATGCCGCCGCGCGTACCGCCTCCATCTGTCCGACGCGGGCGAGTGCCACCACACAGCCGCCCCCGCTCGCCCCCAGCGCCTTGAATCCTTCGGCTCCGGCCGCCCGCACGGCGGCTTCGATGGCGGCCATGCGAGGGGTCGTGATCGCCGGATGCAACGATTGCTGGTAATGCCAATGTTCGTCGACCAGGCCGGCCAACTCGCTCACGTTCCCTGCCTGCAACGCCTCGGCCATGCCCCGTGCGAGGTCGCGCATGCGCTCGAGCGCCGTCACGACGGTGGGGACACGCGTGCGGTAGGCATCGAGCACGGCGGTAATCGTTTCCGCCGAGATGCGGGATTCGCCGGTGTAGATGACGCAGACCCGCGATTCCAGCGACGCCACGGCGCTGGCGGTGAGCGGCAGCTGCTCCACATGTCGCCGGTGCGTCAGCGTCAGGCCGAGCGCCCCGCCATAGGCCGCCGCATAGTGGTCCTGATATCCCCCGGCAATGGCGAGACCGTCTACCTCGGTGCTCCGACTGTCCTCGGCCAACTGGTACGGGCGAACGGCGTCGCCACGAGCCGCGGCAATGGCTGCCTGCAGCGCGACCCCGGCGGCTGAGGAGCCACCCAGGCCGGCGCCTACGGGGAAGTCGCTGGTCAGCTGAACGCGAGCGTGCGGCAACCCGGCGCGGCGCAACGCGATCGCCACGAGGGGATCGTCGGGGTAGGGGGCATCGGCCCCCTCGGCTTCGAGGTGGACCGTGGCGCGGCGTTCGATGGCCAGATTGCATACGAAACCGCCTCGCTCTTCGGGGAAGGGAGGGACATCTGTCCACCCTCCGCCGAAGTCGAGGCGGGTTGGCGCCGACGCAACGATCACGCGGCGTTACTTCTTCTTGCCGGCGGCCTTCTTGGCGGGAGCCTTGGCGGGCGCCTTGGCAGGAGCCTTTGCCGCTTTCGCCGGGGCCTTGGGAGCCGGCTTGGCCGGCGCCTTGGTTGCCGGCTTCGCTGGCGCCTTGGCGGCGGGCTTGGCGGGCTTGGCGGCCGGTTTGGCGGCGGGTTTGGCGGCGGGCTTGGCCGGCGCCGCGTCCTTCTTGGTAACCGGCTTGCTGTCGCTCTTGGGCTCGGCCTTGGCTACCGGCTTGGCCGGCTTCGATTCGGGCTTTGCTTCTGGCTTGGGTTCGGGCTTGGCTTCCGCCTTGGGCTTGGGTGCCGGCTTGGGCGGCAGAGGAGCAAACGTCACCTTGTCGGACGGCTTCTGCGGCTCAATGCGCATGGCTGCGCGTGCTTCGAGGGCCGCTTCGGCAGCAGCTGCCGGCGCCTGCACGGCCTTGGGCATCTGTCCCAGCGGTACCGGCTTGGGCGGGGCGGCCTTGGGCTGCGGCGCGGGAAGTGCCCCGTGCTTGGCGATGTACGCCGCTTCGGCCTGGGCAATGAGCGAATCGGCTTCGTCCTGATTCATCTGGCCGCGTCGCACCATGTAATGAATGAGGTCGCGCGCACTCTCGATGACGAAGGCGCTCAGCCCGGCGGCCGCTCCCACCACGTCCCGCATGGCGCCAGCCATGCGGCTTCCGGCTTCGAGGCTGATCTCGTGCGCCCGGGCCGCCATTTCGGCGGCCGTGTCGCGCGCATCGGCAGCCCGGTGTCCCGGACCCCGGCGCGGCGCGGGAGCGGTTGGAGGCGCATCGCCTTCCGTGAGCGTATCGTCGTCAGCCTGCGGCAAATCGGCCATAGGTGGAGCGCACTCCTTCCGCCATGCATGAAAAAAAGGTGGTCGCGAAAACTCGGAGGACGATGATGCCGTTGCCGCCGAGTGTCCCACGTCCACCGGAACGCGGGTAACTATATGATTTCCAGTGATCTATGCAAGGTATCCGGGCGTGCTTTAGGGCGTTGGCCTGCATATTATTGGCGTCGGTCCGGCACTGCCCCGGTCCGCGCGCGGCCACAAATGCCGCAGTACTCGGGCGGTAAAGCCAAGTAAATCGCAGCTTAACAACGCCATAAATGAGGCATCATGGAGCCACTTCCGCTCGCGGGGATTCGCGTGCTCGATCTATCGCGCGTACTCGCCGGTCCGCTCTGCACCATGATGCTCGGCGATCTTGGTGCCTCCGTCATCAAGGTCGAGCGCCCCGGGCTGGGGGATGACACGCGTGGTTGGGGGCCACCGTTCGCCGACGATGGCCAGTCTGCCTACTTCCGGAGTGTCAATCGCAACAAGCTGTCGCTGACGGCCGACTTCGCGGTCCGCGAAGACCGCGACCTCGTCCTGTCGCTCATTGCCGACGCCGATATCGTGGTGGACAACTTTCTGCCCGGGGCACTCGACCGAAGCGGTATCGATGCTGACGCCTTGCTGGCCGCATATCCTCAACTCATCTGGTGTACCATTTCCGGATTCGGAGCCGATAGCCTGCGCCCGGGGTACGACTTCGTGGTCCAGGCGGAGTCGGGCTGGATGGCCATTGCCGGCGAACCACAAGGTGATCCCATCAAGTCCGGGGTTGCCATGGTCGATGTGACCACCGGCAAGGACGCGGCAATCGGCATCCTGGCCCTTTTGGCGGCGCGGGAGCGGGCCGGGGGCAGGGCGCTGCCGCCGGAGCGCCGGCGGGTCCAGGTGACCCTGCAGTCGAGCGCGGTGGCGGCGTTGGTCAACGTGGCCCAGAACACGCTCGTGAGCGGTCGTGAGGCCGAGCGGTGGGGAAACGCCCACGCGAACCTCGTGCCCTATCAACTGTTTCGCGCGGCCGACCGCCCCTTCGTTCTGGCCGTCGGCAGTGATTCGCAATGGGTGGCCGCCATGCGGGCCGTGGGACGGCCGGAGCTGGCAGATGATCCGGCGTTGCGCACCAACGCCGGGCGTCTGCAGCACCGCACCGCGGTGGTGACGTGGCTTGCCGACCACTTCGCGACCCGGCCTGTGGAGCACTGGATTGTGGCGTTGACGGCAGCCGGGGTGCCGTGTGGCGTGGTGCGATCGGCGCGGGACGCGGTGCTGGAGCAGCTGCGCGAGCACGACCTCAGCGTTACCGAGGCGGCTCGCACCGGCTTGCCGCCGCTGTGGAACGGCCGAGTTCGCTTTGCGCCGCCGCATCATGGCGAACACAGCGTTACGGTGCGGGAAAACGGGTGGCTCGCCTTCGCGCGCGTCGAGTGATAGGGCACACCATTTTCGTGATCCAATCGTGACCTCCGCATGCGAACTTCGTCTTTCTGGCGAGACGAGCGGCAGGCGTGGTGATCGTCCGGGGGAGGGTTTCCGGCGGCGGTTGTGCGGCAGGGGTATCAAACCCGTCACCTCGGCGTTATCCTAGCGCCGTGACCATGACGGAATCCGATATCCCACCGAGCGACGTCGACCACGATCAGGACGTCATCTCCCGGGTACTCGCGGGAGAGCGCGACGCGTTCGCGTTGCTGATCGGTCGCTACAGTGATCCGCTGTATCGACATGCACTCGGCATGACGGGCAGTCCCGACGTCGCCGAGGACATTCTGCAGACATCGTTCATCAAGGCCTATCACCATCTCGGTGAAGTCCGCGGACGATTCGATGCCTGGCTGTTCCGGATCGTTGCCAACGGGTGCAAGGACTGGCTGAAGAACATTCGGCGCACGCACCTCAGCTACGACGAAGACGATCAGCCCTCCGGCTACGCGAGCCCCGATGAGGACCTCGACCGCACTGAACTGCGGCAGGATCTCGATGCAGCACTCGCGCAGCTGGCGCCAAGCCTTCGGGAAGCCTTCATCATGAAGCATGTGGAAGGGCGTTCCTACGAAGAAATGGCGGACCTCCTGGGTACCACAGTCGGCGCCCTGAAGATGCGCGTGCATCGGGCACGTGAAGCACTTCAGGCCCTGCTCGAGGAGAAATACGCGTGATGCTCGATCGACACGAAGCGCACGACAACCTGAATCAGAAGGTCCGCGATCCGCGTGAGGCGGCGGCTCCGGCCGAGCGCCCCGTGCCAGATCGCGAGGTGCCGCTCCCGGGCGTCTCGGCGGCGGATCAGACCGCCGGTGCCGTGCAGCTGTGGCTCGATGGTGAAGCCACGGAGGCCGAGGCACGCGCCGAGAACGACCACGCGGTGGCCTTCTGGATGCGCGTCCACGCCGACGCCGGCGTGATGCGTGAGGCCAAGGCTCCGGCCCACCTCACGGCCAACATCATGGCGGCGCTGCCCGCCACGCCGCCGGTGGTCAACGCCCCGCTCGCGGACTGACTTGCCCCGCCGGATCGTGGCCGGTTGACCCGCGGCCCGCAACACTGAAGACGCCGCCCGGAGCATGCCGGGCGGCGTTTTTCGTACCAACCGGCAGGTGCGGCTCGCGGTGGGACTGGTCGCCACGTGGACTCCGACGCACCTTGCTCGCATGTCCCGCCCGATGCCCCTGCACCGTGCGTCGCTGTGCCTGCTGGTGGGCGCCACGTTGGCCGAGGCCCAGCCCAGCCCCCGGACCGCGAGCCCCGACGACCGCCCCGACATGCTCGTGGGGACCGTGGTCGATGCCATGATGACGGCTACCTCGTCCCCGTAGGTATTGGCAACACGTGGCACGACGGGGTGGCCAGGAACCTGTGGGGCACCACGCTCAACATCGATGGCGTGCACTACCGCTGGGGGCACCCCATCCCGCGGCGCACCGACGACGGCGTGCTCTGGTACGGCCGGATCGGCGACTCCAACCCCGGGCTCCGCTTCGGCTGGCAGAACAACTTCCGCTATCGCGACTTCCGCCTGTTCATCCAGACCACCGGTCAGTTCGGCGGCAGTGTGTACGCCAACAGCAACCAGACCTACTATGCGTCCGGCGACCACCCGGATGTGGTGCAGGCCGGCAAGCCGGACGAGCTCAAGAAGCCCGTGAGCTACTACAACGCCGTCTCCAACAACAACAACCTCTACCTCAAGCGGTTCGTGGAGAGCGGCACGCACCTCACGATCGCCGAGTTCCTGTTCGGCTACTCGCTCGACTCGAAGAAGTGGCGCTTCCTCGAGCGCTCCGGCTTCAGCCGGATGAACATCGACCTGATCGGCCGGAACTTGCGGACCTTGACGGGCTACACGGGCCTCAACGTGATGGCCGGCTCGCCCACGGTCCGCTTCGACGACGCCACCTACCCGATGACCCGTACGTTGACGGGCGTCGTGACGCTCACCTTCTGAGGCGCCCATGCGCACCATCCGACTCCGCCCCCACCGGGCACTGACCGGGCTGGCTCTCGGCGCCGCGCTGGCCACCGGGCTCACCAGCTGCATGAGCCTCGACGTCAACGACCCGAACGCGCTCGGTATCACCACGGTGTTCACCAACGCGTCGAATACCGAGGCGGCGCTCATCGGGGCCTTCAAGGCCTTCACGCTGACTTCGCGCGGCACCTGTCCCACGCTCCCGCTCGAGGTCTATGCCAACGTGCAGACCACGACGAGCGCCACCTACCTCGAGTTCTCGCAGGAACCGCGTATCGGGATCAACAACCGCGACAACCTCAACTGTCTGTCGCGGTACATCTTCAACCAGCACTACGAGGCGGCGGCCGGAGCGCGCGAAGCCTTCATCGGCATCCGCGACAACAAGCTCGTCTTCGGCCCGCAATCTGCCCAGTTCCCCCGGGGGCGCGACACGGACTCCCGCAAGATCTTCGCGCGCTTCGTGATCGCGGTGTCTCAGCTGCAGCTGGCGCTGTTGCACGACAAGGCATACGTGACGGACACCATCACCCCGGGCTTCAACGCCATCGTGCAGGATTTCACCCCGTGGCCCGAGGTGCTCTCCAATGCCAGAGCGCAGCTGCAGGCGGCCATCGCGGAGGCGCGTCGGACCGCCGACTTCACCCTGCCCACGCTCTTCATCAACGGACGCCCCACCACCCGCGACGAACTCATTCGCGTGATGCAGTCGTATCTGGTGCGCGCCGACGTGTATTCCCCGCGCACGCCGCAGCAGCGGGCCGCCGTGAACTGGGCGGCCGTGCTGGCCCGTCTCGATTCCACGGTCACCCGCGACTTCGGGTTGATCGCCGACCCGGCCATCGCGGGCACGGCGTCAACCTAAATCACCAACTCGTTCGCCCAGAGCACCCTGCGCCTCTCCACCCGCTATGTGGGACCGGCCGATACGTCGGGGGCCTACCAGCAGTGGCTGAATGGCACGGTGGCGACGCGCAGTTCGATCCAGATCTTCACCCCCGATCGGCGCATCAGCAACACCACCCTCACCATCCCGATCACGGGCGTGGGCCGCATCAACCGGGTCACGTCCACCATAGGCAGCGCGGCGAACGGAGCGTATCTCACCTCGCAGTATCGGCACGTGCGCTACCTCAACGCGGCGGCCGACTCGGGGAGCCGGACCTTCGTACCGATCATCTCGGTGCAGGAAATGCAGTTCATCCGCGCCGAGGCGCTCTGGCGGCTCGGACGCTTCGCCGAGGCAGCCGCAATCATCAATCCCACACGCGTCGCGGCCGGGCTTCGCCCCGTGGACGCCAACGGCCCGCCGCCGGGACGCGACTGCGTGCCGCGCCGTGACGACGGCAGCTGTGGCTGGCTCTTCGACGCCATCCAGTACGAGAAGCGCATGGAGCTCTTCCCGTACGATGGCTACACGCACTACCTCGACGCCCGCGGCTGGGGGCGGCTCCTGCCAGGAACGCCGCTCCACATCCCGGTGGTCGGGCGTGAGCTGATTACGCGTGGCTTCCCGTGGTTCACCTTCGGCGGGCTCGAGGACACTCGGAACTCCGCCCAGCTCCCGAACGCCATGCGTCCCTGAGCGGGCTGCGCGGGGCGGAAGGACAAGGCGCCGGTCTCCCGTCAATGGAGGCCGGCGCCTTCGTGCATCAGGGGTGATGCCAGCAAGCAGATCCGATCAAGGGGTCAAAGTCGTTGATCCGGCAATCAGGGCTTCTCAGCCAGGTTCGCGCACCCCCAGACATTGTCGTCGGTGGGGGACAGCTGCGGATCGAAAACGCGCACGTAGTACGGCTGCCCCGACGTGAGCTTGGGG
>Ga0315900_10003045_pt1 | contig 24856 bp, 21 predicted proteins | sample LakEriMetagenome_FD_203521 | JGI IMG/M metagenome (GOLD analysis project Ga0315900, IMG submission 203521) | Freshwater fungal communities from buoy surface, Lake Erie, Ohio, United States - Buoy 12 MA114 | ecosystem: Environmental > Aquatic > Freshwater > Lake > Lake biofilm | place: USA: Lake...
TCTGCGACATCAAGGAGGCGCAGATCCGCGACGGGCTGCATGTCTTTGGCCAGAGCCCAACGGGGCGGCAGGAGCGGGACCTTGCGCTGGCCCTTGTCCGGGTGCCGCGGGGCGAGGGCAAGGGGGGAGAGGCGTCGCTTTTGCGAGCGCTGGCCGCGGATCTGGGGCTGGGATTCGACCCGCTGACGGCCGCGCCCGCCGAACCCTGGGCCGGGTCGCGGCCGGAGGCGCTGATGCTGACAGCGGACCCCTGGCGCAGCACCGGCGACACGGTCGAGCGGCTGGAACTGCTTGCGCAGGCGCTGCTGGACGGGGCGGCGGCGGCGCCGGGGCCGGCCACGGCCGCCGTCCTGGCCGAGGTGGCGGCGCGGGTGCGCCCGGCGCTCGCCGCCTGCGGGCCGGCCGAGGGGGCGGCGCTGCTGGCCGCGCTGGACGGGCGGGCGGTGGCGCCGGGGCCTTCGGGGGCGCCCACGCGGGGGCGGCTGGATGTGCTGCCGACGGGGCGGAACTTCTTTTCGGTCGATACCCGCGCGGTGCCGACGCAGGCGGCCTGGGCGCTGGGCTGGCGGTCGGCAAACCTGCTGGTCGAGAAACACCTGCAGGACCATGGCGACTGGCCGCGCGCGATGCTGGTCACGGCCTGGGGCACGGCGAACATGCGCACCGGCGGGGACGATATCGCGCAGTGCCTGGCGCTCATGGGGGTCAAGCCCGTCTGGGATGCGATGAGCCGGCGTGTGACGGGGTTCGAGATCATGCCGGCGGGCGTGCTGGGCCGGCCGCGGGTGGATGTGACCTTGCGCATCTCGGGCTTTTTCCGCGATGCCTTTCCGGGGCTTGTCGCGCTGGTCGATGCGGCGGCGCGGGCGGTGCAGGCACTGGACGAACCCGCGGCGCAGAACCCGGCGGCCGCGCGTGTGCGGGCGGGCGGGGCTGCGGCGCGGGTCTATGGCGCGCGGCCCGGCGCCTATGGCGCGGGGTTGCAGGCGCTGATCGACGAACGGCTCTGGACCACACGGGCCGATCTGGGCCGGGCCTGGCTTGACTGGGGCGGCTATGCCTATGCCGGCGCGGCCGAGGGGACGCCCGACCGCGCGGGGCTGGTGGCGCGGATGGCCGAGGTCGAGGCGATCGTGCAGAACCAGGACAACCGCGAGCACGACCTTCTGGACAGCGACGACTATTACCAGTTCGAGGGCGGCGCGGCGGCGGCTGTCGCGCTGGTGCAGGGGCGCGACCGGCCGGTCTATCACAATGACCATTCCCGGCCCGAGCGCCCGGTGATCCGCACGCTCGAGGAGGAGATCGCGCGGGTGGTGCGCGCCCGCGTGGTCAACCCGAAATGGATCGAGGGCGTGCGGCGGCACGGCTACAAGGGCGCCTTCGAGATTGCCGCGACGGTCGATTACCTTTTTGCCTTCGCGGCGACGACGGGGGCGGTGCGGCACCATCATTTCGACCTGGTCGAGGAGGTGGTGCTGGCCGACGAGGCGACGCGCGGCTTCATCGCCGCGGTCAACCCGCCGGCGCTGGGCGAGATCGCCGACCGCCTGCAGGAGGCGATCGACCGCGGGCTTTGGGTGCCGCGCTCGAACTCGGCCCGGGCACGGATCGAGAGCCTGCGCAGCAGCCGGCCCGGGGGCCCTGCCGGCGCCGTGGCAGGGAAGGCTGAGCCTGACAGGGAGAAGGATGGAAGCCTCCCCCTTTCCTCGCCCGGCGGCGCTCGCTAACATCGCGCGCATGAGCATGCAGGGTGATCTTCTTCACGTCGTCACGACCGACGACATCTCTCCCCGCCGGACCCTGATCGGGCGGGCGATGATCTGGGGCTCGGCGGGGCTTCTGGTGCTGGTCGCGGCGCTGCAGACGCTGCAACTGGCGGGCTGGGCGGATTTCGGTTTCGCCAACTGGCGACCGACGCTCTATGCCTATATCACCTGGGCCATCGCGCTCTGCTGGGGGCAGGTGATCCTGCGCGGCGAACAGGGCAAGCGGGCGCTCTTCGTGCTGCCGGCGGTGCTGTTTGTCGTGAGCCTTGTGGTGTTTCCGCTGATCTTCGGCCTGGTCATCGCCTTTTCGGACTGGAACCTGTCGAACCCCGACGGGCGGCGGTTCAACGGGCTCGACAACATCCGGCAGATGTGGGGCGATCCGTTCTACTGGAACGCGCTTCTCAACATGGTGTGGTATTCGCTGGCCATCATCGTCGAATATGCCATCGCCTTCGGCCTCGCGCTGCTGCTCGCCAGCCAGATCAGGGCGCGCAAGTTCTTTCGCGTGGCGTTTCTTCTGCCGCTGATGCTGTCGCCCGTGGCGGTGTCGTGGATGGTGGGCAAGTCGATGCTCGAGCCGCGCTTCGGCCCGCTTGCGCGGCTTGCACGCGGGCTGGGCTGGGACGATCCCTCGTTCTTCGGCTCGGCCGAGATGGCGCGGCTGACGATCATGGTGATGGATGCCTGGACCTTCATCCCCTTCATGATGATCATGCTGCTGGCCGGGTTGCAGGCGATCCCCCGCGACGTGCAGGAGGCCGCGCGCGTCGACGGGGCAAGCGGCTGGCGCGGCTTCTGGGAGGTGACGTTCCCGCTGATGCTGCCGGTGTCGGTCACGGCGATCCTGATCCGGCTGATCTTCAAGCTCAAGCTCGCCGACATCATCATCAACGTGACCGCCGGCGGCCCGGGCGGGGCGACCGACAGCGTGACAAGCTTCATCTACCGCGAATACCGCGACCGGTCGAACGTGGGGTATGGCACGCTGCTGGCCATGGTCTATCTGGTGCTGATCGTGATCGTCATGACGGTGTTCATGAAGGCGTCCGAACGCTGGATGCGGCCGCAGACATGAGCAGGCGGACATGACAGAGACAGCGATCTTTCGCGACCATCCCGCCGATGCCGGCCACCGCGCCAAATGGTGGACGGGGCGAATCTTCATCTATGGCGCGCTCATCCTCTGGGCGGTGATCTGCCTCTTTCCGATCTACTGGACCATCACGACGAGCTTCAAGGAAGCGCCGAACGTGATGCAGGGCAACATGATCCCCGGGGTCGATTATCAGCCGAGCTGGAAGGGGTGGCGGTCGCTTGGCCTGTCGCCCGACACGATCGGGACGGAGTCGACGCCGCGGGCCGAGTTCACGAAACGCTTCCTGAATTCGGCGATCACGGCGCTCACCTCCTCGGCGCTGGCCGTGGCGCTGGGCAGCCTCGCGGCCTATGGGCTGTCGCGCTTTTCCTATCGTTTCGGCTACATGCGCAACGGTGACATCAGCTTTTTCTTCCTGTCGCAGCTGATCCTGCCGCCGGTGGTGCTCGCGCTGCCCTTCCTTGTGCTTTACAAGGAACTGGCACTGCTGGACACGCGGATCGGGCTCATCCTGCTTTACACGCTGACCGTGCTGCCCATCGTGATCTGGATCATGCGCGACCAGTTCGCCTCGATCCCGACCGAGCTTGAGGAGGCGGCGATGGTGGACGGCCTGTCGGTCTGGGGGGCGTTCCTGACGATCATCCTGCCCATCGCCCTGCCGGGGATGGTGGCGGCCTTCATCCTGAGCCTTGTGCTGACCTGGAACGAATATTTCTTCGCCGCACTCCTGACCTCGACGCACGCCAATACGCTGCCGGTCATGGTCGCCTCGCAGACCGGGAGCCAGGGGATCAACTGGTGGTCGATGGCGGCATTGTCCTCGGCGGCGATCCTGCCGCTCGTCTTCGTGGGCATCCTGCTCGAGAAATACATCATCAAGGGCATGGCTGCCGGCGCCGTGAAGTAGGGTGCGCTTCAGCGCACCCGGGGAGAGAGAGACTGCCATGCTGAAGGGGATCGACCAGCGCCTGTCGGCCGAGATCGTCCATGTGCTGATGCTGATGGGCCATGGCGACGACATCGTGATCTGCGACGTCAACCACCCGGCGGCCAGCATCGCCAAGGACACGACGCATGGCCGCCTGATCGACATGGGCGGGTGCGACATTCCGACGGCGGCGCGCGCGATCCTGAGCCTGATGCCGCTGGACGATTTCGTGCCGGCGCCGGTCACGCGGATGGAGGTGGTAGGCGACCCCGCCGCCCGGATGCCGGTCTTTGACCGGATGCAGGCGGTGATCGACGCGGCCGAAGGCCGGCCCGTCGCGATGGCGGCGGTGGAGCGGTTTGCCTTCTATGCCGCCGCGCGGCGGGCCTTTGCCATCGTCCGCACCGCCGACAGCGGCCCCTATGGCTGCTTCATCCTGAAGAAGGGCGTGATCAGCCTGCCGCCGCTCTGAGCCCGAGCACGCGGCGAAGATGGGCGAGCATGATCGCCACCCCGGCCTCGCCGGTCGCGGCGGTCGCGCGCTGGGCGGTGGCGGTGTACCAGGTGTCGTTCACCTCACAGGCCGCCATGTCGACCGTCGATGGCGCAAGGGCCAGCATCAGGCTCGTCTCGCCCTCGCCGGCATGGTCGAAGATGTAGCCGTGCCCCTGCGGCAGGAGCGGGTGGATGCTGATCCAGTTGAAGGGATTGTCACCCGCCGCATGGCCTTCGTAGTAATCCGCCATCTCTCCCTTGCCCCACCAGCCCGGGCCGCGCGTCGCCTCGAGATGGGCAAAGACGGCCTCGCGGGCGGCAAGGCGGAAGGCGAGGTCGGTGGGCATGCCCTGGGCGAAGTTTTCGGTCTGGTGGTGGATCACGCCGTGGATGTTGCGCAGGCCCGTGGCCAGCAGTCCGGCAAAGAGCGCGCGAGCAAAGGGCAGAAGCGCGGGGCTTTCGACATGGACGGTGCCGGTGCCCAGGGGCGCGGCGACGGCATGGCTGGCCGCGCCCCAGGCAAAGGCGGGCAGGAGCACGATCTCGTCCCCCAGCCGGGCAAGCGTTTCGGTCACGGCGAGGAGGTCCATGCCCACGGGCAGATGTTCGCCATGGTATTCCTGCACGCCGATGGGCAGCACGAAGGGCAGGCCGCGGGCGACGGCGTCGCGAATCTCGGGCGGGCGCATGCGTTCGAACTGCATCTCTTGTCCTTCGGGGTCCTGGGGTCAGCCGAGGTCGGCCATGATGTCGCGCGTTTGGTCGTAGAGGCGGCGGAAGAGCGGCCAGAGCCGGTCATAGGCCGGGTCGGGGGCGGGATCGACGATGCGCGCGGGCGGGTTCCAGCGGGCGATGTCGCCGGGCGCGGCATGGCCGGTGGCCAGCGCGGCAAGGAAGGCGTCGCCGAAGCTTGCGCCGGTGGTGACGGCGCAAACCGTCTGTGGCAGGCCGGTCAGGTCCGAGGTCGCCTGGAGCCAGGGCGCGTTCTGCGTGCCCCCGCCCACGGCGCGCAGGCGCAGCGGCGCGGCGCCGGCCTCGGCATAGGTTTCGGTGATGTGGCGCGTGGCGCAGGCGATGCCTTCGAGCGCGGCGCGGTAGATGTCGCCCCGGCTGTGGGTCAGGTCCAGGCCGAAGATCACGCCGCGGGCGCGGGGGTCGTGGATCGGTGTCCGCTCGCCCGAGAAATAGGGCAGCACGATCAGGCCGCGCGCGCCCTTGGGCGAGGCCATCGCCTCGGTGGTGAGGGTGGCGAAGGCGGTGTCGCGCGGCAGGTCGCGGGCGAACTGGTCGCGCAGCCAGTGGGTCAGCGTGCCCGAGGTCGCAAGCCCTGCCATCGCGGCCCACTGGCCCGGAAACAGCCAGGGCGCATGCCAGAGCCGGGGGTCCGACAGGCGGCGGTCGACCACCTCGATCACGAAAACGGTCGAGCCGTACATCAGCATCATGTCGCCGGGGGCGGTGATGCCGACGCTGACCGCCTCGGCGGCGGCGTCGATGGTGCCGCAGGTGACGGGGGTGCCGGCGGCCAGCCCGGTCGCCGCCGCGGCGGCGGGGGTGATTTGGCCCGCGATCTCGGTCGACCAGAGCAGGCGGGGCAGGCGGTCGCGGTCGCAGATATCGGCCAGGTCAAAACACCAGTCTTGGGCGGCGATGTCATAAAGCGGGGCAAAGTTGGCGGCGGTGTAATGGTCGATCACCGAGGCCCCGGTCAGGCGTTCGACGACAAAGCTGGTCGAGGTCATCACGCGGGCGGTGCGCGCCCAGAGATCGGGGTGATTGCGCCTGAGCCAGAGGATTTTCGGCCCCACGGCCTGCGAGGTCAGCGCATTGCCGCAGCGCGCGAGGATCGTCTCGCGCCCGATGGCGGTGTCGAGCAGGTCGATTTCGGCCTGGGCGCGGGTATCGACGCCATAAAGCACGCCGTTCATCAGCGGCGTGCCCGCAGCATCGACGGGCAGCATGCAGGGGCCGATGGCGCTGACCGCGACGCCGGCGATCGTGCCGGGCGCGATGCCCGATCGGGCGAGCAGATCGCGCGAGAGGTGGACGACATCGCCCCACCAGTCCTCTTCGGCGCGGTGTTCGGCCCAGCCGGGGCGGGGCACGATCATCCGGTGCGGCCGCGCGGACTGCGCGAGGATGCGGCCCTGGGCGTCGGTCAGGACGCCCTTGGATTCGAAGGTGCCGATGTCGATGCCAAGGAAATGGGTCATGGGTTCCTCATGCGGCGGAGGCCATGGGAGAGCGATGCCCGCGCCACCGGTCTAGCCGCGCGCAAGGTCGAAGCCCGGCCCGATGCGGGCGAGTGCGGCAAGGGTGAGGTCGGTCAGCGCGGCAAGGTCGGTCAGATCGCAGCATTCGAGCGCGGAATGCGAGTGGCGCATCGGAAAGCCGATGTCGAGGCTGGCCACGCCCGCGCCAAGCGTCTGGACATAGGAAAGGTCGGTCAGCACGCCGACCTGGGCCGAGCGTTGCAGCGGGATGGCGGCGGCGGCGGCCGCTTCCTCGACCAGGCGGACAAGGGCGGGATGGGGGATCACGCCATTGAGCGTGCCGCGGCCGTGAAAGCTGTAGAGGCTGATCCCCGGCCCACCGCCGAGGACCATCTCGCCGCGGTCGGTCATGTCGGGGGTGTCGGTGGCGAGCATCAGGTCGATCTGCAGCGCGATATCGGGTGCGAGGGTCTGGGCTGCGACCACGGCGCCGCGCAGGTTGAACTCTTCCTGCACCGACCAGACGCAATGCACGGTCGGCCCGTCCTGCCGGGAGGCGAGTGCGCGCGCGATCTCGATCAGCACGGCGCAGCCGGCGCGGTCGTCGATGGCGGTGCCGGCGATGCGGCTGCCGGCCAGCGGCAGGACGCGGGGGTGATAGATCACGGGCGTGCCGATGCGGATGCCCGCGGCCTCGACCGCGGCCTTCGACCCGTGGCCGGTGTCGATGCGGATCTCGGGCGCGGTCAGGACCTTGTACTTCTCCTCGGGCGTGGTGGCGTGATGGGCCTTGTTCATGATCAGCCCCGGCACGTCCGGCCCCCCGCCCGGGCAAAGCAGCACCGCCTGCGCCGCCATCGCGCGTTCCGACACGCCGCCCATGCGTTCGACCCGGATCAGACCGTCGGCTTCGATCCGGCGGACGATGAAGCCAAGCTGGTCCATATGGGCAAAGACCATGACCGAGGGGGCTGTGGGATCGCCCTGAAAGCTCGCGATCAGGTTGCCAAGGCGGTCTGTCCGGCTGGCGATGCCTGCGTCCGCGAGGCGGGCGCGGATCAGGGCGGCCACGCGTTCCTCGTGCCCCGCAAGGCCGGGGGCGAGCATGAGGTCGCAGAGGTCGGCGCGCAGGCGGGCGGGGCGGTCCATCAATAGCCCCGCGCGGCCCGCGCCCGGGCCATGAAATCGGCCGCGCGGGCGGGATCGACGGCGTTCCAGGTGTGGCCCTCATGCTTGAGCGCGCTGCCCACGACGCAGCCGTCCGCGATGCGCAGCACCTCGGCCACGGTCGCGTGCCTGACCCCGGTATTGGCGAGCACGGGGGTCGCGGGCAGGGCGCGCTTGACGGCTTCGAGGTCTTCCATCCGCGCGGCCTCGCCGGTGATCTGGCCCGAGACGAGGACCGCGTCGGGGATCGAGGAGAAGACGGCCGAACGCGCGCGGTCGGGCAGGGGGCGGCGGTCGAGGCTGTCGGCGAATTCGGCCGAGACGTTGTAGAGCATGGCGAGGTCGGCGCGGCCGAGGCGGTTGCGGTAGCGCATGGCTGCGCCGGCATCGGGCGTCCAGGGCCCCATGTCGGAGGCATAGGTGCCGGTGAAGATCTCGCGCACGAAGGCGGCACCCGTTGCCGCGGCCAGCGCGATGCTGCTGGTGGGGTCCCAGAGCACGTTGACACCGAAGGGGACCGTGATCTCGGCGCGCAGCTGGCCGATGAGGCAGGCCATCGTCGCGGTCGAGGCGGGATCGACGCGGAATTCGTAAGGCCGGTCGTTTTCGTTGCCGAACATGACCGCATCCACCCCGGCGGCCTGCAGCGCCGCAAGATCGGCCCGGGCGGCGGCCAGAAGGCCAGAGAGCCCCCCCGCCGCATCGTAAAGCGGCGTGCCGGGCAGCGCGCCCAGATGGACCATCGCGATCACGGGTTTCCGGCCTTCGCCGAATACGCGGTTGTAATTGTTCACCTTTCAGTCGCCTCCCGATGCATTCGGGGGATGCGCGGCCCGCCGATTCATACTAGCATGCTAGTCGCGACAGGGAGGGAGATGCAATGAAGACAAGGCACTGGGACAGGCTGGGCAATGGCGGGCTGACCTTCACCGAACTGGGCTTCGGGACGGCGCCGCTGGGCAATCTTTACCGCGCCATCGGCGATGCCGAGGCGGATGCGATCCTGGCCGCGGCCTGGGAGGGGGGGGTGCGCTATTTCGACACCGCGCCGCTCTATGGGCTGGGGCTGTCGGAGACGCGGCTCAACCGGTTCCTGCGGGGCAAGCCGCGCGACGGATATGTGCTGTCCTCCAAGGTGGGGCGGCTGTTGCGGGTGGCGCCCGAGCATGAGGGGCAGGGCAAGTGGTTCGACGTGCCCGCCCGGGTGGGCGTCTATGATTATACCTATGACGGGGTGATGCGGTCGGTCGAGTTCTCGCTCGAACGGCTGGGGGTGGCGCGGATCGACATCCTGTATGTGCATGACCTTGACGTCTGGACACATGGCTCGGCCGAGGTGCTGGCGGGCTACATGCGCACCTTCCTCGAGAGCGGGCACCGGGCGCTGGTGGCGCTGCGCGAGCAGGGCGTGATCGCGGCCTTTGGCGCGGGGATCAACGAGGAGGGGCCGGCCGAGCATATCGCAAGGCACGGAGATCCTGACCTTTTCCTGCTCGCCTCGCGCTATACCCTGCTTCAGCAGCCAGCCCTTGGGAGCTTCCTGCCTTATTGTGCCGAAAGGGGGATCGGGGTGGTGATCGGGGCGCCCTACAATTCGGGGATCCTCGCCACTGGGGCGCGGCCGGGGGCGAAGTTTTCCTATGAGACCGCGCCGGAGGAGGTGCTGGAGAAGGTGCGCCGGATCGAGGCGGTCTGTGTGCGCCACGGCGTGCGGCTGGTCGATGCGGCATTCCGGTTTCCCCTGCGGCATCCGGCGGTGGTGTCGGTCATCCCCGGCGGGCAGGGGGTGGCCGAGATGGCGTCGAACCTGGCGGCCGAGCGGGCAGAGGTGCCGGCCGCGCTGTGGGCCGCGCTGAAGGCCGAGGGGCTGCTGGCGGAGGATGCGCCGGTCTGAGGCGGCGAATCAGGGGTTAACGCGCTGATTTTGCGAAAGACCGGGCTTTCGGTATCACGTCGGTATTGCGTCGGTGTCGACGTGCCTGTGATCGGGAGATGGAGGGGATGAAGGCACCGCGCGCCGGGTGTTGCGCCGGGGGCCGGGGCGGGCGCGGCAGGATGTGCGCCCGTCGGTCTGGCGGAGAGCTCTGTCGCCTGCGCTTGCACCTTCGGCCGGCACCCCGCCGGGTGCAGGGTGGGGGCGGGGCACAGATGGAGTCCGGCAGTCATCCGGGCGCGACGCCAGGGAAACAGAGCCGCAGGATGTCGGCGGTAAGACGACATCCCGGCCCATGCCCCCCCGCCGGGGCGGCGATCCGACCGGATGGGGCATCGTTGAGGCGGACACCCGGGAGAGCGGCTCGGGCGGGGGGTGGGGCCGGTCTGCCGGGGGACGCGTGCCGGAGCGGCGGGGAACGCGGCTGCGCCCGGGGCGTCCGTGGCGACCGGTGCGGCCGGCGGCTTTGGTCAGCGGTCGATCAGCGGGCCGCGGAGCGTACCGGCGGCGCGCAGGTCGCCCACCGTGATCCCGCGCCAGTTGCGCAGGGGATGATCGGCCAGGGTCCGTGCCGCCGGGCTTTCGGCGTCCAGCGCGCCGAGGCGGATCAGGATATGGGCCATCGCCGCTTCGCTGGCGCGGCCGGCGCCGTCGGCGATCTTGAGCGCCACGCCAAGCCCCCGGTCCGGCAGGATCGCCACATGGAATCCTTCGGCACCGCCCTTGACCGCGACCCGTCCGCCCATGGCGCGCATCAGTTCGGTGCAGGGCTGACGGTTGCCCGAGACGAGTTCGGGGTGGGCGGTCATCGCCGCGACAAGCCGGACCTGCGCCCTGGCGCGGCGGTCGCTGCGCCCGCCTGCGGTGGCGAAACGGGCCATCGCACGCGCCATCGCGGCGAGTGTGGTGGCGAAATTCGGGGCGGAACAGCCGTCGATCCCGTAACCGGGCGAAGCTTCGCCGGTCACGTCCTCGAAGGCGTCGCGGATGGCGCGCTGCACGGGGTGGTCGGCTTCGACATATTCGCTGCCGCCCCGCAGGTGGCGGTTGAGCGTGAGGAACCCCGCGTGTTTGCCCGAACAGTTGTTGTGATACTGGCAGGGCGCCGCACCCGACCGGATCAGCGCATCCCGGGCCGCGCGGTCCGACGGCTCGTGCGCGCCGCAGCGCAGGTCGCCGTCGCCGAGGCCAAGGGCGGAGAGCCAGCCCTGCACCCGGGATGTGTGGTAATCCGCGCCGATATGGCTCGCGCAGGCCAGTGCGAGCTGTTCGGTCCCCAGCCCGAAGGCCTCTGCCGCGCCGGATTCGATCAGGGGCAGGGCCTGGATCATCTTGGAGGAGGAGCGGGGATAGACCACGACCTGCGGATCGCCCCAGGCTGCAACGATCTCTCCCCGTGCGTCGGCCACCACGGCATGGCCCCGATGGACGGATTCCAGACGCCCGCCGCGCCACAGTTCGACCAGATCGACCGCCCCGGTCATCGCTCTCTCCCTGCGCCATGCGCAGCCGGCGGCAATCCGCGCAGCTTTTTTTGCGAGTGTTTCCGCAGGGCTTTCCCCGGCGGTGCTTTCCTTGCTATGCGGTTTCGTATCGGGTTGGAAACGACCCTTCCAGCCGAAAAGGCGCAGACCCCGGGGTTCAGGCGCCGCAGGAAGGGCACAAGAGGCTGAAGGACAGAGATGGAGGCCGCAGAATGAGACCAGGACTTTTCCGATGGACGGGCGTCGCCGTCATGGCCACCCTTGCCGCAGGCGGTGCCGCGGCGCAGGAGCAGACCGACAACCGCGTTGCCGCCAGCACGGACTGGAGCGTGTTCCAGGAGACGGACCCCGTCGAATGCTTTGCCGTGTCGGCGCCGAAGGAACAGGTCAATACCCGCAACGGCGAAGCCGTCCAGGTCCAGCGCGGCGAGACGCTGCTTTTTGTCTTCTACCGCCCGACCGAAGGGGTCAGCGGCCAGGTGACGTTTACCGGCGGCTATCCCTTCGCGCCCGATTCGACCGTCACGCTCGAGGTCGGGGGCACGGCCTACCAGCTTTTCACCGAAGGGGAATGGGCCTGGCCTGCCACGGCCGAGGATGACGCCCGCATCGTCGCGGCGCTGAAGGCGGGATCGGAGGCGGTGCTGACCGGCCAGTCCGGGCGCGGCACGGTCACGCGTGACACGTTTTCGCTTCTGGGGTTCACCGCGGCGGTCGATGAGGCGGGCAGCCGCTGCGCCAGCTGACGCGACCGGCCGGAATAATCGCGGGGCGCGGTTTTCAATGGGAAACCGCGCCCCGATCTTGTATGGCACCCCCTGTTTCCCCGTTCCGGACCCGCAGATGACCGCCACCGCCCCGATCACCCAGGATGTGCTGACCATCCCCCGCCCGCTGCCCGAGGGCGGCCCGGTGAACCTTGTCGGCCTGCCGCGGGCGGAGATGCGGGCCGCGCTGATCGCCGCCGGCACGCCGGAACGGCAGGCGCAGATGCGGGTGGGGCAGATCTGGCAATGGATCTACCACTGGGGCCTGCGCGACTTTGCGCAGATGACCAACCTTGCCAAGGATTACCGCGCCCTCCTTGCCCGGCACTTTACCATCGCGCTGCCCGAGATCGTGACCCGCCAGGTTTCCGAAGACGGCACGCGCAAGTATCTGGTCCGCATTGCCGGCGGGCACGAGGTCGAGACGGTCTATATCCCCGAGGAGGATCGCGGCACGCTCTGCATCTCGTCCCAGGTCGGCTGCACGCTGACCTGTTCGTTCTGCCATACCGGGACGCAGAAGCTCGTGCGCAACCTTACCGCGGCCGAGATCGTGGGCCAGGTCATGCTCGCCCGCGACGATCTGGGCGAATGGCCTGTCCCCGGCGCGCCCAAGGACGAAACCCGGCTTCTGTCCAACATCGTGCTCATGGGCATGGGCGAACCGCTTTACAATTTCGACAATGTCCGCGACGCGATGAAGATCGTGATGGACCCCGAAGGCATCGCGCTGTCGCGGCGGCGGATCACGCTTTCCACCTCGGGCGTGGTGCCCGAGATTGCCCGCACGGCGACAGAGATCGGCTGCCTGCTGGCTGTCAGCTTTCACGCCACGACCGACGCGGTGCGCGACCGGCTGGTGCCCATCAACAAGCGCTGGAACATCGCGACGCTGCTGGACAGCCTGCGCGATTATCCCAACCTGTCGAATTCCGAACGGATCACCTTCGAATATGTCATGCTGAAGGGCGTCAACGACAGCGACGCCGATGCCCTCCGGCTGGTGCGGCTGATCGCGGGCATTCCGGCCAAGATCAACCTCATCCCCTTCAACGCCTGGCCCGGGGCGCCCTATGAACGGTCCGACGAGACGCGCATCCGCGCATTCGCCGACATCGTCTACAAGGCGGGCTATGCCTCGCCCATCCGCACGCCCCGGGGCGAAGACATCATGGCCGCCTGCGGGCAGCTCAAATCCGCCACCGAACGCGCCCGCAAGAGCCGCGCCGCCATCGCCGGCGAGGCGGGGCTCTGACCCGCTGGCCCTTTTGCCGCGCATTGGCTAGAGGTGACCCGGAACAGGGAGACGCCGATGAAGCTCACGCTCAACAAGGTCGAATTCGCGATCGAACCCGTCCCTGGCCCGGTCCGCGATGCGCTGCTTGCCGATCCGATCCTGCGCCAGGGTGTCAGCCGCGAGGTCTGGCGCTGGGATGCCGCGACCCGGACCGGCTCGCCGCTTGTCGCCGTGACACCGCAGAACGGGGTGCCGCTGCCCAATGGGGTCAGCTTCTTTGTCGCGCGGCCCGGTTCAGCGACGCAGAAGGCCGATGGCCCTTCGGCGAGGATGGCCGAACGCGTGCTCGAGGCGGTGGGCGCGAAGACGATCACCGATGTGATGAAGGCCATCAACCAGATCGCCCGCCTGCCGCAGAAGACTCTGCCGCTGAAGGAATTCGAGGCGCTTTCGGCGGTCGCGAGCCATACACTTCGGGTTCATGTCGATTATGCCGTGGTCCATGCCGTGAACGCGGCGCGCAACCTTGGCCTTTATCTTTTCATCCCCGGCCAGTGCAGCTTTACCGCCCGGATCGACGCGGTCCCCGACCAGGCCGCCTATGACAAGGCGACCGAGGAAAACGCCCGGCTGACCCGCATCCAGCCCGGTTTCATCATCCCGCCGGGGACCGAGGCGAACCTGATGCTGCGCCGCATGGCGCTGGCCCAGCGGATCACCGAAATCCAGCAGAGCCTTGGCGGCATGAACCCGGCCGACCTGCCCGCCGACGACCTGCGGCGGCTGACCCTCGCGCGGCTCGGGCTTGAATGGCAGGCGCTGAACCGCCCGCGCAAGGCGGCCTGAGCCGCGCCGCGTCAGACCATCAGCGCCGCGGCTTCGGCTGCGCTGAGCGCGGCGGGACGTTCGCAGGTCGTGGTCATCGCGACCCAGCGCCGGTCCTCGCCTGCCTTGAGGATCGACACCATCACGTCGACCGCATGCAGGGCGAGGTCGAGGTTGCAGCGATGGGCGCGCCCCTCGTCGATGGCCGAGGCCATGTCGGCAAGCCCTGCGCAGCGGTAGTTCGCGCGCTCTTCGCCGCGGCTGTCGGTCATGTTGTTCACGCCGAAGGGATGACCCCCGACATCGAGCGCCGTGACGGTGCCTTCGGCATCCGCGAGCTCGACCGTGCCGGCAAAGAAGTTCGGGTCCGGCACGAAGATCGACCCGTCCGTGCCATAAAGCTCCATGTTGGCGTGCCGATGGCTCCACACATCCCAGGAGGCTGACAGTGTCACCGTCGCGCCGCTTGCGAATTCGAGAAGCGCATGGATGTTGGTGGGCGTGTCGACCGGCACCGTCTGACCTTCGCGCGCGCCCGACCCGATGGTGCGGGTGGCAAAGCTCGCATTCGCCATCGCCGCAACCGCCCTGACCGGCCCCAGAAGCTGGATCAGGTTCGTGACGTAATAGGGGCCAAGGTCCAGCACCGGCCCGCCCCCCGGCTGGAAGAAGAAATCGGGGTTGGGATGCCAGGCCTCCATCCCGTGGCTCATCACATGGGCCGTGCCCGCGATGATCCGTCCGACTGCGCCGGCATCGATTGCCGCCCGCGCCGCCTGATGGCTGCCGCCAAGGAACGTGTCGGGCGCCGATCCCACGCGCAGGTTGCGCGCCGCCGCGAGATCGCGCAGCGCCTTGCCTTCGTCCAGCGTCAGCACGAAGGGCTTTTCCGAATAGACATGCTTGCCCGCCGCGATGGCGCGGCGCGACACGTCGTAATGCGCGGCCGGCACCGTCAGGTTGACGATGACGTCCACGTCAGGCGCGGCCATCACCTCCTCGACCGTGCCCGCGCGTACGCCGTACTCGGCCGCGCGCGCCTGTGCCGCCGCAGGGTCGATATCCGCGACCGCCCTGACCTCGAGCGCGCGGAAGAGCGGCGCGAACTTCAGATAGGTGGTCGAGATATTGCCGCAGCCGATGATGCCGATCCCGAGCTTGCCCATGATTCACATCCCCTTCCAGGCAGAGACAGCCGCGAGCGACCGTGCCGCAAAGCGCGCATGATCCCTGGGGTTGTCATGTTCGATGACGAAGTGATCCACCCCCGCGGCATCGAGCGCGGCCTTGACCGGTGCCCAGTCGATTGTCCCGTGGCCGACATCGGCCCAGCCATCCTCGTCGGGTGCCGTTCCGGCCGGGGCGATGTCCTTGACATGCACTGCCCTGATCCGCCCCGCATGGCGCGCGATCAGCGCCGCCGGATCATGCCCCGCGACCCGCACCCAGCCGAGGTCCAGTTCCAGATCGACCCCCGCCTCTGCGATCAGGTCCAGAGGCGTCACCCCGCCGCCGAGATCGGCAAGCTCGAAATCGTGGTTGTGCCAGCCATAGGCCAGCCCCGCATCCTGGACCGGCTTGCCCGCCTCGGCCAGCCTGCGGCCAAAGGCGGCCCAGCCTGCCGCATCCCGCGGCCGCATCTCGGCGACCAGATAGGGGACAAAGACCTTCTTCACCCCCAGCGCGCGGGCGACCGCGACCGTCCGCGCCGGGTCGCCTTCGACCATGTCCAGCCCGAAATGCCCCGAGGGCATGGAGAGGCCCGTTGCATCAAGCCCCGCCTTGAGGTCGTCCAGCGCAGCGTAGAGCCCGCCATAGCCCTCGACCGCCTTGTAGCCCGTCCCGGCCAGCATCCTGAGCGTGGCCGACAGGGGCGGGAAATTGCGGGAACAGTAAAGCTGATAGGCGATCGTCGGCATGTCTGTGGTCCTTGCAGGTCAGCGGGTGCGCGCCATCGTGGCGCCGTGAAGTTCGCGCAGGTGAAAGACGGGGTCCGGCCCCGGCGTGTCCGGCGTGAAGGTGACGGTGGCGGGATGCCCCGCGAAGAGCGCGAAGGCGTTGTGCGAAAACCGCCCCGGCCGGTCCGCCCCCAGCGTGACGAAGAGGCCCAGCGTCGGGGTCTCGACCGTGATCTCCCACCCGGCCGCGGCCTTGTGCGCGCTGTGGCGCAGTGCGGCCGGGACAAGGTCATAGGCCTTCCAGGGCTTCGGGGCAAAGATGTCGCCGCCGGCCCGCCGGCCATCGATGTCCCAGGTGAAGGCCAGGAATTCGTCCCCCGCCAGCGCAGCCCCGGCGATGGTCGCAACCGGCACCGCCCGGTCGGTCGGCACCGCGACATCCCAGGTCCCCAGCACCCGCACTGCCCCCGCCGCGGTGACGGCGCGGGCGGTCACGGCCAGCCCGACCTCCTCCACCCCATCGTTCACGGCGCGCAGTTCGATCCCCCCCGCCACCGGCACGGCCAGGATTGTCAGCGGCGCAAAGAACCCCCGCGCCATGTGGTGCAGAAGCTTCCACCCCCCGCCATGGTCAAGCGAGGACCAGGAACAGACCGGCCAGGTATCGTTCAGTTGCCAGTAAAGCGTGCCCATGCAATGGGGCTTGAGGCTGCGCCATTGCGTCACCGCCGTTTTGATCGCCAGGCCCTGCTGCACCTGGCTCAGCCAGACGAAATCCTCGAACCGCTCGGGCCAGCGGAAATAGCGGAACATCGTTTCGGCGATGCGGGCATTGCCGCCCTTGTTCTTCTGGTGGCTTTCAAAGACCGGCGCGGCGATGTTCCAGTCCTGCGGCGCGGCAAAGCGTGCGATCACCTCCATCGACGGATAGGACTGGAACCCGAATTCCGAACAGAAGCGGGGCGCCACGTCCCGGTAATGGTCGAAATCCCGCCCCTCGTGCCAGACCGACCAGAAATGCATGTCGCCCGACCCGTCCTCGTGCCAGGCATCGCGGAAGTTCATCACCCCCGGCGACGGCGAGGATGGCCACCACGCCGCGCCGGGGTCGGTCTCTCTCAGCGCCGCTTCCACCGTCCGGTTCAGCCGGTCGTAATTCACCAGATAGCGGTCGCGGTCCTCCCGGCTTTCGGGAAACCAGGTCAGCGCCCCGATCAGTTCGTTATCCCCGCACCAGAGCGCGATGCAGGCGTGATGCGCGATCCGCGCCACATTCTCGCGCACCTCTGCATCGACCTCGGCCAGGAATTCCGGCGTCGAGGGATAGAGGTTGCAGGAAAACATGAAATCCTGCCAGACCATCAGCCCCAGCTCGTCGCAGAGGTCATAGAACCAGTCCGCCTCGTAGCGGCCCCCGCCCCAGACGCGGATCATGTTCATATGCGCATCGACCGCCGATTGCAGCAGCCCCCGCGTTGCCGCGGGCGTGATCCGCCCCGCCAGCGCATCGGCGGGGATCCAGTTCGCCCCGCGTGCAAATACGTCCCGCCCGTTCACCCGGAACCCAAAGGAGAGCCCCGCCGCATCCCGATCGGTCACCAGCGCGATCTGCCGCAGTCCGATCCGCCGCCGCGCCCGCGCCGCCCCGACCGTGACCTGCAGGTCATGCAGCACCTGCGCCCCCAGCCCCGCCGGCCACCAGAGCACCGGTTCCGCAATCTCCAGCCGCAGCCGTGCCCGGCCCTCCGTCACCCTCCCCGCCGCCTCCTGGCCACAGAGGGCCACGCGGCATTCCGCCCCCTCGGCCGCCGCGGCGCGGATATCGACGCTCACCACCACCCGCCCGTCCGCCCGATGGTCCTGCCCGACCATGATGCCCACGATGCGCGGCCCGCCCCGCGGCTCGATCCGGATACCGCCTGTCACGCCAAAGGGAACAAGCGCGATGTTCCAGTCCCAGCCCCAGTCGCAGGCCGGCTTGCGCAGCATGTTGCCATGCGGCACCGGGTTGTTCTGCGCGATGTAGGGAATCGGAAAGGGCTGCGCCGCCGCCCGCGCCCGCGCCTCGGCCGGGGCGGGGTGAAAGGTGATCGCGATCTCGTTCTGCCCCGCCACGGCGAGGGACGAAAGATCGACGCGATAGGTCCGGAAGGCGTTCTGGGTCCGGATCGCCTCGCGTCCGTTCACCCGCACCGTGCAGACGCAGTCAAGCCCCGCCAGCACGAGGTCGGCTTCCGTCCCTTCCAGCGCGACGGTCCGCGTGATCGTCCATTCCCGATCGGCGATCCAGCGCAACCCGTATTCGTTGCGCCCGACATACGGGTCCGGGATCAGCCCCGCGGCATGCAAGGCGCTTATCCCGTCGCCGGGCACCTGCATCGGGCAGGCATGCTCGCCCGGCGCGTCCCGCAGCATCCACTGGCCCGACAGGTCGATGCCTGCCGGCCCTTCGTCTTCCGTCACAGACGCACCTCGGTCTTGCGGTCAAAGAGGGAGGCGCGCTCGGGCCTGATCCCCACGGTCAGCCGCTCGCCCGGGCTGACGCGGGCCTGCCCGTCCATCCGCACGCGCAAGGTCTGCGGCCCAAGCTGCCCCCAGACCAGCGTGTCGGACCCCATCGGCTCGACCAGATCGACGAGAACCTCGAACTGCACCGGGCATTCGGCCAGCAGCGCGCCCGTCGCGATATGTTCGGGTCTGAGGCCCAGCGTCGCGGGCCGGTCGGCCACCTGCGGCGCGCCAAAGGCATAGCCCTGCATCGGCACGACCAGATCGCCCGCGCGAAAGACGCCCTTCTCAAGCGCGCCCTCGACAAAGTTCATCGAGGGGGAACCCACGAAATCCGCGACATAGAGGTTCTGCGGCCGGTTGTAGATTTCGTCGGGCGTGCCCAGTTGCATGATGTTGCCCGCCTTCATGATCGCGATCCGGTCGGCCAGCGTCATCGCCTCGACCTGGTCATGGGTCACATAGATCATCGTGTTCCTGAGCTGGTTGTGCAGGCGCTTGATTTCGACCCGCAGATCGGCGCGCAGCTTGGCGTCGAGGTTCGACAAGGGCTCGTCAAAGAGATAGACGTCCACGTCGCGCACCAGCGCCCGCCCGATGGCGACCCGCTGCCGCTGCCCGCCCGACAGCGCGGCCGGCTTGCGGTCCAGAAGCGGCCCGATCTGGAGGATGTCCGCCGCCCGCGCCACGCGCCTGTCGATTTCGTCTCGCGGCAAACCTGCATTCTTCAGGCCGAAGGACAGGTTCCCCCGCACCGTCATCTGCGGATAAAGCGCATAGGACTGGAACACCATCCCGATCCCCCGTTCGGAGGGTTCGAGCCAGGTCACGTTGCGCCCCTTGATCCAGATCTGCCCGTCGGTGGGCTCCAGCAGGCCCGCGATGCAGTTCAGCAGCGTCGATTTCCCGCAGCCCGACGACCCGAGAAGCACGAGAAATTCGCCCGCGCGGATGTCGAGGTCCAGCGAATTCAGTACCTTCACCGCCCCGAAGGCCAGGTCGAGGTCCTTGATCCGCACCGAAAAGTCCTGAGAATCCATGCGATCAGCCCTTGACCGCGCCGGCCGCGATGCCGCGCACGAAAAGTTTGCCCGAAACGAAATAGACGATCAGCGGCACAAGACCCGTGAGCAGCGTCGCCGCCATGTTGACGTTGTATTCCTTCACGCCCTGCACCGAATTGACGATGTTGTTGAGCTGCACCGTCATCGGATAGCGCTCGTTCGAGGTATAGATCACCCCGAACAGGAAATCGTTCCAGATGCCCGTGACCTGCAGGATGATCGCCACGACAAAGATCGGCAGCGACATCGGCAGCATGATCCGGAAATAGATGCCCCAGAACCCCGCGCCATCGACCCGCGCCGCCTTGAACAACTCCTCGGGCACGCTGGTGAAGTAGTTGCGGAAGAGCAGCGTCAGGATCGGCATGCCAAAGATCGTGTGCACGATGACAAGCCCCGTCAGCGTCCCGAAGAGGCCCACCTGTCCGAGCAGGATCGCGATCGGATAGATCATCACCTGATAGGGGATGAAGGCGCCGAGGATCAGGATGGTGAAGAACACATCCGCCCCCTTGAACCGCCAGTTCGCCAGCGCATAGCCGTTGACCGAGGCGATGGCGATCGACACGATCACCGAGGGCACCGTGATATAGACCGAATTCATGAACCCGCGCGACAGCCCGTCGCAATTGATCCCGGTGCAGGCCTCGGCCCAGGCTTTCTTCCAGGGGGCGAAGGTGATCTCCATCGGCGGAGAGAAGATGTTGCCCAGCCGGATTTCCGGCATCCCCTTGAGCGAGGTCACGACCATCACGTAGAGCGGCACGAGATAGTAGAGCGCGATCACGATCAGCGTGCCGTAGAGCATCACGTTCGTGCCCGACAGCACCCGCCGCGGCCGCGGGCCGCGCGGCCCCTCCATCAGGGCGGCATCGGCGGACAGGTCAGCCACGCTTCTTTCCCCCGAATTCCAGATAGGCCCAGGGGATCAGGATGATGATCACCGACAGAAGCATCATGGTCGAGGCGGCAAACCCCTGGCCGAGGTTCTGCGCGCCGAACAGGTGCTGCATGACATAGATCGCCGGCATGTCCGAGGCGAGCCCCGGCCCCCCCGAGGTCTGGGCGATGACAAGGTCATAGACCTTGATGATCCCGCTCGCGATCAGGACAAGCGCCGTGACGAAGACCGGCCGCATCATCGGGATGATGACATGGGTATAGGTCTTCCAGGTCGGAATCCCGTCCACCCGCGCGGCCTTCCAGATGTCGTCGTCGATCCCCCGCAGACCGGCCAGCATGATGCACATCACAAGCCCCGTCCCCTGCCAGAGCCCGGCGATCAGAAGCCCGTAGAGCACGATGTCGGCATCATAGAGCGGGTCGAAGGTGAAGCTGTCCCACCCGAGCGAGCGCACGACATGCTGCACCCCGAATTCGGGGTTCAGGATCCATTGCCACACCAGCCCCGTCACGATGAAGGACAAGGCGAAGGGATAGAGAAAGATCGTCCGGAACACGTCCTCGCCCCTGACCTTGCGGTCGAGCAGCGTGGCCAGGAAGAAGCCGATTGCCAGCGTGAAGATCAGCGAGAAGAATCCGAAGATGGCAAGGTTTTCGATCGCCCCCCACCAGCGCGAGGAGGACCAGAGCCTGTCGTACTGGTCGAGCCCGACGAATTTCAGCTTGGGCAGCATGCCCGACTTGGTGAAACTGTAAAGCACGGTCCAGGCCGTGCAGCCGACAAAGATCACCAGCGCCGTCAGCACCATCGGGATCGAGGCGATCTTGGCCGTCATGTTGCGCAGCAGCCGGACAGGCCGCCGTGCCGCGGCTCCGGACGGGCCGGACCTGTCGTGATCGATGGCGGACATCAGCACCCTTTCCGATGGCCGGGGCCGCGCCGTCACGGGCGCGGCCCCTTCGCTCGGTCCGTCAGGATCAGTCGGCGTTGCCGATGATTTCGGCATAGCGCGCCTGCGCATCCGCCGCCGCCATGTCGGTCGACCAGAATTCGGTCATCAGGTCGTTGATCTGCTGGTTGGTGTCGGGCGACAGAAGCACCGTCCCCGCCGGCAGGATGTTGCCCGAGGCCAGAAGCTCGAGCCCCTTGCGCGTGCAGTCGTTGACCGCGCCCATGTCCACGTCACCGCGGATCGGCAGCGACCCCTTGGCCGCGTTGAACGATACCTGCACCGCCGGCGTGAGCAGCAGCGCGGCAAGCTGCTTCTGCGCAGCCGTGACTTCGGGGTCGTCCTGCGCGGGGAAGTAGAAGGCATCCCCGCCGGTATCGAGCACCGCGTTCAGCCCCAGGCCCGGCAGGCAGGAATAGTCCTTGCCCGCGACCTGTCCGGCCAACGCGAATTCGCCCTGCGCCCAGTCGCCCATGATCTGCGCGCCGGCCTGACCGGTGATCACCATGTTGGTGGCCTGGTTCCAGTCCTGCACATTGGTGCCGCGCGACCATTCCCGCGCCTGCGCCGCCGCCTCGAACACCTTGGCGTATTCCGGCCCGGCGGCAACTTCGGCATTCTTGTCGCGGTTCACGGCCAGCCATGCGTCGTTGCCGGCGACCGCGATCGCCATCACGCCGAAGGCGCCCGACTGCTGCCACGACTGCCCGCCCATCGCCAGGGGCAGCTTGCCCTGCGCGACCAGATCGGGGGCTGAGGCCGCGAATTCGGTCCAGTTGGTCGGCACCGGCAGGCCCGCATCTTCATAGAACTTGTGGCTCACCCACATCCACTGCCAGGAATGGATGTTGACCGGCGCGCAATAGATGCGCCCCTCATAGGTGCAGGCATCCAGCAGGTTCGACGGGTTGACGATGTTCTTCCAGCCCTCGGCCTCGGCCACGTCGGTCAGGTCCAGCATCAGGCCCGCCTCGACCAGCTCCTCGGCCTGCCGCCCGTGGTTGAACTGGAAGGCATCCATCGGGTCGCCGCCGAGAATGCGGCTGATCATGATCGGCCGCGCCGTGTCGCCGCCGCCCGCGATCGCGCCGTCCAGCCAGGTATTGCCGGTGGCGTTCCAGGCTTCGGCGAACTTGGACACGGCATTGGCTTCGCCGCCCGAGGTCCACCAGTGCGTCACTTCAAGCTCGATGGCATTCGCCGCGCCGGCGGTGCAGATCGCGGTCGCCGCGAGCAGCTTGGTTGCGAATCTCACGATTTTCTCCTCCCTGAGTTCTAAATCGTTGTAGAAATTCCTATATCGTTTTAGTCTCTGCAGGCAAGGCATAATGCTCCTGCCGCCGCGGGCCCGGCTGCCCTGCGCCGGTGCGTTGCGGCACCGGGCCGCGCCGCGCGAGGCGGGAGAACGCCGCAACGCAACGGGGCCCGGCCCCCGGGGGGACGACGTGGGAACCAGGACCAGACCGGCCAAGCTGACGGCGCCCGCGCTCCGGCCGGTGCGCAGGCCGGTGGACAAGCCCACGCTCAAGACGATTTCCCGCCTCGCGGGCCTTGCCGTGCCGACCGTGAGCCGCGCGCTCAACGACGCACCCGACATCGGGCAGGAGACCAAGAAGCGCGTCCGCCGCATCGCCGACGAGATCGGCTATATCCCCAACCGCGCGGGCGTACGGCTGCGCACCGGGCGGACGAATGTGCTCTCGCTCGTGCTTTCGACCGAACACGACGTGATGAACCACACCGCACGGCTCATCTCGTCGGTCGCAGGCGCGCTGCAAGGCACGCCCTATCACCTTGTCATCACGCCCTATTTCCCCTCCGACGACCCGATGAAGCCGATCCGCTACATCGTCGAGACCGGATCGGCCGATGCCGTCATCTTCAACCAGACGCTGCCGCGCGACCCCCGCGTCGCCTGGCTGATGGAGCGCGGCTTTCCCTTTGCCACCCACGGGCGTGACGACTGGTGCGACCGCCATCCCTATTTCGACTACGACAACGCCGCCTTTGCGGCGCTGGCGGTCCGCCGCCTTGCCCGTGCCGGGCGGCGCCATGTCCTGCTGCTCGCCCCGCCGGCCGACCAGAATTATGGCCGCGACACGCGGCAGGGCGCGGCCCGTGCCGCCGCAGACGCGGGCCTCGCCCTCAGCCTTGCCCGGGGGATCACGTCCGACAGCGCCTCGGCCGAGGTCACGGCTGCCATGGCCGCCCATCTCGCGGCGGACCCCGCGATCGACGGCATCATCTGCTGTTCGACCGCCTCGACCATGGCCTCGGTCGCCGCGCTCGAATCGCGCGGCCGCCGGCTCGGGCAGGACATCGACATCGTGGCCAAGGAGGCCATGCCCCTGCTATGTCTGTTCCGCAAGGAGATCATCGCCCTGGCCGAGGACGTGAAGACTGCGGGCGAATTCCTTGCCCGCGCCGCGATCCAGGCGATCCGCGAACCGCATCTGCCACCCCTGCAGGGGCTCGACGTGCCCCGCGACGACACTGACGACAACAAGGACCTGCCGCCATGACCACCCGCATCAAGGGACCTGCCATCTTCCTCGCCCAGTTCGCCGGCGATGCCGCGCCCTTCAACTCGCTGCCTGACATCGCCCGCTGGGCCGCGGGCCTCGGCTACAAGGGCGTCCAGATTCCCACCTGGGACGGGCGCCTGTTTGACCTGGCCCGCGCCGCCGAAAGCCAGACCTATGCCGACGAGGTCAAGGGCATCTGCGCCGAGGCCGGCGTCGCGATCACCGAGCTGTCCACCCACCTCCAGGGCCAGCTTGTCGCCGTCAACCCGGCCTATGACACCGCCTTTGACGCCTTTGCCCCTGCCGCGGTCCACGGCAATCCCCGCGCCCGCACCGAATGGGCGATGGACCAGATGCGGCTCGCCGCCCAGGCCTCGCGCCGCCTGGGGCTCACCGCCTCGGTCAGCTTCACGGGCTCGCTCGCCTTCCCCTTCCTCTACCCCTGGCCGCAGCGCCCCGCCGGCCTGATCGAGGAAGCCTTCGCCGAGCTTGGCCGCCGCTGGACCCCGATCCTCGACGTCTACGCCGACAACGGCGTCGGCATCGGCTACGAGATCCACCCCGGGGAGGATGTCTTCGACGGCGCCACCTTCGAGATGTTCCTCGATGCCTGCGGCGGGCATGTCGCGGCGATGATCAACTATGACCCGTCGCATTTCGTGCTGCAGCAGCTCGACTACCTCGCCTTCATCGACATCTACCACGACCGCATCAACGCCTTCCATGTGAAGGATGCCGAGTTCAACCCCGACGGGCGCCAGGGCGTCTATTCCGGCTACCAGCCCTGGGTAAACCGCGCCGGCCGCTTCCGCAGCCTTGGCGACGGTCAGGTGGATTTCGCCGGCATCTTCTCCAGGCTCACGCAATACGGCTATGACAGCTGGGCCGTGCTCGAATGGGAATGCTGCATCAAGTCGCCCCAGCAGGGCGCGGCCGAGGGCGCGCCGTTCATCGCGAGCCACCTTATCGAGGTGACGGAGAAGGCGTTCGACGACTTTGCGGGGGGCAGCCGCGACATGGGCGCGATCCGCCGGATGCTGGGGCTGTGACGGCAGGGGCTGTCTGTCTGCGCAATCCGGGGTGACGGG
>Ga0315900_10003046_pt1 | contig 24847 bp, 29 predicted proteins | sample LakEriMetagenome_FD_203521 | JGI IMG/M metagenome (GOLD analysis project Ga0315900, IMG submission 203521) | Freshwater fungal communities from buoy surface, Lake Erie, Ohio, United States - Buoy 12 MA114 | ecosystem: Environmental > Aquatic > Freshwater > Lake > Lake biofilm | place: USA: Lake...
TGGAGAGATCACGACTTCGGACGGGGTCCATGCCGGCATCGCCTATTTTACCGGCTTCTTCATCGAAAAAGCGCTGTCCATCGATAATGTCTTCGTGATCAGCCTGATCTTCGGCTACTTCGCCATCCCGCGCCGCTATCAGTATCGCGCGCTGGTCTGGGGCATCATTGGCGTGATCCTGCTGCGTGGCATCATGATCGGCCTGGGCGCGGCGTTGGTGCAGCAATATAGCTGGGTGCTCTATATCTTCGGCGCTTTCCTGATCGCGACCGGCATCAAGATGCTGGTGGTGCCGGAAGGGGAGCAGGATATCTCGAAGAACCCCGTCGTGCGCTTCATGCGGAAACACATGCGCGTGACGGATGAGATGCATGGCCAGAAATTCTTTGTCCGGCAGATGGATCCGGCCACGGGCAAGAAGCTTGCCTTTGCTACGCCGCTGTTCCTGGCGCTGGTGGTGATCAACATCGCCGATCTGATTTTCGCGGTGGATAGCGTGCCGGCGATCTTCGCCATCACGACCGATACCTTCATTGTCTATACCGCGAATATCATGGCGATACTGGGGCTGCGCGCGCTGTATTTTGCGCTTGCCGCCATGGTGCATCGCTTCCATTACCTGAAATATGCGTTGGCGCTGGTGCTGGTCTTCATCGGCGGCAAGATCTTCTGGAACCAGATGGTCGGCAAGCTTGACCCAGCGATTTCGCTGGGCGTCACGGCGGCGATCATCGCGGGCGGGATTTTCTGGTCTCTCTGGAAAACCCGCGGTCAGCAGCCGCAAGGTTCCTGAACCAAGCTTCAGCCGAGATGCAATTCGAAGGGGGCGACCTCAACAAATGCATCATCGGCTGAAGTGCCATCCTTCCACATAAAGACCGCTAAGCGTGCTTCGCGGTCAAACGCCGTGAAGGGGTGGTGCCAGACATTGGCGCCGTAGGTGACCCCCTGATCAGCCCGCGCCAGAAAGGCGCGCGCCTTTGGCATATCTGGCAAGCCATCCGCCCCATGCGGCGCCGCCAGCACGAGCCAGCGCCCCGCTTCCATGGGGATGAAGGATTGTGAAGAAAATTCATGCCTTTCCATGGTTGTGGACGCGAAAGGGGCTGGTTTGGGTAAGGAGCGCGTGAAGGAAAGGCTGGGTGCCGCCCCGCCACGGCGGTTTTCCAGCATCTTGTCTGTATAAGCGCGGCCTGGAGAGGTTGGGCTTTCCAGCACCTCCCCAAAAGGGGCGAAGGCTTCGGCGGTGAGCGGTTCTGTAGTGATGCGGCGCATGAGGGGGTTTCCGGTTTGATCCCGACCACCAAAGCCGTGCCGTGCGGGCCTGTCCAGCCTGTTTTCCTGCCTGTATTTTGCGCAGAATTTGCCTCCCGCCGCGCCATTTGGTGGCCGGCGCTTGGCGTGGTTAATCTTGTGCCATGAATGCCGCCGCCATGCCTCAACCAAGCCATCAACGCTCTCGCGGGCGGTTGGAATTGGATTACCATCTACATGAAGGGCGCACGGTGCTGGGCGGGCTTTATCAATCGCCCCCCATGCGCGCCCTGTTTCCCGACCCCGAGGCCGATGAGGCACCCATTTGCGCGCTGGTGAATACAGCGGGCGGCCTGGCCGGGGGTGACAAGGTCGAAATCGCGCTCAGCCTTGGTGCTGGGGCACGGGCCAGTTTCTCCACCCCGGCGGCCGAGAAAATCTATCGCAGCCTTGGCCCGGCTACCGAAATCAGCGTGACGCTTGAAGCCGGCCCCGGCGCGGTTTTCGAATGGATCCCTCAGGAAACTATCCTGTTTGAAGCCGCGCGCCTTGAACGCCGCCTGAATGCCGATATCGCCGAAGACGCGACGCTTCTGATGGCCGAAGCGTTGGTTTTTGGCCGCGCCGCGCGGGGTGAGACCTGGCGTCGCGGTGCGCTTCAGGATTCCTGGCGCATCAAGCGCGGCGATAAGCTGCTTTGGGCGGATGGGCTCAGCCTTGGTGATGACATTGCGGCGGATTTCGCTGATCCCTTTGGTTTCGCCGATGCCGAAGCGCTGGGCAGCCTGGTGCTGGCCGGCCCGCTGGCTTCGCCCGATTTGCGTGATGCGCTCCGCGAAGATGGTGCACTCACCAGCCTTGTGCGGCCCGGGCTTCTGGTCACGCGCTGGCTCGGTGGCGCCGTTGCGGTGCGCGAAGGGTTGGGTGCGGCGATTTGCCGGCTGCGCCCAGCGCTTGGCCTGCCGGCGCGGCTGCCGCGCCTATGGACGACATGAAACAGAAAATCCCATGATGATGGCACAGCGATTGCGGAACCCAACGCCATGAACCTGACCCCGCGTGAAAAAGACAAGCTGATGATTGCGATGGCTGCGATCGTGGCGCGACGGCGTCTGGAACGTGGCCTGAAAATGAACTTCCCCGAAGCCGTGGCGCTGATTACGGATTTCGTGGTGGAAGGGGCGCGCGATGGCCGCAGCGTAGCGGAATTGATGCGCGATGGCGCCACCGTGCTGACGCGTGATCAGGTAATGGAAGGCATCGCGGAGATGCTCCATGAAATCCAGGTGGAAGCGACCTTCCCGGATGGCACGAAACTCGTGACCGTGCATCAGCCGATCCGTGCCGCCGCGCCGAAAAAACCTAGCGCCAAAGCCAAGATTGCGCCGAAGGTGAAGGCGAAACCCGCCCCCAAAGCCGCGCCAAAAGCAAAAGCCAAGGCCAAACCGAAAGCCGCCGCCAAGCCCAAGCCCAAGGCCAAACCCGCCCGGAAGAAGGGAGCCCACAAATGATCCCCGGCGAGATCATCACCGCCCCTGGCGAGATCACACTGAATGCCTCCCGCGAAGCGGTTGAAATCACGGTCGCGAATAAGGGCGACCGCCCGGTGCAGGTGGGCAGCCATTACCATTTCGCGGAAATCAATCCGTTGCTCGCTTTTGATCGTGCCAAGGCGCGTGGCTGCCGCCTGGATATTCCAGCCGGCACGGCGGTGCGTTTTGAACCGGGGCAAACACGCAAGGTGCGGCTGATTCCGCTTTCAGGCGCGCGCATCATCCATGGCTTTCGCGGCGAAACGGAAGGGGCGGTCTGACCCATGGCAACGAAAATCTCTCGCGCCGCCTATGCCGGCATGTATGGCCCAACCGTGGGCGACCGTGTGCGCCTGGCCGACACCGAAATCTTCATCGAGGTTGAACGCGACCTGACCACCTATGGTGAGGAAGTGAAATTCGGCGGTGGCAAGGTAATCCGCGATGGCATGGGCCAATCGCAAGTGACGCGTGCCAATGGCGCGATGGATACCGTGATCACCAACGCGCTCATCCTGGATCATTGGGGCGTGGTGAAGGCGGATATCGGCTTGCGCGGCGGGCGCATTGCCGCCATCGGCAAGGCGGGCAATCCCGACACGCAGCCCAATGTGGACATCATCATCGGGCCGGGGACGGAGATCATCGCCGGTGAAGGGCGCATCCTGACCGCGGGCGGGATTGATGTGCATATCCATTTCATTTGCCCGCAGCAGATCGAAGAAGCGCTGGCGTCCGGCATTACCTCCATGTTCGGCGGCGGCACCGGCCCGGCGCATGGCACACTCGCCACCACCTGCACGCCAGGGCCTTGGCATATGGAGCGTATGTTGCAAGCCGCCGAAGGCTTCCCAATGAACCTTGGCTTCCTCGGCAAGGGGAATGCGGCGCTGCCGGCGGGCTTGGAAGAACAAATCCGCGCGGGCGCCTGCGGGCTGAAGCTGCATGAGGATTGGGGCACAACACCCAAGGCGATTGATACCTGCCTTTCCGTCGCGGATGAGATGGATATTCAGATCGCCATTCATACCGACACGCTGAATGAAAGCGGCTTTGTCGAAGAAACCATCAAGGCCATTCGTGGCCGCACCATTCAGGCCTTCCATACCGAAGGTGCCGGTGGCGGCCATGCGCCAGACATTCTGCGCCTGGTTGGTGAAGCGGGCGTGCTGCCTTCTTCGACCAATCCCACCATGCCTTATACGGTGAATACGGTGGATGAGCATTTGGATATGCTCATGGTCTGCCACCATCTTGATCCGCGCATTCCGGAAGATGTGGCTTTTGCCGAAAGCCGCATCCGCAAGGAAACCATCGCGGCCGAAGATATCCTGCATGATATCGGCGCCATCAGCATGATGTCATCTGACAGCCAAGCCATGGGGCGCGTGGGTGAGGTGATTATCCGCACCTGGCAGACCGCGCATAAAATGAAGGTTCAGCGCGGGCGCCTGCCGGAAGAAAAGGGCGACAACGACAATGCGCGCGCCAAGCGCTATATCGCCAAATACACCATCAATGCCGCGATTGCGCAGGGCGTGTCCGATCATGTCGGCAGCGTGGAAGTCGGCAAGATCGCCGATCTGGTGATGTGGACGCCCGCCTTCTTTGGCGTGAAGCCCGATATGGTGCTGAAGGGCGGCACCATTGCCATGGCGCTGATGGGGGACCCCAATGCCTCCATCCCCACGCCGCAGCCGGTGCATTACCGGCCGATGTTCGGCAGTTATGGGCGTTCTCGTCTGCTATCCGCTGTGACCTTCGTGAGCGGCGCTGCGTTGCAGGCGGATATTGCGGGCCGCTTCGGGCTTTCGCGCGAATTGGTGGCGGTGCGCAATTGCCGCGGCGGCATCAGCAAGCGCAGCATGGTGCATAATGCGACGCTGCCGAAGATCGAGGTTGACCCGGAAACCTATGAGGTTCGCGCTGATGGCGTGCTGCTGGTCTGTGAACCCGCCAAGGTGCTGCCCATGGCGCAGCGCTATTTCATGTTTTGAGGTGTGCCTGACATGACTGAAACTCTCCCCCGCGCCATCCAAGTCCTGCCCGCCGGCGGCTGGGTGGAACGCACCGCGCGCCATCGCGTGACGCTGGATTTCGATGACCGCTTCCGCCGCCGCAAGCGCTATGTCGCGGAAGATGGTTTTGGCTTTCTGCTGGATCTGGAAGAAGCGACCGTGCTCCGCCAGGGTGATGGGCTGCTGCTGGAAGGTGGCGGCGTCATTCTGGTGCAGGCGGCGCCCGAGCCGTTGATAGAAATCACGGCGGAAACACCGGAACGGCTTGCGCGTTTGGCGTGGCATTTGGGCAATCGGCATTTGCCGACACAGATTGATGGCAGCCGTATCCTCATCCGTAAGGATCATGTGATTGAAGCCATGTTGAAGGGACTGGGCGCGCAATTGCAGCATGTGGAGGTCGCCTTTGATCCCGAAGGTGGCGCTTATGGCGAACACAACCGCCATCCGGGGCATCATCACCATCATGGTGATGGCGATCACGATCATCATCACGGCGATGGCCATCATCACCACCATCACTGAAAAAAAGCCGGGCGCCGCACAGCAGGCGCTATATCGGCTGCTGACCTGGCTTTCGCCGGCCTATCCGGTGGGTGCCTATACCTATAGCCATGGGCTAGAAGCGGCGGTGGAAGCGGGCAGCGTGGCCAAGCGCGATGGCTTGATCGCCTATGTCAGCACTGCCTTGCAGCGCGGCGCGGGGCGCGTGGATGGCGCGCTGCTGGTGGCCGCGCATCGCGCCATGCTGAAGGGCGATGACGAGGCGTTGGATGAGGTTGCCGAACTGGGCGCCGCCTGGCGCGGTACGGCGGAAACGGCGCTGGAAGCGGAAGCGCAGGGTACCGCCTTTACCAATGTGACACTCGCCGCCTGGCCGATGCCGCGTTTTGCCGCCTTCGCCGCACGCCATCCACGCCAGCTTGCCCATGCGGTGGCTTTTGGCGCAGCGGCGGCGGAACAGGGCATTCCGGCGCGTGATGCGGCCTTCGGATTTCTATCGGCCTTCGCGGCAAATCTGGTCTCGGCAGGTGTGCGGCTGGTGCCGCTCGGCCAAACGGATGGTCAGCTTGCTATCGCTGGACTGCAACCCGCTGTTGCCGCCGCGACCGATGCGGCGCTTACCGCTGACCTTACCCGGCTTGGCACCGCCGCGCCGATGCTGGATGTTTTCTCCCTGCGTCACGAGACGCAATACACAAGGTTGTTCAGATCATGAGCACTTCGCAGAATGGCCCGTTTCGCGTGGGCATTGGTGGCCCGGTCGGTTCCGGCAAAACGGCGCTGGTGGATCGCCTCTGCAAATACATGCGTGACCGCTATGACATCGCGGTGATCACCAATGACATCTATACGCGCGAAGATGCGGAATTCCTCACACGCTCGGGCGCGCTGGTACCGGAACGCATCGCGGGCGTTGAGACTGGCGGCTGCCCCCATACGGCGATCCGCGAAGACGCCTCCATCAATCTCGCAGCCGTGCATGACATGGCGGTGAAATTCCCGAAGCTCGAAATCCTGTTCATCGAAAGCGGCGGCGATAATCTGGCCGCGACCTTCAGCCCGGAATTGGCTGATTTGACCATTTATGTGATTGATGTCTCCGCCGGCGATAAAATCCCGCGCAAGGGCGGGCCTGGCATTACGCGGAGCGATCTGCTCGTGATCAACAAGATCGATCTGGCGCCGCTGGTGGGTGCTGATCTTTCGGTCATGGATCGCGATGCGCGCAAGATGCGTGGGACGCGCCCCTTCATCTTCACCAATCTGAAGGCGCTGCAGGGGGTTTCCGATATCGCTGATTTCATCGTCGCACAGGGCGGTATTACGCCAAGGGCCGCGGCATGAACACGCCGCGCCATATCATCATCCTCGGCATGGGGTTGATGGGCTGCGATATTGCGGCGATTTTCCTGAATGGCGGCTGGCGTGTGACCGCGGTGGAACCAGCGCAGGATCGTTGGCCCGCGGCCCAAGCGCGCGTCGCGCAATCCATCACCCAATTGGATGGCGATCCTGCGGCGGCTTCCGGCCTTACGCTTTTGGGTGACATGACGGCACCAGATTACGCCGCGGCTGAAGCGGTGATCGAAGCCGTGCCGGAAAAGCTTGATCTGAAGCGCAAGGTATTTGCCGAGCTTGATGCGCTGGTGCCGGCGGGTATTCCCATCGCTTCCAACGCATCGGGTTATCGCATCACGGATATCGCCGGTGATCTGCCGGGGCGTGCGCGCTGTGCGAACCTCCATTTCTTCCTGCCCGCGCATCTGGTGCCGGGCGTCGAGGTAGTGCGCGGTGAATACACAGACCAGGCGGTGTGCGACAAACTCGCTGACATCATGGCTGGGCTTGGCCGCAAGGTCATTCGCGTGGCCAAGGATGTGCCGGGGTTTCTGGCCAATCGCATCCAGCATGCGCTGATGCGCGAAGCCTTTTCGGTGATTGATCAGGGGCTCGCTACCGCTGAGGATGTGGATAACGCCGTGCGCTACGCCTTTGGGTTTCGTTACGTTGCGGCGGGGCCGATTCTGCAAAAGGAATTGGCGGGGCTTGAGACGCAATTGGAAGCCGGGCGCACCATCTATCCTTCACTGAACAATAGCCCCGAACCAAGCCCAGGCCTCGCGCGCTTGGTTGCAGAGGGCAAGCTTGGCCCCAAGACCGGTGAGGGTTTTCGCCCCTGGCCGACGGAGAAAACCGCCAAGGAACGCGCGCGTTATGAAAAGGCGCTGCTGGCGGCGGCGCGTATCCTGCGGGATGAGGAAGCCTGAACGTCTGGCGCAGCGGTGGGGTGGCTTTCATCTGACGCGCTGCGCCCCCACATCCCGCGTATGAGCAAACCCCCAGCCCCGCGTGCCCCATCCGCCGCCGTGGCCGCCTTTCTGGAACAGGCGGCCCGTGTGCCAGCGCTGCGGACAGCGCCCGCAACGGTTGCGCGGCTGATCTTCGCCATTGATGCTACTGCCTCACGCGAACGTACCTGGGATCAGGCGGCGGGGCTGACGGCGGAGATGTTGCAAGCGGCACAGGGCATTGGTGGGCTTGCGCTATCGCTGGCCTATTATCGCGGCTTTGGTGAGTTTCGCGCGACACCTTTCTTGAAGGATGCCGCCGATTTGGCACGGCGACTTTCCGGTGTTTCCTGCCTGGGCGGCAAGACACAAATCCAGGCAGTGCTGGATCATGCGCTGGCAGAAACCAGGCGCGAAAGGATCAGGGCGCTGATCTTCATTGGCGATGCGATGGAAGAAGATGCCGATGCGCTCTGCCATATAGCGGGCGAACTTGGCCTGCGTGGCACGCAGGCCTTCATGTTCCACGAAGGTGCAGACCCGCTGGCGGGGGCGGTGTTTCGGCAAATCGCGCGGCTGACGGGCGGCGCCTATCTGCCGTTTGACTCGGCGGCTATCGGACAATTGCGCGATTTGCTGCGCGCCATCGCGGTTTATGCGGCGGGCGGGCAGGGCGCCTTGGCGCGCTTGCCAGGCACGGCGGCGCGACAGGTGGCAGGGCTATTGCCGAAACCCAAGGCCGACGCATGACCTGGCTTGCCCTTGGCGCGGCCGCGCTGTTTTTGCTTTTCCTGTTGCTATGGGCTTTCGCCAATGCGCCAGTTGTGCGCATCAAGCAATTCGGTGCCGTGGTACTGGGTGCGATTGGCGCGGTGATCCTGCTGCTGGGGCTTTTCACGGCGCGCGGTCAGCAGGCGATTTTCGCACTCGCTTTCTTTTTGCCCTTGTTGCTGCAATGGGCGCAGCGATGGCGCACCAATAAGCGCTTCGGCGGCACAGCGCCGCAAACCGGCGCGGCGAATAATGTGGAGACCGCCTTCCTGACCATGACGCTTGACCATGACAGCGGGCGCATGACGGGCAGCGTGAAGGCAGGGCAATTCGCCGGGCGCGATCTGGCAACGCTTGACCTGCCGGAGCTTTTGTCGCTGCTGGAAGAATGCCAGGTGTCAGATGTTGATTCCGTGGCGCTGCTGGAAGCCTGGCTTGATCGCGCCCATCCTGATTGGCGTGCGGAACCTGCGGCGGAGCCGCGCAGCGCTGCTATGACGCGGGAAGAAGCGCTCGATATCCTTGGCCTTGCTGAAGGCGCGGATGAGGATGCGATCCGCGCGGCGCATCGGCGCCTGATGAAAACGGCGCATCCTGATCAGGGCGGCAGTGCCTGGTTGGCGGCGCGCATCAATGCGGCGCGGGATTTGTTGCTCGGATAATCAGCTTTTTCGCCGCGCTTCGCGCCGCGCAATCCAGGTGGTGGCTGCGAAAATCACCAATGCACCGGCATAGGTTGTCAACGCCGGTTCCTCGCTGAAGACCAGCCAGCCCATTAGGCTTGCCCAGACCAGATCAAGGAACTTCACCGGTTGGGTTGCCGACATATCGGCAAGCCGGAAGGCTTCGGTCAGAAACCAATGGCCGACACTGCCCAGAATCCCCGTCAGCACAAACCAGCCCCATTGCTCGGCGGTAGGCCAAGTCCAGACTGCTAGTGCGAAGGGTAGCGTGAAGGCCGCGACCATGATGGATTGCCAGGCGACAATCACCTCTGGCTTGTCATGGCGCGTCAGCGCCTTGGTGATTAGGAAGGATGCGGCAAACAACGGTGTACTCGCCAGCATCACCAGATTCCAATAGCCGCCATCGCCGCGTAAACCAGGGGCCACCACAATCAGCACGCCAAGAAACCCGATGCCGGCGGCAATCCAGCGCGCGCGGATCATGGGTTCGCCCAGGAACAAAACCGCGCCCGCCATGATGAAAATCGGCCCGGTGAAACCGATTGCAGTCATATCTGCCATCGCCACACGTGGCAAAGCGATGAACCAAAGCATGAGGCCAAGCGTATGCACCAGCCCGCGCCAGATTTGCCCGCGCAGATTATGCGGCATCCAGGCCATGACACCGCCGCGCAGCATGAAGGGCAGCATCACCACAATGCCCATCAGGTAACGCAGAAACTGCACCTGCAATGGATCAAGCTCATAGGTCATTTGCCGCATGATGGTGTTCAGCAGTGTGAACAGCAGGCCTGCGATCGCAATGAAAGCCATGCCGCGCAGCACCGCATTTCGAGGTGCTGCGGAGGTTTGATTCATGGCTGTTCTGTCAGGAAACGCAGTAGTGTGGCGTTGAATGCCTCGGCCGCTTCATAGGCGACCCAATGGCCCGCGCCAGGAATGGCATGCGCGCGCGCACCGGGGCGCAGCCCATGCACCAGATCAAGCCGCCATTGCACATGGGGCCGCACAATCGCATCCCATTCGCCGTAAATGGCATTGAGCTGCCCGCGCCCGCGCATCAGCGCCTGCTTGAGCGAATCCGTGCTGGCAAAGCCGCGGCTTTTGAAGCGCGCGCCGCGTGTGGAGGCTTCCTGAATGGCGAGCGCCACATCATCAATCTTGTTGGGATCCGCGAACATCAGTTCAGCCAGATTATGCCGATGCGAAGCGACCCGTTCATGACCGGCCAATGCGCGCACCTTCACCAATTGTGTGGGGCTGCGCTGAAAGCCCAGCGCGCCGGCGCCAATGATGGTCAGGCTTCTGACCCTGTCCTGATCCAGAGCGGCCAGATGCCCGGAACACAGCGCGCCAAAGGAAAACCCCGCCAGATCATACCGGCTGCCGGCGGGAAGGATGTGATCCAACCCGCGCGCCAGAATTTCCGCCACACCTTCCGGTGTTGAGACACCTTCCGGCATGGCGCTATCGCCAAGCCCGGGCAGGTCTGGCGCAATCACCATGCGTCCCGCGCCGAGTGGGGCGATATTGCGCGCCCAATGCCGCCAGGAACCGGAACCGCCATGCAGCAGCACCAGCGGCGCGCCTTCCCCCCAGACGCGCCAAACCATGCTGCCGGAACCACAAGGGGTTTCCGCCACGCGCGCCGAAGCCGCCAAAGGGACAAGGGCCGGGTGCAATTCCGCGCTGCCATCCCCGGCGCGCCAGATAATCTTGCTCATGCTTGCGTTCGATACCGTTCTGGCCGGAAGCTTAGGGCTGGGTGCGGTGCTGTCCAACCCCACCCGCCCTTTCAGAGCGGCTTCTGCGCCTTTTCAAGCAAACGGCCCAGGAAGCCTGGCTTCTTTGGCTCGGCAGGCGGCTTGGCGGCCTCAGCCGCGGCCTTGGCTTCGGCGGCGGCGCGCTTTTCCTTCTCGGCCAGCCATTTCTCCAGGCTCATGCCTGCCTTGGCGGCGCGTTTGGCTTCATAGGCGCGTTGCGCTTCGGTCAATTTCCTGTCGGCCATGATCAGTACCTCTTTACCGGCGTCTGAATGGCGCGCCGCGCGGCTTCCGGCAAGGGGCAAGAAGTGGCAGAAGCACCCCCATGGACGCGAAAGTAAAGGCCGGCATTTGGGTTTCCATGGCGATCCGGCTTTCCGATATGGCCGGGCGCGCCGCCGCCGTGCTGCGCAAGGGGGACCCCGATAGCGGCGGCATCCTATGCGTGCTGCGCGGGCGCGGGGGCGTGCAGGTGCTCAGCCAAATCCGCGACGCCGAGGGCAGGCCGGCCTGGCTGCGCGCGACAGGCCCTGGCGCGGTGGATCAGGAAACGGCTGATGCCTATGTCGCGCGCCAGGTGCAGCGTGATCCCGACCTTTGGGTGGTGGAATTCGACGCGCCTGATTTACAGCCGCCCTTTGAAGCGCGGTTGGTTTAGGGCCCAATTGGTCACACCAGATCGTAGCTCGATTCCAAGCGACATTGGCTGGCACCATGACCAACGCAGGCCTGGTTATGCGGATCAGCCCTTCTGCGTGGCCTGGAAGGCTTCGAAGAAGGCAGTTGGCTTGACGATACGATTCTGCATCTGCACCAACGCGCCGGTCTCCGCGACTTTCTTGAGATAGGCGGCCCAAGCAGGGTCAGCCGCCATGGCGCTGCGGCGGCGTTCACGATCCGCCTGATCATCATAGGCCCACATATGGACAATGGTATTCAGCTCACCTTCGATCGTGGTGAACCAGCCATAGCAGCGACCGAGGTGCTTTTTCTGGATGTCCCAGCCTTCCTTTTCATAAAGCGCCACAAAATCGGCGACCCTATTGGGCAAGCAGGTATAGATGCGAAGATCAATGATCATATTGGGGTTCCTATCCGTGTTGGACGCCAAAGATTAAGCGCAGCAGGCTGTAGGGCGCCACTCCCCTTTTCTTGCCTCGGCCAGGGAATTTTGCGACGATGCCTACTATGCATCAACACGCCATCACCTCCGTCGCAGCGCTTGAAGCCCTTTATGATCAGGTGTCGGAGACAGCCGCCCATAAATCTACCGATAGGCTGGATGCGCCAACACGCGCCTTCATCGCCGCCTGCCCCTTTGCGCTGCTCGGCACTCAGGGCGCGCGCGGCAATCACATCACGCCGCGCGGTGATGCCCCTGGCTTTGTCCAGGCGCTGGATGACCAGCATGTGATGCTGCCTGATCGCAAGGGCAATAATCGGCTTGATGGGCTGCGCGATATTCTGGAAGATAATCGCGTTTCGCTGCTGTTTCTTATTCCCGGCGTGAATGAAACACTGCGTCTGCATGGCACGGCGATGATTTCGACCGATCCGGAATTGCGCGCGCGCTGCCTGGCGCAGGGCAAGGAACCGGCGACCGTGCTGATTATCAAGATTCGCGAAATCTTTATGCAATGCCCGAAGGCGCTGATGAGATCAGCCCTTTGGGGCGGCCAGACCCGTCCGGCTGAGGTGCCGAGCATGGGGCAATTGATTTCTGCCCATAAGAAGGGCGCGGTAGATCCGGTGGCTTTTGACCAGGCAGCGCCGGCGCGCATGAAGGCCAATCTTTACTAGCTAAAGAACTTGCGCCTTCAGCGATCCGTCAGGCGCAATTCAATGCGGCGGTTGCGCGCCAAGGCTTGCGGTGAATCACCCGGATCTATCGGCTGTGCATCGCCAAAGCTGGTGGCGGCGACACGGTAGGGCGGCAGGCCCTCGGCAATCAGCATCTGCGCAACCGCAATGGCGCGGGCTGCCGCCAATTCCCAATTGCTGGCAAAGCGCGCGCTACGAATAGGCGTGCGATCCGCATGGCCATCCACGCGCAATACCCAGGCAACATCAGCGGGGATCAACGGCGTCACCTCGGCCAGCACCGTTGCAAGTGCGCGCACTTGTCGTAGCCCGGCTTCGGATAATTCTGCACTGCCCGGCGCGAAAAGCACTTCGCCCTGAAAGATAAAGCGATCCCCCACAATGCGGACTTCCGGCCTTTCGCCCAGAACATCGCGCAGCCGGCCGAAGAAATCGCTGCGGTAGCGCTGCAATTCCTCAACCCGCGCCGCGAGTGCCGCATTCAAGCGCTGGCCAAGCAGTGCGATTTGCGCATTGCGATCCCGCCCTTCCGCTTCGGCCAGATCAAGCGCGCGTGACAGCCGCGCCAATTCAGCGCGCAGCGCTTCAGTCTGGCGCGTCAGCAGGGCGATTTGCGCCGCAGCGCTTTCTGCCAAGCGCGCGCGTTCGCCCGCTTCTGCTTCTGCCCTTTCGCGCCCGCGCTGTTCCTGCGCCGCGCGGCGTTCCAATTCATCACGCAGCGCCGTCAGCGCCCTGATCTGTTCGGAAAGCCGCGCCATTTCGGAAAGCCTTTGTGCAACGGTTTCACGTTCCACCCGCACTTGGCGATCAAGCGCCTGTGCTTCGCGCCGCATCGCTTCCAGCGCGGCTTGTGCCGCAGCCAGTTCCGTCTGATTGCCGCGCAAATCCCGTTGCAATCTTGCCGCATCACCGCCGGTGCGTTCAGCACGCGCCAGCGCTTCCGCCAATTGCCGTTCCGTGGCAGCAGCGCGGTCCGCGGCACCGCGCGCTGCCAATTCCAAATCTGAAAGCCGCGCGCCCAGCCTTTCACGCTCCCCGCGCAGCCCATCGCGTTCGCTGGTAAGCCTATCGCGTTCGTCGCGGATCAGGGCGAGGGATTGCAGGGCCGCATCGCGCGCCCCGGCGGCGCTGCGCAGATCATCATTCAGCCGTCCCAATTGCTGACGCAGTTGCTCCCCCTGCGTTGCTTCAAGGGAAAGCAATTCCGCCAATTCCGCAACACGGCGATTGAGCTGATCCACCGCCTGTTCGCGCGAACTGAGCGCAACGGAAAGAAAGCCCTGCGCCAGTACAAACACCAGCAGCACAAAGATAATGACCATAAGCAGCGTTGAAAGCGCATCCACATAGCCTGGCCAGACATCCAGATTGCCGCCGCGCCCTCGCCGCCTTTCGGAAGACCCCGCCATATTCGCTTAGTGCTCTTTATCCGTCACCGCGGTTGTTCCTCCGCGATGGCGGCAATGGTGCGGGTCAGGATCTTGATCTCATTGCGGATGTCATTGGTGGATTGCGCGCGGCCTTGGCCAGCTTCTTCCACCAACCGCGCCAGATAGATTTCCAGATTGCGCAAATGCCCGCGCATCGCCTCGGTCTCGGTCCGATCTGCCTGGCTTTCCGCGAGCCGCGTCATGGCCGGCGCCAGCCCGTCCTGCGCATCGGCAATGCGGCGCATCAGCGTGTTATTCGCGCGCATTTGCTCCGTCAGTACGGTCATGCGTTCGGTCAACGTCATCAGCGCCTGGGATGTGGCGGCACGCCCATCCTCACCACGTGCAATGGTGGATTGCAGGGTTTCAAGATTCTCGGCTGTTTGTTCAAGCAAGGCCTGGACATAAGCGGGTACGCTGCCCTCATTCTCCTGGCCCAGAATGCCGGAGGAAAGTCGCGTCAGCCCGGCAAGCCATTCTTCAAGATCATTGAAGAAACGGTTCTGCGCCTGCCCCGCCGTCAGGTCCAAAAACCCAACCACCAGCGCACCGGCAAGGCCCAGCATGGAAGCAGAAAACGCTGTACCCATTCCCTGCAAGGGCTTCGCAAGCCCAGTCTTCAATTGTTCAAACAGCACATTCAAATCGCCGGAACCGACCGACATGCCCCCGATCACATCGGCAATCGAAGCAATTGTCAGCAGCAAGCCCCAGAAAGTGCCAAGCAGGCCAAGGAAAATAAGCAGGCCCGTCACATAGCGCGAAAGTTCACGCCGTTCATCCAGCCGCGATTGCAGCCCATCCAGCACGCTCCGCATCGCCGAAGCGGAAAGCGAAACCCGGTCATTACGCCGCCCCGACAGCATGGAAACCATCGGTGCGAGCAGGCGTGGCTGGCGGGCGGAAAGCCCATCCTTGGGCGCGCGGAAGCCCTCCACCCAGGCCACTTCGCGCCTGAGCGACAGCACCTGGCTGAAGGTCATGCCAATGCCAAACAGCAGTACGGCCAGGATCACGCCGTTCAACAGCGGGTTGGCCTGAAAGGCATGGATCAGATCCGGCGCCAGCATGGCGGCAATGCCACCCACCGCGGCCAGGAAAATCACCATGCGCCAAAGATAAATTGTTGGCTGGGTCATGATCGCCGTGCCTCCGCATTCGGGCTTGCCACGCCGGGGGGCAGGATGTCCACCGTATCCTGCGCGCCGGAAAGCCGGCCAAGCGGGCGAAGGTCAATGCGGGTCGGCGTCAGCCCGCCGGCAACCAGGGCAGATTTCACCGCTTGCGCGCGCGCAAGGCTCAGGCGCCGCGCGGCTGACACATCCTCAGGCGGGCCAGCCACCTGGGCTTCCACGGTGATCCTGCCTTGTGGCAGCGCTGCCAGGTTCCGGGCCAGCGCCTGTACGGCGGCGGTTTGTGCCGGGGTAAGTTCAGTGCCCGTCATGCGCAGCCGGTACCCACCCTGGGGAAGGCTATGCAGGCCCTGCAATGGCCCGGCCGCGGCTTGCGGCGTTTGGGGGCGCAAAGGGGTCAATTGCACGGGCGGCGGGGGCGCCGGGGCGGGGTCTGGCGGCAAGGCTTGGTCAGGGGCTTGCGCCCGCGCGGCCAGGACCAGCATCGCAAGACCAGCCGCCAACCCGGCCCTGCGCGCAAAACGTGCCGCGCCCCGCTTCATCCCGCCGCCTGATGCGCTTTCACGGCGGCGATGCCTTCGGCCACTACTTCGCGGAGCTTGGGCTGAAGCGTCGGATTGCCGCAAACCACCATGCCGGAAGGATAGGGGTCATTGCCGTCAGGGTCGCTCACGAAGCCGCCGGCTTCACGCACCAGCACGATCCCGGCGGCGATATCCCAGGGCTTCAGCCCCAATTCCCAGAAGCCATCATATCGGCCCGCCGCGACCCAGGCGAGGTCAAGCGCCGCCGCACCAAAGCGGCGCACACCGGCCACTTGCGGCATCAGCTTATGCAGCGTTGCGCTAAATTCCGCCTTGCGTGCCACGCCGCCAAAGGGGATGCCGGTCGCGAAAAGTGCTTCCCGCATATCCTTCCGGCCGGAAACCCGCAGGCGCTTGTCGTTCAGGAAGGCGCCGACACCCTTTTCGGCCCAGAACATCTCATCCGACGCTGGGTTGTAGATGACGCCGGCGACCAGTTCTGTCTTGTCGGCGGAAATGCGCTTTTCCACGCCGACACTGATCGCCCAATGGGGAATGCCATGCAGGAAATTGGTGGTGCCATCCAAGGGGTCCACCACCCAGCGCCATTCCCAGTCATCGCCACCAGAAGCACCTGATTCTTCCATCAGAAAGGCAAAGCCGGGGCGGGCCTTGGACAATTCTTCCTTGAGCGTCTGTTCAGCGCGAAGATCGGCGGTGGAGACGAAATCCGATGGCCCCTTCACGCTGACCTGAAGCTGCTCCACTTCACCAAAATCGCGCAGCAAACGACGGCCCGCCTTCTGCACGGCGGCGGTGACAACCTGCAGGGCCGGGGAAAGGCGAGCGGAAAGCGGGGGCATGTTCAAGTCCTTGAAGCGTCAAAAGAGCAGATCATCGGTTAACGCAGAACCGAGAAAAGAAAAAGCCGGCCCCACTTGCGTAGGGCCGGCCTTGGTGAGGGGGGCGTGCCGCTACTATTCCTGCAGCGCCTTGTCCTTGCCCTTGCGGATATTGGGCAGCAGCATCGCAATCAAGGCGATGGCGCCAATCGCCAGCATGGTGGCGCTGATCGGGCGCTGGACAAACACCATCGGGTCACCGCGCGAAAGCAGCATGGCGCGGCGCAGATGTTCTTCCATCATTGGCCCCAGCACGAAGCCGATCAGCATCGGCGCCGGTTCCAAGCGCAGCTTGGAACAGAGGTAGCCAAACAAGCCGAAGAACACGGTCTGATACACATCGAACACGTTATTCTGCAGCGAATAGACGCCGATCGCGCAGAAGATCAGGATCGAGGGATACATGTGGCGATACGGCACCGCCAGCAACTTCACCCAAAGCCCGATCATCGGCAGGTTGATGATCAGCAACATGAGGTTGCCAAGCCACATGGAGGCGATCAGCCCCCAGAACAGGTCTGGCTGGGCTTCCACCATGCGCGGACCCGGCTGAATGCCCTGAATGATCAGCGCGCCCACCATCAGCGCCATCACCGCATTGGCCGGAATGCCAAGCGTGAGCAGCGGAATGAAGGAGGTTTGTGAAGCCGCGTTATTGGCCGCTTCCGGCCCCGCCACACCTTCAATGGCGCCGGTGCCGAATTCATTCCGTCCCTTGGAGACCTTGCGTTCCATCATGTAGGAACCGAATGAAGCCAGGGCCGCGCCGCCACCCGGCAGAATGCCAAGCAAGCTGCCCACCGTCGTGCCGCGCAGCACGGCGGGGATGGACCGCCTTACTTCTTCGCGCGTCATCATCAGGCTGCCGACCTTGCCAGACATGACGGTGCGCGCTTCGGGCTTTTCCAGGTTCAGGATGATTTCGGCGATGCCGAACATGCCCATGGCGATGGACACAAAGCCGATCCCATCGGAAAGCTCAGGGATGCCGAAGGTGAAGCGCTGTTGCCCTGTTTGTACGTCAGTACCAACCAGGCCCAACGCCACACCAAACACCACCATGCCGATGGACTTCACGACTGAGCCTTGTGCCAGCACGGCCGAAATAATCAGACCCAGCAGCATGAGGGAGAAGTAATCCGCAGGGCCAAAGGATAGCGCGACCGAAGTGAGCAGCGGCCCGGAAGCCGCCACCAGCACAGTAGAAACACAACCCGCGAAGAAGGATGCCAAGGCCGCGATCGTCAGCGCCGCACCAGCACGCCCGCGCCGGGCCATCTTATAGCCTTCAAGCGTTGTGACGACCGAACTGACCTCACCGGGCAAGTTCAGCAAGATTGCGGTGGTGGAACCGCCATACTGCGCGCCGTAGTAAATCCCGGCCAGCATGATGATGGCCGTGGTGGCCGGCTGGCCGAAGGTGATCGGCAGCAGCAGCGAAATGGTGGCCACCGGGCCAATGCCTGGCAAAACGCCGATTGCGGTCCCGATGATACAACCGATCAGGCAGAACAGCAGGTTGTTGAAGGTCAGCGCGACGCCTAAGCCATGCGCGAGATTGGCAAAAAGATCCATATTCCGATGCCTTCCCGATCAGAGCTGCGGCCAGAGCGGCACGCGGATATCCAGGTAGCGGATGAAAATCGCCCAGCAGAGCGCACAGAGAAAAGCGATCAGCCCGGCAACGCCCAAAGGCCGTTCCAGATGTTCCCTATCCGCGAATGCAGCGCAGATCACCGTGACGATGATGGCAACAAGAAAGCCGAGCGGTTCCAGCACCAAACCAAACAGCGTGAAGGCAGCACTTGGTAGGAACAAGGCACGCCACCCAGGCGGAATCGCCGCCACAAGACAGCCAACAAACAGCCCGATACCAAGAGAATTCCAGCCGGAAGAAGGAAAGCCAGGGATGCGCGCCGCAATCATACCAGCCGCGACGCCGGCAACAGCGCCAGCGATCAGGAAGCCGATTTCCCCAGGGGTCCATTTCGCAAGAGGATCAGGCCCGTTGAACAGGCCAAAGAACAGCACGATACCGCCAAGGATGATCTGCAGCCAGAAGACCAACATGGGCATATAGCCCGGCCCCATGCGTCGTGCCGTGCCAAGATTATGGTCCTGATTGAGCCAAAGCCCAATCACGGCCAAGCTGATGAACAGCCCAGCCGAGAGTAAGTCTTTCGTATTAAGCTTCATCCCTGTCTTCCACCCTTTTTGACCCTTCAGGGTCTATCCTGCCCCCAAGCCTTTCGGCCCTACTTCGACTTAATCAATCCGCTGTTGCGCCCGCAGCCTGCACCAAAGGCGCCCATTTGGCCACCTCCCGAATGATGAAGCTGCTGTAATCCGCTGCCGAGTAGGTTCCCGGTGTGCCACCCAGCTCCGCAAAGCGGTTCCTGATCTCGGCGGTTTGCAGCAGCGCCAGGACTTCGCGGTTCAGCCTTTCAATGATTGGCGCCGGCGTGCCGGCCGGAGCGGAAAGCCCGAACCAGGAATCGGATTCCAGCGGGAAACCCTGTTCCCGGAAGGTCGGCACATCGGGAAAGGATGGGTGACGTTCCGCCGAACACATGCCAACCGCAACCACCGACCCTTGTTTGATATGGGCAGCGGAGGAAGGCAGGCTGTCCGACATCATCGGCACCTGGCCCGCAATCACCGCCTGCATGGCGGGCCCTGCGCCGCGGAAGGGCACATGGGTGATTTCCGCGCCGATCAGACGGCTCATTTGCACAACCAGAAGGTGATTTGATGAACCGGCGCCAGAGGTCGCTACCTGTAAGCCCCCTGCGCTTTTCGCGCGTGCCACCACATCGGCCATGGTCCGGATGCCCGCGCGCGGATTGGCGACCCAAACGGTTGGGTTGCTCACCACCAGCGCGATATGGGCGAAATCCTTCACCGGGTCATAGCGCACCTTGCTGCCATAAACGGCAGGGCTGATCGCGTGGCTCGCGATATTGGACATGACCAGCGTATAGCCATCGGGTGCGGCACGGGCCACGGTTTCACTGCCCAGCGTGGCGCCTGCACCGGCACGGTTTTCGACCACGATCGAAACACCAAGCTTTTCCTGAAGGCCAGCGGCAATCAGGCGCGCGACCAGATCCGTTGTCCCGCCGGGCGCGAAAGGCACCACCAACCGGATGGATTGAGACGGCCAAGCGCCTTGCGCCTGCGCGCCAATCGCCAAAAGCGGCGATGCGCCAATACCCAATACAACGCTGCGACGTGCAACGCTCCTCATCCCTTGGCCCCCTTGTTTATGGCTTTTTCTATTGCATGGGATCTAAACCTCGGCAAGCACGGGCATGGCAAGCCTTGCCTCACGCGGCGCCAGGGCCGATCATTGTACAGGAAAGAAGCCCGGAACAGGAAACCGCCCCATGCCGCAAGGTGACCGCCTTCCCAATGATCCCGAAACCCGCATCCGCGAAGCGACCGAGGCTTCGGTGCCGCGCCTGATCGAAATCCGGCGCGATATTCATACCCATCCAGAACTCGCCTTTCAGGAAACCCGCACCGCCGGGATTGTGGCGGCAGAATTGACGCGCCTTGGCCTTACGCCGCGCACCGGCGTAGGGCGCACGGGCGTGGTCGCTGAAATCAAGGGCGGGCGCCCTGGTCCCACGCTGGCCATCCGCGCCGATATGGATGCGCTGCCGATCCATGAGGAAACGGCGCTGCCCTTCGCGAGTGAGATCGCCGGCCAGATGCATGCCTGCGGACATGATATACACACCTCTACCCTTCTGGGGGTGGCGGCGGTGCTGAAGGATTTGGCGCCGCAGCTTGCCGGGACCGTCCGGCTGATCTTCCAACCGGCGGAAGAAGTGCTGGAAGGGGCGGCCGCCATGATCGTCGATGGCGCGGCGGATGGCATTGATATGGCGATTGGCTTTCACAACCACCCGGATATGCCGGTGGGCAGCTTTGGCTACGTGCGCGGTGCCTGCCTGGCGGCGTCTGACCGGTTTGACCTGATCATCCAGGGCAAATCCGGCCATGCCGCGCATCCTTACGCAGCGATTGACCCCATCGTGGCGGCAGCGGCCTTCGTGCAGGAAGCGCAAACCGTGGTCAGCCGGGAAATCAAACCGATCCATCCGGCGGTGGTGACCATCGGGCAATTCGTGGGTGGCACTACCTATAACATTATCCCCGAACGCGTGCATCTGAAGGGTACGGTGCGCACGCTGCATCATGAATCGCGCAATATCGCCGAAGCGGCGTTGCGCCGCCTGGCGGAAGGCATTGGCGTTTCCATGCGCGTGAAGACCGAAATGAATTATGTCCGCAAGGTGCCGCCATTGGTGAATGATGATCGCGTGCTGGACCCGGTAATTGCCGCGGTGCGCCGGCAAATGGGTGATGTCATTAGCGAAGGCGAGGCTTCCATGGGTGCTGAGGATTTCGCCGAATTCGCTGCCCGCGCGCCTTCCTTCCAACTGCGCATCGGCTCCGGCCAACCGGGGCGCGATGACCGGCTGCATAATGCCTTCTACCAACCGGATGAGCGCTGCATCGGCCTTGGTGTGCAGGCTTTGTCGCGTGCCGCGCTGGATTTGCTGGCATGAGCGCGCATCGCATTGCGGAGCTGACCGCTCCTGAAGTGGCTTCGCGCCTGGCGGCGGGCGCTGTCGCCATCCTGCCCATGGGCAGCCTGGAAACCCATGGCCCCGCCTTGCCGATGGGGGACTATCTGGTCGCGGAAGATATCGCCTGCCGCATCGCCGCCGCCGCCTATGCTAAGGGCGCGGACGCGCTGGTGGCGCCGGCCATTCCCTTTGGTGGTGAGGATTTCTTCGCTGGTGTCGCGGGGGGCATCACGCTTTCGGTCGCAACGCTGACGGCAGTGATCGAAGAAATGGCCCAAGCCTTCATCAAAATCGGCACGCGGCGCATCATGATTGTGAATGGCCATGCCGGCACCATTGCGCCGGCCGATGCGGCGGCGCGCAGCATGCGCCATCGGCATGGCGTGATCATTCCAGCGCTGCATCTCTGGCGGGAGGCAGGCAAGCTGCATGGCGAATTGGGCGGGCAGCCCATCACCTTCGGCCATGGTGGTGATCCTGTCGCTTCCGTCACTATGGCGCTGAAGCCTGAACTCTGCCGGCCGGAAGCGGCGCGGGCGCGGGAAGGCACCGGGCCTTATCTTGGCGTGCCGCCAACCGGCTTTGGCGCCATTCGCGCCCATGGCGTAGAATTCGCGGTCCCGATGTGGGTGGAGGAAGTGGCGCCCGGCGGTGTTGCCGCGCCCGATCCGCGCGGGGCCAATGCCGCCCATGGCACTCGGATTGTCGAACAGCTTGTCGCTGCCGGTGCTGCCATCTGCGCGCAGCTACGTGATCACGCCCCGTGAAGCGCATTTGCGTCTATGGCGCCGGTGCCATCGGCGCGCATCTGGCGGCGCGCCTTGCGGCGGCGGGCGCCGAGGTGAGTGTGATTGCACGTGGCGCCCATCTCGCCGCGATGCGGGCGCGGGGGATAACGCTGCGTACTATTGAAGGTGATCAGACCTACCGCGTGCAGGCGGCGGAAAGCGCGGCGGAAATCGGCCCGGTGGATGCCGTGCTGGTCACGGTGAAGGCGCCTGCGCTGCCGGCGGTGGCGGCAGGGATCGGGCCGCTGCTCGGGCCAGACACGCCGGTTGCCTTCATTATGAACGGTATTCCCTGGTGGTATTTCGATGGCATTGGCGGTGCCTTGGAAGGCAAGCGCCTGCCGGTGCTGGACCCTAATGATGCGCTGCGCCGCGCCATTGGCGTGGAACGCGCGATTGGTGGCGTTATCTATGCGGCAAGCGCGGTGATCGCACCCGGTATCGTCACCTCAGAACACGCTGACCTGAAGCTTTTTCTGGGAGAGCCGGGGGGCGTCGTTTCCCCGCGTGCCCAAGCGCTGGCGGCGCTGTTGAGTGCGGGCAGCATGCCGACCGACGCGGTTCCGAATATCCGCCATCGCATCTGGGGCAAGCTGCTTGGCAATATGGTGGTGGGGCCGCTTTGCCTGCTTTCACGCCAGGACATGAAGGCAACCCTGGCAGACCCGGCGATTTTCGAATCGGGTGTGTGTATTTCCGATGAGGGGACAGCGCTGGCCCGCGCGCTTGGGCATGATCTGAAGGTGCCGGGCGAAGTGCGGATGCGCCGCTTTGGGGAGACCGCACATAAACCTTCTATCCTGCAAGATCTGGAACTGGGCCGGCCGATGGAAATTGACGCGCTATTCACGGCGCCCTTGCAACTGGGCCAGGCTTTGGGCGTGCCCATGCCGCATTTCGCGCTGATGGTGGCGCTGGCAACCCAGGCTGCACGGGCGGCGGGGCTTTATCGGTGACGCAGACTCGGGCACGCTAAGCACAGCTTCGGGACGGCCCAGCCATGTACAGGGCTGGGCTCCCCGCTAGCAGAAAGTTTTGCATCAAAAAAAAAGGACCAAACGCCATGGCTACCTCGCAGCGCGAAGAACGAGAACTCCTCGGCCACGACGCCTTCGCCCTCATCGCGCCGACCCACCAGCCGGCCATCGCCGCCCTGCCGGCTGAGGAGCTTCGTGCCATCGCGACGCGGCTGCGTGCGGAACACGCTAAACTTCAGGACCTGATCCGTGAGGGCCATCGCGCAAAGCGTGGCAAGGGCGACGCCCGGGCGGCCGCGAATGCTGAGGTTGGCAAGGCGACTCGCCGCAAGCAGGTCTATGCCGCGGCGCTGAAGCGCGTGAACAGCAGGTTTGATGAGCTGACGCATGAACGCCGCCGCGCCGAACACCGCGCAGCGCTGCAGGAAGCGCTCGCCCGCCGCCAGGCGCAGCGGGCGCAGCATCCGGCTTCGGGCTTCGGTTCAAGCGCGGGCATGCAAAGCAAGGCGAATGCGAAGGGCAGAAACCACGTGCATGGCGCGCGGGTGGGCAGCGTTTCCGCCCAGAATAAGCGCGCCCAGGCGCGTCGCGACGGGTAAGCTTTAGCCGTTGGGGGGCTGGGGCGCAGCCTCCCTTGGCAGGGCAAAAACGCCGCTGGCACGCAAAACCGGCTTGCCATCGGCGGTGCAGACCCCTTGGGCAAACACCAATGTGCGGGTGCGCCGCAGCAGGACGGGCTCACATTGCAGCCATGTGCCCAGTAGGGCTGGCGCCAGATAGTCTGAATTCAAGCTGATGGTGGTGAAGAAGCCTGTCACCCCCGCCAGGTTGAAGCCGCCTATCCCTAGCGCCAGGTCCGCAAATGTCGCCAACATGCCGCCATGGGCCATGTCCTTGCTGTTGCAATGGCGCTTTTCGATGCGTAGCCCAAAGGCAAGTGGCCCGTGATCCCGCCTGATCATGATGGGCCCGATGGGCTCAAGAAACGGCCCGCCTGCTGGGCGCGGCACAAAGCCTTCCGGAATGGCTGGGGTGACAGGCTGATCCAAGGCAGGGCGACTTTCGGGCTGGTTTGGCGGGCGGAAGCTATACCGGAAGCCCGCGCAGGGAAACGCCGCCCCCTTTTGCCTTGGCTTTGCCCCGATTCCCCCCTAAGCGCCCGCGATCCGGAGTAATGATAGCCCATGAACGCCAATACCCCCCCGATCCTGCCGATTATCCTGTCCGGTGGCACCGGCACGCGGCTGTGGCCGTTGTCGCGCGAAAGCTACCCGAAGCAATTCTGGCCGCTGGCTTCCGACAAGACCATGCTGGCGGAAACCGCCGCGCGGGGTTCGGGTGCTGGTTTCCTGCCGCCGGTGGTTGTCTGCAATGAAGCCCATCGCTTCCTGGTCGCCGAGCAATTGCGCGACAAGGGCGCTTCCATCGTGCTGGAACCGGTCGGCCGCAATAGCGCGCCCGCCATTGCCGCCGCCGCCTTGCTCGCCGAGGAAACCGCCCCTGGCGCCGTGCTGTGGTTCATGGCTGCCGATGCGGCGATTGGCGATGTCGCGGCGCTGCAAGCCGCGCTGGCCAAGGCCGCCGCGGCGGCGCAGGCGGGGGCAATCGTCACCTTCGGCATGCAGCCCACCGCGCCCGAGGTCGGGTATGGCTATATCGAAGCCGGCGATGCGCTGCCCGGTAGCGAAGGCGTCAAGCGCATCGCGCGCTTTGTCGAGAAGCCCGACGCGGCGCGCGCGGCGGAATTTCTGAAGACCGGTAGGCATTTGTGGAATTCCGGCATGTTTGTCGCAACCGCCGCCACCATGCTGGCCGAGTTGGAAGCCCATGCGCCTGAGGTGCTGAAGGGTGTGCGCGC
>Ga0315900_10003047_pt1 | contig 24844 bp, 32 predicted proteins | sample LakEriMetagenome_FD_203521 | JGI IMG/M metagenome (GOLD analysis project Ga0315900, IMG submission 203521) | Freshwater fungal communities from buoy surface, Lake Erie, Ohio, United States - Buoy 12 MA114 | ecosystem: Environmental > Aquatic > Freshwater > Lake > Lake biofilm | place: USA: Lake...
GATGCGGAACGCAACTTCGGTCTGATTGCTGCTTATTGGTCGGCCCATCTTAACAAGAACATCAAGCCGCACGACGTGGCCGTGATGATGACCTTGATGAAGCTGGCGCGGGCGCGGAGTAACCCAAAGCACACGGACAACTGGATCGACGGCTGCGGTTATCTGGCCTTGGGCGGTGAAGCCGCTGCGGAGGAAGTATGACCCTGATCCTCGGCATTGACCCCGGCAAAAGCGGAGCCTTCGCGGTGCTTAACACCCACGACATGCAGGTTGAGACATACGACATGCCCGGCACGCTGGAAGACAAACGCGCCCTGATTTCTGGCATCGGCAGGGTCAAATGCTGTTGGCTGGAGCGGCCCTTCTTCCCGAGAATGATCGGGATCAAGAACGCGGTCACCATCGCTGTTGCCTACGGCGAACTGAAGGCCTGCCTGTTCTTCGCTGGCATCCCGGTCTTTGAGGTTGATCCGTCCGCGTGGAAGAAAACCATGCGGCTCTCGACCGACAAGAACGCCAGCCGCGCGCTGGCCAGCCAATACTTCCCCGACTGCTCCGACCAGTGGGCGCGGGTCAAAGACGACGGCAGAGCCGAAGCGGCACTGATCGCACTCTATGGAAAGGGAAAGCAATGACGCCGTTCACCTGTGACGCGGAAGACCTGTATTTTCGATACGACGAAGAGCATCAAAACTGCTTGGACTTCGTGCGAGTGTTTTACGAACACAACTGGCTGCAATTGCTTTACTGGCCAAGCAGAGAAAAGGCACCGTGGCATCTGCAAATGAAAGTCAACGGTCGCCTCATTAACTTCTGGCCGCACAAGATGAAGGCCCATGTCGCGGATGAAAGCAAAACCGCTTATGACATTGGACAGATTGTTGCCACAGTTTGCCGCGTTGAAAACGAAACCCTTGAAGATTTTGATTTGGTGGAGAAAAAGCAATGATCCGAGACATGACCAACGAGGCGTACCACGCACGCCCAGAGATCAGCAGCAGCGATGTCAAAGCCGTTGCAGGCAAGTCGCTGGCACACTGGAAAGGCAAGGTCTGGAAAGACAGCAGCGCCTTCGCCCTCGGCAGCGCCGTCCACGCCCTCGTGCTGGAGCCGGAAAAAAACCTCGTCATGCGAGGCCCCGAAGATCGCCGGGGCAACAAGTGGAAAGAGGCCCAGCTTATCGCCGACATCGACGGCAAAATCCTCCTGACCGAAGGCGATTACGATCTGGCAGAAAAGATCGCGGCTCCCGTCATCAACCACGAAGTCGTCAAGGCATGGATCGCCGATCCCAGCTTTGTCGCCGAGGCCAGCTTCTTCGCCACCGATCCCCAAACAGGCGTCAAGATCAAGTGCCGCCCGGACGGATACCTGCCCGACGCTGGCATCGTCTTCGACATCAAGACGACACGCGATGCCTCGCCCGATGGCTTCCCGCGCGAAATCCGCAACTACAACTACGACATGCAAGCAGCGTTCTACCTGCGTTGCCTGCGTGCTGCCGGGCATAACGCCCACACCTTCATCTTCGTCTGCGTTGAGAAGGAAGCACCCTACGCTGTCGGCCTGCACGCGCTGACACGGCAGTACATCGAAGCAGCCGACATGCGCGTCACGCTGACCCTAGAAAAAATATCCAGAGCCGAAGCCGCAAACACCTTCACAACCGGCTGGCCCTTGATTAACCATGTCGATCTGCCGCGTTGGCAGACCGAAGAGCCTGAAGCCGACGTGTTCGACGAAACCGTTGACTTCTGATTACCACAGCCAGAGAGGAGAAAATCATGGCTAATAACGACGACTTCATGAAGGTCTTGGCTAAAAACGTGACCTTTCAATACCCCAAGCTGAACCAGACCTATCGCTTCAACACCCAAAAGCAGGCCAGCGAACCCTGCGCGCCAACCGCATCCAATGCGGCATGGTCGGTCGCTTTTGAGATGACCAAGGACGAAGCCCGTCCGATCTTTGAGAGCCTGAAGGCGCACTACGACGCCTGCCGTGGCCGGAACCCCAAGATGCCCCAGTTCAAGACCGTCTTCGGCATGAAGAAGCTGAAGGACGAGAACGGCAACGAGACCGGCATGGTCCAGTTCACCGCCAAGCGCAACGGCATGAAGAAAGACGGATCGGCAAATAAAGCCCCCACCGTCATCGACGGCCAGAAGCAGCCCCTCGCAGACTTGGCAATCTGGGGCGGCTCTAAAGGCACCGTGCGCGCATGGGCCGTGGCTGTCATCGACCCCGACGGCGCTGGCGGCATCTCGCTGCTCCTCGACGCCGTGCAGGTCACCGAAGCCCGATATGGCGACGGCGGCATGGACGACTTCGACACCGTCGAAAGCAAGTCGGACCCGTTCGAGACCAAGGCACTCGGCGAGGAAAAGCGCAAAAGCATCGCGCAAGAATTGGACGACGATATCCCGTTTTGATAAAGAAGAACCCCGGCGGGAGAGCAGCCGCCGGGGTTCAAATAATGCGGAACCGAGAGGAGATCGTTCCTAGCGCGTTTCGGGGTCAACCTTAACACGGAGAAAGTATAGTGCATACTGCATATAGTGGCAAGACAGTCCGTTCCCCCTATTACGGCCAGCCAACCACCATCTTCGGCACCACGTTCAGAAGCAAGCTGGAAGCCGAATGGGCCGCCTTCTTCACAACACTAGGCATCCGTTGGGAGTATGAACCCCACAAGGTCAACACCATGTACGGCGGGTACGTGCCTGATTTTGTCCTGACCGATCTCCACGGCGGCCTGATCTGCGAGGTCAAGCCATACGGGCGAGAAGAAGAGGAGTTTAGGGTCACAGAAGAAAAAATGCGTGATGCCTGTGAAACCCTCAAAAGGCCGGGGACGATCTTGCGCGGTAATCCGTACAGGTTCTGTGTTGAGGACTTAGACGGTCAGAATATGATGCGCTCTGACGGCGTCGGCGGCTCTCATGAAATGGTCTTCAACGATTATGGATGGGATAGCAGTTACCTGTTCTGCGTCTGCCCGCATTGCTGGAAGGCCGGATACGAATTCGACGGCAGAGGTGAACGCATCTGCCGTGGAGCCTGCGGTCACAAGACAGTGATAGACACCGCAAACTTCAGCAGCCTCGGACACGGCGACAAAGGCTACTCAGCCTCTCACCCGCGCATCAGGATCGCCGCCGCCAACGCCGCAGAAATCGTCCGTCAGGAGAGCCGCTGATGGACAAAATCACGCTTATCAGGTCCATCCAGCCAGCCAAAGTCTGCAAGACCTACACCAACAACGGAACCACCCTAGACAAAAGCGTCATCGCTAACGTCTTCGATGGTGAAGCCATCACACTCTCGGTCCCAACAGCCGAAGCTATGGCCAAAATCCTCTCCAAAGTCACAGAACGCCAAGACCTCGTAATCTGCCCCGGCGTCTGGCACGGGGCCGAAGACAAGCAACAGTTCAAAGTCATGACCGAACGACAGCTTGCAGACACCCTCGGCGTCGATCTGGCAAACGTCCCCGGTGGCGTCGTCGAATACGCAGGAGAACGCATTAGCGCACGCCTCAAGCGCGGCATCAGCTATTCATCGTGGATGCTCCTCGACGCAGACAACCCGCCCGGTATGCCCGAAGAATGGGCCGCGCTCGACATCGGTGAACGCCTGAAGCTGTGGGATGCCATCGTCCCCGGCATCTCTCAATGCGAACGCATCGAACTGCGCGGATCATCCGCCCGTGTCCACAAAGTCGGCGCACAACCAAATACGAACGCCAGCCATGCTTGGATCAAAGTCAACGACCCGGAAAAAATCGCCGTCCTCAAAGCACACATCCGCGTCCACATGGTCCTCAAAGGCCTCTCCTTTACCTTCGATAAGGTCAGCAAAAACGACGGCGTCGTCGTCGGCAAAGAAGATCGCAGCCTCTTCGATCTGGCCGTCCTAGACACAGGACGCCTCGTCTTCTGCGCCAAGCCAGAACTCATCTCTTGGGACCACGCCGTCGCAGACGCGGGCATCACCATCAAAAACGCAGGCGCAGGCCCGCTCGACATCTCTTGGGCCGAACTGCCAAACCAACGCGCCCTCGAAGATATCCGCGTCAAAACCGGCCTCACCATGCGGATGAGCCGCGAGAACGGAAGCGTCAACACCATCGTCACAGGCGAACTCACGATGGACACACCCATCGAAGTCAAAGGCGTCACACGCAGCCTCGGCGAATGGGCCTCAACCATGCAGCCACAAGACAAGCTGCGCTGCGAGGCACCCTTCCGCGTGAGCCAATCAGAAGCCGCCTTCATCCGCATCAGCGACAACGGCGTGCCATTCGTCTACGACATCGGCAACGGCACAACCTACAAAATGCAACGCGAAATCGTCCGCGATGATCCTATGGACGACTTCGACTTTATCCCGGACACGCCAGACGCACCTACAAAGACGCCAGCACGCAACACGCAGCCCAGCGCCACACCGACAGGCTCATTCGATGATTGGGTCTTCCTCACCCGCCGTGGCGTCTTCCGCAACGTCTTCACAGGCGAAGAATGCAGCCCAGCCGCCTTCAATCTCGCTTACGGACGCGACGTGCCTCCCGTCGAAGTCAAAGACCGCATCGTGCAAGTCTCAGCCGCCAAGTATCTCATGAACCACATTGAAGGCCGCATCGCCCACGATGTCCTCTATGTGCCAAGCCTCGCTGCCATCGACCCCATCTTCGAATACGAAGGCGTGGCCTATGTGAACAGCTACATGCTCAACCGCGTGCCACAAGCCGACCCGAACTGGCAGAAACGGCCAGAGTGGAAAGTCTGCGAAAACCACCTCAAAAACATCCTGCCCAACGATTGGCAAACCCTACTGCACTGGATGGCCCACAACGTCCAAAGACCCGGCGAGAAGGTGCTTTGGGCGCCTATCGTCAAAGGCATCCAAGGCGACGGAAAATCCACACTGGCACGCATCATGGGGTCAGCTATGGGCCAGCATAACGTCAGGATGATCGCCACCGAGGAAATGCAGTCCGACTTCAACGGATGGGCCGAAGGTGCCTGCGTCGGCGTGCTGGAAGAAATCCGCATCAAAGGCCACAACCGCCACGATGCCATGAACAAGCTGAAGCCGCTCGTCACCAACGAGAAAATCTCAGTCGTCCGCAAAGGACAAGATGGCCGCAATATCCCAAACTCCACAAACTACATGGCACTCACCAACCACGAAGATGCACTCGTCCTAGACGCAGACGACAGGCGCTGGGGCGTGTTCTTTACACGCTTCAAGACACGCCAAGAGATGCTGGATGCCACAGGGGCCGATTATTGGGACAAGCTGAACAAAGCCATCAACGACGCGCCCAACGTCGTCCGTGGATGGCTCATGGACGTGGACCTCTCAACCTTCGATGCCAGAGACGCGCCAGCCCTCACCGACGCCAAGAAACAGATGATCGAACACAGCAGGCCAGACGACGAAGTGCAGGTTGAAGAAGCCATCAACGTCGGGAACTTTGGCGTCTGCCGTGATGTCATCGCCACAGATTGCCTCGTGCTTGCCATGCGAGACCAAGGAGGACACTCGCCACGAACCTCCCGCCTTAGCAGCATCCTCGAAACCCTCGGCATGATGAAGCTGGAAAAGCCGTTCAAATGGCGCGGCAAAACACGCCGCCTCTATGTGCGCGGTGAGGCGCTTTGCATGGACACAAACGAGGCCAGAGACAACATCAGGCTGCATTTGGAAGGCACAACTGACCCCGAGTTGGCCGACTTCGCAGACGTTATCTCAAGCCCAGAATGGGTCAAAAAGTGAGGTTACAAGTAGAGGTTACAAGTTGATGAAGTGGGGTTACAGGTTACAAGTGGTCGATCAACTTGTAACCTCACTTGTAACCCGGTTTTTTCTTTTATTTTCTTATACTTACTTCTCTAAGGTTACAAGTTACAAGAAATATAGAGAAAAGCTGTATAAAAACACGCTCTAATAAAAACAGGCACTTAGCAAGAGAGAGATGCAAAAAATAGCGGGTATAGAAAAAGGTGTAACTTGTAACCAGAGGCAAAGGCCCACAGAGGAGATCAAAATGGCCCAGAGACCAACCCGGCAGAAGAAAGACGACCGCATCCTGCACAAAGGCGCGACGGCGAATGAGATTAGAGCGGACCTATCGCTGGCACCCTTCGACAAGGCTGTCCGCGAGATGGACAAACGCTGGGGCATAGATCGCCTGCCCGAACTCGTCTCGGTCGAAAGCGCGGCAAAGTGGGGCAAGGCCGTCGCTGGCCTCAACGGAGCCATCGACGCGCAAGACCCCGACAAGGTGAAGTTCTGGGTCGAGGTCTGTCTGCGCGGGCTGGCAGCAATGGACGCCGAAGCCGTCAGCCTCGGTCGCCCCGTGTCCGACCCCATGATCTGGGAGCATGAATACGAAGGCGTCATCTACGGCATCATTGAGGATGGCCGCGAATGGCCCGCAGCCTACGCCAAGCGACCGGGCATCGCCATCCACACCATGCGCGAAGTCGCAGTGGCCCTGCACGCCCACCGCAATGGCCTTGTCGATGCCGTCAAGCTGGCTTTCCCCGGCGCGGAGGTCAAAGCCGTGCGCCGACCGAAAGCCGATCTGGAAGATGACTTCGACTTTCTCAGCGACGGGGTGGTCGAATGAAAGACCCAACCGACATCACCGGCCTGCATCGCGGCATGTTCCCAGTTACCCTGCATGAGGCCAAGAAGGGCGACAAGATCGTCTACTGGATCGGCCAGCACTGCGGCGGCCCACACCGCATCGACGCCGCCTTGGCTTGCAAGGCTGGCTTGTGCCTGCTGTTCTGCAAACGTGTCGGTGACGGACTGTTTGCGTATTGCGCCGTGAAGCGGTAACATGCACGCACTCCCAAGTTGGAATACGCCTCGACTTGCCCAGCCGCCTCTCCTCGGCTGGGCCTTTCTTTTGCCGCAAGCCTGCTGTATGATGCAGCCTGCACAACGGGACGCGGAAGCACCGAAAAGGGGTTAGATCATGCCGTCTGGAAGGCTGACAGATTATTCGCCAGAAATCGTTGAAAAGGCGTGGGAATACGCCAATGGCGGATGGATCAAAGCAGGCGACAAAGTCCCATCAATCGCAGGTCTGGCCTGCGAAATCGGCATTCACCGAGAGACCTGCCATGAGTGGGCGAAGGACAAAAGCAAGGTTTTTTCCGACATCCTTAGAGCAATCGCTCAAAAACAAGAGCGAGAACTGCTAAATAATGGCCTCTCTGGCACTTTTAATCCACCGATCACAAAGATGATGCTGACCAAGCACGGATACTCCGACAAGATCGAAAACGACCTCAAATCCTCGGACGGCAGCATGACGCCGCAGATCATCGAACGGGTCATCGTGAAGGCCAACGACGCGGATGGCTAAGAACCGCCTGCAAATTAGGACAGCCGAAGCATTCGCGCCACTCCTGTCGCCAGCACGCTACAAGGGCGCATGGGGTGGCCGTGGAAGCGGTAAGTCGCGCTTCTTCGCTGGGTTGATGATCGAGGAACACCTGCGCTTCCAAGGCCACCGCAGCGTCTGCATCCGCGAAGTCCAGAAGTCCCTCAAGCAGTCTGCCAAGAAGCTGCTCGAAGACACCCTGCAAGCCTACAACCTCGGCGAGGCACAGGGCTTCAAGGTCTTCCGCGAAGTCATCGAGACGCCCGGCGATGGCATCATCATCTTCCAAGGTATGCAGGACCACACGGCAGACAGCGTGAAGTCACTCGAAGGCTTCGACCGGGCGTGGGCTGAAGAGGCGCAATCACTGTCAGATCGCTCGCTGTCACTCCTGCGTCCGACAATCCGCGCTGAAGGCTCCGAACTTTGGTTTAGCTGGAACCCGTCGCGGCCCACCGATCCCATCGACCAGCTTCTGCGCGGCACAGTCACGCCGTCAGGATCGACCGTCATTCGCGCCAACTGGTCGGATAATCCGTGGTTCCCGGCGGTCCTTGAGCAAGAGCGCCAAGATTGCCTGTCAAACCAGCCTGAGCGTTACGGCCACATCTGGGAAGGCGAGTACGCGACAGTCCTTGAAGGCGCGTACTACGCCAAGCACCTCACCGACGCCCAGCTAGAGCGCCGCATCGGCTTCGTGGCCTGCGATCCGCTGATGAAGTTCTACGCCTTCTGGGACATCGGCGGCACGTCATCAAAGGCTGACGCCACGTCGATCTGGGTGGCCCAGTTCGTCGGCTCCGAGGTGCGCGTCTTGGACTACTACGAGGCGGTCGGTCAACCCTTCGAGGCGCATGTCAACTGGCTGCGCCACAACGGCTACGAGGATGCCGTCTGCGTTCTTCCGCACGACGGACGCAAGCACGATCAGGTCTATGCGGTCACGCCGATGTCGTATCTGCGCGAGGCTGGCTTTCAGGTCGATGTCGTCAAGAACCAAGGCGCTGGTGCTGCGTTGCAGCGTATCGACGCAACGCGCCGCCTGTTCCCGTCGATCCGTTTCAACGCCGAGACAACGCAAGGCGGGCGCGATGCGCTGGGCTGGTACCACGAAAAGCGTGACGAGGCGCGCGGCATCGGGCTTGGCCCTGAGCATGACTTTGCATCCCACGCCGCCGACGCCTTTGGCCTTCTGGCCGTGTTCAAGGCTGGCATGGCAACGCAGGACAATTGGGGGACGCCTCTCAGACGCAATTTGAAAGGCATCGCATGATGTGCTAGGGTGGCGGCATTCACAACTGAGGCGGTCATGGCAGACGAACTTGAGAGAGCCTTGCTCCTGCGCGATCTGGAACTCATGGGCCAGCCGCGCAACCCCAATGCCGTCCAGCCGGGACGCGCTGGTCTGCTCGACGTTGGCGTTGGGCTGCCAGAGCGCCTTTCGCTGCTAAACCAAATCTTCAACCCGGTCGAAGCCATCGGGCAGTCCATGAACGCGGGCGAGCGTATGATGTCGCCGAACATGGGCGTGATGGATCGCCTTGCCGCGCTGGGCGACATGGCATCCGGCATTGCTGGCGTTGTGGCCCCTGTGGCTGCGGCCTCTCGCGCTGGCACGCCCGCTGCGACTGCGCTGATGGAGGGGCTGCTTGGCGGCTCGCCCACGCAGCAAGCGGCGGCTGACATGGCTCGCGGCTTTGTGACGGATGAAAGCGGGGCGCTGCCCATCCTTGGCGCTGGGCTGCCACCTATGCGACCCGGTGAAGAAATACTGGATTTGCCGGACGATGAGTTTGTCACACTTTATCACGGCACGACACGAGAGGCCGCAGACAAAATCCGGCAGACCGGAAAGCTAAAATCTGCTGGGGAGCCTAGCGTTTATTTGACTACAGACCCTTCTGGTGCCGGATATGGCGACGGCACAGTTGTGCCTGTTCGAGTTCAAAGAGGTCTGTTGCAAATAGATGATGAGTTTCCCAGCGGTCGCACTGATTTCAGGATTGACTTGAGCCGCCCCGGAGGGTCGGTTCCAGTGCAGATTGCGGAAGCGGCCCAAACTCCTTCGCTTCCAACCCCCCGCACCGATGCCGAAGCAATGGCGCGCGACATCCTTCAGCTTCGCGCCGAGGGCCGCGCTGGCGAAGTGACAGATCAGATGAGGGCGGCGGCTGACCCGCAATACATGTATTTCAACACGCCCTTGCCGATGGATGCGGCAAGCCGCATGGCGCGAGCCGCAGGCCGCAGAGATGAGTTCCACGGCACCACCACAGGCTCAGACATGACATACGCTGATGCTTTCCGAGGGTCTGGAACTAGGCAGGGTATTGGCTTTGTGACATCAGACAACCCATATGTGTCGAGTTCATATGCCGACCCGCAATTCGGCAGTGTTTTCCCAATGCTAAACCAGCCCATCCCAGAAAACGCCCCGCGCTTGGACCTTGGCGGTAGTATCTGGAGTGAAATACCAGAAGACCTGCCAGTTGCGTTAGGAGATAGAACTGTTCCGGCCCGGCAGATCGCGGCTGGCCCAGCAGATGTTGGTGGGGTTTTCAGCACTAATCAAATTTCGCGAGGCGCATCTTTTGACTACCCAAGCGTTGAGTTTTCAAACATTTTGGACAGGTCGATACATGCGCCGAGGCCGCGAACTGATGACGGCATGGACATAATGCGGGAGTTCCAAAGGCTTTCGTCCGAACCATCAACTGTTACAATGCGCCATGACACTCGTGGAATGCGCTCCCGCTTCGCTCTTTTCGACCCCGAATTCGCGCACCTCCGCAATCTCAACGCCTCGCTGGCAGCGGCAGGTGTCCCGCTTGGTCTGCTAGCAATGCTGCCCGAAGAGGATCAATACTGATGCCACTGAAAAAGGGTTCGTCTGCGAAGGTTATTTCTGGTAACATCCGCGCTGAGATGAAGGCGGGCAAGCCGCAAAAGCAGGCCATCGCAATCGCTTTGTCCAAGGCGGGCAAGAGCAAAAAGGGAAAGTCCAAATGAAAAAGCCCATGCCGAAGTTCACGCCCTGCAAGGGCTGCCCGAACCCCGCCAAGTGCAAGGCTATGGGCCGCTGCATGATGAAGGGCAAGAAGTAATGCCCGGCGGCTTGTATAGTAACATTGCCGCCAAGAAGGCCCGCATTGCGGCTGGATCGGGCGAAAAAATGCGGAAGCCCGGTGCCAAGGGTGCGCCGACCGCTGCCGCGTTCAAGGCGTCTGCCAAGACTGCCAAGAAGGGCAAGAAGTAATGGCGAAAACACCGGCATGGCAGCGCGCAGAGGGTAAAAACCCGGCTGGAGGCTTGAACGCCAAGGGCCGCGCGTCTGCCAAGGCTGAGGGCATGAACCTCAAGCCGCCGGTCAAGTCTGGCGACAACCCTCGCCGGGCTTCCTTCTTGGCTCGCATGGGCAACATGCCGGGGCCGGAGCGGGACGAAAAGGGCGAACCGACGCGGCTCTTGAAGTCATTGCAGGCATGGGGCGCGTCCAGTAAGTCTGACGCAAAGGCGAAGGCCAAGGCGATCTCTGGCCGCAACGAGGCGAAGAAGAAATGACCATCACGACCTACGCCACACTCAAGACGGCCATCGCGGATTTCTTAAACCGCGACGACCTCACGTCCGTCATCCCCACGTTCATCGCGCTGGCCGAGGCTGACATGCAGCGCAAGCTGCGCCACTGGCGCATGGAAGTGCGCGCGACCGCCAGCCTTGACACGCAATTCTCGGCCATCCCGTCAGATTGGGTCGAGACGATCCGCTTCTATCTGACCACCGGCGAAACCTCGCGGCTGGAACTCATCAGCCAAGCCGAGATGATCGACCGCAAGGAAGCCGATGGCAACGTCAATGGCCGCCCCTATTACTACGCGATGACCGGGGCGCAGTTCGAACTTTATCCTATTCCTGACGGGACTTACGCGAGCGAACTCCTGTATTTCGCCAAAATCCCTGCGCTGTCGGACTCGGCCACGACCAACTGGCTCCTGACCAACGCGCCTGACGCTTACCTCTACGGGGCGCTGATCCACTCGGCACCATACCTCAAAGACGACGCCCGCATTCAAATCTGGGCTGGGCTGTATCAATCCGCGATTGATAACCTGAACGACTCTTCCAACGATGCGCGGCACAGCGGAACCGGCCTTCGCATGAAAATCAGGAGTTTCTGATGTCGCTGACCAACTCTTTCGAAACAAGCGTCCTGACGTGGCTGCTGACCAACGGCACCCCGTCGCCCGCACGTCCGACCGCGTGGCACCTTGGGCTGTTCACGGCTGCACCGGGCGAAAGCGGCGGCGGCACCGAGTTGTCGGGCAGCGGCTATGCGCGGCAGTCCATCACGTTCACGGTGAGCGGCAACAACGCCTCCAACAACGCGGCCATCGAATTCCCGACCGCATCGGGTAGCTGGGGGACGATCACGCACGTTGCGGTGTTCGACGCTTCGACCTCGGGCAACATGATCGCCTATGCCTCGCTGACGGCCTCCAAGACGATTGACACCGGGGACGTGCTGCGTGTCCCGGCGGGCGACCTCGACATTACGCTCGACTAAGGAGGGCTTGCCGTGACGACCTATTCGCCGGGATATGGCCGGGGGAGTTACGGCATCCGTCTTTACGGATACGACGGCAGCATCATTGATGCGGCGGCAGCGGCTTCGGTCGCTGTTAGCGTTTCTGCATCCGCACAGCGCATAAAGCTGGCATCGGCCACGGCTTCGATCACAACTGCGTCAACGGCATCGGCTGAACGCCTGCGCGAGGTGAGCGCCACGGCTGCATCCGCAGCATCGGCTTCTGCATCTGCACAGCGCATTCAGCTTGTTGCTGGCGAGGCTAACGCGGTTGCCAGCGCCTCGGTGTCTGCACAGCGCATTCAGAACGTCTCTGCGGCTGCATCCTCGGCGGCCAGCGTGTCGGCGTCTGCCGAACGGATTTTGGGCATTTTCGCGGATATTTCCGTGACGTTCTCGGCCACGGCGGCCAGCGAGGCGGTCATCAACACATCGGCGTCGGTGGCTTGCGAGATAACATCGCTTGTATCGTGCCGTCGTGTGCGGTTGGGTAGTGCGCTTTCCTCAATTTCGTGTATAGTGTCGGCAACGGCCATCAAGAAGTGGGAGCCGGGTTCAGACACTGCGGAGACGTGGACGCCACAGGCCGACACATCCGAGGGCTGGACGGCTCAATCAGATACGGCAGAGACATGGACGCCGCAATCTGATACGAATGAGGCATGGACGCCTGTTTCGGACACGGCGGAAACTTGGATCGAAGCGGCATAAGGGCGGCTTAACATGGCGGATACAACGACAACGAATTTTGCCCTTGTGAAGCCCGAGGTTGGAGCCTCGGACGATAGCTGGGGCGGCAAGCTAAACACGGACCTCGACAGCCTTGATACGCTGCTTGACGGCGTTATCGGTAAGTCTGGCGCGGCCACCCTGAAGCACACCAACTCGAACCGCCTGCAAACCACGGCTGGCGGTGTTGAGGCTCTGGGCCGCATGACGGTGACGACCACGACGGACGGCTTCCTCGGCCCGCGCCTGACGACCACGCAGCGTGATGCGATCTCGACGCCGCCTGCGGGTTTGATGATCTACAACACGACGCTGAACAGCTATCAGGTCTACAACGGCACAAGCTGGGCTTCGGTCGGCGGTGGGGCCACGGGCGGCGGCGCGGATCAAATCTTCATCGAAAACGGGCAGACCGTGACGGTGAACTACACCGTGCCGTCCGGGCGCAACGCTATGTCTACCGGGCCGATTTCTGTAAACTCTGGTGTAACCGTCACCATTTCGTCTGGCTCTAACTGGGTGGTCCTTTGAAGTACTATACCTACACCCATGCAACTCCTTCTGGCGACGTTTTTTACGTCGGCAAAGGTTCTGGGCATCGGGCTTACTCTACAAAAACGCGACCTCTTGCGTGGCGGCAAAAGGTTGCAGAGCACGACGGGATTACGATCAAAATTGTCTCTAGGTTTGCGCTTGAGGCGGATGCGTTTTCTCATGAGATGGCACTTATTGAGATGCACAGAGAGGCTGGGGCTGCGCTGTTAAATCTGACCTCTGGAGGTCGTGGTGTTCTTGACTATTGCCAGACAGAAGAGCTTCGAGCTTACAAACGCGATCTTATGACGGGATATAAGCACCCCAAAATTACTTGCCCGCACTGCGGTTTTGTTGGAGGTGCTACCTCGACTAAAAGGTGGCACTTTGATAGATGTAAAGGACTTCGGCCTGCATTCAAAGCAAGGCCCACGGTTCACGGAGCGCGTATTTACCTTGGCAAATACGCGACCAAAGAGGAGGCCGACCGTGTCTCCGAGCAGTTTAAAGGCCGCGTAGCGCATATGCCGCTTGACGCTGTTTACAGGGAAGCCTTGGAGGTTAGACAATGATCACGATCAACGGCACAACTGGCATCGCTGGCACCAACGGCAGTGCTGGCACCCCTGCGGTTCAGGGCGAGGACACCAACACGGGCATCTTCTTCCCTGCGGCTGATACTGTGGCTGTGGCTACGGGCGGCTCTGAGCGTATGCGGGTGGATAGTTCGGGGAACCTCGGTTTGGGGGTTACGCCGAGTGCTTGGAGCGCATCATTCCGCGCTTTACAGATGGGTAGCCGCTCAGCCGTATACCAAGACAGCAGCGCTGCAACAGCGGTTGCAAACAATATCTATAACGATGGCACGAACAAATACATAGCTTCTGCTTCTGCAACTGTAGCATTGCAGGAAGAAGGTGCTCACAAATGGTTCACCGCCCCCTCCGGCACCGCAGGCAACGCGATTACCTTTACCGAACGCGCCCGCATCGACAGCACCGGTCTGCTGGTTGGGACGACGGACTTTAGTAATATTACTGGCGGCGCTACTGCTGGAATTGCTCTTCAGGGTGCGGGGACAGTTTGGGGTTCGCGGGCAGACGCGTCTGGTGTTTTTAACAGACTAAGCAGCAATGGAACCGCAGTTGAGTTTCGTCGGCAAGGCACCACTGTAGGCTCTGTTTCTGTCACCACAACCGCCACCGCCTATAACACCTCCTCCGACTACCGCCTGAAAGAGAACGTCGCGCCGATGCAAAACGCATTGGACACGGTGGCCCAGCTTAACCCTGTGACCTACACTTGGAAGGCTGACGGGTCGGCGGGCCAAGGCTTCATAGCCCACGAACTGCAAGCTGTTGTCCCCGACTGCGTGACGGGTGAGAAAGACGCTGTGGATGAGACGGGCAACCCGCAGTATCAGGGTGTCGATACGTCCTTCTTGGTGGCAACGCTCGTCGCCGCGATCAAAGAACTCAAGGCCGAGGTTGATAGCCTCAAGGCACAGTTGGAGGCCAAGTAACATGTCCCTTATAAAGTTGTCGGGAAATCCTTCGGGCACGGGGAACTTCACCCTCGCCTCGCCCAATAGCAACACGGATCGGACGCTGACGCTGCCGGATGCGACGGGGACTGTGAACGTCTCGGGTCTCGCCAACGAGGTGCCAGCGGGCAGCGCTGGTGCGCCTGCGATCTACCCCACGGGTGACAGCAACACGGGTATCTTCTTCCCGGCTGCGGATACGATTGCCTTCGCAGAGGGTGGGGCTGAGGCTGCGCGGTTTGATAGCTCGGGGAACTTTGGGATCGGGACGAGCAGCGTTACTGCTGGCGCAAAAGTCGATATTAGAGGCCCGCTTCTTATAAAAGAGACAAGTGGCGGAGACATTTTTCTGCGCTCAAGCGTGGATGGAAGCAATACCCCTGCTATTCAAGTTTCGACCAGCAGCCCCTTGGCGTTCTATACTAGCAACACAGAACGCGCCCGCATCGACAGCAGCGGGAACCTGCTGGTTGGGATTACAAGTTCTCTTGTTGGGAACACGCACTCGTTTGTTAATGCTGGGTCTACGCAGTTTGCTCTAAGAAACTCAAACGCCACTGCTGGTCGCTTTTGGCAGGTTGGCATGGAAAGCAGTAGCACTTTTCTTGTTTATAACAACAACAACACGGGTGTTTACCTGACATACGGCGGAACGTCTTGGACGGCTAACTCAGACGAGCGCATGAAAACTACGCTTGTTCCGTTTGAAGATGCGGTCGACAAAGTCTGCTCTCTCCGTTCTGGAACTGGACGTTATCTGACCGACGAGGAAAACGTAAGCCGCTCCTTCCTGATTGCTCAGGATGTGCAGGCCGTTTTGCCAGAGGCGGTAGACGTAAAGGAAGACGAGCAGGGCACACTTGGTCTCCGCTACACCGACGTCGTTCCGCTTCTTGTCGCTGCGATTAAAGAGCAACAGGCAACCATCACCGCCCTCGAAGCCCGCATCACCGCATTGGAGGCCAACTAATGTCCCAACTCCGCACAAACGCGATCCTTGACGCATCTGGCGGCACCACGGCGACCGTGAACGGCATCCCTTTGCGCCCCGGCGTTCTGGACCCTGAAAACCGCATCATCAACGGGGCCTTCGACTTCTGGCAGCGGGGGACGAGTTTTACTGCTTCCGCGTATGGGGCTGATCGGTGGCTTAATGGTGTATCGGGCGGCACTGTCACCATGTCTCGGCAAGCATTTTCTGTCGGCGATACGCTGGGGAACAACAACCCAACTTATTTTGCGCGTCAGACCGTAAGCGGTCAAACACTGACCTCTAATCTTGCGCTAATCCAACAACGCTTTGAAGGTGTCCGGACATACGCAGGCCAAACTATCACTGTCCTTGGCTGGGCAAAGCGGTCTTCTGGCTCGGGCAACATGGCCGTGGAAATGGCCCAGACTTTTGGTACGGGCGGCTCTCCTTCCGCAGATGTGACAGGAACGGGTCAGACCGTTACGCTTACTGGCTCATGGGCACCCTTTGCTGTGACTTTCTCTGTGCCTTCCATTACGGGAAAGACCCTCGGAACCAACGGGAACGACTACAGCAACATCAACTTCTGGACCTCCGCAGGCAGCGACTACAACGCCCGCACCAACTCCCTCGGCCTGCAAACCATCGGCGTTGACCTCTGGGGCATCCACATCAAGCAAGGCACCCACACGACCTCTGCCGTGGACCTCTATCGCCAGCCTGAACTGGGGCCGGAGTTGGCTCGGTGTCAGCGGTATTATGAGCGTTTTGGACCAAACACATACATTGGAATTGGGATGGCTTGGGAGACAAACGCTGCGCGGGCTGTAGTAAACTATACTCCCAAAAGGGGAACCCCTACCTTTACTTCCAATGAGGTGGTTGTTTACAAGGCCACATCAAGTGGCGTGATTATGACTTCACCTAGTTTCGACCTGCCTAAGTCAACCACTGTTCTTATTTATGGGTCAGCTTCAATGTCTGCAACAGCAGGACAAGCAATTCAGGTTCTAACGAACAACCCGTCAGGATTTCTTGCAGTGGACGCGGAGCTATGACCATGAACACCATGACCATCACCTCAGCCCAGTACGTCAACAGCCCCATCACGGGCCAACCGGGCAGCATCAAGGCCACCATCGACGGCACTGAGTGGTCCGTCCCCTTGGCACCGGGGAATAGACATTACGAGGCCATTATGGCTGCTGTAGAGGCCGGGACGCTCGTTATCCAAGAGGCTGAATAATGCCCCTAGTCCCGCTCGCCATTCCGCCGGGTGTCTACCGCAACGGGACCGACTACCAATCGTCGGGCCGCTGGCGTGATGCCAGCCTCATCCGTTGGTCGGAAGGCACAATGCAGCCGATTGGCGGGTGGGCCGCTCGGGCAACAGTCCAAGCCAACAAGAAAGTGCGCGGTGCCATCGCATGGCGCGAAAACGACGGCACGCGCTGGATCGCAGCCGGGACATACGAAAAGCTGTTTGTCGTGTCGCCCACGGCTACAGTTGACATCACACCGGCCAGCTTCACCGCAGGCCAAGAGAGCGCCACGCAGAACCTCGGCTTCGGCGGCGGCTTTTACGGTGACTATCTCTACGGTGTTCGCCGCCAAGACCAAGGTTCCTACGACGAGGCCACCTCTTGGAGCCTCGACACATGGGGCGAATATCTGGTCGCCTGCTCCGACTCTGACGGCAAAATCTACGAATGGCAGCTTGATGTCGCCGCCGACGCGCTTGTCATCACCAACGCGCCGACCAACAACCTCGGCATCGTGGTGACCGAGGAGCGTTTCCTGTTCGCCCTCGGCGCTGGCGGGGATGTTCGCAAGGTTCAGTGGTGCGACCGCGAGGACAACACGGTCTGGACGCCTGCGGCCACGAACGAGGCGGGCGATCTTGAATTGCAGACCTCGGGCCAGATCATGCTGGGCATCAAGGGGCGCGGGCAAACGCTGATCCTCACCGATCTGGACGCACACGCGGCAACCTATCAAGGCCCACCCTTCGTTTACGGCTTCGAGCGTGTCGGATCGGCCTGCGGTGCGATCTCGCGGCACTGCGCTGCGACGGTTGACCGTGGCGTGTTCTGGATGGGCAGCCGTGGCTTCTTTGCCTTTGCCGGTGGTCAGGTGCAGGACGTGCCTTGCGACGTGTCGGACTACATTTTCAACAACATCAGCGCCTCGCAAAAAAGCAAAATCCACGCCGTCACCAACGCCAAATTCAATGAAATCTGGTGGTTCTACCCGTCTGGTCCGGGCGAGGAATGCGACAGCTATGTCGTTTTCAACTACGAAGAAAACCACTGGAACATTGGCACGCTGGCCCGCACGTCTGGCATTGATGCCGGTGTGTTCAACACGCCGATTTGGTTCGGGTCAAACGGCATCGCCTACAACCACGAAAGCGGCTTCAACCTGAGCAGTGAGACGGTGTTTGCCGAGAGCGGCCCGTTTGAAATCGGGGCTGGCGACACGACGATGATGGCGTCTATGCTGATCCCAGACGAAAAGACGCAAGGTCAGGTCTCGGTGACGTTCAAAGCGCGGTTTTATCCCAACGACACTGAGCGGTCTTATGGCCCCTACAGCATGGCCGCGCCAACCGATGTTCGCTTTACCGGGCGTCAGGTTGCGATGCGGGTGACGGGCGCGGCCAATGATAGCTGGCGCTGGGGTGTTCCGCGCATTGACGCCATCCCCGGAGGCCGCCGTTGAGGTTTGGCATCCCACCTATCGGGCAGGACTTCCGCCTTTGGGGCGAGGATTTGCGCCGTTTTCTGGCCCGGTTCTGGGATAACGTCAGCTTCAAGGTTGACGGTGCCACACCGACATCCAACGGCATTCTGCTGTGGGACGACGTGAACGGCTACCCGGTCATCTCGAAGAATAACGAGTGGCGGCAGATCGTGCTGGGCGATGGACACGCCATTTTCGCTCAGGATGCGACCATCACGGCGGCGTCGGCTGACACGGCCTACGCGATCCAGTTCGACACGCCGTCTCTGGCTTCCGACATTGCACTGGACCCGACGAACACTACGCGCATTGTGTTTTCTGAAAGTGGCCTGTACCGCATCTCGTTCACGGCGCAGATCACTTCGTCTTCGGGCAGCACACTGGAGTTTCGGTTCTGGCCCCGCATCAACGGGACCGACATCACGGGAAGCACGATGGTGGCCAGCCTGCACAACAACGGCGCGACCATCGTCGTGTCCCGCGACTCGATTTTCCAGTTTGCGGCCAATGATTACCTCGAAGCCATGTGGGCGACGACCAGCACAAGCGGCTCGCTGTTGGCTCACACCGCGACTGCCTACGCGCCCGCGTCGCCCTCGGCTACAATGGCCATCAGCCGGGTGCAGGCATGACGCTCTTGGAGCATTGCCGCAAGTGGATTGAAGACGTCTTGGAATACAGCGGCGGATCGCACGATTTCCAAGACGTTGTGGACGGAATTTTGGCTGGCCGGATGCAGTTGTGGCCTGCTGAAAAGGGGTGCGCTGTCACTGAGATTGTGCTATACCCTAAGAAAAGTGTCCTGCACGTTTTTTTAGCCGGTGGTGAGATGGAAACAATCGTCAACATGATTGATTCCGCCGTGGCTTGGGGAAAGACACAGGGCTGCACTTCAATGACAATCGCTGGGCGACGTGGCTGGGAGCGAGTTCTTGCGAAGCACGGATACAGGCCAGTGATGACGGTGTTGGAAAGGGACTTTGAATGAGCGGTGGCGGCAAGGGTGGCAAGTCCACCACGGAAGTCAAAATCCCAGAATGGCTTGAGGCTGCCGCGCGCAGCAACATCGGGCGTGCCGAGGACGTGGCTGGCCTTGGGTACACGCCATATTACGGCCCAGATGTTGCCGCAATGACGCCCATGCAGACGGCGGCTGGCCAAGGCATCAACACGGCGGCGGGCGCGTTTGGCCTCGGGACCACCGATCTGTCGATGGGTATGCCTGCGCCTCAGACCTTCGCTGGCGGCGTGCAGGGCTACTCGTCCGGCGGTCTTTACGATCAGTCTCTGGCTGAATTGCAGCGCCGCGCACCGGGCCAATACAACGCCATCACCGGCATGTTCATCAATCCGCAGACGGGGGCCGCTCCTCTCAGCTTTGGGTCGTCTGTTCCGGCCATGCCGCCTATGGCAGCCGCGCCTGTAACCTATCCCCAGCCTGCGCCTGTCGTTGACCGTGGCGGCTCTGATCGCGCGCCTTTGGCGTTTGGTGGCGGTGGTACGTCTGCTGGTGCTGGTCGCAGCACTACGTCAATGGCAACGCCCGCGTCCTACATGCCGGGCGGCATTAACACCAACAACCCAAACAGCGTAGCAAACCGCGTGGCTGCCGCCTTGAGCGGCCCACAGCGCGCTCCTACTCAAGCGGATCGGCCAGTGGCTCGCCCTGCTGGCATTTCGCCTGCGAAAGGCACCAGCAAAGGCGACAACAAAAGCGGCAGCAAGGGCGGAGCCTCTAGCAGCGGCGGCAACAAAGGTGGCGGGTCGCGCGGCGGCAGCTCAGGACGGAGATAATCATGGCAGGCGGCGCAAACCCCCAAAACGTGCAGGCCCCCAACTTCGGCGGCAACGTGTTTCAGCAATCTCAGCAGGCGCTGACCGGCGCTTTGCAAGGCACGACGGCGGCTGGCATGAACATGCCCGACATCTCGGCCTTCCAAAACCCCTACAACCAGCAAGTCATCGACACCACGATGGCCGATCTGGAACGCCAGCGCCTGATGCAGCAAAACCAGCTTGGCGCTCAGGCCACCGCTGCCCGCGCTTTCGGCGGATCGCGTCAGGGCATTGCCGAGGCTGAAACCAACCGCGCCTTCGCGCAACAGGGCGGCCAGCTTGCGGCCCAGCTTCGCCAGCAAGGCTTCAACACCGCTCTCGGGGCCGCTCAGGGTCAACAGGGCCAACAGCTTGCAGCCGCAGGCCAGCTTGGCAATCTGGCACAGCAGGGCTTCAACATGGGCCAATCCATCAACCAGCAACAGCAGCAATTCGGAACGATGCAGCAGGCCATCAATCAGGCCCTGATTGACGCCGCACGCGCGCAGTATGGCGGCTTCACGGGTGCGCCTATGGCTTCGCTGTCGGCACCTCTGGCGGCTGTCGGTGCGGCCAACATGGGGCAAAACACCTCAACGCAGACCCAGCGTCCGGGCCTGTTTAACTATCTGTCGCTTGGTCTTGGGGCGCTGTAATGAGCGTGATGGACTACGCCAACGCGATTGCGAGCATCGAAAGCGCCGGAAGCGGCGACTATGCTGCGCTTGGCCCGGTCACGAAGAAGGGCAACAGGGCTTATGGCCGCTATCAGGTCATGGACTTCAACATCGGCCCGTGGACTGAGAAATACCTTGGCCGCCGCATGACGCCCGAAGAATTCCTTGCCAGCCCAGAGGCGCAGGACAAGGTGTTCGCTGGCGAATTTGGGTCGTATGTCCAGAAGTACGGCAACCCGCAGGACGCGGCCTCTGCTTGGTTCACCGGGCGGCCCTTGTCTGAGGGCGGCAATCGCAGCGACATTCTCGGCACCACGGGCAACGTGTACGTTGACAAGTTCAACCGCGCGCTTGGCGTGGGTGGCTCGCCTATGCCGGGGCCGACCACGGCTTTCGGGCCGGGGACGCCGATGGCAGCCGCGCAACCGATGATGCAACCTGCCGATCCGTTCGAGGACATGGGCGTGCTGTCTCGCTTGGCTGCAAGCCGTGGCATCGCGCAGGACGCGGAAGCCGCGCCGATTATGAACCTGTTCAATATTCTGACGCAGAAGAAAGACCCGCGCTTGGCCGAGGCCGCAAAGGCGCGTGGTGGTTTCTTCGGGCTTTTGGGGGGCTAAATGGCTAACGACAGTCGAATGTATGCGGGAATGGGCGCTGCTCCTATGCCAGCACAAGTAGCCGCTCCCATGCCTGCACAGGCTGCACCGCAGCGCCAAGGTTTGCTCGGTGGCTTCTTTGGGCCGGAGGGCCGTGACGCGCGCGCCCGCCTCGCCATTGGCCTTGAGGGCCTCACGATGAACCCCAATCAGGCGATGATTGGGCAGTTGCAGCAAGGCATTGAGGATCGCAAGATCGAAGGCGAGCGCAACCGCACGCTTGAGTGGCTTTCCACGCTCAACACGCCGGAAGCCCAGCGCGCCCTGCAATACGTTCAGGCGACCGGCGACATTGTCGGTGCTGCAAAGATGGCTTTGACGCCTGCCGACCCTCTGGAAGCCATCAACCTTGAGAAGGCGAAGATTGAACTTCAAAAGCTGAAATCTGGGTCTGATGCAGACCCTAATGTGCAATCGTCTTCAATCCTGAGAGACTTCAGCGGCGTTGTTCTCACCATGAAAGATGGTAGCGTTCAGGTTCGTACTGTTGGCGGCCAAGTGCTTTCTGGGGAAGATGCTCTTGCGTTTGTTCGCAAGTCCCAAGAAAACTATGCCGCCACCGAGCAGTCCATATATGGCGCTCGCGAGGCTGGAAAACTTGAGTCGCAAGCGGAATTGGGCGGGGCAGCCGCGGCGGCTGTGGAAGAAGGTAAATTGGCCCCCCAGACTGCTAAAGAATACTTTAAGCAGTCTGAGGCGGTTGCGTCGTCCATTCGCAACATGGACTCTGCTATTCAAGCGATCAATGAGGGCGCTCAGTCTGGTGTTGTCTATAACATGCTGCCAAACGTCACGGTTGCCTCGGCTGAACTGCAAAACGCCAAAAACAGACTTGGACTTGATGTCATTGGTTCTGTAACTTTCGGCGCGCTTTCCGAAGGCGAAATGCGTATCGCAATGGACACCGCCGTTCCGTCAGGCTTGGGGCCTCAGGAACTTAAAGTTTGGCTTGAGCGCAAAAAGCAAGCGCAAACAAAAATGCTGTATGCCCTTCAGGAAGCAGCCTTGCACTTTGCTTCTGGTGGTTCTCAAGAGGACTATTATCGCAAAATTGGCATTCAATCAGGCGCAGTTGCGCCGCCGCCATCGCCAGAAGTTACAAATGCTCCCACTGGCACAACTCGCCTGCGCTTCAATGAAGAAACAGGAGACATTGAATGATTGAGGTCGAACTTCCCGACGGTCGCGTTGTAGAATTTCCTGAAGGCACCGATCAGTCAACAATGCGTCAGGCCATCAGTAAGTTGATGATGCGTGACCGCATTGCAGCCGCGAAGGCTGGCACTTTGGAAATGCGGCCCGGATCGGCAGAAGCAGCCGCAGCGGCCAACGAGCAGGCTATGGCGCAGATGGTGCCTGAGCAGACTTTTGGTCAAGGTTTGGTTCAAGGCGCTCGGGACCAGAACTTGGCACTTGGCCTTCTTTCTGCCTTGCCTCGTGGCGCAGCAGAAACGCTAGGCGCGCCCGGGACCATCGGTGATCTTTTGAACACTGGTGCCGTTAATCTTGCAAACACCCTGCTTGGTACAGACCTAAAAACGACGCGAGAAATTACTGGGCAGCCATCTCCGGTGAGCGGTGAAGCTATTCGCTCTGCGTTGTCCTCTGCTACTGGCGGCGCAACTGAGTATCGCGTCCCGGGCTTATTGGGTGATATCGTTTCGACAACGGGAGAGTTTGTCGGTGGAGGCCCTTCGGCCTCTGGGCGCAACCTTGCTCTCACTGCTTTATCTGGGGCTGCAAGCGAAGGCGCAGGCAAAGCCACAGAAGGTGTTTCATTTCTCGGTGTTCCTTTGGAGCCGTATGCACGCATGGCTGGCGCATTCGGCACTTCGTTTCTTGGTTCAAAGCCCGGTGCCTTCGTCGGTGACGACGAAACAGCCCGCATGGCAAACGTCCTGCGCGAAGCTGGCGTTGATGTCACGACCGGGCAAGGCACAGGTTCGCAGGCTTTGATGCGAATGGAGGGCCGCCTTCAGGCAACTGATGAGCAGCTTGCGGACTTTACAGCCGCCACCATGCGGCAGATTGGCAGCAACGCAAAAACTGCCCTTCCTGAAAACCTCGCTGCTACCCAAAATGCTATTGTCAAAAGAATGGACGATGCTGTTGCCGGTGTCAGGATCGTTCCCAGCAAGCCACAGGCTCAGGACGCAGCAAGGGTGGCGAAGGATTACGTTGACCGCGTCCCTGCGGGCCAACTTACTCCTCGCATTCGCGGAATTTCAAACGAAATCAAGGCGTTGTCTGCTAGCAACAAGGACGTTACCTTGTCGCGCCTTAAAGAGTGGCGAACTGACATTGGTGAATTCACTGTTTCTCCAGACCCAGCCACTCGAAAAGCGGCGCACGCGCTTCGTGAACTAATTGACGACATGACCGATCAGGCGCTTACCGCTGCTGGGCGGGCCGACGACATCGCTGCGCTTGCAAAGGCTCGTGAGGAATATCGCAACTTCATCGGCGTTCGTGATGCGGCTACCAGAGGTGCTTCTGAGCGCGGCATTTTGTCTCCGACACAGCTTAATCAGTCGATGATCCGCGCACAGGGTCGAGAAAATTATGCCGTTGGCAACACAACGCCGATGACAGATTTCACCCGTTCAGCAGCCGCGACTTTGCGGCCCGCTCCGACCGTATTGCCGGATGGCCGCCGCACTATTTCGCAAGCACTGCCAGCCGCAAGCGCCGCTGCCGCCGCATCTGCGGGCTACGGGATGGGGTTTGATCCGCTTAGTTTGGGAATGGCAGCAGCGGGCGGCGCTTTTATCCCAGCCGTTGGACAATTTGCAGTACGGTCTGCACCAGTGCAAGCATTGTTACGCGATCCGATGGGAACCATTGCCCAAACTGTTCGCACGGTCCCCGGCCTGCTGGCCCAATAACGGAGAAATAAATGCAGCCGAAAAGCCTGTCGGAAGACGAAATCCAGAACACCGTGACCAGCGCGGTGCGCGAGGCGGTGGACTTCGTGGAAACCGAAGTCTCGCCCGACCGCATCAAGGCGCAGAAGTATTTCGACGGCAAGTCTGTGGTGGACTTCGAGGAGGGCCGCTCACGGGTCGTGGCGACAAAGGTGCGCGACACTATCCGGGCCATCAAGCCCGCCCTAATGCGCGTGTTCCTGCAATCCGACAAGCCGGTGGAATTCATCCCGAACACCCCGCAGGCCGTCATGGGGG
>Ga0315900_10003050_pt1 | contig 24836 bp, 16 predicted proteins | sample LakEriMetagenome_FD_203521 | JGI IMG/M metagenome (GOLD analysis project Ga0315900, IMG submission 203521) | Freshwater fungal communities from buoy surface, Lake Erie, Ohio, United States - Buoy 12 MA114 | ecosystem: Environmental > Aquatic > Freshwater > Lake > Lake biofilm | place: USA: Lake...
GCCATGCCCGCCCCCGGCCGCCTCATGGCGGGCGGCGATCACTCACACTGGGAGCACTGGCCCTTGAGCAGCACTTCCCGCACTGAGCCGATGCCGCCCGCGGCGGACGGGGGCGACTTCGAGCCGCCCGGTCGTCGGGTCCGGCCCGGCTTCGGCGTGATCGCCACATCGACGCCCTCGAGGCACGACACCTCGCCACAGGTCGTGCAGACGAAGTGCGGATGCTCGTCCTTCTTGCCGGGGCCGGCCTCCGGTCCCCGGATCTCGAACCGCCAGACGTGGTCCCCGAGCTCCATCCGGCTCACGAGGCGGGCCTCCGTGAGCTCCGTCAGATTGCGGTAGATCGTCGCCCGATCGAACCCTCGGTCGGCCAACGCCACGGCAACCTCGGCGTGTGTCTTGGGTCCACGAGCCCGCAGCAGGTGCTGGAGCACCGCCAGACGGGCGGCGGTGCACCGCAGGCCCGCGTCGCGGACGAGGGCCCTGACCGCATCGAGATCTGGGGAGGCGTTCCGACTCACCGCTTCAGTCTACACCACGGCCGCCGCCGCCAAAACATCCACGATCGCCGCCATGAACGCGGGCAGGTCGGCCGGCTTGCGGCTCGACACGAAATGGCGGTCGACGACGACCGGGGTGTCTTCCCAGATCGCGCCGGCGTTCATCAGGTCGTCCTTGATCCCCGGGCTCCCGGTGACCCGCACGCCGCGATAGACCCCTGCCGAAATGGGAATCCAGCCGCCATGGCAGATCGCCGCCACCAGCTTGCCGTGGGCGGCGAACTCCCGAACCAGGTCGAGCACCTTCTCATGCCGCCGCAGCTTGTCGGGCATCCAGCCCCCCGGAATCACGATCCCGTGGAAGTCGCCAGCCTCCATGTCGCCCAGCGCTGCGTCGCTCGTGCATGGATAGCCGTGCTTGCCGGCGTAGGTGCGGCCCTGCATGAAACCGGCCACGGTCACATGACAACCGGCCTCTTCGAGCCGCAGCTTCGGATACCAGAGCTCGAGATCCTCGTAGTCTTCGTCCACCAGCATCAAGACGCGAACGCCATCCAGCGGCCGTTGCAAACCGGAAACGTGGGCCATGGTCAGGGTCTCCTCGAGGAGCGGGGAACGGGCCAGAACACAGCCGGGGTCCGTGGCGCACAAGCGACTCGTGTCGGCGGCAATTGTCGCCGCCATGCCCGCGGAAGGCGAGCCACGCCCGCCACCCCCTCTCCAGGACTGCCACCGCCACCGGGCCCGGAACCGGCTTCGGGGGCGCGGCACCAGGGGTTTTCCGCCCCGTTTCCATGGTCTGAGAAAAGCCGCTTGACGGCCTTGTCGCGCACGCTACATTCACGCCCCGGCCAATAGGAAGTGGTCAACGGGACGCCCACCCCAACATCTTGCGATAGCATGCAGATGGAGCTGCTTTCCGGCGTTCTTGTTTTTCCGCCGCCTCCGGCTGGCTGAGGGGTTCAATCGCTTTCCGATCCCCGGCCGATAATCGCTTGCAGAGAGACTATACGTAAGTATACTGTTTGGGCTCGACACTTTCCCCCGCAAGGAGCACCGCCCCATGGCCGCTTTCGACGCATCCGCCACCCTCACCGGCCCCCAGGCGTCCGCCGCCGGGGCGAGCCCCGCAGCGGAGCGGACAGCGATCGAAATTCGGCCCACCTTCTGCCCGGTCGATGTAGACACTCCTTTCGATACGACCGAGTGGGAGCTGCGAACGGCCGCCATCAAGGGGGAGGACGGCAAGGTGCTCTTCGAGCAACCGGCCTGCGAGATTCCAGCCGCCTGGAGCCAACTCGCCACCAACGTCGTCGTCAGCAAGTACTTCTACGGCGAAATCCACACGCCGGAGCGCGAACACTCGGTCAAGCAGCTCGTGCACCGCGTGGCCCGCACGATCGCCGACTGGGGCACCAAGGACGGCTACTTCAAGACCAAGCAAGACGGCGAGAACTTCTACCGCGATCTGGCCTGGCTCTGCGTCCACCAGCACGGCGCCTTCAACTCCCCGGTCTGGTTCAACGTCGGCCTGTTCAACCAATACGGCGTCAAGGGTGCCCCCTGCAACTGGCGCTGGGACGAGGCGAAGCGCGACGTCGTCATGCCGGACAATCCCTATGAGTATCCCCAGGGCAGCGCCTGCTTCATCCAGAGCGTGAAGGACAACATGGAAGACATCATGGACCTCGCCCGCAGCGAGGCCATGCTCTTCAAGTTCGGATCCGGCACCGGCACCGACCTGTCCACGCTTCGCAGCCAGCGCGAGAAGCTTGCCGGCGGCGGCAAGCCCTCCGGCCCGCTGTCCTTCATGCGGGTCTATGACCAGGTGGCGGCCGTGGTGAAGAGCGGCGGCAAGACCCGTCGGGCCGCCAAGATGCAGTCATTGAAGGTGACGCATCCCGACATCATGGAGTTCATCGAGTGCAAGAGCAAGGAGGAGAAGAAGGCGCGGATCCTCATCGAGAAGGGGGGCTACGACTCCAACTTCAACGGCGAGGCTTATAGCTCCATTCTCTTCCAGAACGCGAACCTCTCCGTCCGCGTCACCGACGACTTCATGGAGGCCGCCGACCGCGACGACACCTGGACCACCCGCTGGGTGACGGATTCGTCCAAGGCCGGACCGAGCTTCAAGGCCCGCGAGGTCATGGGCCGGATGGCCGAGTGCGCCTGGCAGTGTGGCGATCCGGGCGTGCAGTACGACACCACGATCAACCGCTGGCACACCTGCCCCAACTCCGGCCGCATCAATGCGTCGAATCCCTGCTCGGAGTACATGTTCCTCGACGACACGGCCTGCAACCTGGCGAGCATCAACCTGATGAAGTTCCGCAAGCCCGACGGCGTGTTCGACGTCGAGCGGTTCACCGCGGCCTGCCGGATCTTCTTCATCGCCCAGGAAATCCTCGTCGATCACGCCAGCTACCCCACGCAGCGGATCGCCCGCAACAGCCATCTCTACCGGCCGCTGGGCCTCGGCTACTCCAATCTCGGCAGTCTGCTGATGGCCGACGGCCTGGCCTATGACAGCGACGCCGGCCGCGGCCTGTGCGGCGCCCTGACGGCGATCCTCCACGGGGCGGCCAACCGCACGAGTGCCGAACTGGCGGCGGCGGTCGGCCCGTTCGAGGGATTTGCCGCCAACCGCGAGCCGATGCTCGGCGTGATGCGGATGCACCGCGACGCCGTGGAGAAGATCGATCCCTCGTGCCCCAAGGCGTTGCACGACGCCGCCCGAAAGATCTGGGACGAGGTGCTCGCCGGCGGCCAGCGGCACGGCTACCGCAACGCCCAGGCGACGGTCCTCGCCCCCACCGGCACGATCTCCTTCCTCATGGACTGCGACACGACGGGCATCGAGCCCGACATCGCCCTGGTGAAGTACAAGCAGCTCGCCGGCGGCGGCATGCTGAAGATCGTCAACCAGACCGTGCCGCTGGCGCTGCGAACGCTCGGCTATGACGAGCCGACGGTCGAAGGCGTGCTGGCCTACATCGACAAGAACGACACGATCGAGGGTGCCCCCGGGCTCAAGGAGCAGCACCTGGCCGTCTTCGACTGTGCCTTCAAGCCGCGGCTCGGCAAGCGGAGCATCGCCTGGCAGGCGCACGTGAAAATGATGGCTGCAGCCCAGCCGTTCATCTCCGGGGCGATCTCGAAGACGGTGAACATGCCGCGGGAGACCACACCCGCCGACATCGCCGGCGCCTACATGGAAGGCTGGCGGCTGGGGCTCAAGGCACTGGCCATCTATCGCGACGGATCGAAGGAGAGCCAGCCGCTCAACACCAGCACCGAGACCGACAAGGCGGCCGCCAAGGTGACCGCCGCGCCGCGGCGGGAACGGCTTCCCGACACCCGGCGCAGCGTGACCCACAAGTTCAACGTGGGGGGCCACGAGGGCTACATCACCGTCGGCCTGTACGACGACGGGCGGCCGGGCGAACTGTTCATCACGATGGCGAAGGAAGGCAGCACCATCGGCGGCCTGATGGACGCCTTCGGCACCGCCGTGTCGATGAGCCTGCAATACGGCGTGCCGCTGGAGGTGTATGTCAAGAAGTTCTCGCACACGCGGTTCGAGCCGTGGGGCTACACGAAGAACCCCGACATCCCGGTGGCGAAGAGCCTCGTCGACTATCTCTTCCGCTGGATGGGCACCGAGTTCATTCCGGGCTATCGCGAGGCGAACCGGCCCGGCGGGTATGGCGGCGGCGAGGAGGCCGCCGCTGGTGAAGACACGGAAACAGAGCGCAAGCCCGCCGCCACGACGGCGAGCGGGCTGGCCGATGGTCAAGGAAAGGCCAAGAGCACCGGCGAGGCGACCGTGAACCGCGGGAAGCACCCGGCGGGCACCAACGGACACGCCACCACCGCGATGGCGCCGAAAACCGGCGGCAAGGCGTCGGCGGCGTTGCTGGAGCGGGCCGGCCTCAAGATGGCGGTCGACCCGTCCGCCAGCCCGGCCGACCGGCAGACCCAGTTTGCCAAGTTCCAGATCGACGCGCCGGCCTGCGACAACTGCGGCTCGATCACGGTCCGCAACGGCAACTGTTATCTGTGCCACAACTGCGGCAACAGCATGGGGTGCTCGTGACCGCCGGTTGACCGGAGATGCCGATCGTAGGGCCGTCACGGAGATTCGGTGGAGGCGGCGGACGCGACAGGTCGATGAAACGGCCAGCGAAATTCGACCTGTCGCCGCATTCCGTCGGAGGTGCCAACCCCTTTGCGTTGATCCGGATCCCCTGACGCCCCGCGGCATTGCCGCCGGGCACGATCCGCATCAGTCTCGCAGTGTTCTACCCCGTTCGCAGGCGGACGACAGGATCGATTCATGGGGCCGTGGCGGCCAAGGTCGCCACGGCCCTTTTTGTTGCGCCGGCCCAACGACCCGGCGGCGGCGTGCCGCCGAAAAGGTGGGGTCGTGCCGGTCCTGCGGCGTGAGGCAGCGGCGTTTGCCGGTCGGCAGAACGGGAATTAGCATAGAAGGGTTCGGCGGGCGATGCGGCGGTGGCGGCCGCGTCCGATCGATGCCGGATGACTCTCCCGGAGGTGACTCGTGCGTCGGCCGCTCCACTCCCTGCTCGTGGCGGTTCTGATCTTCTCGCTTTCGGTCGACACGGCCAGAGCCTGCTGGCATCTGCGTCACGCCCACCGCGTCCATGCCGTGTATGGCTGTCCGCCCGCGCCCGCCTACCACGGTGGATGGTCGAGGGCCGTCGTGGTGGCGGACGTCGCCGTGGGGTGCGGAGCGTCCATTGCTCCCCGCATGGATCGGGTGGTTTTCGGTCCCGGAGCCTGCGGCGCGGGGCACTTCGTGGAGGAGATCGTCTGCGGCCCGGTCGTGGAATGCTGTGGCGAAGCGGTCGTTCACGTGGCGACTGAAGCCGTCGTCACCGGGCGGTCGGTGATGGCGGCGGAGTCCGCTCCGGTCGTGGCGGCGCCCGCCACGCAGCCGGTCTTCCAGCCGCCGGCAGTGGTGGCGGAGAGCATTGCCCCGCAGGCGACGGCGGCCGCGGAACCGGTCCGCCCGCCCGCGCCCATCGAGCCCGTGCCGGAGGCGAAAGGCGAGCAGTCGGTCGTGTCCGTGGCCGAACCACAGCCCGTCAATCCGCGCCCGCCGGCGGAGCGGGCCGTGCAGCCGGCATCAGCCGACACGCCCGTCGAACCGCTGTTTCCCGAGCCCGTTGTGCCCGCTCCGGAAAAGCAGGCCGGGCGAGTGAAAGAATCCGCACCCGAGGATCCCGTTGCGGCCGAGCCGGTCATCCCCGAACTGCGTCCGGAGCCACCCGCGCCGCCGGTCGCCGAACCGGCGGCACCACCTGCCGAGGACGTGACGAACAGCCCGGCCGTCCCCCCGGAGCCGGCCACGCCCAAGGAGCCGGCCGGGCTGGAAGCGGCGAAAGAGGAAGTGGCGCCGCCGGTCGTGGCCGAGGAGCCCGCCGAGCCCAACCTCTTCGAGGAGGTGGAGGCGACCCCGGTGCCTCCCGCCACCGCCGAAGTTCCCCAGCCAGCTCCCGTCGAGGCTCCCGACGAGCCCACGACGGTCCCGGATCCAGCTGTCCCTGCCGCTGATCCGTCTGCCGACAACGCCGGAGCGGCCGAACCGGCCGCCGCCGAGCCGGTGCAAAACGAGCCGGCCGCCGATGACGCCGCCGTCCCGGCACCCGCTGCGGACATCACGCCGCCGCCGGCTGCGGATGAACCTGCCGCGAACGAGACCATCGAGGAGCCGGCTCCCGCGAGCGACCCGTTCTCGTCCGCGGAACCCGCCCGCAGGTGGATCGACGCCACCGGCCGCTATGCGGTCGTCGGCACGCTCCAGGCAGTGCGGGAAGCCACGGCCGAGATTCGCAAGGCGGACGGGCGGACGGTCAGCGTGCCGCTCGACCGGCTCAGCCCCCACGACCGCGCGTATGCCGAGCAGGCGGCGGATCGCCAGCTGGCGGGCCCGGCCACGCCCCGGCCGACCGACACGGCCGGGATGTAGCGGTCACTTGTCGTCAAGCACGGCCACCGTCTCGAAGGCCTTGCCCTCGAGCATCTCCAGCGACGCGCCGCCGCCGGTGGAGACATGGCTCACCTTGTCGGCGTAGCCGAGCTGTTCGACCGCGGCGGCCGAGTCGCCGCCACCGATGATCGTGATCGCGCCCTGTGCGGTGGCCGCCGCCACGGCATCGGCCACGGCCTTCGTGCCGGCGTCGAACGGCGGCATTTCGAACACCCCCATCGGCCCATTCCACACGACCGTCCCGGCGGTGCGGATGATGGCGGCATACTTCCGCGCCGTTTCCGGACCGATGTCGAGCCCCTCGAAGCCGTCGGGAATCTCACCCGCCGGCACGATCCGCTTGTTCGCGGCCGCCGAGAAATCGTCGGCACAATGCGTGTCGACCGGGAGGACGAGCTTTCCCTGCCCCTTCGCGAGCAGCTCCCGGGCGAGCTCCAGCTTGTCGTGCTCGACGAGCGACGTGCCGGTCTTGCCCCCTTGGGCCAGCGAGAACGTGTAGGCCATGGCGCCGCCGATGAGCACGTGGTCGCAGATCGAGAGCAGGTTCGTGATCACGGCGATCTTGTCCGACACCTTCTTGCCGCCGAGGATCGCCACGAAGGGCCGCCGCGGCTGCGCGATGGCATCGGCGAGGTATTGGATCTCCTTCTCCACGAGGAACCCGGATACGGCCGGCTTCCCCAAGGCCTTCATCGCCACGGGCACGGCGTGCATGCTCGCCTCCGTGCGATGGCAGGTGCCGAAGGCGTCGTTGACGTAGGCGTCGGCGAGCGTCGCCAGGCCCTGCACGTAGGCGGCGTCGTCCCCCTTCTTCTCCCCCTTGTTGAACCGCACGTTCTCGAGCACGAGCACGCCACCGGCCGGCAGGGCCTGGGCCTGGGCATGAGAGTCGGGCCCGCCGGTGTCACCCGCCAGGGCCACGGGACGTCCAAGCAGCTCGCCGAGCCGCTTGGCCACCGGGGCCAGGGAAAACTCGGCCTCGAAGCCCTTGCCGGCCGGACGGCCGAGGTGCGACATCAGCACCGCCTTGCCACCCCGGTCGAGGATCGAGCGGATCGACGGCAGGGCCATGCGGATCCGCCGGTCGTCGGTGATCGCGCCGGAGTCGTCCTGCGGGACGTTGAAATCGACGCGCACGAGGACGGTCTTGCCGGCGGGATCCAGATCGGCGACGGACTGCTTGGGCATGGTGGTCTCCTTCAGGGTATCAATCGGCAGGCGAACGGTCAGACGTCGAGGTTCTTGACGTCCAAGGCGTGCTTTTCGATGAACTCGCGGCGTGGCTCGACCTTCTCGCCCATGAGCACGCGAAACAGGTCGTCGGCCGCCGCCGCGTCGGACATGGTCACCCGCAGCAGGGTGCGGTTCTTGGGATCGAGGGTCGTGTCGCGGAGCTCCTCGGCGTTCATCTCCCCGAGACCCTTAAAGCGGGTGATGGAGAGTCCCTTCTCGCCGGCCCGACGCACCGCCGTGAGCAGGCCACGCAGGTCCTCCAGGCCGATTTCGTTCTCGCCGCGGCGGAGCGTGTACCGCGGCGCCTCGCTGCCGGTGCGGTCCTGCGGCATCAGACTCTCGATGCCGAAGCCCATGGTCTCGAGCTCCTTGAGCCCGGCATTCACGCTCCGCACCTCGTGCAGATCGATGACCACGAGCTGATCGTCCCCCGTGCCTGGCGCGGTGCCGGGGGTGGTGTCGCCCACCGCCTCGGCTTCCTCGATCCGCCCCACCTGCAACTCGCCGCCGGCGGCCTTTTCCTTGCCCGTGACGAACTGCTCCAGCTCGTCGCGGCTGGTGAACCAGCGCTCCTCGAGCCCGTAGTAGACGTGGTACATCGGCAGCTTGCCGGTCGCCGCATCACGGCGGGCGGCGTGGTCCCGCAGGCTGATGCCCCGCTTCTCGAGCGCCACCAGGGCGTCTTCGAGCCCGGCGAGCGTGCGGCACAGCTTCTGCATCTCGTCGCCGGCGACCTCGCGGCCGTCGCCCGGCAGGAACACGCCCTCGCCGAGGCCCTGATCGAGGAGCTGGTTCTTCATCTCCTCTTCGGTCTGCACGTAGTAGACGCTCTTCTTCGAACGCACGCGGAACAGCGGCGGCTGGGCCACGTAGACGTGCCCCTCCGCGACCAGTCGATACATCTGCCGGTAGAAGAAGGTCAGCAGCAGCGTGCGGATGTGGGAGCCGTCGACGTCGGCGTCGGTCATGATCACGACCTTGTCGTAGCGGCGCTTGCCGAGGTCGGCCTCGTCTCCGATCCCGGCGCCGATGGCCGAGATCACGCTGCGGACCTCCTCGTTGGCGAGCACCTTGTCGTCCCGGCTCTTGTAGGCGTTGATGATCTTGCCGCGCAGCGGCAGGATCGCCTGATACTCGCGGTGCCGGCCCCCCTCGGCCGAGCCACCCGCCGAATCACCCTCCACCAGATACAGCTCGCACTTCTCCACGTCGCGGCTGGTGCAGTCGCGGAGCTTCCCCGGGAGTCCGCCACCCGACAGGGCCCCCTTGCGTTCGCGGAGCAGCTGCTTGGCCTTCTTGGCCGCCTCGCGGGCCTCGGCCGCGAGCACGCCCTTCTGGACGATCGCCTTGGCGCTCTTGGGATTCTCCTCCAGGTATTTGGCCAGGAAGTCGCCCACCGCCGAGTTGACGATCCCCTCCACCTCGCCGTTGCCGAGCTTGGTCTTCGTCTGGCCCTCGAACTGCGGATGCGGCACGCGGATGCTGATCACGGCGGTCAGCCCCTCGCGGACGTCCTCGCCGGTCGGAATCAGGTCCTTGTAGAGGCCGGTCTTCTTGCCGTAGGCGTTGAGGGCCCGGGTCAGCGCGGAGCGGAACCCGGAGACGTGCGTCCCCCCCTCGGTCGTGCAGATGTTGTTGACGTAGCTGTGCAGACTTTCGGTGTATTCCGTCGTGTACTGCATGGCGATGTCCCAGGAGACGCCGGAGGCCTCTCCCCGCATGCTGATCACGTCGGCGTGCACGGCATCGCTGGCCTTGTTGAGGTGCTCGACGAACTCCTCGATGCCGCGCTCGAAGTAGTACCCCTCGTCGTTGCCGCTGGCGGCGTCGTGGAACTTGATCCGCAGGCCGGAATTGAGGAACGCCAGTTCCCGCAGCCGCCGCGAGAGGACGTCCCAGGAAAACTTGGTCTGCGGGAAGATCTGCGGGTCGGGCTTGAAGGTCGTCTTCGTGCCCGTGCGGCTGGTGGTGCCCATCTTCCGCACCGGACCGGTGGCCTCGCCCCGCTGGTACTCCTGCTGCCAGACATGCCCCTCACGGGACACCTCCACCTCGCACCATTCCGAGAGGAAGTTCACCACCGTCACGCCCACGCCGTGCAGTCCGCCGGTCGTCTGATAGGCCCCCTTTTCGAACTTGCCGCCGAACTTGAGGACGGTCATCACGCCCTCCAGCGTGGAGACGTCGCGTTCCATCTCCTCGGAGAGCTGGGGATGGCGATCGACCGGGATCCCGCGGCCGTCATCCTCGACGGTCACGCTGCCGTCCACGTTCACCGTCACGCTCACGTGCTTGGCATGGCCCGCCATGCACTCGTCGATGGAGTTGTCGACCACCTCGTAGACCAGGTGGTGCAGGCCGCGGCTGGTGTTGTCGCCGATGTACATGCCGAACCGCTCGCGGACGTGATCGCGATCGGAGAGGTGCTTGAGGTCGGCCGACGTGTAGGCCTGCTGTTGCGGTTCATCTGCCATGGTGGTCGTCTCCGATCGAAGGGCGGTGAATGGGGGGCGGCGTCAGACCGAGCGGCCGGCGTCGGCCATGAGGCGGCAGCGGATGTCGGTGATGCCGGCGGCCGGAACGAGCGCGGCGAGTTTCGCGAGCACCTCCCGCTTCTGGAAGCCGAGCTCTTGGACGAGGGCCGAATGGCTCACGAACACCTCCAGCACGCCCCGGCGGACCAGACCCGGCTGGGACGCGGCCTTGAGGGCGGCCGGGGCGGCCTCCTGCCAGGCGGCGGCCAGCCCGTCGGCCGCCCGCTCCCGGTCGTAGCCGGTGCGGGCCATGAGCCGCGACACGATCTTGCCGATCGAGATCGGGCCGGGATGGCCGGCAGCGGGGCGGTGATGGGGGACAGCCATGCGGGGAGAGCGGAGGGATGGTTTCAGTCGGCAGCCAGCGGCATGATCACGTATCCGTAGCCGTCCTCGGTGCGGCAGACGCAGGCGCTTTGGGCGTCGGTGATCTCGACCGTCACGTTCGTGCCGCCGTCGAGCACACGGAGGAAATCGGCGAGGAACCGCGGGTCGAGCTTGATCCGCACGGTCGCCCCCGCATGGTCGATCGGCAGTTCCACGCGGCTCTCGCCGCTCTCGGCCGACCGACCCGCGAGCACCAGCTGGCCCGGCTCGAACGTAAAATCGACCCCCTTCGACTGCTCGCTGGTGACGATCGCCGCCTGGCGAACGGCCGCCAACAGCGGGCCGGCGACCAGGTTCACCCGCACAGCCTCCGGCCGCTCGGGAAATACGTCACGCCATCGGGGAAAGCGGCCTTCCACGAGCCGGGCAGAGATCGTCGTGCCCGCCGTCTTGACGAGGATCTCGGCCGGGCGGACGGCGACGAGCACCGGCGCGTCAGCCGCGGCGAGACACCGCTCGATGAGTTGCATGGCCCGGGCGGGCACGATCGGCTGGGCGTCGGAAACGACGCCCCCCTGCGCCTTGGCCGGCCCCTCCATCTTGGCCAGCCGTCGCCCGTCGGTGCCGACGGCGATCACGCCGGCCGGCGTCAGTTCCACGAGCACGCCGCCAAGCGCATACCGGCTCGATTCGTTGTCGGTGGCGAACACCGTGCGGCGGACGAGCTCTCGGACCAGCGGTGTCGAGAGTTCGAAGCAGGCCTCGGTCGGGAACGTCGCCACCGCCGGGAACTCGAGCGGATCCTCGGCCGGCAGCCGGAACTCGCTGCGCGGCGCCTTGACCACGGCCGCCGTGCCGTCGGCATGGATTTCGAACACCGTGCCTGGCGGACTTTCGCGCACGATGGCCGTCAGCCGGCCGCTCGGCAGGAGCACAGCCCCCGGCGCCAGCACCTCGACGGCGTCGAGATCGATGCGGATGCCGACTTCGAGGTCAGTCGCCGACATGACCGTGCCTTCGCGGCCCGCCTCGAGCCTCACGTTGGTGAGGACGGGCTTCGGTGAGCGGGTGGGAACGACGGCAGCCGCGCTTTGCAAGGCCGCCAGCAAGGGCTCGCGTGGGCAACGAACTTTCATGAACGGCGGTGTCCTGACGATGCGAAGCGGGCCGGAAGGATGCCGCCGGCCGTGCCGGACAGAAGCCCGGCGAGACCCTTTACTGTACCCGAAGAAACGCCTCCGAAAATGCCCTCTCCGGCCGTCCAAAACCAGGTTTTTGCGGATCGAATCCGCCGCCAGTGCCCCCGGTCTTCCGCTGCTCCTGATCTTCATGAATGAAGAGTGAGAAGAGAGTCAGCAAGGAAAGAAGGGTCAGCAGGAAGAAGACGTGCCCACGTCCGGGAAGAATGCCGCCAGGCAAGGAACGCAACGGGGTCGAAAGTGGAACAACTCCGCACGTTTGCGGCTTTCCGTCGGCAGTAGGCCCGCCGTAGCGACTGTCAGAAACATGTTGAGAACGTGTGCCTCGCAGTGGTGGAGAAGCTGTTGGAAACTGGTTTGCTCGGTGGGAGCAAGCGGCGCACGGAATGCCGCTTGGCGGGCGGTGCCGTGGAGGTTTGCAGTCCGCGGCCTGTGCCCTGCCGCGTCGGCGGACTTTCGCGAACCGGTTTGTCACGTCACTGACAGGTTACTGACATCGCACTCCGTCCGCGGCCCCGAGCCGGGCGAGCACCGGCTCGAGCCGGCTGATGGCGGCATCCACGTCCGCCGCGGTCGTCGTGCGTCCGAAACTGAAACGCACCGCGCCGGCGACATGGGCGGCAGGCAAGCCCATCGCCACCAGGGCGGGGGCCGGTTCGCTCGATCCGCTCGCGCACGCCGTGCCGGTGCCGCAGCAGACGCCCGCAAGATCGGCGGCCATCACACAGGCCTGGCGATCCACGCCCGGCAGGGCCAGGGTGAGAATATGCGGGCTCGAGAGGACCGGGGCTGCGAGCCGCTCGACGGGCACGCCGTGGGCGCCCGCGGCGACGGTCAAGGCGTGGGCGAACCGCGCGCGGAGATCGGCCAGCCGGGTGGCCTCAGCCACGCGTTCCGCCACCGCCAACTCCAGGGCGCGGGCAAAACCCACCGCCAGCACGACCGGTTCCGTGCCGCCCCGCAGGCCGGCTTCCTGCGGGCCGGCCGTGAGCGGCGCGAGCGTGACACCGCCCCGCACGACGACCGCCCCGATACCCCGCGGTCCGGAAAACTTGTGCGGTGCGAGGGTCAGGGTGGCGGCGCCGAGAGCCGCCAGCACGAGCGGCTGGGTGACGACGGCCTGCGTGGCATCGACATGCAGCAGCACATCGTTCCGCCCCCGCAACGCCGCCGCGATGCGGGGCATGTCTTCAACGGTGCCCGATTGGCCGCAGACGAGCGTCGTCGCCCAGATGCCGCGGGCCGACGGGGGAAAGACCCATTCCGGCGTGATCCGGCCTGTTCCTGCCAGCGGCGGTTCGGCCACGAACCAGCCCCGATCGGCGAACTCCCCGCGGAGGTTCCGCACGCTCGTGTGGTCGCGGGGGGAGGATGCAAACACGCCGGTCCCCCCGGCCGCGAGGCCGAGGATCGCCAGCCGGTTGGCTTCCGTGGCGCCGCTGGTGAAGACCAGCCGGTCGCGATCGCCGCCCGACGTCCGGCCGCCGACGAGCGTCAGGATCTTCTCGCGGCAGTCCTCCAGCACCCGCTTCGCCCGCCGGCCGGCCGCGTGCGGGCTCGACGGATTCGCCCACGCCTCGGCCTGCGCCTCGGCCATGGCTGCGGCCACCTCCGGACGCACCGGCGTGGTGGCGGCATGGTCGAGGTAGACGCAGGCGGGCGCCGCGGCGGTCACGACGCTGCGGCCTACTTCACCGCGTTGAGTTCCACCAGAAAGTGGAGCGTGGCATCGGGCGGGATGACCCCGCCTGCGCCCCGCTTCCCGTAGCCGAGGTTGCTCGGGATCTCGAGCTCGATCATGCCCCCTTCGCCGACGAGCTGCATGCCCTCGGTCCAGCCGGGGATCACGCCGTTGAGCGGAAACTCGATCATCTCGCGGCGGTCGTATGAACTGTCGAACTTCTTGCCGTCGTCGAGCCAGCCGTGGTAGTGGACCTTCACCGTGTTGGTCGCCTTCGGCTGCTTGCCGGTGCCTTTGCGGAGTACGCGGTACTTCAGGCCCGAGGCGGTCGTCGTGAACGTCTTCGGGGCATCGGCGTCGATCGGGCCGGCGCCGGCGGGGAGTTTCGGATGGGCGACTTCGGGAGCGGGGTCGGCGGACACGGCGGTCTCCTGGAGGCAGAGGGTGAAGGCGACGAGGGCGAGCGACAGGGCGGCGAAGATGCGCATGACGAAACTCTCGCGAGGGTGAGAAAGCAACGACCCGAGACTATAGCAGTCGGTCGGCCGGAGCTCCCACGCGTCGGCTAGCCGGGCGAAAACGCCGTGGAAAGCCGGGCCAGGGCCGCTTTCAGCCGCGATGTCGGGCAGGCGGTGTTGATGCGGATGAAGCCCGGGGCCCCGAACTCGCGGCCGGCGGAGGGGCCGAGCCCCGCCGCCTCGCAGGAGGCCTGCGGATCGGCGCCGCCCGTGCGACGGCAGTCGATCCAGGCGAGGTAGGTCGCCTGGGCGGGCACGCAGGCGAGGCCGGGGATGTTTTCCACGGCCCGCTGCACGAGATCGCGGTGCTGCCGCAGCAGGGCGAGCAGCTTTTGCCGCCAGGGTTCGCCGTGCCGCCAGGCCGCCTCGGCGGCGGCGTAGCCCAGTGGATTCACCATCGGCACGAGGCCCGCGCCCGCTGCCCGCCACCGCGTCCGCCGGTCGGCGTCGGGCACGACCGCCGCGGCGCAGCCGAGGCCGGCGAGGTTCCAGGTCTTCGAGGGGGCCGTGAGCGTGATCGCGGCGCGGGCCGCGGGATGGTCGAGGCTCGCGAAGGGCACGTGCCGGCAGCCGGCGTCCTCGTCGAGGACGAGGTCGGCCCAGATCTCGTCGCTGACGACGACGAGCGCGTGCCGCGCGGCGAACTCCGCGAGCCGCTCGAGCTCCGCCCGGGTCCAGACGGTGCCCGTGGGGTTGTGCGGATGGCAGAGCCAGAAGATCCTGCTCCCCGGCGTGACCGCGGCCTCGAGCGCGTCCCAGTCGATCGCCCAGGCCGTGGCATCCTGCGCGAGCGGCACGCGAACGCACCGCCTGCCGGCGAGGCCGGGCAGGAAGAGAAACGGCGGATAGACCGGCGTGAAGGTGAGGATCTCGTCGTCGGGTGCGGCCAGGAGCCGAGCCGTGATCGAGAGCCCGGTGACGACGCCGGGAGTGCCGACGACGTGGCCGGGATCGATCGTCCAGCCGTGCCGTGCGGCCAGATGCGCCGCCAGCGCCGGCGCGAAGCCGGGCGGGTCGTGCGTGTAGCCGAACACGCCGTGGTCGACGCGGGCGCGGATCGCCTCGAGGATCACGTCGGCCGCGGGAAAATCCATGTCGGCCACCCACACGGGCAGCACGTCGCGGCCGGCCCAGCGGTCCCACTTCTCGGAGCCGGTGCCGTGGCGGTCGGGGCAGGAAGAAAACGCGGGGTCAGGCGGCGGCTGTGGCACCGTGGCTCCGTGGGCGGACGACTCGTATCGCGCCGATTGATCTTGCCACATCGATGGTGGCTGGATTGTTGCAAGCGCGGGTGCCGCGGTGCAAGCCGACGGCGCGGAATCTGCGACCACCAGGAGCCGCGTCAGGCCTGCTCGCGCCGCGCGTCGCCCGGCAGGTGAGCAAAGCCGCCGCTGAGTCAATGAAGGGTGGAGCCGCAACGCCCGCTTGTTACCGCTCTTGTCACTGGAACCTCTTCGGGATGACGAAGTCTTCCGTCGGGCTGCCATCCGGTTCGGGAATGAACTCGAGCGTCTCGATGCGCGGAATCTTGACGTCCTCCTTCTTGATCAGAGCGGTGAGGGTCTTGGGAGAGATTTTCTTGAGGTTGGGGAGGGCGAGCCGGCCCTTGCGGGCGGCGAGGGCCTTGGCGATTTCGACGGAGTCGGGGGACTCAAAGGCGGTGAGGCTCAGCACCCCCTGCGACAGGCTGGCGATCCCTCGGGCATTCTCCGGACTCAACGGGTGCATGGCGACAAACCGCTCGACGACCTCTTGTCCCACGCCGAGCATACCCGCGTATTCCCCGAAGGCCCGGACGATGTCGGGATCGACCTTCGCCAGGCTGCCAAAGACCAGCATCGAGCTTTTGGAAGTCGCCAGCGCCTGGGCGACGTCGAGGTCGAGCGTCATCAGGCTTTGCAGAAAAAGGTTGCCCTTGAAGGCCGCCAGTGCCTGGGCGGTATCCGCGTCGAGTGCGGCCAGGCGGTCAAACATCAGACTGTTACCCGCGCGCTCCGCCAGTGCCTCGGCCGTCGGGGCGTTGAGCGTGGTGAGCTTCAAAAAACGTCCATCCCACGCCTTCGATTTGGCGAGGGCCCTCGCGGCGTCGGCATCGAGCGACTCCAGTCCGCCCAGCTCCAAATGCTGCCCCTTGAAGTCCGCCAGTGCCCTTGCGCTGGCGGCATCAAGCGTCGGCAGGCCGTTGATCACGAGGTTTGGCGTGCGCAGGCCGGCCAGCATCCTGGCGGCCTCGGCGCCGAGCGTCCGAAGGCCGGAAAGATCCATCATCTCGCACGTGACTGCGGCGAGGGCCTGCGCGGCGTCGGCGTCGAGGCCTGCAAGCCCGCCCAGGACCAGCCACTTGCCCCGAAACTCGGCGAGGGCCTTGGCCGTGGCGGCATCGAGCGTGGTCAGGCCGTTGAGAATCAGGCCCCCCTTGTACTCCACGAGCGCCCGGGCGGCTGCGGGGTCGAGCTCGGTCAGGCCGTTGAGAACCAGCCACGCCCCCTTGTACTCCGCAAGGGCCTTGGCGGCTGCGGCGTCGAGCGTCGTCAGGCCGTTGAGAACGAGCGGTTCCTTGCCATATCCCGCGAGCGCCCGGGCGGTGGCGGCGTCGAGGACCCGCAGGCGATTCAAGGGCAAGGCCTCGTAAAAGATGGCCGGGGACGACCCCCTGACGATGATTTCCTGCTCCGCACCCGGGAAGTCGGCCGCCAGACGCCGGGCCTGCTCGGGCGTCAGGCGTTCGATGGCGTTCGTGTCTGCGGGCAGGTCGTCTACGACAAGGTCGTCAGCCGGCGCGGCTGGAACGCCGGGCGTGACAACGGACACGACCAGGGCAAGCAGGAACAGAACCAATCGTGCGGACTTCATGGCGGGCCTCGCTGCGGCAGCGGCTGGTTCGCGGGCGTGAGAGACGAAAATCTCGAAAAGAGAATACATCCGCGCCCCGTTCCGGAAAGACTGTTCCGGCATCAAGCCGTCGCCTGGCAGATGGGCGGTCGCGAGCGGGAAGACTCGGGGGAGCGGCTCATGGGCTGAACCGGTGCGCCATCGTGTGGCGGCAGGTCTGCCCCGGGTCGAGCCGCCCGCTCGGGCCGCGCGGTACAGTGTCCGGCGGTGGCGGGAATCATCGACGTGGACACCGAGGAGGGCATCATGCACGGAACGAAGAAGCGAGCGCTGGCATGTGGGTTCGTCGGGCTGGCGATCCTGGCGATGACGGCGGCGGCCTGGGCCCGCGGCGGCCATGGCGGCGGGCACGGCGGTCACCACGGCGGCCATCACAGCGGCCACCACGGCCACGCCGGTCATCATCGCCACGCGGCCCATCGTCACTCCAGCCATCACGCCCACCATCATTCCCATTGGGGCAACCACGATCGGCCCTTCTCCCGCGGCTGGTATGGACGCCATGCCGGCGCCTGGGGAGGCGGCTGGGGCTGGGGCAATCCGTGGCACACCGCGGCCTGGGGCACGGCCGCCGGATGGCTTGGTCTCGGCGGCGGGGTCGCCCCGGCCTGGCATGGCTACGGGCCCACCAGCACCACGATCTACGACACCGACAGCGAGGACCTCCAGGCCCCGGAGCATCAGTTCTCCGAGGGCCGAAGCGTCTCGGTGGCGGAGATCGCGGACGACACGCGGGCCGCCCGCGGCCTGGCCGCCAAGGGGGAGCCGGAGCCGGCCAAGGACGCCGCCTTCTTGCCGCTCGGCGTGTTCTCGCTGGCCCCCGAGAACCAGACCGAGGCGACGGCCCTGCTCCAACTGGCGCTTGGCAAGGACGGCCTGCTCCGCGGCACCTACCACGATCTTCTCGGCAACGCCGATCATCCGATCCGCGGGTCCGTCGACAAGGCCACGCAGCGTGCCGCCTGGACGTTCGGCCCGCACGGCAAGGTGACCTTCCAGACGGCGCTGGCCGTGCTCACGGAGCCCTCCGGTCCGGTGTCGGTGCATTACGAGAACGGCCAGACGCGACAGTGGGTGCTCGCCCGCTACGAGCGGGAACCGGGCGACGACGACCCGGCCGACGCGCCAGCCGCGGCCCCGGCCAGGCCGTGACCGATCGCCCCGGCCGCACGGCGGCGGGCCGCGGCGGCGCGACCGGTGGACGGGGAGATGTCGATAGACTGTCGTGCCGGTTGCTTCGGGGGCCACCTCGTCACCCCGTGCGTCGGCAGCCAGGCCGCCTGCTGCGATCAGGCGTAGCGATAGCTCGCCGCCACACCTGACTCGGTCGGCATCTCGTTGCGGGCCAGCGCCACGATCGTGCCGCCGTGGAGCAGCACGGTCTCGGCCACCGCGCCGTAGAGATCCTCGGTGACCTCCGCCGGGAGATCGCCGGTCCGCGAGCGGTCGCGGGGAGCCGGCGCGGCCGGTGCCGCGGCGAACTCGATGGCGCCGGTCGCGCGGTCGAATCGTCCCGGCTCGAACCGGTCGGCCTCGATGAGCAGTGTCGCCACCTGGCCGGCCACCGCCGCGCGGGCCACGTCGGCCAGGTCGCCGGCCGCCCGGCCGCGGTCGCGGGCCTGGGCGAAGGCCCGCACCTCGCGGGCCACGCGGCGGCTGCGGGCCGCGGTGAACAGCGGCCCGACCGCCGCCAGGATCTCCTCTTCGGTCATCAGGTGCGGATCCTTGGCGACATGGTCCTCGGCGAGCAGCGGATCCTTGGCCAGGCCGCGATACGTGGCCGCCAGCCGCGGCTGGGCTACGAGAAACAGCGGCAGGCCCGACGGTCGCGACGCCTGCTCGTGCACGACCGTGTCGACGAAGGCGAGAAAAATCTCCGTGTCGGCATCGACGTCGTCGCGCTTGGCGCCGGTGCCGCCGTGGATGATGCCCTCGATCCCCATGCCGCGCTGCACGCGGTGCGGCTGAAAGATTTCCTCGTCCACGACGTCGGCGCGGGTGAGCGTGGTGCGGGTGAAGGCCCCGGCCCGCGGCACCAAGGGCAGCGGATCGAGCCGCTCGATCGCCGCCCCCCGCGGGTCGATCCAGGCGGTGCCCTCGCAGACGCGGGCTTCGCGGCTGGTGAGCAGCAGCACGTGGAACCGCTCCGCCGCCGCGGCGAGCCGCACCAAGGGCGCCGCGTGAAACCGCTGGCCGACGACGGCCAGGGGTGGCACCGGGCGGTGCAGGGGGAAGACGTGGGCATGGCCGGCTGCGGCGAGCACGGCCAGGCCATCGCGCGTGTGCTCCCAAAAGTCGCGATCGCTCTCGAGCAGGCGATAGGGATGGAGGAGTTGCTCGATCCGATCACGGTCCGCCACCGGCTCGAGCGCCAATGCCAGGCTCTCGACGAGATGGCGGAACGCGGGGCGGTCGACCGTGTTGTCGGGGACGTTGCGATGCGTCGGCAGGTAAAGCGACAGGCACGGTGCCGGCTGCGGTTCGAGCAGGGCGAGCACGGCGGCGGGCGTCAGCCCCTCGACGGTCACGGCCGGGGCGGTGGTCACGATCACGGACGTCTCCTCGTGGGCCGCAGGCTGCGGCGGCTGGGGCGTCCGTGATGCCGGATAGTGCCGCGGGGGCGCGGTCAACTCACGCCATGTTTCGCCGCGCCGTTCCGCCCGGCAAGTGGTCGTCGCCGGCGAGCGACTCTTGGGCGGAAGCGGTGGCGGACAGTTGCGGCTTCCGGCGACGGCCCTCTGCGCGAGCCGCCGCACCGTGCGGTATGCTGGTCGGCACACGATGCGGCCGGAGGCGGCAGCGAGGAAACATCGATGAATCCCGTTTGGCTGATCGTCGCCCTGTCTGCCGCCCTGGTTGCTGCCACCGGCCGCGGGGCGGAGCCAACGCGGCCCAACGTCCTCGTGATCCTGGCCGACGACCTCGGATTCTCCGACCTCGGTGTCTACGGCGGCGAGATCGACACGCCGCACCTCGACGCCCTCGCGGCGGGCGGCCTGCGGTTCACGCAGGGCTACAACACCTCCCGCTGCTGGCCCTCCCGCGCGGCGCTGCTCACCGGCTACTACCCGCAGGCGGTGAACCGCGACAGCCTGCCCGACGGCAGGGTCAAGGGGGGCAGACAAACCGGGCGGCCATCGTGGGCGCGGCTCCTGCCGGAATTGCTCGCGCCGGCCGGCTACCGCTCGTACCACTCGGGCAAGTGGCACGTCGACGGCGACCCGCGGGCGCAAGGGTTCGCGCGGTCGCTGCTCGTGGATGCCGCGGCTCAAAGCAACTACTTCACCAGCGTCGCGGTGACCGCCGACGGCCGGCCCGTGCCCGAGACGCCCGCCACATACGTGACGAGTCTGATCGGCGACCACGCCGTCGAGTGCCTGCGGGAGCATGCCGCGCAGCATCCGGGCAGACCGTTTTTCCACTACGTCGCCTTCACGGCGCCGCACTTTCCGCTGCACGCTCCTGCCGAGTTGATCGCGAAGTATCGCGACCGCTACCGGGCCGGCTGGGATGCCGTCCGCGCCGCCCGCATCGACAGGGTCGCCACAAGCGGGATCGTGACGGCGGCCGCCGGCGCGATGGAGCGGGGCCTGGGGCCACCGGCCCCGGTCAAGGACATGCTCCGCACGTTCGGGCCCCACGAACTGGACCGCCCGCTGCCGTGGGACGAACTCACGGCCGCACAACAGGCGTTCCAGGCGGAAAAGATGGCGATCCACGCCGCGATGGTCGAGGCCATGGACCGCGAGGTGGGGCGGATCATCGCCGCGCTGAAGTCGGCCGGTCTGTTGGCAGACACGTTCATCCTCTTCGCCAGCGACAACGGCGCCTCGTCCGAGATGCTGGTCCGCGGCGAAGGGCACGATCCTGCGGCGCAGCCGGGCTCCCGAAAGACGTTCCTCTCCCTGGGTCCCGGCTGGTCGAGTGCCGCCAACGCGCCGTTTCGGCGGCACAAGACCTGGGTGCATGAGGGGGGCATCGCCACGCCCTGGATCGTCCACTGGCCGCGGGGCATCGCGGCCGCGGGCGAACTGCGGCGCCCCGCGGTGCATCTGGTGGACGTGACGCCCACGGTGCTCGAACTCGCCGGCGTCGCGGCCCCCGACGCGCACGACGGCGGGCCGGTGCCGCCGCTGCACGGGCGGAGCTTCCTGCGCACGCTCGGCGATCCGCAGGCCACGGTCCACGAGGATTTGTGGTGGTGCCACGTCGGCCACCGGGCCGTGCGGGTCGGCGACTGGAAGCTCGTCGCCGACCACCACAAGGCGTGGGAACTCTACGACCTCGCCGCCGATCGCTGCGAGACCAGCGACCTCGCCGCCGCCCATCCGGAGAAGGTCCGGAACCTCGAGGCCCGCTGGCAGGCGATCGCCGACGAGTGCGCGCGGCTGGCCACCGCACCAGCCGCGGCCGCGCCGGCCGCCACGGGAAAATGTCCTCCGCACGTGGTGCTCGTGTTCTGTGACGATCTCGGCTCCGGCGATCCGTCGTGTTACGGCGGGAAGGTGCCGACGCCGCACATCGATCGCATCGCCCGCGAGGGCGTGCGGTTCACCGACTTCCACGTGCCGCACCCGGTCTGCTCGGCGTCACGGGCGGCGCTGTTGACGGGCTGCTACGCGCCGCGGCTCTCCATCCACGGGGCGCTGAAGCCGACATCGACCCATGGCATCGCCGCCGCCGAGACGACCCTGGCCGAACTCCTCCGCGACCGCGGCTACCGCACGGCCTGCGTCGGCAAGTGGCACCTCGGCCACCTGCCGGAGTTCCTGCCCACGCGGCACGGTTTCGCCGAGTGGTTCGGGCTGCCCTACTCCAACGACATGTGCCCGGCGGTCAGCGGCAAGCACCCGCCGCTGCCGCTGTTCGACGGCGAGCGGGTGATCGACGCCGACGTCACGGCCGCGGATCAGGAGACGCTCACCCGCCGCTACACGGAGCGGGCCGTGGACTTCATCACGCGGGCCGCACAGGCCGCAGACGGCCGCCCCTTCTTTCTGTATCTCGCCCACACGATGCCGCACGTGCCCCTCTTCGTCGGCGAGGCGTTCCGGGGCAAGTCGGGCGCGGGCCTCTACGGCGACGTGGTCGCCGAGATCGACGCCTCGGTCGGGGCGGTACTCGACGCCCTCGACCGCACCGGCGTGGCCGACGACACGCTCGTGATCTTCACCAGCGACAACGGCCCCTGGCTGCGGCTCGGCCACCATGCCGGCTCGGCCGGACCCTTTCGCGAGGGCAAGTGCACGGTGTTCGAGGGGGGCATTCGTGTGCCCTGCGTGGCCCGACTGCCGGGCGTGATCCCGGCCGGAAGCTCGAGCACCGCGCTGCTGGCGTCGATCGACATCCTGCCCACGGTCGCCGGGCTCGCCGGCGCGCCGCTGGGCGTGGACGGGGACGGATACTGTTCGCTCGCCGGCCGGCGGATCGACGGCCATGACCGCCGCGCCGCCTTCATGGGCACGGAGGCCGCCGCCGTCAGCGACGACGTGACACACTGGTATCACTACCGCACCGGCGAGTTGCAGGCCGTCCGCCGGGGCCGCTGGAAACTCCTGCTGCCGCACACGGCGGAAAGCACCGCCGGCCAGGAGCCCGGCCGCGACGGCCGCGGCGGAAAGGTCACCCCCCTGGCGGTCGGCCGCGAACTCTATGACCTGGAGAGCGACCCCGGAGAGCATCGCGACGTCGCCGCAGACAACCCGCAGATCGTGGCCGCGCTCGAGGCGGTGGCGGAGGCCGCGCGGGCGGAACTCGGCGATGCCCTGACGGGTCGGAAGGGCGCCGGCGTGCGGCTGCCCGGAGGCGTCGTCGGACCGTGAACGTGCCGAACGACGGGGGGGCTTTGTACTGTATGATCTTGCGGCTGCCCGGCGGAGAATGCTTCCTCCCGGGAGCGTTCAAGAGTTGACGTTTCGCGAGCGTCCCCACGTGACCGTTCGCCTCTCCATCGGGGAGAGGCCGGCCGCAGGCCGACCCGAAGGAGCGGGCGATGCATGACGAACCAACTGCCGGCGGCCCGGCCCGGGCCCGAGCGCGGATCGGCCTCGGCCTGTTCGCCCTCTACGTGGCCCTGTACGCCGGCTTCATGGCCGTGGTCCTCGTGCGGCCCGCCTGGCTCTCCGCCCGCCCCTTCGGCGGAACGAACCTGGCGATCGCCTACGGCCTCGGGCTGATCGCCGCGGCGCTCGGGCTGGCGGTCGTGTACATGATCGCCTGCCGGCTGGTGGAACGGGGCGGCCGCTAGGGCCGGCGGGCAGGATGCTCTACGAAACATCGTTCGTCGCGATCGCCATCTTCGCCACCTTCGTGCTCGGCGTGATCGGGCTGTCGTTCTGGCTCGGTCGCAAGGGGCAGACAGCCCAGGGCTACTATGCCGCCCACGGCGAGATCCACTGGTTCGTGAACGGCATCGCCTTCGCGGGCGACTACCTCTCCGCCGCCTCGTTCCTCGGCATCTGCGGGATGATCGCCGTCTCCGGCTACGACGGCTTCCTCTACTCGATCGGCTTCCTGGCCGGCTGGATCGTGGCCCTGTTCGTGATCGCGGAGCCGATCAAGGCCCTGGGCCGCTTCACGTTCGCCGACGCGCTCGACGCGCGGTTTCAGAGCCGTGGCATCAAGCTCGCGGTGGCCGTGTCCACCCTGGTCGTCAGCCTCTTCTATCTGATTCCGCAGATGGTGGGGGCGGGCGCGCTGATCCAGCCCCTGCTCGGCCTGCCGCACGCCGCGGGCGTGATCATCGTGGGCGCGGTGGTGACGCTGATCGTGGTCACCGCCGGCATGGTCTCGACCACCTGGGTGCAGTTCATCAAGGGCGGGCTGCTGGTCTGCTTCTGCGGGGTGCTCACGGTGGCGATCCTCAACCGGGGCCTGGCCGTGAACGCCGGCCGGCCCGGGGACGTGAACCTCACGCCGCAGGTGCGGACGGTGCGGCCCGACGGCACCTTGCTGGTGGACGGCCGGCCCCAGGCCCGTGACCACGACCTGCGGCCGGTGGGCACGATCAAGGAACTGCCCGCCGCCTACGCCGGCCGGCGGGCGACCGGCCCGCTGCGGCCGCTGGAGTATTTTCGCGTGCTCGAGGACTCGACGGTCGTCACCTGGTCGGCACGGAAGCACCAGGACGAATCGGGCACGCACACCACCTTCACGCCGACGGAACGAAAGGGATCCGACCTGCTCAAGCCCGGGGGTTTCTTCAAGGGCCTGGCGACGGGCAAGCTCGCCGATCGGCTCGACTTCGCCAGCCTGATGCTGGCGCTGTTCTGCGGCACGGCGTCGCTGCCCCACATCCTCATCCGCTACTACACCGTCAAGGACGCGGCCGCGGCCCGGCGGAGCACGGTGGTGGGGATCGCGGCGATCGGGGCCTTCTACGTGCTCACGCTGTACCTCGGCCTTGGGGCGATGACGTCGGGCGCCCTCGATCCCACCGACTCGAACATGGCGGCCCCGCTGCTCGCCAAGTCGTTCAGCGAAACCCTGTTCGCGATCATCTCGGCGATCGCCTTCACGACGGTGCTCGGCACCGTCAGCGGATTGATCATGGCCGGCAGCGGGGCGGTGGCCCACGACCTCGTGGAAAACGTCTGCGGCATCCCGATGACGGATCACGAGAAGGTCGGCTGCGGGAAGATCGCCGCGGTGGGGCTGGGCGTGGTGGCGATGGCCCTGGGAATCCTCTTCAAGAGTTTCAACGTCAGCTTCCTCGTGGGCTGGGCGTTCAACATCGCCGCCTCGGCGAACCTGCCCGCGCTGGTCATGCTCCTCTTCTGGCGGCGGACGACCAAGCACGGGATCATCGCGGCGGTGACCGTGGGCATGCTGGCGTCGCTGGGCTGGATCCTGCTCTCGGCCGACACCTTCGAGAAGGTCTACGGCCTGGCCCGGGAGGCGGCGCCGGTGCCCTTCAGCCAGCCGGGGCTGGTGACGA